>Ga0214471_10005219_pt1 | contig 10037 bp, 9 predicted proteins | sample RVTome_5_FD_207665 | JGI IMG/M metagenome (GOLD analysis project Ga0214471, IMG submission 207665) | Soil microbial communities from uranium-contaminated site in the Upper Colorado River Basin, Wyoming, United States - RVT142D155 | ecosystem: Environmental > Terrestrial > Soil > Contaminated >... | reverse complement strand
AGTAATGCGGCCGCGTTTTAGATTCAGGTTGGCTGCAGCCTTACGCACCACCGAATGCATATCGCCCGCGCCTGCCTGCTCAAAGAGCGATGCAGCACGGTCATATTCCGCCAGAGCCTCATTCCAATTTTTGAGTCCCTCCAGCGCCGCGGCCCGGTTACCTACCGCAATACCCTGTCTTCTTAAATCACCTGCATTTCCAAAGATCTCTTCTGTCCCCTCGGTGGCTCGCAATGCATCTTTTGCTTTTCCAGCCTGCAATAAAGCTACACTCTGGTTATTCTTCATTTCCGCCGCATTCAACTCGTCCTGCACTACTGCATAAGCCTGCGCGGCTTGCGAAAACAGATCAGCGGCCGCCTTGTAATTCCCATTCTCGTATTCTATTTTGCCTTTTTCAGCAAATGTTATAGGGTTGGGGTGGTCCACACACAATCCTAAAGTGTGATTTCCAGCAAGTCTTCCGCCACTGAACGTAGCTTATCCTTGGACATACTGCTCAGTTTCCTCGCGAGCTCCAAATAGGGACGGTTGACCGCTAGTGCAACGAACTGGCGCAACTCCATCGGTAGCTCAAGGAAGTGTTGGACCGCCTCCTCGTTCATCAACCATTGTCCGATAGGCCCGTTGCGGTCAAAGAAGGATTCGATCCTCCCGCCCAGCGTTTTGACCAGCAATTCCAGTTCAGGCAGGGGGATAGGGCGCTCTCCCAGCTCATAGGCTTTGATGCGCGGACCTGGCATGCCTGTTGCAGTTGCGAGACTATGAATGGAAACACTGGCATTCATGCGTTCCTGCCGCAAAAGTGCGCCAATCTTACGCTGGCGCACAGCCGAAAGCCTAGGCAGATCGAGATTTTTGTGTCGGGAAGTGCGTTCCGATTTCACCTGCTTGCCCCAGAAATGGTTAATCGGAAGATCAAGGAAAAAAACCAGTGTTTCCAACTCCGGCAAAGACGGAGCTCTCACCCCTTCCTCATAGGAGCGGAACAAATTCTTCTTAATACCAAGGGCGTCAGCACATTCCTGTGAGCTTCTTCGCGCAGCAAGACGCGCATCACGGATCAGTACGCCGAGTTTCTTTGTGCGAATGGTTACCTGAGACTTGGTGTCCATGATTCCTCTACAATGCGCAAGGCAATAAAGACCAAAACATTGACCCGATTATAGCAGAGGCCGTCTCCTGTTACCGTCTTTGATTCAAATTCAATCCGCCTGCTGGCATGAAAATTTCAGCACCGAGTTTGAAACCTGCCGCCTCCAAGCGCGGACCAAAGATCGGCCGGATGCCCGTCGGTTTTAGTTCGCCGAGAATCTTGCCATCCTGCCCCATGCCTGTTTGCTCGAATTTGAAGATGTCAGTCAGAACCACAATCTCACCTTCCATTCCAACGACTTCGGTGATGGCTGTCACCTTGCGAGAGCCGTCTTTCAAGCGCGTCTGCTGGATGATGAGATCCACTGCTGATGAAATCTGCTGGCGTACAACCTTGAGAGGCAGGTCCATGCCCGACATCAATACCATGGTCTCCAAACGAGAAAGAGCATCACGCGGGGTATTCGCGTGTAAAGTGGTCAATGAACCGTCGTGGCCCGTATTCATGGCCTGTAGCATATCCAACGCTTCTCCGCCGCGGCATTCGCCTACCACAATCCGATCAGGACGCATACGCAGCGAGTTGCGGACGAGATCCCGGATGGTTACTGCGCCCGTCCCATCTACACTGGCGACTTTCGTTTCCATGCGCAGGATGTGATCCTGCTGAAGCTGCAATTCGGCCGCGTCTTCTATCGTAACAATACGCTCATTCTCAGGAATAAATCCTGAGAGTACATTAAGAAGCGTCGTCTTGCCCGAGCCTGTTCCACCTGAAATGACGATATTCAGTCGCGCGATCACACACGCCCGAATGAATTCAGCCATGTGGTTTGTTAGAGAGCCATAATCCACCAATTGTTGGACCGTGAGTTTGTCCTTTCTGAATTTTCGGATTGTAATGCAGGGCCCATCAATCGATACAGGTCTGATCACTGCGTTGACGCGCGAACCATCCGGCAGGCGCGCGTCGACGGTGGGGCTGTCTGCATCCACGCGGCGGCCGAGGGGGAGAATGATGCGGTCAATGATCCGCAAAACATGGTCATCATCGTCGAAGGTAATAGGGGTTTTGGTCAACTGGCCGCCTTTTTCAATGTAGACTTTCTTCGGCCCATTGACCATCACTTCACTGACATCAGGATCCTCCAATAAAGGTTGGATGGGACCGAAGCCTGTGAGTTCGTCAAGGATATTGTCAAAGATCTGCTTGCGAATATCTTCGGGCAGATTCACTTTTGTTTGGGCGTAGACTTCACCCAAGCGCTGCTTCATGAATTCAGCGCGGTCGCCCAGTTGCAACTCCTCGCCCTCCATGGAACGGCCAACGTTTTCGATCAGGTAACGCTTGAACTTAAGAAGATCAGCGGAAGTAAGCCGCGTAAAATTGGATAAAATCGGGGCAGCCATCAGGAACTCTTCTCCTCATCTATATTTTGTTCCGGTATGACCCATACGATCTGTGCCCGCTGCACTGCGACAAATGGCACCTGAAACAACGATTGTCCGTCTGGGCCCAAGATACTTACATCAGTAAGCGCAAGGAATTTTTCATTATGATCCAATTCATCTTTGATGCGCTGGTCCCTGCGAACATGAAGACGCCCGCGCATCATATGGGTGGTGGTCTGAACAGTAGCCTGGACGGCGACCTTAGTTACAATATCAGTGAAGACCTTGCCTTTTTCATCATAATACTCAATGGACATAGTGTTCTCCTTGAAACCTGGAGGCTGATCTAATGATCATACCTTCGCAGACCCTCCCTCCAACTATGCTGATAAAACTAGCAGCAAACAACTGTGAAATATCAACGTCGAATCGTGGAGGCTTACCACCAAAGTGTAGTCGAAATGGGCTGGAAATTACCTTTCACTTTCATTAAGTATGTTATTGGGCACGCTTCAGGTGCACGAGCTTTACCATATTTTCGGTTGTTTCCTTGAGAATGATGGATGCTGTATCGGTGGGATATTTCGTTGTGATAGGTTGATGCAGGTTGTTGGCGAGCGCAAAATTGCCTCCCATATATGGGATCGCCGTTTTGATTGGCAAACCCAGGATCTCTTCAGCTTGCGTTTTGGTCAATCCCTCCAGCCCGAGGGCGCGATTCAAAATGACATACATCTTCTGGCTATCGATGCCTTGTGTCTGAAAATAATCCCATACTGTCTTGGTCAGTTTAAGGGTGCTCTGGTCGGTGGAAACAATCAGTGCGATGAGATCGGCCTTTTGGATCAGAGGCAGGCTAATGCGTGAGAGAGAACGACCGATGTCCAAAATAGTGAAATCATACGCCGAGCGCAGGGTTTCGACAATTTCATTAATACGATCCCCTTTGAGGATGTTTCCATGTTGTGGGTCGGGCGAACCAGGCAGCACTTGGAACTGCCACAACTCCGGCTGCGGCAGATTCTCGCGGAAGTATTCAACGTTCGTTTTTCCGGAGGGGAGGTCTGCTACTGTTGCCAGATTGAGTCCACCCTCATAGCCCACAATGGGAGCGATTGAGCCAATCGGTAGGACAAGATCGGCGACAACAATACGCGCTTCAGGCTGGGCCAGTTTGAAGTTCATCGCGAGATTTGCACAAAGCGATGAAGTACCTGTGCCTCCCTTCGCACTGAGGAATACGATGAGCAGGCCGGCCTTTTCCCGATCCGTGCTGACTACATCCGGTGGTTTTTCTGTGCCAAACAGGCGGGTAAGAGTTTCTTCGAGTGCAGGAATTGCCTGTGCCGATTTGACCAGGTATTCATAGACGCCAGCGTTAAGGCTGGCCTCCCTACGGGCCGGGCTGGGATCACTGGAAAGCGCAACAAGAGGAGTCTGAAGGGTGCGCGGATGATTTCGCAGTTTTTGAATGAATTCTTCGACTTTGAGATCAGATAAGACGGGATCAAACAGAATAAGATCAGGTCCATCACGCCAGGCAATGATGAGCGCCTCTTTGCCAGAAGCAGCCGCTGTAACCCTAAACTGCTTTTCGAGAAAAGTATTGGCAAGGAAATTGCGGCTGGCTGTGTTCTCATCCAGTATGAGAATAGATTTACCAACCACAGCGGCCTCCTGGCATGATCATTCTTCGCCGGGCGGCATCAAATATCCCAATCCTGAGCGGGTAACGATGTGCTTAGGGCTGTGTGCATCGACTTCCAGCTTCTGGCGCAGGCGGGCAATGCTCACCCAGAGAATCTCCTTATCGGTGCGATATTCCGGGCCCCACACGCTCGTCAGAAGTTCCTCTGAGGTCATAATCTTGCCGACATGATGGGCAAATTGCAATAGCAAGCGATATTCCGTAGCTGAAAGCGAAACGGGGGTTTCACCCCGCCAAACTTCTGCACGGGCAAAATCGATCTTAAGGTTTTCATGTGTAAAGAACCGGGACTGTCCCACCTCGCTTGGCGGTTGTGCACGGCGTAAAACTGCGCGCACACGCGCCAGCAACTCTGTAGCCGAGAACGGCTTGACAAGATAATCATCTGCGCCCAGGTCAAGGCCGCGCACACGATCCTGCTCGTCGCCTTTGGCTGTGAGGATGATAATGGGCGAGTTGGAGAACTCCCGGATGCGCTGCGTGGCGCCAAATCCGTCCAGCTTGGGCATCATCACATCCATCAATACCAGATCTATGGGCTGGTTCGAGAAGATATCAACGGCTTGCACACCATCCTGCGCGGTAACGACTTCATAGCCTTCCGTTCGCAAATTTGCTTCGAGCAAACGCAGATAACGAGGTTCGTCATCTGCTATAAGAATGCGCTTTGCCATAAGACCTCCTTCGTACTATTTGGATGAGTTGATGGGTAGTTCTATGAAAAACGTGGTTCCCTGATCAGAAAGGGATTCTGCCCAAATCTTACCACGATGTGCGTCAATTATTTGCTTGCAAATGTAAAGTCCCAGCCCGGTGCCCGTAACGCTCTTTTCACTGCGCACCCGGTAAAAACGTTCAAAAATAAGCGGCAAGGATTCTTTTGGAATGCCAGGGCCGCGATCAGTGAATGAGACCAGCAGGCTCTGCCCCACTTGATCCAATAAGACGATGATGGGCGAGCCCGGTGCATATTTCATGGCATTCGTAAATAAGTTCTCGAAGACTTGCGCCAGACGCACCCCGTCTCCACGGATGGAGGGTACAGGCTTGATATCCATACTTATGTCGATATCCTTGTAGCGGGAGCGGATCCGGGCCACCACATCTCGTAATATGGAATCCAGCCTCAGGGGTTGGAAGCGAAGCATAAGTGTTTTGCTTTGCAGGCGCGCGGACTCAAGAACATTCTCGATCAGCTGCGCAAGGCGGTCCGCCTCCTCATCAATAATGTTCAGGAACTCGCGCTGAGTGCCTTCATCCCAGCTTGTATCCTGACGAAGCAGGCTGGTGCTATAACCCTTGATGAAACCCAGAGGCGTTCGCAGTTCATGTGAGATCGTGCTCACAAAATCTTCCTGCAACTGCATCTGGCGCTCCAGTTCACGCAGTTTAGTATCAGTTTTCTTCCATGCCATGCGCTCGAATAACAGTGAAAGCAACTCTGCCGCAACCGATGCGATCCTGATATGGTCTTTTTCATAGACGGGCCCGCCAAAGCGTACAAAGATCAGAGCACCTTTGATCAGTCCATCGCCCCGCAGCGGTAAACCGAGCAGATAGGCCTGCTGCAAACGATCATCAGACGGGATATCAGGCTGGGGGTCCTGCAGGAGGAGTGTGCCTTTTGCAAGAACCTGTCCCGCGAAGATTTCCCCCCAGGCAGCGTCGGCTTCCGCAGTCTTGGCGCGTCCAATTGCGCGTGCGTAGACCACTTCAAAAGTCTGCGTCACATCATCTTGAAGATAGGCCGCTACATTATCAAAGACGAACTGTTCCCGCAACGTTGCCAGAAATTTCTCGATCGCATCGCGAGAATCGCCGGTTTGTACGGCAATTTGCATCAGTTTCTGCAGGTACTCAAGTGTTGGATAGTCCATGACTTCTATTTTGAGTCTCCTGCTACGAGCAAGGGGAATCTAAAGGTGGAACCACGTCCCTCAGTGGATTGGACTTCGATCATCGAACCGTGGGCTTCGATGATCTGTCGTACCAGCGAAAGGCCCAGTCCCGTTCCTCCATAGTGGCGTGTGGAGGAGCCATCCAATTGATGAAATGGTTCAAAGATGTCGTTCAGACGATTGGATGGAATACCGATCCCTGTATCCGTGACAGAGACGACGACAAGATTTTCTCCCTCACGTTTAACGCTGACAACCACACTCCCGCCCGAAGATGTGAACTTGATCCCGTTATCGATAAGCTGGCTCAACACCCAGACAATCTTCTGTGCATCCGCCTGTACGAAGGGCACATTCTCGTCAATCACCGCGTGCAGATTCAAGCCGCGATCCTGCGCTTTGCTCGTTGCAGACTTGATCGCAAGGTTTGACAGACGGCGTATATCGACGTTCTCCAGCTTGATGCTTAATTCACCGCGTGAGGCGAGCGAGACCATAATGAGGTCTTCGATCAATGTTTCCAGTTTGCCTGTCGCTTGATGGATTACCTGCAACGCGTGACGCTGTTCGTCGGCAATCGCCCCCAGCGATTCGCTGATAAGCAATTCAATATAGCCTTTAATATGTGTGAGCGGAGTGCGCAATTCATGTGAGATATTCGCGATGAAATTGGATTTGAGCTGGCTGAGTTCAGAGACACGCTCAAGCGCTTTTTGCAGCTCCGCCGTGCGCTCTTCGACACGGCGCTCAAGCGTGCGATTTGCCGCCTGCAACGCGGAGCGCAAGTGGATGATCTGTTCGGTGACGGCCTGATCGAGATCGGCGCGGTCTATCATTTTAAGATCGACCAGTATCTGACCGAGAACAAGCAGATTGCCTTTTGAGACCTGTTCCTGTTGATAAGCCAGCGCTCTGAGCAGATCATCATCAGTGATGAGACCCTTTTGAACGAGATATTCCCCCATACGAGGGACCAGCATTTCGGGTGTGAGGCGTTGTTGATCTGCCATGTAATATCCTTACGAGTGCCAGACCCATTCTCCGCCTACCATTGTAGCCGATGACTGCATGGTAAGCAATTCATCGGGCTCACAAGTGAAAGGATCTTTCTCCAGCACGATCAGGTCGGCGAGATAGTTTGGGGCAAGCCTGCCGAGGCGGTCTTCCATGCCTGCCGCGTAGGCAGGCCCGAGGGTGTAACCCTCCACTGCTTCAGCCATGGTCAACTTTTGTTCAGGGTACCAGCCGTCGGCTGAGGGAGAACCGTCCGCGCGCCTTCGCGTGACCGCTGCATACAGTCCCCAGAACGGATTCGGTGACTCAACCGGAGCATCCGATCCGAGCGCCAGCCGCGCGCCGTGATCCAGTTGAGTCCGCAGGGCATAGGCATATTGAGAACGGTCTCCCCAAAACGCATCTGCCATCAGCATATCAGATGTAGCGTGGATCGGCTGCATGGAAGCAATGATGTTCATCCTGCCCAGGCGCGCAATATCGTCAGCGTGAAGCACCTGTACGTGCTCGATGCGATGACGAAGAGCAGGCAGGTCATTTTCTTTTTCGTAGCTGCGCAACTGCTCATATGCATTGAGCACTTCATGGTTGGCACGGTCACCAATGGCATGCACAGTCATGCCCAATCCAACCTGTGCCGCTTTGCGGCCATGCTCGAAGAGTTCCTCGCCATCCATGTTGAGGATGCCGCGGTTTTCGCCTTCGCCGATATAAGGCTGGAACATCGCAGCGGTGTGCGGACCAAGCGCGCCGTCCATAAAGGCTTTCACCGAGCCAATGCGGAGCCAGTCATCGCCGAAGCCGGCGCGCAGACCAAGCTCATAAGCCTGATCGAGCAATTCCACGGGAATGTTCTTCAACACGCGCAGTTTCAGCTTGCCATGCGCGTGCAGTTGCTGCAACGCCATGAATGAATCACGACGATCAAAATCATGAACGCCGGTCAGTCCCATCTTCCACAAAATGGCTTGAGCCTTCTCAATGGCATCGGCAATTTCCGCGATGGTCTGCTCGGGGATGGCGTCGCCCACCAGTTCCATCGCACTTTCGAGCAGGACGCCTGTGGCCGCTCCCTTCGCATCGCGTTGGATCTGTCCGTTTTGAGGGTCAGGTGTTTGTGGGGTAATGTTCGCAAGTTTCAGTGCAGCGGTATTGGCCCAGGAGGCATGTAATGATTTGGCTGTGAGATATACAGGGTTATTTGGCGCAACCGCATCGAGTTCGGAGGCGTGGGGCCAAGGACTCTCTCCCTCACCCCTAGCCCCTCTCCCGCTGGGAGAGGGGAACCACACGTTTTGATTCCAGCCGTGACCCAGAATCCATTCGCCGGGTTTCGCTTTCTCTGCGCGCTCTTCCACGCGGCGCAGACATTCTTCTTTTGTGTCTGTTTCACAATCTATCTTTTGCATACTTAATGAGTAATGCTTTAGATGTAGATGTGCGTCGGTAAGGCCGGGCAATATCACTCGCCCGTTCATATCCTGCTTTTCGGCGTTCGGATATTGCGGCAGGAGATTATTCGCTGCCCCGACCGTGACAATTCGCTCGCGGTCAATCAGGATCGCTGATTCCGCTGGATGCGATGGATCTTGAGTATAGATGTAAGCGTTGTAAAGCAGTTTCATATTTAATTCCGTGTAGGGGCACAGCGAATTCTGAAAGGGTTTGACGGTCTCTCGTTTCGCTGTGCCCCTACAAATATTATGTCAATTTTTCCAACAGGGAATCCAATTCTTCATTCGAGTAATAATAGATGGTGACCGTTCCGCCCTTTTTGCCATGCTTGAGCGAGACTTTCGTCCCCAGGCTCGAACGCAGACGACGTTCCACATCGCTCACATCCGCGCTCCGGCTTGCTTTCTTCCTGGAGACAGGTCTTTGCCCTGAATATTTTTTAGTCAACATTTCCGTTGTACGCACGCTCAAATCAAGAGCGATGATCCGATTCAACAACTCTTCTTGTTGTTTTGCAGATAATTTAAGCATGGCGCGCGCATGACCTTCGGTGATCTGTCCATTAACCAGCGCCTGTTTCACTGCGGCTGATGCATCCAGTAAACGGATGGTGTTGGTAACCGTGGAACGATTTTTCCCTACACGTGCTGCAATTGCATCATGCGAAAGGTTAAATTCCTTTTCCAGGTGTAGGTAGGCTTCCGCTTCTTCAATTGCATTCAAATCCGCACGCTGGACGTTTTCGATCAAGGCCAGTTCAAGCAGCTGCTGGTCGGTCGCATGACGAATGACAACAGGAACGGTTTTTAGTCCCGCCTTGCGCGAGGCCTGTAACCGGCGCTCACCCGCAACCAGGACATAAATCCCATTTTTGCCCGGTGAAACAATAATCGGCTGGATCACTCCATGCTCGCGAATGGAGACGGCCAGGTTTTCCAGTTCTTCTATATCGAATTTTTCGCGCGGCTGGCGCGGGTTGCGCTGGATTAAGTCAACGGCAACCTGTGTGATGCCATCTCCGCTCGGCGTTGTTTGACCAGTGGGGATGAGGGCATCGAGTCCTTTGCCAAGGCCGGAACGTTTTGGCATGAGTTCTCCTTACAATTCAATGTGAGGGTGGAACGAGCCCGTCGCTACTCCATCGCCCTCAAGCAATTCTTTGGCAAGCGCAGCATATGCATTCGCGCCAACAGAAGAAGGCGAGTAAGCGGAGATAGGGAGCCCATAGGAGGGCGCTTCCGCAAGACGGATGCTGCGCGGCACAATATTGTTGAAGACCTGTCCGGGGAAGTGGTTTTTGACTTCTCTGACCACGTCGGCGGAAAGCTTCGTTCGAGGGTCGAACATCGTCAGGATCACACCGCGCACGCGCAGGCCCGGGAAGAGCGCTGACTGGACTCGCTCGATCGTTTGGGTCAATTGTCCGAGTCCCTCCAGGGCGAGATATTCGCATTGAACGGGGACCAGCACCCCCT
>Ga0214471_10005218_pt1 | contig 10037 bp, 8 predicted proteins | sample RVTome_5_FD_207665 | JGI IMG/M metagenome (GOLD analysis project Ga0214471, IMG submission 207665) | Soil microbial communities from uranium-contaminated site in the Upper Colorado River Basin, Wyoming, United States - RVT142D155 | ecosystem: Environmental > Terrestrial > Soil > Contaminated >... | reverse complement strand
GGCGATCAACGTCAACGATTCCGTCACGAAGTCCAAATTCGACAACCTCTACGGCTGCCGGCATTCGCTTGTCGACGGAATCATGCGCGCGACCGACGTCATGCTCGCCGGCAAGATTGCCGTGGTCGCGGGCTACGGAGACGTCGGTAAGGGGTGTTGTCAATCCCTGGACGCTCAAGCCGCGCGCGTGATCGTCACCGAGATCGACCCTATCTGCGCGCTTCAGGCCGCGATGGAGGGGTTCGAGGTCATGCGCATGGACGATGCCGTAGCGCTCGGCGACGTCTTCGTCACGACGACGGGTTGCGTGGATGTGATCACGGAAGCTCACATGCGCCGAATGAAAACCAATGCGATCGTCTGCAACATTGGCCACTTCGACAACGAGATTCAGGTCGACAAGATCCGCCGCTATCCATGGGAAGAGATCAAACCGCAGGTGCACAGGATCACCTTCCCCGAGGGCCACAGCATCATTTTGCTGGCCGAAGGCCGACTGGTGAACTTGGCTTGCGCTACGGGCCACCCGAGCTTCGTGATGTCGAACAGCTTTACGAACCAGACGCTCGCGCAGATCGAGATTTTCACGCATCCGGAGCGCTATCCCTTGGGCGTGCACACGCTGCCCAAGCATCTCGACGAGAAAGTGGCGCGCCTGCATCTGGCGAAGCTCGGGGCGACGCTCGAGATCCTATCGCAGCGCCAGGCGGATTATCTCGGGGTTCCGGTCGCAGGCCCCTATAAGCCCGAGCATTACCGCTACTGAGGCGCCCGCGCGCCCGCCGGTTTCACGACGATTCTCCCGTCGGGCGGTGGATCTAGCGTTTTGCCGCTTCGATCAGATGATCGAGCGCGTTTCTCGCACGAGACAGGGCTTGCGGATCGTCGAGCAGGCGCCGGGAAAAGTTGAAGCCGAGGCCGATGCTGTGAAACTCGAAGGCAAACTGACGGGTGTCCAAACGGTCGCGGAAGCGGCCTTCGGCGACGGCTTTCTGCGCCATGCGGCGTATACAGTCGAACCAGCTCTCTTGCTGAGAGACTAGATAGGCGCGCAGCTCGCCGGGCTGGTCGTCGAGCTCGATCGACGCCACCATCAACGGGCAGCCGCCGTGGCGCTGGTCGTTCTCCGTCCAGGCCATCCAGTTCTCGAACAGCCGCCGCAGGCGGGCTTCACCGGTCGCCTCGCGGAGCGCCGCTGCGACGACCTCGAGCTTGAAGTCTTCGACGACGAACTCGAGCACGGCTCGCTGCAGCGCTTCCTTGGAGCCGAAATGGCCGAACAGGCCGCTCTTGGACAAGCCCGCGCGGCCGGCGAGCCGGCCGATGCTCAAACCCTCCAAGCCGTGGACGCTCGCCATCGCCGCTGCCTGGGCAAGGATCGACGCGCGTGTCTGCTCACCTTTCTGCACGACTACGAACTTTACGAACGTTCGTTCCGTTATGTCAAGAGCGAATCTCTCCACCCGAAAGGAACGCACGAGGCAAGGCGCGGCGGACGCCGTTGCGAGCATTGCTCGGCGGTTGCCACGGCAGGTAAGCTGGCGCGGTACCCGCAGCAGTCGAACCCATACCGTGCGCCGTATCGCTCTGATTGCCGGCCCGACGCTCGCCTTCGTGCTTGGCTTGGGCCTGGACGCCCTCGGCCAGCCCGCCGGCATCTGCTGGACCGCCGCGGTGACGTTGCTGTGCGCGATCTGGTGGATCTCCGAAGCGATACCGATCCCGGTGACCGGCCTCATTCCTCTCGCGGTGTTCCCTCTCGTCGGCGTGCTGACCCCGAACGAGGTCGGTCAGGCCTACGGAAGCCCGCTGATACTGCTGTATCTGGGTGGCTTCATGCTGTCGATGGCGATGGAGAAGAGCGGCGCGCATCGGCGCTTGGCCTTGGGCATGGTGAACCTCTTCGGCGGCGGAGGGCGCGCGGTGGTCTTCGGCTTCATGGTTGCCGCCGCGAGTCTGAGCATGTGGATCTCGAACACGGCGACCAGCCTGATGTTGCTGCCGATCGCGCTGGCCGCGCTCGAGAACGCCCAGGATAGACGCTTGAAGACTGCGCTGCTGCTGGGCGTGGCTTATGGCTGCAACGTCGGCGGGATCGGCACGCCGGTCGGCACGCCGCCGAATCTGATTTTCATGCAGGTCTACGAGGACACCACGGGCATCGCATTGAGTTTCCTCGACTGGATGCGTTGGGGAATTCCGGTGGTAGTGCTATTCGTCCCTTTGATCGGTTTCTGGCTGACGCGCAATCTCGGCGAGAGCGAGCGTCTGGAGCTGCCCGAGGTGGGAGCCTGGCGGCCCGAGGAACGCCGCACGCTGATCATATTCGCGCTCACCGCCGTCGCCTGGATCACGCGCGGCGATCCTTTCGGCGGCTGGAGCGCGTGGCTGAATCTGCCTCAGGCGAACGACGCGAGCGTCGCGCTGCTGGCGGTGGCCGCCTTGTTTTTGACGCCGAACGGCAAGGGCGACAAGCTGCTGGATTGGGGCACCGCCGTGCGCATACCCTGGGGCATCCTGATACTCTTTTCCGGGGGTATTTGCATCGCGAGCGCGTTCGTGAGCTCCGGGATCAGTCAGATCATCGGTGAGGCCCTTGCGGCCTTGAGCGGATTTCCCAGCTTGCTGCTCCTGGTCGGGATCTGCCTGGCGGTGACGTTCTTGACCGAGATCACGAGCAACACGGCGACCACGGCCCTGCTGATGCCGGTGCTGGCAGCGGCCGCTGTCGGCGCCGGCGTAGACCCGAGACTTTTGATGATACCGGCGGCGATGAGCGCCAGCTGCGCATTCATGCTGCCCGTCGCCACGGGTCCCAACGCGGTGATTTTCGCGTCCGGGCACGTCTCCATCAAGTCGATGTTCACCGAGGGGCTGGCGCTGAACTTCATCGGCGCCGCGGTGATCACGGCCGTCTGCTTCGTGGCGTTAGCGAGTTGAGCGATTTCTCCGCGTTGAGATCGATGCCGCTTCGGTTGCTCCGTCGCGCGCGCGACCTCGGCGTCTGTTGCACCTGCCTCGTCGCGGGTTTTGCGGCCGGCCAGGAGCGCGCTCCCGCCGGGGAGCCCGAGACCGCGCGGCCCACCGTCGGGCTGGTGCTTTCCGGCGGCGGCGCGCGGGGCGGCGTTCACGTCGGCGTGCTCAAGGCGCTCGAGGAGCTTCGCGTGCCGATCGATTACATTGCCGGAACGAGCATCGGCGCCGTGATCGGTGGCTTCTACGCTTCCGGCATGCCGGCCGCTCGCATCGAGCAGGTCATCAAGGGGATCGACTGGGAAGGAGCGTTCCTCGAGGACACGCCTCGGGCGTTCAAGTCCTATCGGCGCAAGCGCGATGATGACCTGTTTCTCGTCGAGCAGCGGACGGGGCTCAACAACCGCGAGTTTCAGTTGCCGCTTGGTATCGTCCAGGGGCAGGTCATCGATCTGATCGTCGCCGAGAGCACGCTCCCGGCGACGACAATCAGCGACTTCGACGAGCTGCCGATACCCTTCCGAGCCGTCGCCGCAGACATCGCGACGGGCGAGGCGGTCGTCCTCGCGCAGGGCAGCTTCAGCGCCGCGCTGCGGGCCAGCATGTCGGTGCCCGCGGTCATCGCGCCGATCGAGATCGACGGCCGGCTGCTCGTCGATGGCGGCGTCGCCATGAATCTGCCGATCGAGGTGGCCCGTGATATGGGAGCCGACATCATCATCGCGGTCGACGTCAGCGCTCCGCTGTTGCCGCGTGAGGAGCTCGACTCGGTGCTCGACGTCACCGCCCAGCTGACGACGCTGCTGACGAGCTACGGCGTCAGAGAGCAGCGCGAGAAACTCCGCGATCGAGACATCCTGCTGGTCGCCGAGCTCGATAGGGAGTTCGGCTCGACGACCTTCGCGAGCATGGCTGAGACCATTCCGTTCGGGTATGCGCTGGCGATGGAGAACGCTGAAAGGCTGGAGTTGCTGGCTCTCGGTCCGGTCGCCTATGGCGACGAGCGCAACGATCGCCTGAGCGCGATGTCGACCGAGCTTCCAACGGTCGATTTCGTGCGCGTCAGAAACAACTCCACTCTCGCAGACAGCGTCGTCGAACGCTACCTCGAAGACATCGAGATCGGAGCGCCTCTGGATATCGACAGCGTCGAGGAGGCGATCAACAGAGTCTACGGCTTGGGCCTGTATCAGAACGTCCGCTATTCGGTCGTCGAAGACTCGGGGAGGTCCGGCCTCGAGTTTCAGCTCGACGAGCGCGCCTGGGGGCCGGGATATGCGCAGCTCGGACTTCAATTCAACGCCTCCGAAGGGCAGGACGTGCTGTTCGGTGTCGCCACGAGCTATCTACGCACGGCGTTGAACGAGAAGAATGGCGAGTGGCGGGCAACGGCGATTCTCGGCGACGAGCCGGCATTGCACGTGAACCTTCATCAGCCATTCGGCAGAGCCGGCAGGTTCTTCGTGGCGCCGTCCGTGAATCTCGATTCCAAGCTGTTCAATGTGTTTCAGAACGGTGTTCGCACTGCCGAGGCGCGCGTCACGACCGCGGCGGCGGAAATCGCCTTGGGTCGTGAGCTCGGCACTTGGGGCGAGGCCCGCTTCGGCATCCGTCGCATTTCGGGAAAGTTCGACCTTGAGGTCGGCGACCTTGGAGGGATTTCCGAGGGCAGCTTCAGCGACGGCCAGTATTTCGCAAGAGTCTCGGCGGATACCCTGGATAGCGTCGCGTTTCCGCGCGACGGCATGTTCGCGACGCTCGAGTGGCGAAGCTCCAACGTCGGCGGCTTGCATGCGGACATCGATTTCGACCAGCTCAGCCTGGATGCCGGATTCGCCCGTTCGTGGGGCCTCTATACGATGTTTTCCACGCTGCGCTACGACACCACGCTCAATGGCGAAGCCCCGATCACGAGTCATTACAGGCTCGGCGGCCTGTTCGATCTGTCGGGGCTCGGCCCGCAAGCGCTCTCCGGCCAGCACGCCGCGCGGATAGGCACGAGCGTCTTCAGACGTCTCAACGATCTGGCCTTGGCGCCCGCGTTCGCCGGCGTGTCTCTCGAGTATGGCAACGTTTGGGACAGTCGCAGCGCCATCAGCCTCGATGACGGGCTGTTCGGCGGTTCGGTATGGGTCGGCGTCGATACGCCCGTGGGGCCCGTCTATGTTGCCTACGGCAAGGCCGAGGAGGGTGACGGCGCCTACTACATCGTTTTGGGGCGCATATTCTAGAACTTCGGCCCTTGGCGCCGGGAGAAGAAGTCGTATACGAAGACGAAAATCCCGACCGCCGCGATCAGCGTGCCCAGGCTGAATTCCGAGCCCAGACGATAGGTTTCCAGGATCAAGCCGACGACTATCGCGGCAAGGCTGAGGTTCCGTAGAGTCACTTTGCGCTCCTGCGGCCGGGGCCGGTGGTCGGGCTTCCAGCAACACGTCGCCCGGCAAGCCACGCGGTTCCGGGGCGCGCAAGACACGATACTGTGACGGCTCTCTGCGCACTGGAAGCCGGTATCCGCTATGGTACGCCGCTGCTGAGTGAACATAAATCCGGAATATGATCATCGAGCATAGATCGCGAGCAGCGGCTCTGGCCGGGCTGCTGGTTCTTGCGGCGACGTCGAGCAACGCCGAGGTCCGAAGCTTTGATAACCCGCAGCATCAGGGCTACCGGCTGGACTACTGTCAGTCCTTCGGCCAGGTTTGCGGCGAGCGCGTCGCGACTCGTTGGTGCCACGGGCAGGGCTACGAGTACGCCAGCGATTGGGCCATCGATCGCGACATCGGCAAACTAATTTCGACCATTCGTCTCGACGACGAGCGGATTTGCCAGGAGTTCCAGTGCGACGGATTCGCCTCGATCACCTGCGGGCGCGAGGGGCGAACCATTCGACTGCCGAACCTCGGAGCGGCAACGCGCGCGACGGTGTTCACGCCGGATCTTCGCGGCACCGCCCCGGCGATCATGCCGGTGGAAGTGCAATTGCTCGTGCCCGGATGCTTCCAAACCGAGCCGGGCATCTTGCTCTGCGGAACCATTCACGAGTATCAGCATTGCCGGACGTTGTTCGCCGCCGGCAAGCTGCTCGGTTGTCGGGCGGGCGTGGCGTTCGACGGCGCTTTCGCAAACCCGGTTGCCGCGCAGCCCGAGGCTTACGCGTTGACTTTGCGCTCGAGTGCGTCCGCCGCCGTCGAACGCGGGCGCCGCGGTGAGGGCCGCCTCAGAGGCGAAGCCGAATACTCCGTGAGCTTCTCAATGCCTGAGAGCGGCGGCGTTTCCGAGACCTGTCTGCAGCGGGATCGCTACGTCTACTACCCGACCGGGCCCGCGGGCGGCTCCTCGGAGATAGGTGAAACTGCGGCGTGCGACGAACCGATCGCCGGAAGCTTCGAGCCGCACGAAGACGACTTGCTCGCCGCTCATGATCTGTGTGAGGCGCGTCAAGCTTGGGGCACGGAGATCGAAGGCGCCATCGAGCTCATGGCCGCGGGCCTGTTTTATCTCGAGGCAAAGACCGCGTCGGCGAGCGGAGCGGCGTCGAGCGCGGCGCGTATCGTCGCGCCCTACGTCACGATCCGAGCGCCGTTGTCCATCGACTGCCGGGATTAGAAGTTTTCTCGAGACTCCGCGCGGCGCGAAGCCGGTTCGCGGGATGATATACAATGAGCGGATCCGCTTCGTCCGGGGCCGGGTTGCTCAAAGCCAAGCTGTACATCATGGCCGGCGCGCTGCTGTTTTCCACAGGCGGCGCGGCTATCAAGCTGTCGACTTTGTCGGGGTGGCAGCTGTCGTGCTTTCGGAGTCTCGCCGCCGGCATCGCGCTATTGCTTCTGTCGCCGGCGGCCCGCGGCAACTGGACCTGGAGATCCTTGCTCGTCGCCGTGCCCTACGCGACGACGTTCACCCTGTTCACGCTCGCGAACAAGCTGACGACGGCGGCGAACGCGATCTTCCTTCAGGACACGGCACCGTTCTACATTCTTCTCTTGAGCCCGTTGCTGTTGGGTGAGCGAATTCGTCGGGTCGATATAGGTTTCATGGCGGCGCTGGTCATCGGCCTCGGCCTGATATTCGCTTCAAGTCGCGAGCCTACGGTAAATGCAGCCAACCCGGAGCTCGGCAACGTTCTGGCGGCGTGCGCGGGATTGAGCTGGGCACTGACGGTGCTGGGGCTGCGTTGGCTCGCCGTGCGTGCGGGCAGTCATGCCGAAAGTCCGCTGAGCGCGGTCGTCATGGGCTGTTTCCTTGCCTTCGCGATCGGCGGCTGGTTCGGGTTGCCGGTCGAGAGCTCGAGCATTCAGGACTGGCTCATCGTCGTTTACCTCGGAATATTCCAGATTGCGCTTGCGTATCTGTTCATTACCGCCGGTGTGCGGCATGTGCCGGCGTTCGAGGCTTCGTTACTGTTGCTCGTCGAGCCGGTGTTCTCGCCGGTGTGGGTATGGTTGCTGCTCGAGGAGCTTCCCGGTGCCTTGGCGTTGACGGGTGGCGCCTTGGTCATCGTCGCGACAGCAATCTACGCCGGCCTGCAAGGCCGGGATTCCGCCGAGCTGGCGGCGAAAAACGGCGCGAGACCGCCGGTGCTCGACGTCGAAAGCCGGTAGACGGGCCGCGACCGCATGCCGCCTCCAGGTCTTTCCGGTATTATCCCCGCCCTGAACGGGCCGGAGAGAGCCGATGGGCTTCACCACCAAGCAAATTCATGCGGGCGTTACCCCAGATCCGCTGACGGGGTCGATACTCACGCCTGTCTATCAGACGACGACCTACGTCCAGGATTCGGTCGACGAATACCTCGCCAAGGGCTATTCCTACTCGCGTAGCGCGAACCCGACGGTACATGCGCTCGAGCTCAAGCTCGCGGTGCTGGAAAACGGCGACGCGTGCACTTGCTACTCGACGGGCATGGCGGCAATTCAAGCGGTGGTGCAGGCGGCTTTGAACGCGGGGGATCACGCCATCGTGTCCGACGTCGCATACGGCGGGACCTATCGCCTGTGCACCAAGATCTACGAGCGCTTCGGGGTCGAGTTCACGTTCGCGGACACCTCCGATCCGCGCGCAGTGAAGGCCGCCTTGCGGGACGAAACCCGCCTGATCTTGACCGAGACGCCTGCGAATCCGACGTTGAAGCTGACGGACATTCGAGCGATCTCGGCGATCGCCAGCGATCGTGGAGTACCGCATGCGGTCGACAATACTTTCCTGACGCCGTATTTTCAGAGGCCCTTGGAGCTGGGCGCCGACATCGTCGTGCACAGCACGACGAAGTACTTCGACGGGCACAATGCCACGGTGGGCGGCGCTGTAATCACCAAGGACAAGAGATGGGATGATGCGATTCGCTTCGTGCAGAATGCGACGGGCGTGATCATGTCACCCTGGGTCGCATGGCTGACGTTGCAAGGGATTAAGACCTTGTCCGTGCGCATGGACCGGCAGTCCGCGAACGCGCTCGCCGTCGCCGAGTTTTTGCAGGAACATCCCAAGGTCGTGCGCGTTGCCTATCCCGGCCTCAAGTCGTTTCCTCAGCATGAGCTCGCGGCGGCGCAAGCGAGCGGATTCGGGGCGATGTTGTGGTTCGAGGTCAAAGGAGGCGTGGCAGCCGGCAAGCGGCTCATGGATGCCGTGCAGCTGTGCTCGCTGGCGGAGAATTTGGGATCGGTCGAGACGCTCATCACGCATCCCGTGACCATGACTCACGCCGACGTGGAACCGCAGGAACGGGCGAGAGTCGGGATAACGGACGGCTTGGTCCGGCTCTCCGTGGGCCTGGAAGACGTGCAAGACCTCATAGACGATTTGCAGCAGGCCTTGGAGCGCGTCTAGCGCCCGGTCGCGCGGCCGGACCACGATGAAGAAAGAAACCAGAGTCATTCATCAGCCGACGATCGTTCTCCCGCAAGGGAATGAGCCGCTGGTCGGGCCGATCCATCGCTCCGTCAAATACACGTTTCCGAGCCTCGAAGCCGCCCGGACGCCGGAAGCGCGTCTTCATGGTTTCGATTACTCGAGGGATGCCAACCCGACGACGCGCCAGCTCGAGCAACTCTGCGCGGAGTTGCAAGGCAGAGAGGATGCCGTCTGCGTGTCGACCGGAATGGCCGCAGTGTGGCTCACGGTGCTAGGCAATCTCACGGCCGGCGATCGCATCGTGTTCTTTCTCGAGTGTTACCGGCCGATCCGAACCATGATTCGCGAGCGTCTCGTGCAGCTCGGAATCGAATACGCCATGTTGAGCGTGCACGACCACGACGCCATGGCCGAAGTTTTCGCCGATGAGCGCACCAAGCTGCTGTTGTTTGAAGCGCCGACCAATCCGATGCTTCAAGTGCCGGATCTGGAAACCATCGTCGGCCTGGCCAAGGCCAACGGCGTCTCGACCGTGCTCGACAATACGTTCGCCGGCCTGCACAACCACGGGCAGTTCGAGATCGACTTCTACCTCCACAGCCTGACGAAGTACTCGAGCGGACACGGGGACGTCATGGGCGGGATCGTGATCGCGGATCGAAAGCGCATCGCGAGCCTCAAGCCCTGGGCGATCAATATGGGGGCTACGCTGGACCCGGGGGCCGCCTACTTGATTCTCCGAGGTCTCAGAACGTATTTCCTGCGCTACCGGCGACACTCCGATTCCGCGTTGCAGATCGCGCGATACCTGGCGGCGAATCCGCGCGTCGACCGGGTGTTCTATCCGGCGCTGGAGAGCGATCCGGGTTATCGACTTGCCGGGCGGCAGATGGACGGCTGCGGCGCCGTGTTGAGCTTCAACCTCGCGGGCGACAGGCAGCAGGCGTGGAGATTCATCGACGCCCTGCAACTGTTCGCGACGACCTCGAGCATCGGATCCACCGAGTCGCTGGTGGCACCCGTGAGATTGTATTTTGCGCGCGATCTCAGTGACGATGAGGTCGAGCGGGCGGGGATCACCGACGGCACCGTCCGGCTGTCCGTCGGCCTGGAGCATCCCGACGATCTAATCGCCGACCTCGAGCAGGCGCTCGACAAAGCGTTCAGCTGACGGCCAAGTCGAGATCACAAGTTGACCAAGCGGCCGACGG
>Ga0214471_10005215_pt1 | contig 10042 bp, 15 predicted proteins | sample RVTome_5_FD_207665 | JGI IMG/M metagenome (GOLD analysis project Ga0214471, IMG submission 207665) | Soil microbial communities from uranium-contaminated site in the Upper Colorado River Basin, Wyoming, United States - RVT142D155 | ecosystem: Environmental > Terrestrial > Soil > Contaminated >... | reverse complement strand
AGCTGCCATGGCGGACTCCGATTGCGTTATCCCAGAGTCGAACGAAACCAATAATGCAAGAAATACGACGTATCAGGTAGTAGCAACCGCAACCCAGTGTACCGATGGCTTAGACAATGATGGCGATGGGCGAATTGACATTAATGACGGCGGTTGTCATTCCGATGGGAATCCAAACAATCCTGGATCGTACGTGCCGAGTGATAACACCGAAGCGGGCGAACCGTCTCCACCGACCGCAACCATTTCCGCTTCGCCAACATCAATAGTGTTAGGCGGCTCCTCAACGGTCACCTGGTCATCAACGAACGCAACCTCCTGTGTGGGCGGCTCCGGTCAATCCTTGGCGCTTAACAGCTCAGCACCTGTTTCACCGACCACCACGACGCAATATTTCATAACGTGCACAGGAGTGGGGGGGACAAGCCCGACTGCAAGCGCGACGGTAACGGTTACTGCACCAGTGCTGTCTAATCTCAGAAGCCAAAATCTCATTCACCTCAGCGGTACGCTCCAGAATGGTCAAACGGTTCGATTCAGAGCAACCGTAAACAACAACAGTACGGTCGCCACCCCTAGAACTTTCAGCGATGAATTTTCATATCAGTGGAACGGAACGGGAGGAACGTGGACGCCATGGAGCGTCATTCCAAAGAGCGTCTTGGCGGCGGGTGCTTCAAGCCAGGACACGTCGAGCAATTTAACACTGTCAGCTCCTGGCTCTGGAACCCAGAATTTGTATGTTCAGCACTGTATCGACTCGACGTTGGTAATAGCCGAATCTAATGAGTCTGTTGCGGACAACTGTGAAGTCATCGGGGCGCTCAGTGTAAGCCCGGCTCCCGCCTGCTCGGATGGTCTCGACAACGATGGGGATGGGAAAATCGATTATCCGGCAGACCCCGGTTGCAGTAGTGCTGCTGACACTAACGAAACAGATCCACCTGCTTGCTCGAATGGTATCGATGACGATGGAGATGGGCTTTCTGACAGCAATGATCCGTCGTGCCATACAGATGGCAATGCGAGCAATCCGGGTTCATATTTGCCTACCATTACATCAGAGGACGATGTGAGCATCGTCGCAAGCCCGGCACTCGTGCGCTCAGGAAGTACCTCAACGGTTAGTTGGAGTGCAGGTGGCACACCGACAAGCTGTCTTGTATCAGGCCCCGGAGTTTCCTCAACGGCTCAGTCTGGCTCAGCAAGCACTGGAGTAATCACTGAACAACGGACCTACCTCATCAGTTGCGACTATGGAGGCTTCCAGCGAACCGCCATCGCAACGATCATTGTTCTCCCGGTGTTCGAAGAATTCTAAATCAACTATTAAAACCCCAACCATTCACCGAGCCGCTCTGAGAGCGGCTCGGTGTGTTCATCCTCTGTCAATGCGTTTTGCAGTGCCGCATGCACTGCTTCAATTGAGACCTCGTTACTAAGTGGAATGACGATCTGCGGCACCAACAGTCTCTTTGAGTGAACGATAATGCGAGGTGCTCCGTCATCAGGAATCCAAAATGATTCTAACGTTCGGAACGGATAGAGCCGTTGGCCGATAACGATGCCCTTTTCGTTGATTTCAAATTCGAATGCGACCGGTTTCTTTCGCGCGTAGAGCACAAGAACGAATGAGCCGATAATGATCACTACCGCAAACAAAAAATTCCCAACGATGATCGCCGTTACCGCGGCTGCGGCGGCGATGATGCCGAGCGCCCAGTACCAGTCGGTGCCGCGCCGGCGCGCTACGTATTCATCGGCTGTCCAACGGATCGGCTCCATAATCGCTATGGAGTAAAGGTATTGTTGCAGTTCGGAGCATATCTACTTGAGTTAGCCCCTTCTTGGCAAAAGGTAAGCGTGTATGTGGTACCACCTGCATTCGATTGGTAACGGTATGTAAATGCGCTGTGACGTGGATCAATCGGCACATTTGAAATGACCAGCGCGCTTTCAAGTGCCACTGAGACTGCATCGTTACTCGTAAGCACAATCTGGCTTGCTGAGATGGGGAATCTCCCAGTGTTGTTGTAGTAAAGAGCGAGCGCGTTTGCGATCTCCTTCATGTCAGTTAGGCGCTTGGCATCGCGACTCTTTAGCCGAGCGTCACTGAATGAAACTATAAGCACCGCAGAAAGTACTGCGATAATCGCGATGACGACCAAAAGTTCAATGAGCGTAAAACCGCGCCTCATTGATACCAGTGTACCATTGCTCCTCAATGTGCATAGCACGGCGCTGTGTATGTGCGGGCCGCACGCAGTTAGTATCCATGGCTCCAAGTCCCACAAGCATTTCCAGGCGACTTTTCTAGAGAAAATTCGAAGCCTCAACAGCAAGCTACTTCTCTTGACTCTTTAGACCATTCCGATATTGTCCAAGCAGACGAACAGTGGAGAGAATCATGCCGAAGCTCGCAGTCCTGGTATCGGGTGCGGGCTCGATACTTAAGGCAATTCTTGAATACCCGCTCGAGGTAGACATGGTAATAGCCGACCGTGAGTGTCTTGCGCTCGATATCGCCTCAAAAGCTCGGATCTCGATGCATCTGGTCGACCGGTCCTGCTTTCAGCCTCTTGATGAAAGTACTCGTCAGGAGTTTTCCATAGAAATTATGGAAATACTCCGTCACTATCAAAAGGACGACGTCGCCGCGATGGCTGGATTTAGGACGATCTTAAGCCCGATCTTCTTTAGTTGGTACGCCGGCAAGCTACTCAACACGCATCCATCGCTCTTGCCCGCGTTCAAAGGACACCACGCAGTGCGACGAGCGCTCAATGCGGGCGCGAGCAAAACTGGCTGTACGGTACACATCGCAACTGAGAAATTGGATGACGGACAAATCCTTGCTCAAGAAGAAGTGCCGATTCTGCCCGGCGACACCGAAGAAATCGCCCACGAACGCATCAAGGTTGTGGAGCGAGCACTCTATCCAAAAACAATTGAAAAAGTATTAATGGGGCTCCTTTGACCGTCGGATGTTGCCGACGGTCATCTTTGTGTCTCTCCATTCTTTCTTTCAGGCTGTCAGTACAACCAGTGTATGGTTTTCCGTCAGCACAGCTTAGGATATAAACGTAATACATATTCTTGTAGTTCTCTCCTTCGCGACTAACTACTTGCGGACTGCGTCCGCCGTAGCTCGTCGCTTCGGCGAGCGAAGGCGGAGGGGGTGAGATTCGAACTCACGGTGCCTTGCGACACTCTGGTTTTCAAGACCAGTGCAATAGACCGCTCTGCCACCCCTCCAGAAATTACTGCTGTGATTCTCTCATCTCGTGTGAACGCCGTACAATTACAAAAATATAGAAGATCTCTAGGATAGCAAGTGTGTTTAAAATAAGAATCGCAATGAACCACCAGCGGTGTGCCAAGCGCGCAGCATGCCACATGGCGTATCCTTTCCATGGAAGGGTCCAGAGGACAACGAGCGCAATGATAATCGTGCGCGATGGTTCAGTCGAGAGTAAGGCTACGAGGTCCATGCGTGCATATACTAGTCTGATTCATTCTTGTGTACAAGCGCATGCTACACTACCACCATGCGACTGCTCGGTATCGATTATGGCGCAAAACGGGTTGGATTTGCCCTTTCTGATGAGACGAGCACTATCGCAACACCGCTCCTCGTGTTTCGAAACGACAGCTCGCTTATCCCACACGTATTGGCTTTGGTGAAAAAGCACGAGATCAGTGCAGTTGTGCTCGGCGCATCGTATAACTATCAGGGAGAGAAGAACCCCATCATGAAAGCCATTGAAGCTTTTCAGCAAAAACTTATGGATGCCACAAAATTGCCTGTTCACCTGGAAACAGAAGTGCTCACTTCAGTTCAAGCGGCGCGACATGAAACGAATCGTGAGCTTCGCGACGCATCGGCCGCCGCGCTCATTTTGCAGAGTCATCTAGACCGCACAAAAGCATGACGCACATTTCAATCGATGATTTCAAAAAACTAGAAATCCGTGTCGGCACTATCAAACACGCTGAACGGGTACCTGATACCGATAAATTACTGCGTCTCGTGGTTGATATGGGAGAGCGTGAAATGAGACAAATAATTTCAGGAATTGCCGAGGCATTTCCAAATCAAGATGAGCTTATTGGCATGCAGTGCACGTTTGCGGCAAATCTCGAACCCCGCATTATTCGAGGGTTGGAGAGTCAGGGCATGATTTTGGCTGTTGGCGATGAGCCCGGGGGAGATGCCTTTGCGCTTCTCGTACCGTTTCGTCCGGTGCCGCCAGGAAGTCGTGCACACTAGATTATGGAGTACGGACCACTTGAGCGACTCAAATTTCCCATTCGTGACTTTATCCTGCGGCATGCGCGTGGACCGCATGCAACGTGGTTTCTTTCGGTGATGTCGGCAGTCGAGTCGATTTTTTCTCCCGTACCACTCGAAGTTGTGCTCGGTCCGCTGGTGGTCGCACGTCCTTCGCGCTGGCTTTATTTTGGCTGTGTGGCGACACTCTGGTCGGTTATCGGGGCTCTCGTTGGATACTGGATCGGTTATGCGCTGTACGACGCAGTTGGGGCAGGCATCGTTTCTTGGTATGGGCTTACCGATAACGTATATGAGGCCGCGCGACTTCTTGAGGAGCACATGTTCTCGGCAACACTCATCTCTGCGTTCACACCGATACCGTATAAAGTGTTTGTGCTTACGGCAGGCGTCCTCAAAGGACAACTTGTTGTTTTCATTGCAGCCTCGATCATTGGACGCGGAGCCAGATTTTTGCTGTTCGCGTATCTTGTCCATCGTTTTGGTGCCGCACTAGCGCAACTGGTGTTCCGCTACTTCACTGTCGCAACGATTGCCGCGGTACTGGTTGCCATCATTGGCGGCGTTTTCTTATATTTCTAAGATGAATCCACATGCGCTAACTGCGCAGTGGTTCGCAGAGTAGTGTAAGAGGGATATACTAAACATACGTGACCGCTGTTATCATGGGGAAACCGCATGCATTTCTGGCATTCTTTCCGCCACCGACGTATCTTACGATGCCGGCGGTCGGTATTGATATTTCGGACCGCACGATGAAGTTCGTTGAGCTGTCCCGCACCAGCGACGGATTAGTGCCGACCCGCTTTGGTGATAGGCCCCTTGAGGAGGGGATTATCGCAGATGGAAAGATTCTTGATGGGAAGCGTCTCGAAGCGGCATTGACGGCACTCCGCCGTGAATTCAAATTTGCTTTCGTGCGCGCCTCGCTACCAGAACAGCAGGCATATGTCTTTCAAATCGAAGCTCCCCTCGTTAAGGACGAAGAACAGCTCATCCAGACTATAGAATTTAAACTAGAGGAGAACATCCCACTTTCGCCAGGCGAGGTCATACTTGGCTACGATGTGCTTGGTGTTAAGAAAAGTGCGGACAACCTCGACGTGACGGTAACCGCGTATCCTCGGGAGAATGCCCAGCGATACATCGAAGCGCTTGAAGGTGCGGGGCTCATGCCACTCTCTCTTGAGATCGAATCGCAAGCGATCGCACGTTCCGTTATTTCTGAAGGGGACACCGACACGTATCTTATTGTCGATTTTGGTGAAACACGAACGGGTATTGCCATCGTGTCACGCGGATTGCTTGCGTTCACATCAACCGTTGATGTGCGTGGCCGCGATCTAACTGAGGCCATTATGAAGGGCTGTGATGCAGAGGGCAGTGAAGTTGCGCGCATCAAAAATGAGGTTGGCATTCGGAGAAGCAGTGGAGAACATCAAGAGCTTTCTGAATCGTTATCACGTGTCGTGTCGAGTCTTACCGATGAACTTGAACGGCACCATACCTATTGGAATACGAATGCGCAGAAAGAAGTGCATGATCGTATCAAAAAGGTGCTACTTTGCGGCGGTAATGCGAATCTCGCGGGACTTTCGGAGTATGTTGCGTCACGACTGCGTGTTCCGACGGAGCGCGCAAATGTATGGGTGAATGCATTTTCTTTTGACAGGAAAGTACCCTCGATTCCACTCGAGGCATCGTTGTCGTATGCGACAGCGATAGGGCTGGCACTTCATCGTAACGAATAGTTCATGCGGAACCTTTTACCGGAACGAAATAGGCGAAAAGTACAACGTGAATATTACATGCGCCTCGGCGTGGTGACGGTGTTTCTGCTCGCCGGCGTATTTGTTATCGGCGCTGTATCGTTACTGCCGGCGCACTTTGCGGCACAAACAAAGCTTACTACCATCGAAGCGCAGGCGTCTCTCGTTGAAAAATCCCTGGCAGAACGTGACAAGAGTGTCTCAACGGGCGTGGTGCGTGCCGTAAATGCAGAAATCGCTGCGCTTGATTCGCAACGTAATCGCATGCGCATTGAAACACTTCTGCGTGCTGTGCTTGCTGGGAAGCCAGTGAACGTAAACATCTCCGCATTTCAGTTTACCGAGCGTGAAGGGAACGATGTGATCGTGGTCGAGGGAAAGGCGGATGATCGAGATGCGCTATTAACCTTCCGGCGAGCGCTTGAGGGTGAGGCGCGCTTTGTTCTGGTTAAGCTCCCGATATCGAATCTAGCGCAGACAAAAGACATTAACTTCGTACTCACCATCGAGATTGAGGACATAATGTGATATGGGTCAGTCATCTAAAACCGTACGTATATTAATCAGTGCATCGCTCATCGCGATGGCGGCACTTGGCGCATACGTATGGTTCACATTCCAAGTCATTACGACAAGCGAAAATGTTGCAGTACTTGAAGGTACTATTGACGCACGTACCCTTGAAGAAGAACAGTTGCGCTCGGCGGAACATCTGCTTGAGACAACGGAAGCTGAACGCGCTGCTCTCGACAGACTTTTTGTTACCGAGGAGTCTGTCGTGTCATTCATAGAAACAATCGAATCTTTGGGAGATACCGCAAACATTGTAACAACGATTGCTTCGGTTGAAGCGGAAGAAGGTGCGTCTGGAAGCAATATCAGTTCAGTTCGTGTTCGGCTTGCGGCAGTCGGTTCGTGGAGAGATGTGGTGCATTTTGTTACGCTCATTGATGCACTGCCGTTTGTTGTCGATGTGCTTGTAGCCAGCTTTGAGCGCTCAGGTCAAGAATGGCAAAGTACGTTTACGCTTCGTGTGGGAATGATTAACTAACATGGAAGAACTCGAACACATTCTAAAGAAATTCGTTCATAGAAGTGAGGCGAGTGCTCGTTTCCCACATGGCATTGTGCATCCCAGACGGGACTGGTTGATTATTCTTGCAGTTGCTACATTGCTCATACTGGTACTGTCGGGATTCAGTTCCTTGCTGTTTCTGCGCATTGAGCAAGGTGCAGCAGCAGTTGAGAGTGGGTTTCAGGCACCAGTTCAGAGCCTCAATCGAGAGTTGCTTCGTGAGAACATTGAGCTCTTTGAGGAACGCAAGAGCATGCTCGAGACGCTTCGCTCACAAAAGCCCTCGATCGAGCAGCCGTAGCGGTTTGTATTTGCAGAGTAAATTCAGTATGCTGGCGACACTGGTGTTGCGATCGGAATCTTTTGTAGCGCTGTTGCCCCTGTAGCTCAATGGATAGAGCGGGCGGTTTCTACCCGCCAGGTTGTGGGTTCGAGTCCTGCCAGGGGCGCACGAGAGATCGAAATGCCATACAATAGCTATATCGGGCGGTTAGCTCAGTTGGTAGAGCAACTCGTTTACACCGAGAAGGTCGGGGGTTCAAGTCCCTCACCGCCCACCTATATAAAACAGGTTGGCATTGTGCTAGCCTGTTTTATACAAGAGGAGAGGGCTTGAACGGCGGAGTCGCGCGTCTGGGGGACGAAAAAGCGACGAGCCGTGTCCCGCGGCACTTAGCGAGCTTGTGCGAGCTTAGTGACCGTCAGGACAAGTCCCCGCCCACCGCGTATGCATGGTTGTAGAAACACATTGATGCATGGCTGACCGCATGGAAATTGAATGTCGTGTAATTGGCAAGGTTCAGCGAGTTATGTATCGTGATTTTGTCCAACGGAAAGCACGAGGACTGCAACTGATGGGAGAAGTGGAGAACCTGCCGGATTGGTCCGTGCGTATCATTGCACAAGGCACAAAAGAAGATCTCGAAAAATTTATTGAGTACTTGCACAAGGGTTCGTTCCTAGCTCGAGTCCAGGATGTTGATGTACTATGGCGAGAACCATCGCGCTCGTTCGGTGGTTTTAACATTACATACTAATGGGAACAGATCTGCAAACACGACCAATGTGCATTGGTTTCATCATGGATGGCAACCGGCGCTTCGCTAAAAAGGCCGGTGTTCCTTCTGTGGAAGGACATCGGGCAGGATATCAAAAACTCAAAGAGGTACTTACGTGGGCAAATGAGGCGGATATCAAAAATGTCATCGTCTATGCGCTTTCAACGGAGAATTGGAACCGAAGCAAAGAAGAGATCAGATATCTCATGGAGCTGGCACGTATAATGCTTCGGGACGAAATTGAGGAAATTGCAAAGGAGCACGCCCGTGTCGTGTTTGCTGGCGACCTGTCGCGTTTTCCCGATGATCTTAGGAAAATGATGGTTGCTACCATGCAGAAAACTGCGCATGAAACTAAGCGCACGCTCGTAATTTGCGCCTCGTATGGTGGGCGTGCAGAGATTCTTCATGCCGCAAATGAGTTGCTACAGGCTGGGGAAACGAATGTTGATGAGAAGACTTTTTCGAAATATTTGTGGACACAGGATGTGCCGGATCCGGACCTCATCATTCGCACTGGCGGTGAGATGCGCCTTTCAAATTTTCTGCCATGGCAATCCACCTACAGCGAACTTTTTTTCACCGATACGCTGTGGCCAGATTTTAGTCGAGATGAGTTTAATGGCATACTCGACATGTTCTCGAAACGCACTCGCCGCCACGGCGCGTAACCATGGAGATACCAATTCTTTTTGAAGACGACGATGTGCTTGTAGTCAACAAGCCTTCCGGGCTTGTGGTGCACCCTGATGGGAAAACCGATGAGGCGACACTTGTCGATTGGCTTTTGGAACACTACCCAGACATAGCAGGGGTAGGTGAGCCACTCCAGCTTTCTAACGGAAGTATTATTGACCGGCCCGGTATTGTGCATCGCCTCGATCGCGAGACATCTGGCGCACTCATTGTTGCAAAAAATCAATCAGCGTTCGAGTATCTTAAAGCGCAGTTTCAAAATCGAGAGGTTGAAAAAACATATCGGACATTTCTTTACGGCGTGCTTAAAGATGAGCATGGCGTGATCGATCGCCCGATAGGAAAAAGTGCAAAAGATTTCAGACTGCGTTCTGCACAGAGGGGAGCTCGTGGCTTACTCCGTGAGGCACTAACGGAATATCGAGTGCTGAAGCGCGGCAAAGAAGTGACGTATGTTGAAGCCAGGCCAAAGACGGGGCGAACGCATCAATTACGCGCTCATTTTAAGGCGATACATCATCCAGTCGTATGCGACCGACTGTATGCATCGAAACAAAAGTGCCTACTTGGGTTTGAACGCTTAGCACTTCATGCGCAAGCGATTGCGCTCACTGCTCCTAACGGGAGTCGACTTGCTGTTGAAGCCCCGTTACCAACAGATTTTGTGCGGGCACTTGGTCAAATGACGGCGCACTAATTGCGAATACAAGTCCTGTGTGGTACAGTACCTCGCGTCATTTATCTATATGGAAACTGTTTTGTCACCTGTTAATACAGACGATCGGAAGGGCCTCGGCATTAAACCTGGGGACACCGTTCGTGTCTGGCAGAAAATCCAGGAAAAAGGAAAAACCCGCCTCCAAGCGTTCGAAGGGTTGGTACTCGCACGCAAGCACGGCAATGAAGCCGGTGCGACATTTACTGTTCGGCGCATTGCAGATGGAGTTGGTGTAGAAAAAATCTTTCCGCTCTACTCTCCTATGATCGACAAAATCGAGATCATCAGGCGCGCAAAAATGCGTCGCGCGAAACTCTACTACATCCGTGAAAAGGTGGCGCGTGAGATTAAGCGGCAAATGCGAAACATGCGCATGATGTACGCGTCGACGGGCGCTATTGCGGAACCATCCGTCGCTGAGAGCAAAAAAGAAGA
>Ga0214471_10005214_pt1 | contig 10043 bp, 9 predicted proteins | sample RVTome_5_FD_207665 | JGI IMG/M metagenome (GOLD analysis project Ga0214471, IMG submission 207665) | Soil microbial communities from uranium-contaminated site in the Upper Colorado River Basin, Wyoming, United States - RVT142D155 | ecosystem: Environmental > Terrestrial > Soil > Contaminated >... | reverse complement strand
TCTCCCGACCTTCGGCTGGTCCAAGCGGGAGCCGTAGGTGGCGAGATTCCTCCCCCAGACCCCCAGGTTCATCAGCACTGCCAGCCCAACCGCAATCGCGACCGTCCGAGTCGCAGCCATCCATCAAAGGCGGTGGCATAGTGTCGCAGGCTCGAATTCTGTTCCCAATGCAACACTCGGGCCATATGGTACAGCAATGAATCCACGGTGTTGGGAGGCGCGGTGATGGCGACAAGCCCCAACAACACCACCATCCCCCCACGGATTGATGTAACTCGCGCCGCCTCGGCCAAGATCCGCCCACCTGCCGAAGGGTCACCGAGGCGGCGTCGGAACATGAACACAAGGCCGCCGGCGCCAAGCCAGCTGAGTGCCACGGCAGCTCGGTCCAGTCGATGGACTGCTCCAAGTCCTTCCGTGATCAGCAAGACCATTGCCCCCCAAAGGATCGCGGTCTGGAGGAAAACACCCCTCATGTCTCGCCCCGGCTCGCGGGGCGAACTCGAGTGATCCAGTCGAGCCAGGAAGAGGAGGGCAAAGACGGAAACTGGAAGCAGTGCAAGCATGGAAGCCACTCGGGAGTGCGGCCGTGACTGCAACGTCGGGCGCAGCGGCCGTGCCCGCCGCGCTTCGGCCGTCAGCGCCTTTGGTACAGCCGGTATCCAGACTCCTCAAGTCGTAGCGGAAGCTCCCTCACCATCGTCCACTCCGCCGGGCAAGAAAAGTCGCACACAACAGCGCACGGCTCGAAGTCCGGCCGGCGGTATCGCTCGGAGGGCGTTCCGGATACGATCCACTCGATCGTCAGGTCCCGGCGCGGAGCACCGAGATAGATCCACAGGGGGTACTCGGGCGCATCCCCGCCCAGCATGACCCCGACGGAGCGGCAACCGTCTCCCTGAATCAAGTCGGTGATCTCCCGATATGCGCCCCCTAGACTCGCAGGCAGATAGAGGTCCTCGCGCGCCGTCGTAAGCACGCTACGGCGCTCTCGATCGGCGAGCAAAGGCCGGGGCTCGAGCCGCACCAGCCAGGGCCAAGCATACAGGACCAGTCCCGCCCCGAGTGCGGCCACGCCACCGTCCGGAAGTTTCCGAACCAGCCATGCAACTACGGGTGCCAGGAGCACAAACACAATGAGATGATACCGGGCCCCGAAGACGGTGAACTTCATCAGGCTGCTCTGAATCACGAACCCGAGGCTCACGACCGCGGCGTATCCAAGCACGGTTCGAGCTTGGCTGTCCCGCCGCAACGCCATCGCCGCGAGGACAGCCACCGCGACCAAGCTCATGCCGCCTTGGAGCAGGTTGCCCGATCGCAGCTCGTCGGGCCGAGGAATCAGGATCCGGAAATCCTGCTCGTTGGATGTCCGTGGGTCGTTGACATCCAGGCCCATCTTCACATGCACCCCCACCACCGCCCAGAGGAAGAGACGGTTGACCTGTTCCCACGGCGTTCCCGCGTGCAGGCTCAGGTTCCGTGTAACATTCGAGACCACCACGCTCCAGTCGACGAATGGGACCGAAATAGCCGAAACATGTCTCTGGCTGCCAAGGAGATTGCCGTAGGTGGCCAGATTTCGGCCGTAGTAGCCGGCGTTCAGGGCGACAAAGAGGGCCGCGACCCCGGCGGAGGCGCGCAGGGTCCGGCCGACGCCAACCCTTCGCACCAGCCGGAACGCAGCATAGGCGGCCAAGGCCATCAGGTATCCGGCGGACGTCAACTTCGTCAGCCCGGCCAGGCCGCTCGCCAATCCGACAAAAAGCGGGCTAGGCGCCTCGTCCGTGCGGGACAACTCAAGGACCTCCGACGCAACCACCGCCATCCATGCCGCCACGACGTAGTCGGTATAGGCGCTGGAGGCCTGGGCGATGCCCACCGGCATCGCGGCCACAAACGCGCCGGAGAACAGCTGCCCGGTCCTCCCCACCCCCAGCTGACCCGCCAGCCGGGCCGCGGTGATGACCGACACGACCATCGCTCCCCATTGGACGAAGTTGGCAAGGCGATCCCCACCTGCGAGCACATACAGATTCAGAACCGCCATCTCCGCCCCCGGCGCCATCACGTTCTGCCGCGGAATTCCGCTTGCATAGTGGGCCAAGCTCCGGTCTTGGGCCCAGTGGGCCACGCGTGCCATGTGGTACGTCAGGGCGTCCCAGCTGTTCGGCGGAGCGAACCAGGCAACGACCGCGGTGATCCCCGCTACAAGCACGATTCCCGTGAGGAGGAGAGCGTGGGACCACGAGCCCCGGGGGATGAGGACGGGTACCCGGGCCCGTTCCCCGCGGCCCAGCCTGCGGACCACAATCGCGGCCCCGGTCCCAATGGGCAGAGTCCACAAACCAACGAGCCCGACCGGTGTGACTCCGTGCACCAGACTCAACAATTCGGTCCCCCAAACCATGATCGCACCGCACAGAATCACGCTTCGCAAGAAAACCCGGTCCCACCCCCACGTCTCGCGCAAGTTCGCCAGGCCGAGAGAGATGGCTACGATGGCCAGCAGCGGCAGAAGGGCTAGCACCCAATCGCCTCCGGGGACAGGCCAGCCTGCCGCCTCGGTCTTCGATGTGACCCCCCGCGCTGGAAGTGGACCATGATCAGACACGGCCCGCCCGCCGTCCGCGGCCGGTGAAGCAGCCCAGGACCGGACGAATCGGCTCCCGGCCAGGCCCGCGGGATCATTCTGTGCTCAGGCGTGCGGTCGCACCGCCGTCAACGATCAGGACCTGGCCTGTCATAAACGAGGATTCTTCTCCATCGGCGAGAAAGCGGATCGCGTGAGCGATCTCGGGCGGCTGTGCCATACGGCCGAGCGGGGTCCGCCGCGCAAGCTCGGCGAGTCGTTCGGCAGCGACCCCCGCCCCTGCTCCGCCGCGCTTCAGTCCCTCGCGCAGCATCGGCGTATCAACCGCTCCGGGAAGGACTGCGTTGACCCGGATTTGATCCGGGCCAAACTCGACCGCCATCGCCCGCGTCAAGGCGACCAACCCACCCTTGCTGGCGGCGTAGGCAGCGATGTGGATAGACGTGGCCACGGCGTGGACCGAGCTCACGTTCACGATGGAGCCGCGCCCGCCGCGGAGCAAGGCATGGCCGTGCCGGGCCGTCAGGAAGGCCGAGCGCAGGTTCGAGGCCATCACCTCGTCCCACTCCTCGGCCGACGTCTCGAGCAGCGGCTTGCCGATCTGCACCGCGGCATTGTTCACCAGCGCGTCGAGGCGCCCAAAGTCGCGCGCCACATCCTGGAACAGGCGCCGGACCTCGTCCGGACGCGACACGTCCATCCGGTATTCACGGACGTTTGCCAATACGGCAGCGAGCGGCCGGCGGTCGACCGCTGCCACATCCCAGCCAGCTTCGGCGAAGACGGAAACCGTCGCCTGCCCGATCCCGCCGGCCGCGCCCGTGACCAGGGCCACTCGTCTCGTCCCGGCACTGCCCTCGACCGCTCCCGAATGCATCAGACGGGCCCGTTCTCGACCGCCTCGGCCCGCCAGGCCTGCGGAATCGCAAGCCCCAGGCCCAGGAACAGGTTCCCCAATGTGGCCCGGTGGACGCGCTCCCACGCCGAGGGGCTGGTGTTGGCATTGTGCGGGCCCAGCAGCACGTTGTCCGTTTGTCGCAGCGGACTGTCCGTCGCCAGCGGCTCCTCTTCGAACACATCCAAGGCTGCGCCCGCCAGCCGCTCGCCGCGCAGCGCCTCGACCAGTGCCTTCTCGTCGATGATTGGGCCGCGCGCCGTGTTGATCAGAACCGCCGAAGGCTTCATGCGTGCCAACGCCAGGCGATCGATCAGCCCGCGCGAGGTCGGGTTCAGGTCGCAGTTCAGGCTGACGAAATCCGCCCTCCCCAGAAGATCTTGCAGCGAGACCATGGCCGCCCCGACCTCGTCGAGGAAGGACCGATCCACCTCGACGATGTCATGGCCCATCAATTCCATCCCGAAGGCCCGCGCCCGCCGCAAGACCGCCTTGCCGATCCGCCCCACGCCGACCACCCCCAGCGTGCACTCCTGCAGGGCCCGCCCCGGAAGTTTGGTCCAACGGCCAGCCTTCATCTGTGCATCGAGCCAGGGGATCTGGCGAGCGAACGCCAGCATGTACCCGAGGACGGTGTCCGCCACCGCGTCGGTGAATGCGCCGGGGGTATTGAACACCCGGACGCCCAGCCGGGCCGCCGCCTGGCGATCGATCGAATCGACCCCGGATCCCCATTTCGAGATCACCTTGAGCCGCGGCGCCGCTGCCTCCAGGATTTCGGCGGTGAACCGATCATCCCCGCACACCACTCCGTCGATCTTCCCCGCGTACCGGCGGAGATCCGATTCCGAGAGGCGCTCCCGGACGTCTGCCATCACCGCCGCGATGCCCGCGGCGTCGAACTCCGCTTGGAAACGGGAGAACAGCGGGACGAGATAAGGAGCCGAGACTAAGACCTGCAGCCCCACGTCATGGCTCTCCGCCGATTGAGGGCCGGCGGCCCCGCTCCCGCAGCAGACATTCGACGACCTTCAAGTCGAACTCCTCATCGATATCCCACGCTTCTGCCGCGTCCAGGGGGAACATCAGCGGGTTGCGCCCAAGCCGGTTCCTGCGGGTCAGGAGATCCTCACGGCCCACCAGGTAGAGGCACGAGTTTTCCAGGAACATGGGGGGCAGATCCTGAGTCCGAAGGAGCTCGGCCGGATTGTGGTTGATCGGTATGCCCTCGGCGGACCACAGGCGCGCCTGGACACGGGTCACCGAGAACAAGGACTCATGATCGGGGGCGGCGCGAAGCGCGGCGATGGCCCGCGAAATCGTGGCTGGTCGCAGCAGCGGATTCGTGCTGTGCGTCTGAAGGTACATCCCGGCCGGCACCTTCCCCGCGTCGTGAACAAGGATGTCGTTCATAGGCACGTAATCGCCCCGCAGGGCCTCGGGGCGCTCGAGGATTCGCACCGAGGGGAACTTGTCCGCCAGCCCTTCCCGGATCGTCTGGCTGTCCGTGTCCACCACGATCTGGCTCAATTCGGGAACCTGAGAGAGCACGTCGAGGATGTACGCGTAGAGCGGTCGTCCGGCCACCAGGCGGTAATTCTTGCCCGGCACCCTCTCCGAATGGTGTCGCATCGGGACCAGGGCCACGATCGGACCGGCCTTCTCGCTCTCGCCCATCGCTCCTCCGGGCGGCTAGCGCCCGACACGAGCGCGCCGCGAACGGGCCCGCCCGGCGCGGGATCGGCGCGGGGTGCGGGATACGTTTCCGGCCAGAGCGCCGTAATCCAGGGGCCGGGCCGCGCGCCGCGTACCGTCCTCCGGCCGGGCGAGGCCGCGGGGATAATAGAATGCTTGCTTCAATTCCTTGGTCAGCGGTCCGGACAGCGAAAAGCCGCGATACGTCCCCCAGAACTGCATCCAACGGAACCACAGGATTTCGGGCAGCTTTCCCGGCATGACTCGGTCATGGAAGGCGTGCCAGGTGTCATGAAGGACATTGCTGGTGAACAACCGGAGCAAATCGGTCAGACGAAAGTGGGTTTGAGGATGAATGCGCCGCAGTGCCATCGCCTCACGACGGTAGCGGTTGAACACGGCGCGGGGCGCCTCCTCGTGCACATGGGTGACCTCGGCCTCCGCCACGTACGATAGGGTGTGGCCTTGCCGAATGGCCCAGGTCGCCCAATCAATATCCTCCAGCGCGGGCAGGTTTTCATCGTACGGCCGCTTCTTCCACAGACTCTTGCGGATGGCTGCGTTCGCGTTGTTGCAGAACGGGTGGTCCTGGCGGAGGCGGCTGGATTCCGGGAACCAGGTACGAAAGATCTGGCTCTCGCTGTAGCGGGATCCCACGTGGCCGCGCTGCTTCCCGTAGACCATCGCCACCTGAGGATCGCGGAACGGCTCGAGAAGCCGCGCCAGCCAATCCGGATACACCGGGTACACGTGCGCGCTGGCGAGAACGATCCACTCCCCGCGGGCGGCGCGGCACCCGAGATTGAGCGATCGGCCGAAGGTAAAGGACTCGGGCGGGATGGACACGACTCGCACGGGATACTGCGAGGCGATGGCCATCGTGGCGTCCGTCGAGCCCGAATCGACAAGGACGATTTCGACCTCAGACACGGTCTGGTTCTGGATCCCGGAAAGGAGTCTTCCGATGTGCCCTTCCTCGTTGAAAGCACGGATGACCACAGAGCAAGCGGGGGTTCGACGCGTGGGCACGCCGCTATCCGATTGAGAAACCGCCCCATCGACCGAGGCGTGGGAGAGTCATGGTCTTCGAGATGCCGGTCCGTAAGCGTGTCGCGGATCGGCTAGGCCTGCCTCTGGCAACCTTCCCGGCGAAGGGCTTTCGAGGTCCCATTCTTATCCACCCAATCGCAGGAGATTCAGCGCCGCGACGGATTGTTCTGCAGCGGCAGTCATCCGTCAAGGTCCATGGGTCGCGACCACGGCGGATCCATCACCCTGCCGCGTTCCAGGACAAGGTACTTGTGCAGGAACCCCAACGGATAGTCTGGTTCCCCAACGCGTGTCGTCGACCGGAAATGAACCACGGTATCACCGATCCCATAAGGGCCGGGCACTCTCTCAAGACGACCTCCCGCAGAAAGGATGAGGACTGCGTCCGAAGGGTCCACCGCTTCCGTGCCAAATACGGGCCCGAAGACTGTGTTCGGACCGAGCACGAGCCTCCCCTCTTCGTTCAGGATGTGGTCCTTCCATTCCGGAACCAGTCGATACACTCGGGGGACGGCCGCCCAGGCAGACGGGAACACGTACAGCTGCCGGAGCACACGCGGCAAGTTCCAGTAATTCGCACCAATCTGACTCGTGTCCCGAAGACCTTCCGGATCCACGAGGATCACGGTCCTTTCGCCCACGTCCGGGACCAGGGGCACGAGTTCGCTCCAGAAGCTCTTCTGGAGCTCCCATCCCGTCACATAATCCCGCTGCACAACAAAGCCGTAGGCGGCCAAGAGGCCTAGCCAGGTTCCGAGCACGCTGGTGATCAACACGCTGCGTCGATGGGCCTCCCCGATCTTAAGCGCCCCCAGCATCAGCGAGCCCATCACAAACGAGGCCCCGACGACCCCTGCGCTGTGGACCCGCGTGTCTCTTCCACTGAGAGCGTAGGCGCGGACCGTGAAGGTCAGGGGATAGGCAAGGATCAGCATCACAAGACCCACACCACACAGGCGCAGGAGCGATTGCGATTCGGGGCGGAGCCGCGCCCACAGTCGCCCGAGGGTCATGAGCTTCTGATCAGCCTCCGGAACACGCGATCCGGCACTCCCAGCCTGGCCCTGCTCGCGTTGCTCTAACCCGGGACGCGCCAACCACAGCACCCCGGTGAACACAACTGTGGCCACAATGGCGACGATTCCCAATTCACGATCCAGCGCCATGATGACCTCAGTCGGCCGATAGAGGTATGTGGCGAGGGCCACCGGCGGGCCCTCGACCATATGAACGATCGGAACTCTGAGGATGTCGGCGGCTCCGAGGCTGCTCACCCGCGCCTCGCCCATCGCGACGCGAAGGCCAATCACGCCGGTAAGGATGAGGACCATCGCCACGGAGTGCCGGAGCGCTATCCGGCGCCAGGCGCGGTCCCAGGGCGCGATCAGCAGCGGCGCCGCCAGGAACACAGCAAATGTGGTTTCATAGGTCAAGATCGCGAGGGAGATGAAAACATACGGAACCCACTTCCGCCGGCTCACGTACGTGTGCAGGGCCAGGAGAAGCAACGTAATCGACGGCTGCAACCCCAACGAGTGAGTGAGAAACGCTTGCGTGGTATCCGCTGAGTACAGTACGTAGGCCAGGCCGGCTGTCAGCCCCAACGGGGCGCCACTCACCCGCCTCATGAGTGCGTAGAACAGGCCGACGTTCAGGGCCACCAGCGTGAAACCCACCAGGTAGACGCCCCGAAGGTCGAACAGGGTCCAACTCACGTGCCCGAGAAGGTAGATCCACACCTGATGAAGCGGATGCCCCTGCCACGGATACGTTCCGATGGATTCCAGCGCGAAGCGAAGCACCTCCTGGGTGGTCATTTCCGCCGCGCGCGGAAGGTGCGTGAAGTCATCCTCATATAACCCGAACGCTCCGCTGTGGAAATATCGGACGAACCACATCGTCCCGACCAAGAGGGCCATCGGTCCTAGCTTCTTGAGTGAGGCCAAGTGCTTATGACCAGGAGTCACCAGCGGGCCCACGTCATCTGCCGTAATGTCCGACCGCAGCGCAGGAAATCCCGCCTCTTCGGCGGACCGAGCCCGATGAATGTCCTCTGGGACACCGGATGAGCTCGATCTTGGGTATCTTCACCCTGCACAAGGCCGCGATCCGCGAGCTGGCCCAAACGGTTGGTATCGAGCTTGAAAGTCAATCTTGCATCAGCCGCCCCGGCGGTCAAACACGCCGACGATACGCAGGATGTCGAATCCCTCCGCATACGGCCGCTCGGCGAGCGCACCGTGCCGGATGAGCGCCGCCCGCACCACCTCGGGCGAGAAGTAGTACTTGCCGCCGTACGTCCCGTATTCCCGCAGGGCGCGGATCTTGTTCGCCACGTCATCCTCGGTGATCTCGACCAGAAAATGGGGAAAGAAACCATAGCTGCTTCGCAAGACATCGAACCCCAGCACGGTCGTGCCGCGGAACGCGCGCAGCGCCTCCATGGTCGTGACGCTGTGGTCTTGATGGATGTCGGCCTGGGTGTGGACAAAGACGATGTCCGGCTTGTGGTCATGGTGCAGTTGGAATAGGAACTCGAGGATCTCCTGCCGGTCGCGGGGGAAGTTGCGGGTCTCAAACGGGCCGAGCACCACCCGGTCCCGCGGCACGCCCAGGACGGCCATGCTCCGATGATGTTCTTCGACCACATGCCGCAGATCAGGGTTCTTCTGGTTGTCGGACAGGGTGACGCACAGCACCTCGGCCCGCCCGCGGAGGTTGGACAGCAGCCCTCCACACCCCAGCTCGATATCGTCGGGGTGCGCCCCGAGGAAGAGAAGCTTGCTCCCGAAGAACTGCACGCTGCCCCCCGCCGGTTATTTCGCGGCCACGAAGCCGCCGACGACCTTGGTCATGACCAGCTTCCCGTTCTGCTGCCGGCGGCGTTCGGCCGCCGATTCGACGGCCCGCATGACGGACTCAAACTCCTCCGGAGCGCGGAAGAGGCCGGTCCACAGCTTCCGGTCCTCGGCGAGGGAGGCCCGCGTGTACGCCACGAAGGGACCCACGTCGGGGAAGACCAACGGGTTTTCGAAGATATGGACCTCGACCTTCGAGAACTGCCGCCGCATCGCGTCCAGGATCTCGCTCGCGTAGCGAGAGCTCCCGGGCATCGGCGGGATCGGACGTCCGGTGGCTTCCTGAATGATCTCGTAGAAGAGACGCTTATTCTCGGGCATCGGGCCGGTGGTGAACAGGCGCCCGCCGGGCCGGAGCACCCGGTGGATCTCGCGCAGGGTGAAGGGGATGTCGGCCGCGTAGTAGATGGCGAAACAGCACGAGACCAGGTCGAAGCGCTCATCGGAAAACGGGAACGGGCGATTGAAGTCCAGTTCCTGCACCGAGAAGCCGTTCCCCAGCTCCCCGGCCGCCCGCCGCGCCTCGTCCAACAGCTCCTGCGAAACGTCTCCACCGACGATCTCGGCCTCCCCCTCGAGGTGCTCGTAGAACGCCCGGCACTGCTTGCCGGCGCCGCATCCGACGTCCAGGATCGCGCTCCCCCGCGCCGGCCGAATTACATCGATCATCCACGGGTCGATGTCCCGAGCGCCGAAGCGGGCGTGAATCGCGATCCGGGTTTGCAGGTCGCGGGAGGTTTCCCGATATTCCATCGCCATGCGGCTTCGCCTCGCGCAATTGGGTGATTATATCGTAGCCGCCGCGCCGGACCTCACGCCGACGGGGCCCGGCGTTGCCGCGCCATCACGAACGGCTCCCCCTCCAAGATCCCGCGTCGAATCACCTCCAGGGCCGGCGACCGGGTCAGACGCGCCGGGTCGAAAGCGCGGAAGGTCACCATCCCCGCCAGGG
>Ga0214471_10005212_pt1 | contig 10044 bp, 8 predicted proteins | sample RVTome_5_FD_207665 | JGI IMG/M metagenome (GOLD analysis project Ga0214471, IMG submission 207665) | Soil microbial communities from uranium-contaminated site in the Upper Colorado River Basin, Wyoming, United States - RVT142D155 | ecosystem: Environmental > Terrestrial > Soil > Contaminated >... | reverse complement strand
ACAATCCACAAGGATGGTGCGTTCCTCACCAACAATGACAAGATGGGTGTTCTCATGGTCCCTTGACGGCACGGCATTGGACGAACCAAGAATGATGATTTTTGGCACTATACCCTCTACTATTTCACAAATATGGAAATGCCATTTTGATCAAAACGGGTGTTACATAAATTTCGATCAATGCTGCAATCGCAAGGAACGGCACCGAAATTCCAATAAAAACCCTGAACCAGTCCGCGAGCGAGATCAACAACATCTCGCCCAGACTTTTATCGGGTTGAGGAGTGACCAATTGCGCACCCACTCTTAGCATTGCCGCGGTAGCCAGGAATACTGCCGATAATTCAAATATGCCATGAGGCAAAACTCCCACGACAAACGCAAGCAGTGGCGAATAGCCAACCAGGTTTGCCGCGCCGAGCACCCCTCCGATCAATGCGATATTCCCAAGAAACAATGTCAGTCCCAAAGTGCCAAAAGAAACCAATCCGAGGAGAAGTAAGACAATAGTCGTGCGCACATTATGGAAGAACAGGACAGGCGCAGGGAGGCGCTCACCCAATGAATCCAAATTGACTAGATTTTCTGTAACGAATGTCCTGATCTCACCGACACGTTCGGGTGTCAGGTGCAGGTAAATAGGAACATTTTCGACCACCCACATATAACTAACGACGACTGCAACGAATGAAAGCGCCAAGACGATCACGAGCGGTCTACGCAATTCACGTACTGTGACCGGAATTTCCCTGCGATACCACTCGGAAATCGATCCCGCATTGCCGGTAAAACGATCCTCGAATGTGCGCCCCATCCATTTGATGTTAAGTGTATCGACCTCACGGCCCAGCAAATACTCGCGGCGGAAATGGGCAAGCCCCAGGCGGATCAACAATCCTGCCAGCAGAGTAACTCCAACGATCGCATACCACAACACATCTTCATTGCCCCAGAAGATCAGCACAGTCTCACCTTGCAACAGAAAGGCCACCGGCACAACCACGAAGGACGCCAGCAAATTGGCAGCGCGCACAGTCGTGGCCTGTACAGAGATCACAATCGCGGAACTGACCATCAAGACCGCATGAGCAAAGGTAAGCAAAAAAACCAATGCAAGCATATAAGCACTGGGAAACTCGACATCCCGGCGCGCGACCAGGATCAAATAAATGACGATAGACGCAAAACTGAACACGAGCGGCGTTGTGATGCCAACCAGCAGCTTACCTAGATACATATGCCTGTCTTCCAATGGGGAACTCAAAAGCGGCTCAATGGTTCCCCGCTCTTTTTCACCAACGAAAGACTCGAGCGCGACCACGAGCGTGAAAGATAACGGAAAGAATCCGATCACCAGTACTACAAATGGCACAAGCCGATCCAATATCAAATCACCGCCGAAGCGATTCATAAAATTCACGGCTTGCCGGGTCGAATCATCTGCGATGAATGGGAACAATGTCACCAACAAAAGCATCGGCACAATGATTCGCCAGTCGCGGAACTGGTCCACAAATTCGCGCCGGGCCACCATCCAGATTGGTCTAAAGTTACGCCGCATAAGCCACTCCCTGTGCGTCCGCCATGGTCTTCAGATAAACATGCTCGAGTTTCCGCGGGACTTCCTGGAACGAAACCAATGGAGCATTGCGGGATGTTAACGCGTGAACAAGCTGTGGATTGACCACCTGGGGCGCTTCCACCCGGAAACGCAAACTGGTCGCGCTTCGAGATGCCAAAATCACCCCCTGAGGCAGATCCATTTCACCTGTATCAAAGTCTTCAGCAAACTTGGCCTCATACTCAACAGGGCCCAAAACACTACGCTTAAGTTCATCCAATGTGCCATTCAATAAGATTTTCCCGCGATAGATGATCGCAATTGTGTCTGCCAGCGCTTCAGCCTCGGCAAGGTTATGAGTGCAAATGATGATCGTGCGCTGCGATGAACGCAAACGGGCAATCTCATCGCGCACCAATCGAGCAGACTCGGGATCCATCGCCGAGGTGGGCTCATCAAGCAGCAACACGGCTGGGTCATGCATCAACGCACGTGCAAGGGCAAGTTTCTGTTTCATACCTTTTGAATATTCACCGGAGCGCTGGCGCGCGGCCTGCGCGAGACCAAAATATTCCATCAGGTAATCGCTACGCGTTTTTCTTATCTTTGGGTCAAGCCCGTAGACCTCACCAAAAAACTCAAGATACTCTTCACCCGTCATCCGCATGTAGAGACCATGCTGCTCTGTCAACACACCGACGTTGGCACGTACTTCCTGTGGTTTTTTTGTTACGTCATAACCGGCGACGCGCGCCCATCCACGCGTGGGGACCAATAGGGCAGTGAGCATGCGAACGGTCGTAGTCTTCCCCGCGCCGTTCTGGCCAAGCAGCGTCAATATCTGGCCAGGTTTGACGGATAGTGTGACACCATCTACAGCCCAGAAGTTATTGTTAAACTGTTTACTCAGATCGTTTGTTTCAATCATTTTTCCTGTCAATTTCTAACCTATTTGAGCATATGCATAGAGGATTTATCGGTCAATAAGACAACAGTCCCTCCTGATTATGTCAGGCTGAATCCTTCAGATATGCTCAGGCTAAACGGTGCGAAGCATCCCCGCGATGCCGCCAATACAAGACGGCGGCCGCGCAGACGGCAACCACTGCCATGATGGTCTGGTTGATGTTGATGCCGCTGACCAGGGAAGCGTCGATTCGCAAATAGTCTAGAAAGAAGCGGCCGACTGGATAAACAATCAGGTAAATGAGAAAGAGGTCGCCATTCTTCAGACGCTCCGCATATCGACGAGAAATCCACATAAGAAAAAACATGTTGCCGAGATTCCAAATTGATTCGTAAAGGAACAAGGGATGAAAACGTGTAACATCCAGCGGATAGCTTGTCAAATCATTGTATGGAGCGACTCGTGCTGAAGGATTGGTGATGCGAATTCCCCATGGCAAGTTAGTTGGAAAACCATAGAGTTCCTGATTGAAAAAATTCCCCCAGCGGCCAATTGCCTGCCCCAGGGCAAGGCTTGGTGCAGCAATATCGGTCCACTGGAGAAAGTTGAGGTTGTGTCTGCGGCAATAAAAATACAGGACGATCACTCCACCGATCACCGCGCCTGGGATTCCGAGTCCACCCTTCCAGATTGCGAGGGCATCAAGAGGATGCGTGAGATACCAGCCTGCAGTGATCCCGGAGGAAGGAGGCGGCGTCAGGATGTGCCACAGCCGCGCACCGATGATTCCTCCAATCAACAAATACGTCAGCAAATCCCAGACAATTTCGGGCTCATAACCGCGCCGTTTGGCCTCACGTGTTGCCAGCCAGGCACCTGCCAGCGCACCCAGCATGAGGATAATTCCATAAAATCGAACAAATAACGGGCCAAGAGCAAATCCTTCAGGCATATGCCTCTCCTATTCTTTCATCTTAGCATGTGCCTGCCTGCGCACATACCAGATGCGTTGCAAGGCAGTGATATTTGCGAACAGTGCAATGATCCCCAGACCAATCAATAATTGATTGAAGACCAGCGCTGGCGCCAGGACCAGGTAACGCTCGACGCGTGTGAGCAAACCGACCTTTGCTTCATACCCCAATGCTTCTGCCCGCGCTTTCACATAAGAAACCAGCACAGATCCCGCCGCCGCGCCAAACACGAGCAATCCACCGAAAGGTTCGCCGAGGCTCAGGAAATGATATAGAAGACCGCCGTAAATGATCAATTCCGAATAGCGATCCGTGACTGAATCAACGAACGCGCCAAAGTCGCTAGATTCGCCGCGCAGACGCGCCATGGTTCCATCCAGGGCATCAATGGGCGTCATAAGCAGGACAAGGATACCACCAGTCAACATGTCGCCTCTTGCCAGATAATAAGCACCAACTGAATTGCCCAGCAGGCCCAACATCGTCATCGTGTTGGGAGTCAATCCCAGACTGTTAAAGAACCCACCCAGTGGATCCAATACCCACTTGAACCACAGACGCAGATAGTCGCTGAACGTCCTTTTAGATGACTTGCCGTTTGCGATCTTCTCCATGAAGAACCTCTTGGTGACTCACTTTCCGTATTTAACGATTTTGAAGTGCAAAATTTTTTCTAGCAGCTGGTGATGTGAATCATCAGATGAAAAATCAAACCCGTAGTTTGATGAATTTGGCAATCATAACAGCAAAACGAATTGATGGTTCAGATTCTTAATACAGTTGGCTTCTAGGTATCAGCACCTGATTCTTCGTCATCCATCGGACCCAACAGGACGTCGCGTTCCTTTCCCCCGCCCTGTGAGGGTCCAACCACCCCCATCTCTTCGAGTTGGTCAAGAAGGCGAGCGGCACGTGGGTAACCAATGCGCAAGCGCCTCTGTAACAGCGAAGCGGAGGCGCGCTGACTCTGTCGGACGATCGTAACTGCCTGCTCAATAAGCCCCTGATCCTCGTTTTCATCCGGCTCGCTGAGCAACTTCTCCCAAGGCGGCGCTTCGCTGGTGACACCCACTGATTTTTGCCAGTGCGATACCAGTCGTTCGATCTCCATGTCGGTGATCATCACACCCTGGGCGCGGATGGGATTCCCCACCTCAGGATTCAAAAATAACATGTCACCGCGTCCAAGCAAGTTCTCCGCGCCGCTGGTATCGAGGATCACGCGGCTATCCACGCCGGATGCAACTGCAAAAGCCAAGCGCGCCGGGAAATTCGCCTTGATCAAACCCGTTACTACATCCGTTGAAGGGCGCTGGGTTGCAACGATCAAATGGATCCCTGTCGCGCGCGCCATCTGCGCAAGGCGTACAAGGTTGTGCTCCGTCTGGTCAGGAGCCGACATCATGAGATCCGCCAGTTCATCAATCAAAACAACAATACGCGGCAGCGGAGAGCTGTCCTTCTTGCGCGCGAGCTTGCGATTATATGCTTCAAGGTCGCGCGCATGCGCGGCTTCAAGCAGGCGGTAGCGATGCTCCATCTCCACGACCACCCAGCGCAGCACACCAAGGATGCGCTCTACATTCGTCTCAACCTTGCCATAAAGGTGTGGCAATCCGTTAAAGCGCAACAACTCCACCATCTTCGAGTCGATCATCACCATGCGCAAGTCCTCAGGAGAGTTATTCATTGCCAGGCAAGCCGCCAGCGCTGTAATGCAAACAGATTTGCCAGAACCTGTCGCGCCTGCGATTAAAAAATGAGGCATACGCGCAAGATCGGCAACCACAGGCTGGCCGGAAACGTCGCGACCCAAAGCCATCGCCAGCGGCGCGCCGATTCTGTGGAATGAGTCCGTCTCCAGGATGGAGCGCATACGGACTACTGAAGAATGTGTGTTCGGTACTTCAATTCCAACATAGGGCTTTCCAGGCACAGGGGCTTCGATGCGCAATCGTTCTGCAGAAAGTACGAGGGCCAGGTCCTTCTGCAAAGAAGCGATCTGTGCGACGCGTACTTTGATTTGTTGTGCTTCTTCTTCAGTAGCTCCGGGTCTTTTCATGAAGCCGGGTTGCACGGCAAATTGAGTCACTGTGGGCCCTACACGAAAACCGATCACTGTTGCAGAAATGCCAAACTCGGCAAGCGTTTTTTCAATCATGCCAGCCGTCTGATTGATGGTTCGTTCATCGGGACGCGTATTTTGATCTGCCAGCAAAATATTAAGCGAAGGCAATCGTCCATCCCGTTCACGCGGAGCCGATGGTTTTTTATCCTGATGCTCTGAAACACGCAGGGATTTGCGGAATTCAGGCGGCAACGGTGCAGGATTCTTGCGTGGCTGTTTGGCCGGTTTTTCGGCAGGCGACTCCGGCTCCACCTCGGGCTGAATCGTTACCTCAGCAGGCGTATTCTCACCCGCCAGTCTCAAAAGCCACCTTTCAAGCATAGCCCACACATTGAATCCGCTCATTAACGCCAGAAGCCATGCAGTAAATAACAGGAGAGTTCCCCATGTTCTGCCCAGCTTCCAAAACAGCGTGACAAGTCCCCATCCAATGCGACCGCCGTCCGCGCCTGTCTCCGCGCGCAGAAGGGAGTTGCCTCCCATAGCGGCAAGCAGAGCAAGGCTCAGGAAGGCAGCGAGCTCAAAAGCAAAAATCCTGCCCCAGCCCAAAGGCGCCTTATCTCGAAGCAAAAGAGCAAGTCCAGCATAACTGATCGCAATAACAATGAGATAAGCACCCCATCCAAACCACAACGAAAGCAGGCTGGCCCACGGTGTCAGAAGGATACCCTTGGTATAACCGCGAAGTGCAAGAAAGGACATGAGGGCAGCTGCGATCAATATCACGCCCAGCGAGTCGCGAACGAAACGACCAAAGTGTTGGTTGAAGCGCGCCATACGATCGAGCCAATCGTCGCGCAATTCTGGTTCGTAGGTGTGTTGCGGATTGGATTGTTTCGGCATTATGAGTTTGTCTGCAGGCTCAATCCCATTCGTTGGTGTGCCGGGTCGACATGCAGGACGCGCACTTGAACGTGTTGACCTTCTGTAAGGATGTCACGCGGAGTTTGCCCTGCTTCGAGCGGCATTTCGGTTGCATGGATCAAGCCTTCTACGCCGACTTCGAGACGAGCAAATGCGCCGTAGGATAGAACACTTGTAATCTCCGCAAGTAAAACGTGGCCCTCTGCAAAATCTGTTGAAGCGTGCTCCCACGGATTCTGAGTCATGCGCTTCAGGCTCAGAGCTACCCGGCAACGCTCGGCCGAGAGATCCAGCACCTGAACGGCGATCTCCTGCCCAAGCTTTACGATATCATGCGGATGCGATACACGCCCCCATGAGAGTTCCGAGATATGAATCAATCCCTCGACTCCGCCAAGATCAACGAACACACCGAAGTCTGTGATATTGGTAACAGTGCCTTTTACCTGTGCGCCCGCCTGGAGGCTCCGAAACAATTCGGAGCGCCTCCCAGGTTCAGAGAGGGCGGCACGCTCGGAAAAAACAACCCGTCCATCTTCCGGGGCACATTCTATAATCTTCACATTCAATACCTTGCCCTCATAGCCCTCCGGGCCGATATCGCGATCCGCAAGGTCGCTTTTGCCCGCAAGTTCCACAAGATGGGAGAGCGGGATAAAACCGGATAACCCTTCTGCTCCCTGCACAAGCAACCCGCCGCGATTGTGACCAATGACTTTCATAGAAAGGATATGATCATCGCGATACAGGCCCTTTACATGTTCCCAGTCTATCTTCACCTCACCGGCCGGCTCTGCTGATTCTGGTTTTTTCGAGACTGCTGGAGGCATCTTTTGTGTTGCTGGCTGTGGGCGAGAGACATGTGATGAATACCGCCTTTCCTCCGCCAGGACGGATTCCCACCAACTCTCATCCGTGACAGGCATTGCATTTTCATACCTGCGTTTTGTGTTGCCGTTGGTATCCATAAAATTCTCCTTACTGATGAATTGCTTCGTTTTGTTCCATTTCGAGAATGGCGCGGGCGACCGCTTCAACAGCAATCCGCTGTTTACGATATAAATCCGCCTCTGACATCGCCAATCTTCCGGCCACTTCGCGCACTTTGCGTCCCTCGATGAATTTCATCTCCAAAATGTTATAAAGAATCCATTCGCTTGTGAAGCGTCGTTCCCCCTGAGGTCTTACCTGGTCAACCGCTTTGCGAAGGAGCGCCCGCAATGCATTTGATGCATTACCATCAGATTCTTCGGCGAGCAACTGCACAACACGCAATTTCATGAGAGGATTGTTGGTCAACTTGGGCCCGCCCCAGTAATGCGTGAGCGCATCTTTCACCCAATCTGCCAAATCTGTCTCGCGCGGCAATGGCTCGGTCAATAAGGTGGCACGCGTATCATATCTTCCAGCTGCGCGCATGAGCTGGAGCATGTCAATTTGCGGCTGAATATCCTCCAGCGAACGGAACACACGTTGTTGCAACTGGCGATCTTCCAGCGCCAGGGCAGCCCGGTCCGCCAATAACCAGAGGGAATCGCGCTGATCTTTATCCAGCGGTTGATTTGCCTTGCGCGCAATCCCAAGCAGGCCCAGCAGTGGAGGGATTTCATCACGGTCGCCATTGGTTCTGCGCTGGTGAAGAGGCAGTATCCAGAAATCACCCCACGTGAATTCATGCCTTCCACTTTCTCCGTTGTGATTGACCATTTGCAGGGCTTCGTCAAGATCTTCGTTTTCCAGTAATGTGCGATTCCCTGCAACCACACTGAGGGAAAGCTCTTCACCATCCAGTGCAGCGATAAATGCACACGGAGATTGTAGATGGTCACGTACAGCCGCAAGCACAGTTTCAAGGAACTGTTTCAAGTCACCGCGTGTCAACAATCTTTCCTCAACGTTCTGCAATATCTGGAGCTCACCCCGATCGCGGCCAAAAAAGAGCGATCTTTCCCACAATGGCGAAAACAATGTGACCGCATGTTCAAACAGCAGGACGGTTGCCACCATGACAAGCGGAACAAAAGCCGAGTAGGGCTCTCCTCCGAGCAGTTCTCCTGCTCGTCGGACGATCGTCATTACAGCCAGTGCAAGCGAGGCAGTCACCGGTCCGCGCAAGAGCCATTTAAATAGGCGACTCTTCACTACACGATCAGGCCACGAAACGCCAAAAAACGCCACCGCGTACGCCATGGTAACAACCAACCCGGCAACGAGCAAGTTTATGATAAGTGCTGCTCCCCAAAATAAAAGCGGGTAGCGCGACGCGATATCGGAACCAAACAGAAGGTATGGATATGAACCGAGCGCAGGCGCGGTCGCGCCGGCCATCAAGTAGAGCATCCTACGCTGGCCGGAACGTGTGAGCATGCGAGAGAAGGCACGGATGAAATTGTATCCAGCCCAGATCATGATCCCAATGTAGTAAATCGTAAAAAATTCAGTCCACCCGGTACGTCGCAAATGCGGTGCAGGTTGCCCATCCGGCACAAGCGCACCGACAAGTAAACCCAATCCGAGCAGCACCAGAAAGATGACTGAGACAACATAAATCAGGCGTACAGCCAGACGCCTGCGCCCGCGCGAAGGACGGCCTGCAGTCACAAGCAATGCATCTGAAAGATGTAAATAAGAGGCAGGCAGAAATATGATTCCCACCCATTGGATCCGCAGAAGTAATTCGATCCCCCAATTGGGCACAGACTTGTTTTGTAGTGCTTCTGTGGTAAAGACTACCACAACGCATAACAAAATAATTGCGAAGGAACGCGCTACACGATCACGCAGATTGAAGGACAAGGCATATAGCAACAACGAAAACGCGGTGATCGCGATACCCGCCGTTAAAATATCGTTGAGCGTTTTCAGCCCCGCCAGTAAGCCTTCCATCCAACCGTTAAACATACTACCCTTCCAAAGCTATTTTAGCACTCGCCCGAAGAACAACGCGACATCCTGAGTGGGATAATACTGGTCATTATACCCGCAGAATTCGTACCCGAATTTTTGTGCAAGGTGAATGCAAGCTTGATTTTTCGACTGCATCTCCAGGATCAGACGACGCACGCTTCTCCCGGAGGCCCAGGCTTGTGCGGCAGCCAATAGAGCGGACGCGGCGCCTTTGCGTCTATGGTCAGGCGCAACGACAATATCTGTTACCCATGCGATCGCAGAGGTCTGTTCCTCCTTCACACAAACATAACCGATCGGTATATTCTCGTGAACGGCGACCATGACCGCACCCCGATGCGTCCATTCATCGCCGAGAGAGGATGGTTTGCGCGGATAAGGCACACTGATCGAGCGCGGCAGACGGACCTCGCGGAAATTTGCGGCCACCTGACCTGCCTCGCGACGCAATTCCAGTTGCCAGACGTAATCGCTCATACAGGAATGTTCGATTGCCATTAAATGGGAGATGTCAGTCGCAATAGCAGGGCGAATTTCAAATAAAGCCACATATCCTCCGGAAAATTTTATGGGTTAAGAATCCGTATGGCGATCACACAGGGCTCGAGCGATGTTCCGATATTATCCGTCACGACAAGGCGTAAAAAATAGTCGCCATTGGCCAGCGTCGTCGTATCCCAATCACCCAATTTAGCATTTTGCA
>Ga0214471_10005211_pt1 | contig 10044 bp, 10 predicted proteins | sample RVTome_5_FD_207665 | JGI IMG/M metagenome (GOLD analysis project Ga0214471, IMG submission 207665) | Soil microbial communities from uranium-contaminated site in the Upper Colorado River Basin, Wyoming, United States - RVT142D155 | ecosystem: Environmental > Terrestrial > Soil > Contaminated >... | reverse complement strand
GCGGCGGTCCCGCCGGGCGGGTGGGCAGACCCACCCGACACCGCGGCGCCAGCCGAAGAGCCAACAAGCAGAGCCGTAGCGGGCGTGCGGCGTGCGGCTTGCGGTGACCCCCAAGCCGCGCCCTCCCCTGCGAAGCGGGGGAGGTGGCCGAGCGCAGCTAGGCCGACGCGGTGCTGCCGAGGATCCGCTCCAGGTATTCGCGGTACCGCACCGCCAGGTCCGGGCGGCTGAGGCAGACCGCGGTCGTGGCCTGGGCAAGGCCGAACGGGATGCCGACGTCGAGCAGAGAGTCGTCGACGATCTGCCCGAGTGCCCCCGCGTCCCGCGCCAGGCGATCAATGGCATCGGTCAGTTGGATCTCGCCGCCATATCCGGCAACCAGGCCGTCCAGGGCGTCGAAGATCTCTGGCGGAAACACGTATCGCCCGATGAGCCCGAGAGACGACGGCGCCTGCTCGCGTCCGGGCTTTTCGACGGCTCCCGTCACCGTCACCAGCGACTCCCCTTCCCTGCTGCCGACCTCGACCACGCCATACCGATCGAACAACTCACCTTCGATCTCGCGGACCGCGAGCACTGCACGGCCATCGAAGGACGCGACGAGAGAGGCCGTGAAAGCGTCCACCGGGTTCGGGAACATGTTGTCCGAGAGCAGGCACATGAACGGCCGGCTGCCGACCACGTCCGCCGCTCGGAGAACCGCATCGCCCAACCCCCTGGGATGATCCTGCGTCACCGCGGTTACCGAGATCCCCTCGAGGCCTTCGATCGGACCACCATCGGTGAAGTGACTGAGGACCGGATTGCCCGACCGTTCGTCGACCACGAGCACCACCTCGGTCACTCCGCAGGCCGCCGCCTCTTCGACCACGTACTGGATGATCGGGCGATCAACGACAGCGATCATCGGCTTCGGGATCACCCGTGTGGCGGGGAGCATTCTGGTCCCCGCCCCGGCACACGGGATGACCGCGACGTCGACCTTCATGCGGGCATCATGCCAGACTCCTGCCGGCCGCACGCGGATACGCGCCTGATCCCGGACGCGACGGAGGGCGGGGTGTCCCCGCCCTCCGCCCCGATTCGAATTCGGGCTAGCGCTTCTTGGGAGCCGGCTTCTTCGCGGCCGGCTTCTTGGCCGGCTTCTTGGCAGGCTTCTTGGCAGTAGCCATGGTCTTCCTCTCATCGCCCGCCCTGCGGCGGGGGTGTGTGTGCCGAACATCGTTCGGCTTTCTCGCATATTGTCTACCCCATCGACCCTTGCCCGTCCCTGCCAACGAGTGGCGGGAACCTGACTAATCTCCGGCGCTCTTCGGCCGGTCGGTGGCACCGAATGACATCAATGTCACCGCGCTGCGGCTGACCCCGCGGAGCCTGAGGGCCAGTGGCACGGAGGCGCCGTTCGGTGGCATGAACCTGACGCTCCCTCACTACTGTTTAGGGCGATGACCACGTCTGCAACGGTTGCCGTCGCCGAGGTCGCCGCATCGTTCCGCCGAGGTGTCGACGCCGCTCTGGAGAAGGCGGGATACCGCCCGGTGACACTCGACGAGGGGCCTGCGGCCGTGCTCGTCACCCTTCGCCAGCCTGACGGGTGCGACCTGGTCGAGCACCTGGCCTCGTCCGGGGTCGTGGTCGTGGCTCTTCTCCCCGATCCATCTCCCGAGGAGCACGCACACGCCTACTCACACGGCGCCGCGGGGACGGTCGACTGGAACGCCGACCCGGAGGACATCGTCGCCGCCTTGGCGGCTGCCCTCGAAGGCCGCACAAGGCTGCCTGTGGATGTCGCTCGCTCCCTCGCTGCCGAGTGGCCGAGCATCCACGCTCCGCGACCCGAGGTGAGCGCCGAGGAAGTCGATTGGCTCGTCTCCCTGGCATCGGGGACAACGGTGGCCCGTCTCGCCGAGGACACCGGGTACTCCGAGCGGGCGATGTTCCGCAAACTCCACGACCTCTACAGCCGCCTCGGTGTCACCGGCCGCGCCGAGGCGATCGTCGCCGCCGAGCGACTGGGATTCCTCGACACCGACTGAGCGTCGGCGGAGGCCCGAGAATCCATCGCGAGGAGAAACCCTCCGGAGGATGCGCGCCAATGCGCTGGTCCCCTTATTCTGTTGCGAGAGATGACCACTCGCCAGGGACCCGGCCGAGGTCGCGTCCCGCCAGGCGGTCGACGGCCGATCCCCATAGTCGCTGCGGTGCTGTCCGCCCTCGTGCCGGGCCTTGGGCACCTGTACGCCGGCCACCGCAAACGAGGCTGGTGGTTCATCGCCATCACAGGGCTCTTCGTGGTGCCGGCCGCGGTTCTGTTCGCCCTCGTCTTCTACGTCACCGGTGTGGATCTGGCGCTGGACCTCGCCCGCCCGTTCTTCGAGCACCCCGGTCTGCTGATCCTCCTCCTGATCGTCAACGGGCTCCTGGTCGCCTTCCGGGCGGCTGCCGTCGTGGACTCGTTCGTGTTCGCTCGTGGTCTCGCCTCCGCCCCACGTCCGGTCGCGCTCTTCGGCATGGCGGCCGGCCTGGCGCTGATCCTCATCGTGACAGCGATCCCCCACGGGTGGGTCGGCGAACGCAACCTGGCCCTCTACGACCTGCTGACCCATGACTTCGCCACCGATCCCGGCCAGACGACGACCACCTCGCCGTCGACGACCATGCCCGGCACGACCCTGCCGGGGTCGACGACGACGAGCACGACCACTCCCCCGACGACCACTACGACGACCCGCCCGGACCCCTTTGAGGGCGAAGACCGGGTGAACGTCCTCCTGCTCGGCAGCGACGCCGGCCCCGGCCGTACCGGGGTGCGCACCGACACGATGATCGTGGTGAGCATCGACCCGGAGACTGGGTGGACGGCGATGTTCTCCATACCGCGGAACTTCGTAAGGCTTCCGATCCCGGAAGGCCATCCCGACCGCGCCAATTGGGCCGACGGGCTGTGGGGCGACCCGGGGAACCTGGTGTGGGCGGTCTATGCGTACGGCCTCGACCACCCCGAGTTGTACCCCGGGGCGAACAGTGGCGGCGAGGCCGCCAAGACCATCTTCGGAAACCTCGTCGGCCTGGAGGTCGACTACTTCGCCATGGTCGACCTCCAGGGATTCGTGGCGATGGTCGACGCACTCGGAGGGGTCGACATCACCGTCACCCGGCGAATCTTCGACGCCGAGTACCCGCATGAGGACGGGTATCTCATCGAGATCGAGTTCCTCCCCGGCACGTATCACATGAACGGCCACCAGGCGCTGGCGTTCGCTCGCACCCGCCACGACGCAGATGACTTCGACCGCATGGGCCGGCAGCGCTGCGTGCTGGAGGCTCTGGCACGCGAGGCCGACCCGGTATCCCTACTCCGTGAGCTGCCGAGTCTGGTGCCGGTCATCGAACGCAGCATCATCACCGACATCCCGGTGGCACGATTCCCGGACTTCCTCGACCTCCTCGGCAGGGTCGACACAACGCGGTTGGTCTCCATGCGCTTCATGCCCAACGCTCCCGAGTTCGCCGGCACCGCAACGTCGTATGTGGCGTATCAGGTCCAGGGCTACAACGTGCCCAACGTCGACCTGATCCGCGACCGGGTCGAGATCGCTACGACCCTTCCGCCACTCGAGGCGATCGAGACGCTCAACCTCCAACCGCTCGACGAGGTGTGCGGGCTCCCGGAAGCCGAAGACGCGAGCTGAGACGCTCACCCCGGGAGCAGGCCGCGTACGATTTGGGCGCCTCGAAAGGAGACCGGATGACCCACAGGGTCACCCTCGGAATCGTCCTGCTGATGGTGATCTCGGCCTGCGGCGACGATTCGTCCGGGCCGGCCACGACCACCACCGCGACGGCCACCACCTCGATCACTGCCGCACCGACGACGACCACTGCGGAAGCCACACCCGGCTTCACCGCGGGGGACCTCCCGACGGCAGTGCTCATGGACGGCGACCCATGGGTCGCCCCGATCGGCGGGGTGATGCAGTTTCCGCTGACGATCGACGATGTCTGGCCGGCCGAGGCATTTCCTGAGGAGCGGCCCATCTACGAGGCGGCCGGGTTCCTGGAGGGCTCGTTCGCGGCGTTCATCGAGGACGAGGCCCTGGTCATAACCGCGGCTCACCTCTTCGCCGACTCCCCGGGGGCAAGTGCCGCGTTCGACCTGATCGAGTCCTCTTTCCAGGACACCGAGCTCGTTGCACTGATCACCGACCTGGAACCCGGAGCCCTCGACTCCGTCGAACTCCTCGACGCAGACTTCGGTGATCGGTCCAGCGCGGTCAGGGTCAGCGGACCCGAGTTCCAGGTGGTGGGGGTCATCTGGGTCACCGACAATCTCCTCCAATTCGTGAGGGTGGGGATGGTCGCCGGCGACGACGCCCGGGAGCAGGCGGCCTTCGATCTGGCCGCAGCAATCGCGGCGCGCACCGAAGGGTGAGCAAGAAGTGGCAGCGAGGGTGGTGGGCGCTGAGGGACTCGAACCCCCGACTTCTTCCTTGTAAGGGAAGCGCTCTAGCCAACTGAGCTAAGCGCCCGAGAGCGGGAAGGGTACCGGTGGCGCCGGCGACCCGGCCCTCCGTCCCGAATAGGCTGGTGACCCAGCCACGGAGGAGCGGGATGACGATCGAGTACCTGTCCGGGTTCGGCAACGAGCACGCGTCGGAGGCCGTCTCCGGAGCGCTGCCGGTCGGGCAGAACAATCCTCAGAAGCCCCCGCGCGGTCTGTACACCGAGCAGCTGAGCGGCACCGCCTTCACCGCCCCCAAGGCCGAGAACCGTCGCACCTGGTTCTACCGCATCCGGCCATCGGTCCTGCATGTCCACGACCTCCGCCCCGTGGAACACCCCTACCTCCGCACCGCTCCCAACCGGGAGACCGACCCGCCGATCGGGCAGCTCCGCTGGGACCCGGTCCCCATGGAGACGGGTTCGGTCGACTGGCTGGATGGCCTGCGCACCATCGCCACCAACGGCGACGTCCATGCCCAGTACGGGATTGCAGCGCATATCTACCTGGCCACCGAGTCGATGGGCAATCGCTACTTCTACGACGCCGACGGTGAGTTGCTCATCGTCCCCCAGGAGGGGAGCCTGCGGGTCTTCACCGAGTGCGGCGTCCTCGAGGTGTCACCGGGTGAGGTGTGCCTGATCCCACGAGCGATGAAGTTCAAGGTCGATCTCGTCGACGGCCACGCCCGGGGGTATGTCTGTGAGAACTACGGCGCCTACCTCGATCTTCCCGAGCGCGGCCCGATCGGCGCCAACGGACTAGCGAACGCCCGCGACTTTCTCGCTCCGGTCGCCGCCTACGACGACTCCGACGCCGAGGCCACACTCTTCGTGAAGTTCGACGGAAGGCTCTCGGCATCGGACCTCGACCACTCGCCCCTCGACGTCGTCGCCTGGCACGGCAATCACGTGCCCTACAAGTACGACCTGGAGCACTTCAACACAATCGGGTCGATCTCGTTCGATCACCCCGACCCGTCGATCTTCACCGTGCTGACCTCGCAGTCGGATCGCCCGGGCACGGCCAACATCGACTTCGTCATCTTCCCGGATCGGTGGCTGGTCGCCGAGCACACCTTCCGGCCGCCCTACTACCACGCGAACATCATGAGCGAATTCATGGGCCTGATCCACGGCATCTACGACGCCAAGCTCGAGGGCTTCAACCCCGGCGGCTTCAGCTTGCACAACCAGTACTGGCCGCACGGACCCGACGAGGAGGCGTTCGAGGGCGCCACCAACGCCGATCTGAAGCCGCAGAAACTCGAAGGGACCCTGGCCTTCATGTTCGAGACCCGCTATCCGCTGATCCCCACCGCCTACGCCTCATCCCTCCCCGCCCTCCAGGAGGACTACCAGGAGGTATGGGCATCGCTCCGCCGGAGATTCGAGCGATAGGAGACGACCCCGGTCCCCGGCGGCTCCAGCCACGGCTCCAGCCCCGGCCAGAGGGGCTTCAACCTGTCGGCTGCCGGCAACGGCGCTCGGAAGAGCGGGGGGATCCGCTCTGGCTGGTGCCGGGGCGGAGCTGGAGCCGGCTTCCGAAGATCAGGCCCCGGGAACCGGGAGCAACGCTCCCTGAGGGATTTGCCGCTCCACCGAGGTCGCTTGGATCACTCCGAGCTCATCCACGATCACACTGGTGTTGTCACACCCGCCGTCGTCACGTGACTGGTAGTTGACCCGCACCCGGTGCGGGCGCAGGTCTTCACCCTCGGCGGTGACGGCGTGCAGCGCCGACCAGCGCACCGACACCGGGGGCTGCTCGCACCGGGCAAACACCTCACTCCACACCATCGGCGCCGTCAGATAGGCACCTTTGGTGAACAGGTCGCGCACCACCGTCTCCATCCCGGTCTCCAGGTCGGTGACGGTCCCCCGCCAAGCGTGGACGTCGGGCGGGCCCTCGGGCGAGGGTGCGATCCGGAGTCGATACCGGCGTCCCGGCTTCCACGGAAAGTCGCGCGTGTTGGCGTCGTTACGGCTGCTGGGAAGCACCGATCGCGAGCCCGCCAGGAGGCGGTGCCCGCCGTCGGCGGGGCCGTAGCCACCCCAGTTGGCTGCCGTCGACTCCGGGAACGACGGGTTCCACTGAAGCCCGAGGTGCCCTCCGCCGCGGAGGCGTCGATCCGAGGCGAACGTGGCCTGGAGGGCAAAGAAGTAGAGGCGGCGCACGGCCGGCAGTTGGAGCACCTCGAGCGTCGCCGACACCTCTGTCAGCGGGGTCTGCGGCATCTCCCACACCAGGTGGAACGACGACGCCCCGTTGGCCGACGTGGGCTCACCCGAGGTGCGGAGGCGCACACTGGAGGGAGAGCGGAGTCTTCGCCAGAGACGCCTCATGGCTCCTGTTGCTGCGCCCAGGGGTGGATCCACGAACCGACCCAGACCCCGCGATGCGACCCGCAGGACCAGTGGCCCCATGGCCCGGGGCCCAACCCCCACACGCTGTACCCGCGGCCGACCTGCTCGAACCGGTCGAAGTTGAACTCGGGCCAGACGGCTGGGCTCCACCCTCCGCCGCCCCGATTACCGAGCAATGCCTCACGCGACTCCCAGACGAGCAGCGCCGCCACCGAGGTGTTGTACTCGGGATTGAAGATCGAGGCGTCCGGCGGCAGGTTGGGCTCCTTGTCGGCGTGATACGCCCTTATCCGGTCGACGCGGTACTGCCAGTAGTACGGATGGTTCTGAAACAGTCCCGAAGTGCCCGACGAGGAGTTCTTGGCCATCGGGTTGCCCCGGCTCTCGCACTCCATGACGCGGAGGGCATTGTCGATCTGGGGACCGACGCAGAACTCCACCCCATCGCGGGTGGCGCACTTGGTCTGATCGAGACCCCACCGGGCGAACACCTCCGTCACGGTGCCTCGCCACTGCTCCACGCCGGCGCTGGGGACGTACGGATATGAGACGGTCGTGGTCGTCGTGGTTGGCCCCGCGGCCGAGGTGCTCGTCGACGACGACAGCTGGGCGGCCAGTTCCTCCTCCTGCCTCCTGATCTCGGCCTCGAGCGCCGCCTGACGGGCGGCTTCCTCACGCTCCCACTGTGCCTGGATCTCCAGGAAGCGCTCTTGCGCCTCGGCGTGCGAGCTCCGGCGGTCCTCGACAGCGCTGACACGAGCCGCGATCTCTTCATCCCAATGGACGATGGCGACCTCGACTTCGCCGCGCAGGTCGAGCAGATCTGCTGTCGTGAAGGCGATGTCGATGACTTCGCTCCGGTCCCGCTCGGCGATCGCACCCAGATAGGCGACCCGAGAGCTGAACGAGGCCACGTCGGCGACGACGAGCTGAGTGGATCCTGCCTGGGCGACCATGTACATCCGAGCGATCCTCTGGCGAATCGACTCCGCCTGGGCCGACGCCTCGCTCTCGAGGTCTTCCTCCCGGGACTCGAGCCGTGTGAGCGTCGCGTCGAGGCGCTGCCTCTCGTCCCGGGCCTCGGCAAGCCGGCGCTGTGCCTCGTCGAGGGCGTCGGCGGCAACAAGGGCGGCTTCCTCGGCCGCCGCCACCTCACCCTGCGTGACTTCGGCGCGCGCATGCGGCGGCGACACCAGGACGGCTGTCGCCACCATGGCTGCGACCACCGAGAGCGCGCCGACGCGCCTCCTCGATCGAACGAGCGATGCTGTCATCGGGTCAGATGATATGGGCATACCAAAACGAACGCTCCCGACCTCCGTGTTCTCTTCGCCGCACGTCGCAGATCGGACGATCCGGCGCGCCGAGCCAGTACCGTCGCGAGCCATGACACGCTGCGTGTTCTGTGAGATCGCAAGGGGAGACCTCCCCGCCGACAAGGTCCTCGACGAGGACGAATTCGTGGCCTTTCTCGACATCCGGCCAGTGTTCCCCGGCCACACGTTGCTGGTTCCCCGCTCGCACATCGAGACGCTCGAGGACCTGCCGGACGACCTCGCGGGCACGCTCGCCGTCATGGCACGCCGTCTGACGATCGGAGTCCGGCTCGGGACCGGGGCCGAAGGCACCTTCGTGGCGCTGAACAACACGGTGAGCCAGAGTGTCCCCCATATCCACCTGCACGTCGTCCCCCGGACAAAGGGCGACGGGTTGCGCGGGTTCTTCTGGCCCAGGACGGGTTACGACGACGACGCCCATCGCGAGGCGATTCGGTCGCGCATCGCCGCCTCGCTACCCCGCTCCTAACTGGCGGCATGCCCGCTGGTCGGGGCCGGCGCCACACTAGCGTCGGCTCCACGGCTCATCCGGAGGCGCTGTGCCAATCCGACGAGCCCTACGCCGCCGAGAATCACCGGGAGCCCCAGTAGGGCCCAACCCCCGATCACCTCACCGCCCAGCGTCACGCCCAAAATGACGGCAACAACCGGGTTCACGTATGCATAGGACGTAGCCACCGCGGGCCGGGTGTGGGCGAGCAGATACGCATACGCCGTGTAGGCAAAGAGCGATCCGAAGACGCTCAGGTAGGCAACCGAAAGCCACGGTCCCAGCCCCGGCAGGTCGTGCATCCGCTCGCCCCTGAGCAACCCCGCGAGGAGCAGGGCGCCTCCTCCCATCAGCATCTGCGCCGCCGCCGCCATCAGGCCCTTCGGCAGGCGCAGGCGCGAGGACACCACCGAACCGAACGCCCACAGGAGGGGCGAGACGATCATCAGTGTCGTCCCGAGCGGGCTTCCCTGGAAGTCCCCCTCCCGACTCAACAGCACGACGCCGACGAAGCCCACCGCCAGACCGGCCCACTCGAGGCGGCTCGGCCAGCGCCCGAAGAGTCCACTGAGGAGAGCGGCCCAGAGCGGCATGACTGCGACCGCCGACGCGGCGAGCCCGGAACCCACGCCGTTGTCCTCCGCCACGGTCACGAGGCCGAGTCCTCCGATGAACAGCACGGCGCCGACAAAGGCCGAGTCGCGCCACTCGCGTACAGCCGGCGCGGGCCGTCCCCGGCGACGGGCGATCGGGTACAGGAGGCTCCCGGCGAGGACGAGACGGATGCCGTTCATCAGGAATGGGGGAAACCCCTCCAGCCCCCACCGGAGCACCAGGTATGTGGAACCCCACACGACGTAGACGAGAAACAGCGAGAGGGGAACGAGGAGTTGCTCGGTGCCTGGTCGCGACGCGGTGTCCATCCCCCCATGTAACCCCCGCCGCGGCCCGATCTGTTGCATGGGTGGACGCGAAAGCGCCGGCCCCTAGAGGCCGGCCCTCACGCTGTCAGCGTTCGGTCAGGCGAGGATGAGTCGCTTCCGCTCGGATGCGATCACCAGCGACCCGGCCCCCATGAAGAGGAGGCCGAGCCCACCGAGGAACAGGGCGATCAGGTTTCCCGCCCCGTTGTTCGGCAGCTCCGGATCCTCCGGGCCGAGCACTGTGGTGGTGGTGCCACCGGAGGTGGTGGTCGTGGTGTCGCCCCTGGTCGTCGTCGTCGTCGGATCCTCCGGGCCGCCCACAGTCGTGGTGACCTCACCCTGCGTCGTCGTCGTGGTATCGGCCACCGTCGTCGTCGTGGTATCGGCCACCGTCGTCGTCGTGGTATCGGCCACCGTCGTCGTCGTG
>Ga0214471_10005210_pt1 | contig 10045 bp, 13 predicted proteins | sample RVTome_5_FD_207665 | JGI IMG/M metagenome (GOLD analysis project Ga0214471, IMG submission 207665) | Soil microbial communities from uranium-contaminated site in the Upper Colorado River Basin, Wyoming, United States - RVT142D155 | ecosystem: Environmental > Terrestrial > Soil > Contaminated >... | reverse complement strand
GTACCAATATCTTTCCACCCCCTGTCTTCCTTGCCATAGGTGGCATGGTTGACGAGCTCCTGATAATCCGATGGCATGATGTCATACAGATCTGGCGAGATAGTGATGCGTTCTTTGCTCATGGTGTTATCTCCTTACAACTCTGCTGCGTTTCACGGCGTTTCGTGTTAGATCGTACCGTCGTTGTACTGCTGGTCACATTCAACTCCCACGTCCGGCCAGCACTCCGGATCGCATACCGAGCACCTTCTTGATTTCCTCCACGATGACTTCTGGCGGCAACGTCATGCCGCCACAGACACGCGGTCCGGCGACGACCCGTTCGCTGCGGGGTATCGTCGCTTTGATTTCTCGTGCCAGCCACCCGATGACATTGAACTCGGGCACAATGATGTGCGAGGCATGTTTGGTCGCTTCACGGATTTCTTCCTCCGGCCACGGGCGCAGGGTCTTGATTTTCACCAATCCGACACGAATCCCTTCATCAGCCAGCAGGCGAATGGCTTCCCGCCCCTGGGAGACGGCGGTTCCTGACGACACAATGAGGATGTCGGCATCGACGTTCTCTGTCTCGATCAGGCCATCCAGCCAGGCGATCGTGTGCTTGCGCGACCGTTCCGCGGCAGCCCAGATTTCCTGCTGCCAGCTCGCATGCGTGGCGTAGCTGATGTAGTTACTTTTCATCACGAACGGATCGCGCATCATCCGGACCGGCGGGCATTCCATATCCATGCAGGGCACCGGGGACCGGTACGGATCATAGGGCGGTAGACACATATCGACGGGCGTCAGATCGACGACGTCTTTCGTATGGGTCACGAAGAATCCATCACAACAAAGGGCCAGGGGGAGATGCACATCCGGCTCCTCCGACACCATGTAGCCCTTGAGAATCCAGTCATAGAAATCCTGTGCGGTTTCTGCATGCCAGACCAACATCCCGGTCTGCATGAGATATGCGATCTCGATCGTGTCCGGCTGGATCGACAGGGGTGAATTGATCCCGCGGCAGGTCACGATACATTGGATCGGCAATCGAGCCCCGGCCCACATCGGGAAGTTTTCCATGGCTCGCATCGTGCCAGGCCCGGCGGTGGTCGTGAAGACACGGGCCCCGCCAAATGCGGCGCCTGCGCACTGTGACATGACGGCAAATTCACTCTCCCCGCGAAAGTAATCACCGATATATCCCTCGGCAAACAGCTCGCCACACAGGGCGGCCGCTTCGCTCTGGGGTGTAATGGGATAGGCAACCATGACGTCGACATTGGCACGCCTGACCGCTTCCTTAATGACTTCGCTGCCGGTAAAGAACGACGGTGTGCGAGGAGCCTCGTTCATCATCACGCGTGGATCGGTGCAGATTTGCCCTTTTTTATTTTTTGTTCCGATGATTGATGTGGTGTCCATTGACTCATCCCCTTCCATGTCTTCAATGTCGTCAGAGATCTGACGGCACACCGAGATGACGCTATGCGCTGAATGAACTGCCGCAGCCACAGGTTGTTTTCGCCTGCGGGTTCTTGATCGCAAAACCAGCGCCTTGCAGTGTGTCCGTATAGTCGACTTCGCAGCCGATCAGCAGCGGAGCGCTTTGCGAATCCATGATCACTTTCACTTTGCCCTTTTCAACGACCGTGTCGTCGTCGCCCAACTTGGACTCGAAGGCCATCCCGTACTGGTAGCCATGGCAGCCTCCACCTTTTACATACACTCGCAGGCCAATCGTGTCCTGCTCTTCCTGCATCAGTTCCTGAATCTTCTCTTCAGCCGTCGACGTGATGGTTATCATGAGAACTCTCCCTTCACTGATTGACTGACATACACGACACACTTCGATTGACTTGCGTGTAGAGACACCTGTCGGAGCCAGAAGCGGCAGTCGCCTCCGGTCAGAGAAAGGCCATCCAAGTAACGTGCAAGAAACTCTGGCGTAGAAGCGGCGGAGACCAGGGAATCAGTCGCGCAGGAAGGAAAGATGACGCGCGAGGGATAGGACAGTCGGCGTAGCTCAGTACGTCATAGGATCACGCTAGGCGCTCTAGGAACCGTAGTCAAGCGCTATTAAGGGGTAGGGACGGTATCGTTCAATGATTCTGCAGGTCATCAGCGATGCGTAAATGGCTCAAACCTAATGTCCCATATCGCCGATCAGTCCGTGAGGATCCCTGACTCGGGACTTGCCTGCTTTGCCTTCACTGAGCGCATTGAGCGAGCCCGTTTCTAGTGCACGCTCTGCGAGCAAGAACGGCACCTGGCCGTTCTTTCCTCCTCCTTCTGAGTCCCAACTGTCGAAACGTGCCTGTAGCGGTGACTTCTCCAAACCCACATTATAGTGCTTGACTCCCATGCCCATTGCGCCCAGGGTGACATTGTCCGGTGTGAAGCTCCGCTGACTGTCCCATCTCTTGCGCTTCCTGCTTCTTCTCAGCGTGACCGATTCCTCAGTCTCCGCCGCTCCGATGCCCGAGGTTCTCTGAACGGCTGCATGCCTTGTAGCCTGGTCTGCTGATGGAGGCGGCCAGGACGCTGGCATTGCTCCAGAGGGCAGATTCAACTGGTCAGTGCAACACCACATGGTTTAATCCAAGATTTGGAGGAAGGTGGGATGGCACGACTGGGACGATCCGGCATGACCGATGCTCAGAAAGACGAAATTTGGCGTCGCTGGCGACATGGGGGATCGCTGAGCGACATTGGCCGTGCGGTAGGCAAATTTCTGGCTTCGCTTTTCGGGCGGTTGCGTCTCCACGGCGGGGTGACGCCGCCAACTCGTCACCGCGCTGGCCGGGCGCTCACGCGGGCCGAGCGCGAGGAGCTATCGCGGGGCCTCGCTGCCGGCTCTTCTCTGCGTCAGATTGCCCGGGAGCGCACTCGTGCGCCTTCGACCATCAGCCGTGAGGTCTCGCGAAACACCGATCAGCAGAGGTATCGTGCGAACCGGGCGGATGAGACCGCCTGGGACCGCGCACGTCGTCCGAAACTCTGTCGACTCGCGCTGAATGGCAGGCTCAGGTGCATAGTGGCCAGTAAGCTGGCGTTGGACTGGTCTCCGGAACAGATCGCCGGCTGGCTCAAGCGGACCTCTCTGGACAATGAGAGCCTGCCGGTGTCTCACGAGACCATCTATCGAAGCCTCTTTGTTCAGACGCGTGGGGTGCTGAAAAAAGAGCTCCAGAAGCACTGACGGACCCAGCGCGTGGTCCGTCAGTCGAGGCACAGCAATATCCGGGGACTGCGTCGTGGCCAAATTATCGACGGGGTCCCGATTGCCAATCGAACCCCGGAGGTTGAGGACCGAGCCGTTCCCGGGCAGTGGGAAGGCGATCTCATGGCCGGACGTGGTCATACCCACATCGCGACGCTCGTCGAGCGGCACTCCCGGTTTACGATGCTCGTGAACGTCAACGGCAAGGACACCAAGACCGTGGTGACCGCCCTCAGCACGCAAGTCAGAAAGCTTCCTCACCTGCTACGTCAATCGTTGACGTGGAATCGAGGCATGGAACTGGCGGACCACAAGACCTTCACCCTGGCGACGGACACCCTGGTGTATTGCTGCGATCCCCAAAGCCCCTGGCAACGCGGCACCAACGAAAACACGAACCGACTCCTTCGGCAGTACTTCCCGAGGGGTACGGCTCTCTCGGCACATTCGCAAACCGCGCTCAACAGGATCGCGCAGAAGTTGAATCAGCGGCCCAGAAAGATATTGGGATGTGAAACTCCGGCGGATAGACTACAGGCGAGTGTTGCATCGACCGGTTAAACTCCCCGCCGCTTCTCGCAAACAATCCCGCTCCTGCGCCACCCGGGCCAACTCCCGACGGAGGTGGCTCAGCTCTTCATCCTGGGCTCGCCCGTTGCCCACAAAGGCCTGCGGTGGCTGACGGCGGACCTCCCGTCGCCAGCGCCCCAACACATTGGCCCCGATGCCCAGTTCGGCGGCGATTGACTCACCGTCACCCCTGGTGCGTCGAGCATCGCCACCGCTTCTCGTTTGTACTCAGCTGAAAACTTCCGTCGTGTTCCCATGACACCCCTCCTGGCCCATTATGGACCTTCAGTAAGGTGTCCGTAAAACCGGGGCAGAACCCGTGGCGGGAAATTGTCCATCGAGTCGAGTCAGACTTAGCGCATCAACTTACTCCCGCTCTGCATAAAACACCCGATAGCCAACCCAGAACAGCGCTCCTACAGCAAGTGCTCCAACTAATATCGTCAGTGTGATTTCAGACATGTTCATCCTCTCAGTGAAAAATTCGGTTGTTAATGATGTAGGTATCCATTCATCCTATGCAATCAAGGCCTGATTGCAACCAAATCGCCCGTTTTGGCGGTGCCGGTTACTTGAGGGAAAGGATCTATACTATCCTGCTACCTGTCTCTGGACCTCCATTCCTTCACCTCACCCCCCACTCTCACCTAAAGGAGTACCTCCGCCAAACTCCTTCAGAGAGGCAGACTCTATCCAATCCTTCCCGATAACAACTAGTCATCAGGCGATACGGTTCCGGAAGGGTTAGAGAAGGAAGCAAGGGAGGGCAAAGAAGAGTTTGTGAGCCGATCCGCACCCGGTGCCGCTGTGGGAGTGGTGGAAGAGGAGGTGATTAAACCTCGCTTCTAAGAAGAGGGAATAATGACGACAGACCATTCGCAACTCTACAGCGACTCACTGCGTTAAATTTGTGCTAAAAATCTGCAGAACAAGTCGCATTCTTCAGAATCAATCGAATCAATAGAAAGCACTTAAGTCATTGCTTGCAAAGAAAAAGCGGGGAACCTTCGCAAAATCAAGCCTATATTAAAGTCCATTCTATCGTTCTTTTAAGGCGAGGGTCCTGGGCTCGAGTCCCAGCCGGCTCACCATCTCTCAAGAAGTTAGGATCACCCACCGCCACCGCCGGTCGCTCATAGGACAATCCATAGGACATTTTGAAGGCTGAATCGAGGGCAGCTGACGGCCTCGCGAAGTGTTTGATCCAAGGGATGTGCGAAGCGCACGTCCAAGAGCTGGAACGGAAGGGGCTGCTGCTGAAACATAAGTGGCCGAAGTGGGTTAGCTCGTGGATTGCCGCGGCTGTAACCCACTGTGATCGCTGTTCAAGACGGTGGGTGCCGAAGGAGCCGTTCGGTTCAATTTTGGGGTTACTACCTGGCGTCTCAGTCAGGTATTCTATGTAGTGCGTTTTGAGAGCCTGCTACACTGACGAGTTGGGTCGGGCGGGTCTGATCAGGTGTATTTCCGGCAGGGTCCCGCGAGTGTCTCGGGCGAGTCGGACGCACAGGAGACCAGCGCCACTAAGAGGACACCCCATATCGTGGGCGTCAGAAAGACCTTGGGTATCAGTATTCGTCCAATTCTTCCGTTTCATCGATTAACTCGGCCGTGATCTCGGTGCTCTCGATGTCCCACTGAGTCACCGGGATACCCCCGGCCTTCAGAATCGCTTCCTGTTCCGTGCCTGCGGTTATCATCAGCTCATAATGAATGCTTTGTCGCACCTGAAACGTTTTCATACGGTCACCTTTTGACGCCGATCCTTAATGATCTCCACGCCGTTGAAAGAATCGACGGCCGACCGAAATTCGCCGGGCACCCGTTCCCTTACGTTGGTTCAACGCCTCGGGTGACTGGTCGATACTAGCATTGAACAAGCCCCACCGGCTACTGGGAGATGTGGCGCGTCCTGACGGGCGCATGCTCAACCGAGAGCTGGTCCGAGAAGGTTTTTGCTGGTGGTATCGAAAGCATGCGCCGGCGTATACGGTGCTGGAACGCCTGGAAAAGGAAGCACGAGAAACCAAGAAGGGTTTGTGGGGTGATCCGATGCCAGAGCCGCCACGGGAGTGGCGGAAATGGAGCGAGTGAGCGGCGCGTGGCGGCCTGGCTCCTTTCTCACCCTCACCACGCGCAACGCTCCCACATTCTCTCCAGTGTGATGGATACGCCTCCAATTTTGCAGTAGACTGGCCCTCTCACAGAATTGCCGAGACTGCTTCGCTCTGTCCAGGGGGCAGGCCACAGCAGACTTACGAGGTAGACGGCGCAGAGAGCTCATATGAATTCCTCAGTGGACACGACACCCGGCCGCACCGAGAGACCACAAGGTTTCGTGCAGACGTTCAAAGCTGGTGCCATCTACTTCCTCGTGGTGGTTGGAGCTGGCTTCGTGCTTGAGTCCATTCGCGTACTGTGGGTTGTCCCACGTTTCGGCGACAGAATCGCCGAGCTGATGGAGATGCCGGTTATGCTTGTGGCAATCATCCTCGCTGCGCGGTGGGTGGTTGAGCGATTCGCCTTGCCTCCCATGCCGGGTATACGGCTCGGCGTCGGTTTCGTTGCACTGGGCTTGTTGCTCGTCGCGGAATTCACGGTCGTACTCCCGCTCCGAGGCCTCATAACTGACGAATCCATCGCAAGCCGAGGCCCCCTAGCGGAAGCGGGATGCATCGTGATGCTCGGGGTTTTCGCCGTCATGCCGTTCCTCGTGGTTCACAGATGGGATCGCTGATCCGCAGCCGGTGCCCCCTGGGGAGCGGGTCATGCGACTCACGGTAAAGGTAAATTGGGCAAGAAGGTAGGTGAAGTGACCGCGGGCCTATCGTCGTAGGAAGGCGATCCATCGCCACAGGTTCAGCAGACTCGCTAGGGAGGTTGCCACGTAGGTCAGCGCGGCTGCAGTGAGGATGCGGCGGGCCCCCTGCATGTCGTCAGGCGATAGGTAATTGCCTTGCTGGAGCACCGGAAGGGCACGCCTGAAGCTGGCATCCCATTCGACCGGAAGTGTGATGAGGTGCACAAGCGTGGAGATCCCCATCGTCGCCATCCCGGCCACCAGGACGAGTATCCCTGCCACAGGGGTCCGAGCCAACGCCGTCGCGATCGGAATGCCCATCATCATCACCACCCCGACTCTTTCCGCCCCGTGCGCGACCCGTACGAGCCGTGTGCGCTCCGCGAGCGGTTGGTAGCCTATATAATCTTGAATCGCATGCCCGACCTCGTGGGCGGCCACGGTGACAGCCGTGAGGGATTTCCCACTGAATTTATCGGGCGTCAGGCGAACAGCTTTGGTCTCAGGATCGTAATGGTCGCCCTTCTCGGTCGTGTCCACCTTGACGTGCTTCATGTCGAACCGATCAAGCAGGTGCCGCGCCAACTCCGCCCCAGTTCCCGGATAATCAGGACGGGGCCCGCTATATTGAGCAAACACCCGCCTGGTCCAGAGTTGCGGACCGAAAATGACGAGACCGACAATGATCAACAGCAGGGCTAGACGCACCATAGACCCCCATCCCCCTACCCTCTCCCTTGTCGGGCGAGGCACTTGGCCAAGGCTATTGCCAAACACAATTATAGGATCGATCCACTCTTGTCCAAATTAAGTTCTTAAAATGCCCCCGGCTTATGAGTAGGATGAGTTGTTCATCAACACCCGGCCACGGCGTACCCGCGCCGTGCCACCCACAAGCCGGAGGTATTTTATGGTAGCCGTTGCGAGTTGCTTTGCGCAAATCCTGGCCCTGATTGGTCGCACGGAATTCGCTCACGCCGTTCGGCAGCACGCCGCTGAACGAGCAGACAAGGGGTTCAGCTGCTGGGATCATTTCGTGCGATGCTGTGTTGTCAGATGGGCAGCGCGCACTCGCTCCGAGAGGTCTGCGGCGGCTTGGCCACCGCCCTCGGCAAGCGAGTCCACCTCGGCGTGCAGCGGACGCCGACTCGCTCGACGCTGGCCTGTGCCAATGCCCATCGGCCGTGGCAGTTGTACGAGACCCTCTTCTACCAGGTGCTCATCCGATGTCAGGCGATGGCGGCCCTGAAACGACGGCGGTTCCGGTTCAAACATCCGTTGCGGACCCTGGATACGACGCTCATCGAGTTGTGTGCCGCGGTGTTCGATTGGGCCCGGTTCGTCCGGACCAAGGGAGCCATCAAGCTGCATCTCCAACTGGATCATCAAGGCTGTTTACCCTGTTGGGCGCTCGTCACCGAAAGCGACGTCAACGATGTCCGCGTGGCGCAGCCGCTCACGTTTGCACCGGGTACCATCGTCGCGATGGATCGCGGCTACCTGGACTATGCCTTGTATCATCGCTGGACCATGACCGGGGTGTGGTTTGTCACGCGCCCACGCACCCATAGGCTCTCTGACGTCGTGGACCGGCGCCCCGTGCCCACCCGCAGTTCCGTGCTCGCCGATGAGGTGATTCGCCTGACCGGCCTGCATGCGGCCGACCGATGCCCCGTCCCCCTGCGGCAGGTGACGATCGGGGACGAGACGCAGCAACGGGCCCGCACCTTCCTGACCAATCTCATGCATCTGGCCGCCAGGACGATTGCCGCCATCTATATAAGGAGTGGTGGCAGATGGAGCTGCTCTTTAAGGCCGTGAGGCAACCCCTCAAGATCAAAAACATTCGTGGGCACCAGTGAGAACGCCGTCCAAGTGCAAATCTGGATCGCCCTGATTGCGATGTTGCTGCTGAAATTTCTGCAGCTCAAGTCCACGTGGCCCTGGAGTCTTTCGAACCTCGCCGCTTTGCTCCGCTTTAACCTGCTGACCTATCGGAATCTGTGGGCGTGGCTCGATGCGCCGTTTGAACGTCCACTGTTTACCCCGGCCCCCACGCAAGGGACGCTCTTCGCGATATGATCTTGGACAGCAGCACGGGTAACCTCATCCGAGAAACGGAGCCAAAGCCGTCTGAAAGGCAGCATGCACGCGGGGAGGACACTGAGGGGCAGATTATTTTGGACAGCAGTGCTTTTCGAGCTTTTAAGGCGAAGACCATGGGTTCGAGTCCAAGCTGGCCAAGTTTTCAAATACTTAGCCCCACCATCCCAGCCACTGGCCGAAACGTATCCATTTTTCAAGTCGAGCGACCGCGTCTTGAAGCCTGCCGTCTTACTCTGAGTCTCCACGGGAATAGTTAGCCGTCATGCCGGGGATTCGGTGACCACGCGACACTTGGCGGGGCTCATGACCGACGTCAAGCCCGTACAACTGGACTGTGAAGATATGCCTGAGATCATGAACTCGGAGATTCTGAAACCTGACCCGCTGCACTGTTTCCGCCCAAGCGCCCCCATCGACGAGCATTGAAAACGGAGGTAGGACCTGATCCTCTCAAGGTCCGGTCAGAGGGTGACAAACGAGGCAAGGTGCGCTGTCGCTTCTGCAACAGGGTTGACATTGTGCCATGTTGCAAGGCTCCCTTGCCTCAGATCCTATCCCGCGCATACCTCCGAAAAATATGTGAATTTCCCATGAGAAATGTGCTATCGAAGAGGCTCCGTGAACGGCGTCCAGCTTGCACCATGGAAATCGCTAGAGGGGAGGAGAGATATGTGCCGGACGGTGCCTTATAATCTGTGTATTATCGGGATGTTTTTCATCGCCTTCATACTGCCAGAACACGTGTACGCAGGGGAGCCGGATGACAAGAAGCCAAAGGCGCTGCTCGATTGTCGGTATGGGTCATCCTATGGGCAAACCGATGATATGACAGCCAGTGAAGCCTTCCCCTCCGACGACGTCTTCCGTCCCCTGTTGGCAGATCCCAAGCAGCCACAGTTCTTTGCAATCGTCCAATCCACGCGAGACCGTACGAATAACACGACCTCCAACATCGGGTCAGTGGCGATCGGAGAGAACTTTGGATTTTATACCAAGCGCCAGGGATGTAATGGATGGCAAGTGGGCCTGCTCACGGGAATTTTTTCGCAATTTAACCTGGACAGATCGAATGCCGAGCTGATCAATACCGACTTCGTCGTGGGTATCCCTCTGACGTGGCGAGCGGGGAATTGGTCCACGAGGTTTCGCTGGCTTCACCAAAGCAGCCATCTCGGCGATGAGTTCTTGGCAGCCAATCCTGGCTTCAAAAGTTTGAATCTCACTTATGAGGAGGTCGAGGCAATTGTTTCCTACGACTATAAATGGGCGCGCATGTATGTGGGTGGAGGGTATCTGGTGCATCGCGAGCCCTCCACAATCAACCGCAATCGCGTGCAGTGGGGATTTGAAGCGCGAGGACC
>Ga0214471_10005209_pt1 | contig 10045 bp, 11 predicted proteins | sample RVTome_5_FD_207665 | JGI IMG/M metagenome (GOLD analysis project Ga0214471, IMG submission 207665) | Soil microbial communities from uranium-contaminated site in the Upper Colorado River Basin, Wyoming, United States - RVT142D155 | ecosystem: Environmental > Terrestrial > Soil > Contaminated >... | reverse complement strand
CCGAGACGTAGACCCAGTGGAGCAGGATCGTGCGCTCGTCGGCCTCCCAGGCGGCGCCGTTGATGCGCTCGGTGTCGAACCAGATCTTGCCGTCCTTGTAGGCGGCCGGGAACTCGATGCGTTCGGTGGTACCGTTGTCCCAGGTGTATTCGTTGATCTGGAAGTAGGGCGGGTCGCCGCTTTCGGGAAACGAGCACGTCAGGTGCGAGCGATGATGATCGGTCACGGTCCCGTCGCGCGCGATGACGGTGTAGGTGCCCTCCCACTCGCCCTCGTGCCGTGCCAGAAGCGGCATCTCGTCTTTGATTCCCATTCTCGTCCGGCCTCCCCCGCGTGTTCCGCTTACCGGAATCATGTTCCATTTAGGGGAACGAAGTCAACGCAGGCTCAACGCAGGTGCGGGTACCACCAGGGGTCGGGCCGCCCCGCATCGCTGATCAGATAGGCCTGGCGGCGGCCGAACCGGCGCAGCGCCGCCGGACCCATGCGCGACCCGCCCATGCCGCTGCGACGGAACGAGTTCTTTTCGCCGTCGTAGACGAGCGCGGTGAGCGCGGCGTCGTTGATGCTGATGCCGCCGGCGTCGATGCGTCGCGCGACGGCCATCGCCTCGCCGGGATCGCCGAAGACGGCGCCGCTGAGGCCGTAGACGGTGTCGTTGGCGAGCCGGACCGCTTCGTCGGTGCTCGCGAACGGCATCACCGGAATGACCGGACCGAACGTTTCTTCGGTCATGACCTTCATCGCGTGCGTCACGCCGGTCAGCACGGTCGGCCTCAAGTAGGACCCGCCGCCGATCGTTTCGATCTCGCCGCCGGTCGGCGCGGCCGCGCCCTTGTCAAGCGCGTCACGCAGATGACCGTCGATGATCGCGATCTGCTTGGCGGCGATGATCGGCCCGATGTCGCCGTCGCCGGGTTCGGGCACCGCAAGGCGCACGTTCTTGGCCTTGTCCACGAGCCGTTCGACGAACTCGTCGATCACGTGCTCGTGGACGTAGACGCGCTCGATCGACTGGCAGGATTGGCCGGCGTTCGCGGTCGCGCCCCACAGGATCGCGCTCGACGCGCGATCTAGGTCGGCGGAGGCCAAAACGATCGCGGGATCCTTGCCGCCCAATTCCAGGAACGCGGGAATGAAACGGTGCGCGGCGCGGGCGGCGACCTTCATCCCGGTCGCGACGCTGCCGGTGAAGCAGACGACGTCGGCGTGGTCGATCAGCGCCTCGCCGGTGGCTGCGTCGCCGGCGACGACGGCGATCACGTTCTGGAGCGCCGGCACCGCGGCGATCGTGGCGGTAAGCGGCTCGATGAAGCGCGGCGCGATCTCGCTCGGCTTGATCAGCGCCGCGCAGCCGGCGGCGAGCGCCGGGATCGCATCGATCAATGCCAGCAACAGCGGAAAGTTCCAGGGGCTGATCACGCCGGCGAGCGGGTAGGGCCGGATGCCCTGCTGCACGGCGACGCCGGGAACCGAAGCGGGGCGGCGCTGCTCTTCGGCGAGCAGATCGGGCGCGAGCGAGCACCACCGATCGATCATGCGCAGCACCGCATCGACTTCCATCTCGGATTCGGTGCGACGTCCGGTGTCGGCAACCAGCGCCGCCGCGATCTCGGCGCGCGCCGCCGCGATCGCATCGCGCCAGGCGGCAAGCGCCGCGACGCGCGCCGGCAGGCCGCCCGCTTCCCACGTCACCTGGCCGGTGCGCAATCGCGAGGCCAGCTCGCCGAGCCCCGCCTGCGTGGGCGGCTCGAACGCGTAGTCGTTTTCGCCGGTGCGCGGATTGCGAACGTCCACTAGAGCAGCCCTTCACCGTCGAGCCGTTCGATCACGGCTCGCTGCGCCTCGACGAACCAGGCGCGCTCGGGTTCGCGGCCGTCGCCCAGCCCGTTCGCGGCGAAATGCTTCGCGTCGGCGTAGGCCGCGGCGTACAGATCGAAGCGGCTGCGCGCGAGCATGTTGCCCATGCCGGGACGGCGCCGCGCGCGGCGAAGCGAGGCGAGTTCGATCGTCGCGTAGGCGACCATGGACTCACCGGGACCGGCTTCGACCAGCACGCGCCCCTCGTAGTCGACGATCTGCGACTTGCCGTCGGTCGAGTCGCCCGGAATCGGCGAGCCTTCGATCCCTCCGGTGTTCGCGCTTACCACACACGCCATGTTCTCGATCGCGCGGGCGCGCTTGGCGACGTCCTTCTGTGTGAGCTGCGAGCTCGACACCTCCGACGTCGAATGGCAGAACACTTCCGCGCCGCGCATCGCCAGGCAGCGCGCGACTTCGGGGAACAGGATCTCGTCGGAGGCGATGCAGGCGAGCGTGCCGATGTCGGTCGCGGCGACCGGGAAGATCGAATCGGGACCGTACTCATCGAGATACTTGTCCAGCACATCGTGCGGTGTCGGGGTCATGAACGAGTTCAGCCGCCGGTAGCGAAGCGCGACCACGCCGGACGGATCGAAGATCAAGCACGACTGGAAGTACAGCTCCGGGAATGCCGGATCGCGCTCGTAGAGGTTCGCGGCGAGGTAGAGGTCGCTCGCTTGCGCGATCTCGCCGAGCGCGTCTTCTTCGGCGCCACCGACATCCACTGCGGCGACGTCGCGCCACTGCGCGAAGGGCTCGCCGGTCGGATGACCGGTCAGAACGTACTCGGGGAGCACGACCAAGCGCGTGTCGCGGCCGATGAACGCAACCGCGGCCGCGACCTGCTTGGCGATGCGGCTGATCGAGGCGCGCATGACGATGCGCGCCTGCACCGGGTCGTCCACGCCAGACAGCGCCTTGCAGCGCGCCTGCAGCGCGAGCGCTCGATACGACTCTTCCACGGGCCCCTCCTGATAGTGAAACGCCGTTCCATGATATGAAACACGCGGCCTGCGGGGAAAGGGGACGCTCATCGACACGCCGATTCACTTCGAGATTCGCGACCGGATCGGGTATCTGACGCTGAACCGTCCCGACGCGCGCAACGCCATCGACGAGGCGATGCTGGCCGCGCTGCCCGGCGCGTTGCGGCGCGTTCGCGAAGACCCGGACGTGAAGGCGCTCGCTGTGTCCGGCGCGGGGGACGCGTTCTGCATCGGTCTCGACATCGGGCTGCTCGGCCGCGCGTTCGACGAACCCGCCTACTTCAAGGACGTGCTCGAGCGGTTGAAGCGGATCCTGGCGGATCTGGAGTCGCTGCCGGTCCCGGTCGTCGCCGCGGTGAACGGGCTGACCCGCGCCGGCGGCTTCGAACTGGTGCTTGCCTGCGATCTGGCGATCATCGCCGCCGAGGCGCGCATCGCCGATCATCATCTGGCGTTCGGGATCATGCCGGGCGGCGGCGCCACGCAACGCGCGCCGCGCAAGATCGGCGATCAGCGGGCGCGCGAGCTGCTGTTCACCGCGCGATGGCTGACCGGAGACGAGGCCGCCGAGTACGGACTGGCCGTGCGCGCCGTGCCGCTGTCGCGACTGGGCGATGCGGTCGAAGATCTGGTGGCGACGTTCCGGTTGCGGTCGCGCACGGCGCTGGCCGCGACGAAGGCGGCGATGAACGAAGGAGCGTCGCTGCCGCTGCCTCGCGCCCTGGATCTGGAGACCGAGGTCTTCATGCGCTACCTGACGAGCGATCCGCAGGCCGCCGAAGGCTTTCGCGCGTATGAAGCGGGCCGCGACCCCGTATGGCCCTAGACATGGGAAGCTACGAGTCGCTGCCGCCGGGGCTGTCGTTTACGACACCGTCGATGCGCATCGAACCCGGCGACGCGGCTTCGTTGATCCGGATCGGCGGCTACACCCATCCGCTGTTCACCGATCCGACCTACGCGGCCGGCACGCCGTTCGCACGCTCACCCCTGCCGGGCGAGGCCGTGCTGCTCGCGATGGGCGGCCTGGTCGAGCAGTCGGGACGATTCGACGAGACCGTCGTCGCGCTGCTGGGCTTTGACCAGGTCAGATTCTTGGCGGCGGCATTCCCCGGCGACACCTTGCACGCCGTCGTCGAAGTCACCGGGCGCGAGATGCGTCCGAGCGGCCGCCGCGGCGAGGTCTCGATGGTGTGGCGTTGCCGCAACGAGCGCGGCGAGACCTTGTGCGAGGCGACCGCCCGGATGCTGTTCCGCGTCGACTAGGGACCCTAACCGAGCAGCGGCTTCGGGATGTCGAACCACTCGACGTTCGAGCACAGGCTCATCCACTCGTCGAAGGACTTCTTGACGTCGGCCGGCATCTCCTTCTTCTCGGCGGCCCGCGCTTCGGATTCGCTGGTGAACCAGTCCACGATGTGGATGCGTCCGTCGGGAAGCCACACGTTCATGTGGCCGATGACGTCGGGCCGCAACTCGGCCATCCGGTCGCCGAACTCCCGGTCGATCGTGTCGTAGCGTGCCCGGTCCTTGACGGTCGCGCGCATCATCTGCACGAAGCCCGCTTGGTCGGAGCCGGGCATGAGCGTTTCGACGTCTTCGGATTCGACGAACTCGGCGGGGCCGGCGAGACACTTTTCCATCGCCTGCCACATCGCGGTCTGCTCGGGACTGTTGGAGTTCTTCATCGCGAGCGTTCGGTTCTCGAAGCGGGCGGCCAGCACGAACTCGCCCTTCGTGGTGATGCCGCCGGTTGCGCCCAGAAAGCCGGCGGCGTCGCGGTCCCGGTTCTCCTCCCAGATCCGCTCGATCCCCTCCGGATCGGCGGCCTTCGCGCGAATGATCTGTACGAACATGGTGCCTCCCTTTCGATCGGGTCCTTCCGATCGAGTCCGTCCGATCCTCTCGTTTCTCGGGTCGGCACGTCAACCGCAGGGTCGGTGATGCCTCGCAGAGAAATCAGATTCATCAGATTCTTCTGCGAGGGCCGTCCGATTGACCGCCGTCGCGGCGGCCTTGTATCAATAGGCGGAACGCCGTTCCACCAGGAGAGACAGAACAGCGCAGGAGAGGCATGAGGCTTTCGTACGGACCGTGGGGTGAGTCGCTCGGCGAGGCGGTGGCCGCCGCGATCGCGGCGGAGCATGCCGGATTCGATCGCGTCTGGTTCGCCGAGTTGCATCGCAGCGCCTTCGTTTCGGCGGCGGCGGCCGCCGCGGCGACATCTCGCATCGGCGTGGGAACCGGCATCGCGCTCGCCTTCGTGCGATCGCCGATGACGACCGCGCTGGAAGCGATGGATGTCGACGAGCTGAGCGGCGGCCGGTTCGCGCTCGGGCTCGGCTCGGGCGTGCAGCGGCTGAACGAGGACTGGCACAACGCGCGCTTCGGCAAAGCCGTCGGTCATACCCGCGAAACCGTCGCGATCATCCGCCGCTTCATCGCCGAATCGCATCGCGGCGAGTTGATCGAGTTCGAAGGCGAGCACGAGCGCATGAAGTTGCGCGGCTACCAGCGGCCGTTCCCCCCGCAGCGCGAGCAGATCCCGATCTCCCTTGCCGCGGTCGGCGATGCGATGACACGGCTCGCCGGCGAGATCGGCGACGGATGGCTCGGCCACGAACTCGGATCGCCGCGATATCTGGCATCGGCGATCCTGCCGAATCTGCAGGCCGGGCTGTCGCGGGCCGGGCGCGACCGGCGCTCGATCGACGTCGTCGCCTCGGCCTGCTGCGCGATCGACGACGACGGCCCGCAGGCGAAGCGATGGATGGCCGGGCTCGTCGCCTTCTACGCGACGGTCCGCACCTACGAAGCGTTCTTCGCCTTCCACGGCTTTGCCGCCGAAGCCGCCGCGGTGCGGGAGCGGTTTCGCGCCGGCGACGAGGCCGGCATGGTCGACGCGGTTCCCGACGCGATGGTGGACGCGTTCGCGCTGGCCGGCACACCCGACCACGTGCGCGCGAAGCTGAAGGAATACGACGGGGTCGCCGACGGCATCAAGTTGTCGCCGCCGACGCATCTGGTCGCGGCCGAGGTCACACGCCATTGCCAATCGATGATCTTGGAGCATCTGAGCCCATGAATGCGATCAAGCCGGCTGCGTTTCCGTGGTTCGAGTACGCCCGCTACACGTTCTCGCTCGGATTGGAGAGCGCCGGCCGCGTGTGGCTCAGCGGCCACAGCGCATCCGAGTACGACGCGGGCGAGGAGCGCATCGTCGTCAAGGGCGGGATGGAGCAGCAGGCGCGCACCGCGTACGCGAAGATCGCCGCGATACTGGAGGCGGCGGGGCTGACGCTGGGTGACGCGACGCGCGTCGTTGAGTACGTGACCGCGACGGGCATCGAGCACTACGCCGAAGCCGAAGCGGTGCGCAGCGAACTCTTCGGGGCGGCGCAACCGGCCGTGTGCACCGTCGTCGTCAACAGCCTGCTTCGGCCGGCCGCGTTCATCGAGATCGAAGTCACCGCCGGCGGGGCCGACGACGGGATCGTGTACCTGCCGTCCATCACCGCGCCCGAAGCCGGCGACGACTTGATCGCGCAAACCGAGGCGGTGTTCGACAAGGCCGCCCGCATGCTCGCCGATGCCGGGCTCGACATGAGCAACATCGTCAAGACCGTGGACTACACCACGCCGCGAACCTTGTCCGACTACAAACGCACCGGCCGCGTCCGCAAGGATCGTCTTGGTCCCGTCTATCCCGCCGCCGCCGGCATTCTGATGTCGCGGCTGCAGACGCCCGGCACGCTCGTGTCGCTCGACATCACCGCATCGCGCCATCCGCTCGAGGCCGTGAACCCGGGTTGGGAGCGCTACGCCAAGCTCACCTACTCCCCCGCCGTCAAGGCCGGAGGGATGCTGTTCATGAGCGGCCAGGCTGCCTTGGATCCGGCGACCGAACACGCCGTCTTTCCGGGAGACGTCGCCGCGCAAGCCGAGTACACGTATCAGAACATCATCGAAGTCTTGAAGGCCGCCGGTGCCGGCCCCGAAAACCTGGTCAAGACCATCGAGTACGTAACCCCCGCCGGCCTAAAGCGCTACCGCGAAGTAGCCGCCGTCCGCGAAAAGCTGCTGAAAGAGCCCTACCCCGCCAGCACCGGCTGCATCTGCCAGCAACTCCTCAGGCCCGAATTCGAAATCGAAATCGACCCCCTCGCCCTCCTGCCATAGAACGGGTTCGAATCCGCTTACCCCCACCGGCTCATCTTCCAGGTAAGACGCGTTCGAGCAGAGTGACGGGCTCGAACCGATCGTCGCACTGTCCCCGTCCGCGGCTGCATGCCATACTGAATCCATGGCGAAGCGAGCGGTCGATATCAGCCAGTTAAGCGGCGATGAACGTCTTGCGCTCATCGAAGAGCTCTGGGAGAGCCTGGATCAAAAGGAGCGCGATGCCATTCCACTAACGCCGGAGCAGGAGGTCGAGCTCGATCGTCGGCTTGATGCCTTGGATCGGGACGGGGTCCAAGGTCTCTCTCCCGCCGAGCTTCGCGAGTACATCAAACGCCACAGCCCGTGACCTCGTTGATCTACAACCCGGATGCGGTTGTTGAGGTTCGGGCCGTTCATGATTGGTATGAGCGCCAGAGTCCAGGCCTCGGCGGTGCGTTCCTCGATGAGCTTGCGCTTGCCGAAGAGGCGATTTCTCGCTCACCACTCGCATTCAAAGTTTTGAGACGCGAGACTCGACGTTACTTCCTTCGAAGGTTTCCCTATCAGCTTCTCTTTACCGTTCGGGATGACATCATTGCGGTTGTCGCGTGTCTTCATGCTCGACGATCACCGCGAGCGGCGAGGCGGAGGGCGCACTGATGCGGATTGAGAGCCCCTTATGAGTCTTCGCGATCTCATCTTCGATCTCGACGGGACCCTCGCCAACACGATACCGATCTGTTGAGTTCGTCAACTTGCAGTGGCACCGCACCGTTTGGGGTCAAGGCCGCGTATCGTCATGCGCCGAGGCCGAACGGATCGACTTCGTATTCGCGCAACAGGGATTGGAAGAACCATTCGGTCTGCCATCCGGCATTGTTGTGGGCGAACCAACGCGCCGCGGGGCCGTCGGACAGGAACGTGTCGTACAAGTTCGGGACGTAGTAGGTCGTCGTCGCAGGCTCGCTGGTGAAGCCGTTCTTTGGATTGGACGCGTCGTACGCGTAGGCGATGAACCGCGGATCGAAAGGAACCGGCTCGTCGTCGAAGAAGGGCCCGGGAGCGCGCTGATGGATGTTCGACCCGAAGGTGTTCGTTAGCTCATCTCCGTCCATGTTGCATTTGGCACCTCGGCCAGGATGCGCGCGTTGCGCGCAGGATCGATCCGCGGCGCAAGGCGCAGCTCGAATCCCGCGGCGGCCAGAATCGCGGCCAGCGAGTCGGCGCCCGGCTGCCGGGTCCCCCGCTCGTAGGCGTTCAGCACCGACCGGGGAATGCCGGCCCGCCTGGCCAGGCCGGCCTGCCGCAGCCCCGCCCGGCGGCGCGCTTCCCTCAGCAACTCTGCGGACACACCCATCGATGAGATGTTAGCGGATACGCTAACATCCGGAAAGGGTTCACCGAGCATGCCGGGAGAAATCTTTGCGAGAGTGTCGATTCGGCCCGATCGCGTTCGTCTAGCAGGTGAGGGCCGGCAATGGGCCGGACCGGCGAAAGGAGACCGCGATGACTCAGTACTTGATGTCGGTGTGGATGGTCGACGGCGAGCCGACGCCGCCCGACGACGTGATCCAGCAAATGTACCGCGACGTGGACGTCTTCAACAGCAAGCTGCAGGCCAACTCCGCGTGGGTCTTTGGCGGCGGGCTCCACCCGGCAGATACGGCGACGGTCGTGCAGGTCAAGGACGGCGAGCGGCTCACCACCGACGGACCGTTCGCCGAGGCGAAAGAGCACCTCGGCGGCTTTTGGGTCATCGAGGCCGCCGACCTGGATGCGGCGCTTGCCTGGGCGACGGAAGCCTCGGTCGCCTGCGGGGCTCCGGTCGAGGTCCGGCCGTTCCAGGACGAGTAACGCCTCGCGTGGACGCACGCGAGATCGCGCGGCTGTTTCGCGAGGACGCCGGCCGCGCGGTCGCCTCTTTGGCCCGCTTCTTCGGCGACATCGACCTCGCCGAGGAAGCGGTCCAAGAGGCATACGTGTCGGCGCTGGAGAAGTGGCCGGCGCACGGCCCGCCGCCGAACCCGTCGGCGTGGATCATCACGACCGCGCGCAACCGCGGCATCGACCGGATCCGTCGCGAGTCCTCGCGCGAAGACCGGCATGCCCGGGCCGCAGCGGTGCATGCCCCATCCACCCCCGACGAGGACGCTGCCGTGGACGACGACCGGCTCCGACTGATCTTCACCTGCTGCCATCCGGCCTTGAAGCCGGATGCGCGCATCGCGCTGACGCTGCGGCTGATCGGCGGACTGCAAACGCCCGAGATCGCGCGCGCGTTTCTGGTTCCCGAATCCACGATGGCGCAGCGGCTGGTTCGCGCGAAGGCGAAGATCAAAGCGGCGAAGATCCCCTATCGCGTTCCCGGCGACGCCGACTTGCCCGACCGGCTGGCAAGCGTCCTGGCGGTGCTGTATCTGATCTTCAACGAGGGCTACGTCGCCACGGCCGGCGCGTCGCTGACGCGGGACGAGCTGTGCGCCGAAGCGATCCGGCTCGCGCGGGTGCTGGTCGAGCTGATGCCCGACGAGCCCGAGGCGACCGGCCTGCTCTCGCTGATGCTGCTGACACACGCGCGCCGCACCGTACGCACCGCGGCCGACGGATCGCTGGTGCGGCTCGCCGATCAAGACCGCGGCCGCTGGGATCGCGCGATGATCGCCGAAGGTCACGAGCTGGTTCGCCGCTGCCTTCGCCGCAATTGGCCGGGGCCGTATCAGATCCAAGCCGCGATCAACGCCGTGCACACCGACGCCGCGACCGCCGCCGACACCGACTGGGCCCAGATCGTCGCGCTCTACGATCAGCTCGTGGCCGTCGCGCCCGGCCCGGTCGTCGCGCTCAACCGCGCGATCGCCGTGGGAGAGGTGAACGGCCCGGACGCCGCGCTCGCGCTCCTGGACGCGATCGAGCTGGAGTCGCATCTTCTGCACGCCGCCCGCGGCGACGCCCTCGAGCGGCTCGGCCGCAACGACGAGGCCCGCGACGCCTACGACCACGCGCTCGCCCTCACCGACAACGAGGCCGAACGCGCA
>Ga0214471_10005206_pt1 | contig 10047 bp, 8 predicted proteins | sample RVTome_5_FD_207665 | JGI IMG/M metagenome (GOLD analysis project Ga0214471, IMG submission 207665) | Soil microbial communities from uranium-contaminated site in the Upper Colorado River Basin, Wyoming, United States - RVT142D155 | ecosystem: Environmental > Terrestrial > Soil > Contaminated >... | reverse complement strand
CGGCTGCTCCGCGGCGTCATGCAGGACCGCGTCCTTCAGCTCCGACGCGTCGTCATCGCCGAGGCCGTCCGATTCCCCAACCTGGGCCGCCGCTTCTACGAACTCGGCCCGGGCAGCACCATCGACAAGTTCGCCCGCGCCGTCGAGGACTTACGCGACCGGGGCCTGGTGGAGACCGCCGATCCGACGATGGCAGCCGAGCAGCTGAACTGGCTGATCCTGTCGCCCGCCCTCAACCGGGCCATGCTCCTCGGCGATCGACACGGCCTCACACCCCACGACCTCGACCGCTACGCCGACGCAGGCGTCGAGACGTTCCTGCGAGCCCATGGGACGCCCGATCTCGGCGAGCGTGACGACCTGCGGCTGTGATGGCCCCGGCCCTCCACGCGAGCCCCGGTGGAGAATGAGTAGGCCGGCGCGGCGAATGAGTAAGGAGAGTGCCACCGGCAACCCGTACCTTCCGGGGCATCGACCCGTCTTCCCGGGCATGAGTCTTTGGAGGCAAGAGATGAGATCGGCCATCGCCGCTTCGGTTGTCGCACTGTCGGTGCTCGCTTCGTGTGGGGGCGGCCCATCCAGCGCTCCCCCGAGCGACAGACAGGCAACCGAAACGGACGGGGAGTCTGTTGGTGATCAAGGCGGCAATGTGGTCAACCCACAAGCGCCGAATCAAGGCTACGCCTCGGTAGACGGGCTGGAGTACTCCTTCGATACCCCCGGAGGGCTCGCCTGTGAAGTCACCGACGACGAGTTCGCTTTCTCGTTCGTGATTGGCGACAACGAGGTGACCCTCGGCGGAGGAGCGACCAAATCGGGGGGCGGGTGGTTTGGTAGTTTGACCCTTCGCATCTTCGCTGACAACGCGGCGACTGAGTACTCGGCAAAGCTGACCGAGAATCCGTCTGCTATTGCAGTGGACGGCAAGAGCATCTCGTACTCGGGGCCCATGGAAAGGTTTGCCGGGAGCGAAGACGGGAGCCCTGCCGAGCCCGTTGAAGTAGGCAACGGGACATTCAGCGCCACCTGCGGATAGGAGAGCCAGGCCCGTCGAGGCGGCGCATCAACACGGAGGACTGCCTGAGAACGCGTCACTTCGGGAATGGGAAGAGTGACACGGGCTCTCGTGGCAACGGGTGCTCGGAGTCGTCATCCGAGCGGGTGTCCGATCCAGAAGTCGGGCCGGACCACGGTGGCGTGGTGGGCACCGCACGTGAAAACCGCCATCGTCGCTGGGACTTCGCCGCTGTTGTGCCGCGGTGCTGCGTGCCGTTCTGGACGACCTTGTCGCCTGGGTACAGAACGACGACGGCGCCGTCGTCGAGCTCGAGGTCCACGGCACGATCAGCGGGGGTTCGACAACCCGCTGGGCGACGGGAGCGAAGCCCGATCGCAGACGACCTACCTAGCTTTGACCTGGCCGACCTCCCATGACATCTGAAAGAGGACCATGACCACGCCAGCCCCGGCCGTCACCAACCACGACGAATTCGAGCGACAGCTCCTCGAGGTGCGCAAGCGCGAGAAGGCACACACCCGCGAGGGCGACGCGATCGCCGCGGCCCGACGCCGGCTGCCCATGACAGAGGTGCCGCCCGACACCACCGTCATCGGCCCCGACGGCCCGGTCCCGTTCGGCGATGTCTCGAGGGGCGCGATGAGCTGGTCGTCTACAGCCACATGTTCTACGACGGGCAGCCATGGGAGTGGCAGTGCGAGGGCTGCACCAGGAACTCCTGGCCGATGCAGGACGCCGCCGACGCGGCCTATCTCAACGCCAACGGGATCACCTTCGCCATCCTCGGCGACGGGCCGTACGAGGAGATGGCGGCATTCCGCGACTTCATGGGCTACACAGCGCCGTGGTACTCCGTCGCCCACGTCGACCACCCCACCTGGGCGTCGCCGGCCGGATCTCCTGCTACCTGCGGCGGGGGGACAAGATCTACCTGACGTACTGGACGACCGGCCGGGGCGACGAGGTCATGAGTCCCTCGTTCGGGCTGCCCGACATGACCGCCTACGGGCGGCGGGAGGAGTGGGAGGACTCGCCAGAGGGGTGGCCGCAGTTCCCGACCCACTCCATCATGCGCACCGACGAGCACGGTGCGCAGATGGGGCCCAGAAACGGCGGTCGACCGGTGCCCCAGCGTCACCGGGGTCGGCGTACAAACCGGGTAGCACGGTGAGCAGGTCCAGTTCGGTGATCCGATAGCGGAAGAACTAGCCCTCGGCCCATCGGTCGGTGCCGTAGTACCAGCCGAGCCTGCCGGCGTCGGGGATGGTCGTACCGCCGAAGCTCCGTGGCACATCAGCACCGGGTCGCGGAGCGATTCCAGAGAGCGCTTCTCGTCGGCTCCGCTGCCGGGAGTGACGTCGAGGATAATGCTCTGCTCCGACACCAAGGCGAACCTCCTTGTGCCCTTGCAACGCACGCCAACAGGAGCCGATAGCGGACAACGCCCCGATTTGCGGGTATCGCCTCGGAGGGTGCCTACCTCGCTACGCCACGTCGCGCCGTTGCACGGCGGCCAACGCGATCGCGGCGGGCACCAACGCCCAGGCGGCGATGGCAAGGCCGGCAGCGAGTGTCGTCACCTCATCACCCACGCCGGACAGCACGGTGGCGAGGGTGTTGGGCACCCACGACGCCGCATCGCTGGCCAACTGGATGATGAGCGGAGGGGCAATGATGAGCACCAGGACGGTGCCCGTCACGGCCCCACCGGTGTTGCGCACCAGGGCGCCGATGGCAGCCCCGAGCACGGCGCCGGCGGCTCCGGCGAACGCCGAGGCGGCGAGTACCCGGACCACATCCCCGGCTGCGACCATAAAGCCGTATTCCGTCGTCGGTAGCGACAGCCATACGGCGGTGATCGTGAGCCCGGCACCCACGAGCGCAAGCGCGCCGCCGATCACGGCGACGGCCGCTAGTTGGGCGAGCATCGCTCGCTGGCGCCGCGGCGAGGTGAGGAACGTCGGGACCACCGTGCCGTGGGCGTACTCGCGGGCGACGGCGATGGCGCCGAACAGCCCGGCGCCCATCAGGGCGTTAGCGGCGAACGCCATCAGCGACTGCTGGTCGGCGGCTGTGGCGATGAACGCCTTGCTTCCGTCCATGTCGGTGCCGAAGATCACGGCCGCCGCCGTCGTAGCACTGATCACCACGAGCACAGCGAGAAACGCCCACGGCATCCTGGTGGATGTGAGCTTGCGCAGCTCGGCCCGCATCAGGTTCGTCCACGTTGTCATCGTTCGACCTCCTCGACATCCCCCGACGTCCAGTTCAGGAACAGCTCCTCGAGGGAGCCCGCCTCGGACGAGAGCTGGTGGATCGGGATGCCGGCGTGGAACGCCGCCTCTCCGATCTGGTCGAGGTCCATCCCGCGGACGACCACACCGTCGCCGTCCCGTGCATGTGCCACTCCACCCGCTGCCGCCACAACGTCCAGGAGCCGATCGCGAGCCGGCGTGCGAATGAACGCGGCGGCGTGCTGCAGGTCGGCCAGCGAGCCCTGGGCGACCAGCCGACCCTTGTTGATCACGATCACGTCGTCGGCGAGATGTTCCACCTCGGCGAGGAGGTGGCTCGAGACGAAGACGGTGTGGCCCTGGGCGGCACGGCCACGCAACGAGTTGCGCAGCGTCCTGATGCCCTCCGGGTCGAGACCGTTGGCCGGCTCGTCGAGGACGAGCACCGATGGGTCGCCGAGGAGCGCGGCGGCGAGGCCGAGGCGCTGACGCATCCCGAGTGAGTAGGTGCCGGCTCGTCGATCGGCCGCGGCAGCGAGCCCAACCGATTCGAGCATCTCGTCCACGCGAACCATCGGGATGCCTGCGGCGCGGGCGAGGATGCGAAGGTGGTCACGCCCGCTGCGGCCGGGGTGGAAGTTCGGCTCCAGCATCACGCCCACGGCGCGGGCCGGGTCGGCCAAATCACGGTATCTCGTATCACCGATCCTCGCCGTGCCGCCGTCGGCGGCGGCGAGGTCGAGGAGGACCTTCATGGTCGTCGACTTGCCGGCTCCGTTGGGTCCGAGGAACCCGGTGACTCGACCTGGTCGGACGGTGAACGTCAGGTCGTGGACGACGCGGTTGCTCCCGTATCGCTTCGTGACGTGATTGATGACGAGCGCAGGCGCCAGCTGGGCGCTCGATGATGGGGACGTGACTGGTCTGGCGTGGGTGGTTGTCATAGATGCTCCTCCTCGTGCCTACCGCCGCCATCTTCGACGTGGACCGATGCCGCCGACTAGGGCCGTTCAGCACGAGGTCAGCGGTTCTTCCAAGGCGTGTTCGCCGTGCATACGCCTGTATGCCGGAATCCGTGCGGAGCACGAGAGCGTCCGCATCGACCCAGACCCTCTGGTCGTGACCGAGTCTGACTCGTGCGACCATGCATCGCTGCATGCACGGTGTCGAAGGCAATCGCTTCGGCACCGATTCGAGAGGGGGAGCAGTTTCACCGCCGAGGCGCCAGCTTCCACCGCTGACATTGATCTCGGTGGGCGTGAAGACGCCCAGTGCCTTCATGTGGCCGACTCCTCACGGCGGTGACCGGCGGCGAGGCGCCGCAGCTTCGCGGGATCGATCTTCTCGTGGCGGGCGACCGCCACCTTCACCCGGGTGACGGCGGTCAGCGTGGAGGTTCGTACCCCGGCCTCTAGGGCGGCTCGCTCCCCCACGATCACTCCAGGCCCTACCTCGGCCAGATCCTGTCCGTCCACCGACACGGTCAGCACTCCGTCCAGGACCAGATACAGCTCGTTGCTCTCCTCTCCCTGGCTGATGAGCGTGTCTCCCGCCGCGAGTCTGCGGATGGTGGGCAGGTCGCCTTCCCGCATGATCCGCAGCGACAACTCGCGTTCGAGGGCCGTCTCTACCTCGGTGATCAGGGCCGGTGAGTCGGTATCGCCCCAGGGGGTGTTGGCGCCGAAATGCTCACGGGACCAGGTGGTGTAGTCGGTGGTTCCCGACTTGGCGACCAGACGCCCTTCCTGGTCGTAGATCCAGTGCCGGGGGAACGGACTGGCACCGACCACCTCGAACCGGGAGGAGCCGTTCGCTTCCAGAACGAGGCGCAGGGTGGTCCAGGCGGTCGGGGCGGTGATCTGGACGAAGGGCGGTCGGTCTACTCGCCGGGGCATGGGGGCACCGGTCCGGCCCCCCGCGGTCTGGGTAAAAACCGCCCGACAGTCTTCGATCAGCGGCTCGGGTCGCAGGTCGGGAAAGGCCACGGCCGGAATGGTCACCGACGAACCGCGGAGACGAAGCGTGGTGGCGCCCATCATTCCTCCACCGGTGTATCCGGCGTCCGTGATATTCCCGCCGTGATCTACCTCGACCCAGGCCTCCAGATGGTTGGCGTACCGGAAGCGGTCGGCGTCCCGCAGGGCTCCCAGGTCGTCAATGCGGTCGGGGGGCGGGTCGTCGTAGTGGGAGATGCCCAGGCTCATGGGAAGACGCATCACCCCGGTCAAGGCTTCAGAGGGGATCCACGACACGGAGGTGACAGAGGCGCGGTGACGAGGGCTCATGACATCATTCTCCGCCTACTGATAAGAACAGTCGATGGTGGCAACGCCCCACCGCCAGTGGGGTTATCCACACCGGAAGCCGACCGGCCCAAGCTGGTGGCACCGTCCGGACCGTTTCATTCTGGCGGACGTCGTCGAATGAACCCCGGTCTGAGGATCGATCGCTCTCGAGGAGGGGCAGCGGTCCGACTAGGCGATCCGGTCACCGGGGGCCTCGAAGACGTATCGTCTTGTCCGTGCCGATCTCCCTGGTCCTCGCCGAGGACAGTTACATCGTGCGGGAGGGAATCCGTCTCCTCCTGGAAGCGGCCGACGAGGTCGATCTGGTAGGCATCGCCGAGAACCTCGACGAGCTGCTCGTGGCGGTGGAAAAGCACCGACCGGAGGTGGTCCTGACCGACATCCGCATGCCTCCTACCTGGACGGACGAGGGGGTGCGGGCGACGCTGGAGATCCGATCCCGGTGGCCGGAGACAGGCGTGGTGGTACTCAGCCAGTACGTCGAGTCGGGTTACGTTCTAGATCTCTTCGAGAAGGGCACCACCGGCATCGCCTACCTCCTAAAAGAGCGAGTGGCCGACCTCCACGAGTTGTTGGGGGCGATCAACCGGGTCCGGGAAGGAGGGTCGGTGGTCGATCCCCGGGTGGTGGATGTCCTCATCGCCGCCCGGGCGAAGCAGGCGGGTAGCAAGCTCAAGCGTCTGACCCCCCGGGAAACCGAGGTGCTGGAACACGTAGCCGAGGGCAAGACCAACGCCGTCATAGGCCGCGATCTGTACCTGTCGGAGCGGGCGGTGGAAAAGCACATCAACTCGATCTTCACCAAGCTCGACCTCGCCTTCGAACAGGACGCCAACAAGCGCGTCCGGGCGGTGGTGCTATGGCTGGCGGAGCATTGAAAAAGTGGGGAAAACCACACCAGAGCAGACCGACCAGCTTCCTGTCGGGAGAGGCCCCCGTCTCCGATGATGGGGATGTGCCTGTGACCGCCCGCACCGTCAGAGTCCTGTTGGTGGACGACCAGGAGTCGTTCCGCTCCGCCGCTCGACTCGTGATCCAGATGACGGAGGGGTTCGAGCTTGTGGGCGAGGCTGCCACCGGCGAGGAGGCCACCGACCTGGCCGCGTCTATGGCCCCCGACCTGATCCTGATGGACATCAGCCTGCCGGGAATCGACGGTCTGGAGGCCACCCGCCGTATCCGCCGCCACCAGCCCGTGACCCAGGTGATCGCCATCTCTACCTACGGCGCATCCGAGTACGAGACCCGGGCTCTGGAGGCGGGGGCCGTGGCCTTCCTACCGAAATCAGAGTTCGTACCCGAAGAGCTGATGCGTATCTGGCAGGGCTCCGGGCGGGACTGAGTCAGACAGGGCCGCCGACGGCGGACGGAAGGAGGCTCTCAGCCCCATCGAGAATCGGGATCCGGGCCCGAACCGACGTGCCCACGCCCGGCGTCGACTCCACCCACAGGTCGCCGCCCAACGCCTCCACCCGGTCCCGAATGCTGGTGAGGCCGATGCCCTCCTGGGTGGTGGAAGAATCGAAGCCGGTACCGTCGTCGGAGACCTCGACGGTGATCTCGTCTTCGGAGCCCTGCAATTTCACGCGGATCCGGTCGGGGGCAGCGTAGGTCGCCGCGTTGACCAAGGCCTCCACCGCGGCGTAGAACACCGCCGCCTCCACCTCGCGTGGATAATGCCCCACCCCCTCGACCGCCACCTGGACGGCAACGGGATAGGCCGCGGCCTGAGAGCGGATGGCAGTGGCAACGTCTGCGTGCTCGAGCAATTGGGGATACAACCCCCGGGCGAGGCGGCGGATCTCGTCCAGGGACTCCTGTGCCTCCGCCGCCAGCCCATCCAGGTCCGCGGCCAGGTCGGCGGCGCCGGCCCGGCGGGCCATGTGCTCGGCCAGGGCCAGCTTCAGCTTGAGCGCCACGACCTGCTGCTGGGCACCGTCGTGGAGGTCCCTCTCCAGTCGGCGGCGCTCCGCGTCCTGCAGTTCCACCAGCCGACGCCGCGACGCCCTCAGCTCAGCTGCCCGGGCCGCCCGGGCAGCGTTGAGCCGCTGGTTGCCCAAGAGGAGGCCAGCGGACCCGGCCAGGTCGGCGAGGAGGCGCTGCTCGGTGGGCGTGACTGGGTTGCCGCGGGTCTTCTCCACCTCCAGCACACCCACCAGCTCGCCGTCGTGGTGCACCGCCGACAACACTCCACGCAGGTCCTCCATCGACCCGACCCGACCCGGGTCGGCCGTATCGGGCCACCCTGCCGCTGCCTCCAGACCGCCGTCACTTCTCAGCCACACGGTGGTTCGCTCCGCCCCGGTCCCCTCCGCCATCAGCTGGGCCATCCGCTCCAGCACTCCCTGAGCCGGCTCGGCCCCGGCCAGGCGCCGAGCCACAGTGGTCAGCACCTCATAGGGGGTGGCCCGCTTGCCGTAGACGACCCGGTTGGCCCACTTCTGGGCCCGTTGCCGGACCGGCCCGAAAGCGACCGCCACCAGGGCAGTGGCGGCGACCGATAGGCCCAGGTCCGCGGCCCGGGCTCCCGCCATCTCACCCACCACGACGACAAGCATCACGTAGACGGCGCCGATGAACGCGGCCAGGGTGCCGTAGACGATGGCGCGGGAAATGACGACGTCGATGTCGTAGAGACGGTGCTTGGTGACCGCCACCGCGTAGCAGGTGACGCTCACGACGACCCCGGCGAGTGCGGCGACGAGGAGAAGCTGATTCTCGTCGACGACGAAGACCGCGAAGAACAGGGCGGCTGTGCCCAACAGCACCCAGCGGTATTGCTGGCGCAGATCACCCGTGCTGATTCGATACCGAACAATGAGCGATGCGAAGCAGACGGCGGAGAGGGCGAGGAGAGCAAGGTAGACCGCGTCGGTGTAGGCGGCGATGCCCGGATACTGGCTGGTTAGCGACATGTAGGCCACCGTCGACTCCCGACGGGTCACCCAAACCAGGAGGAAAAGCAGAGTCGCCATGGCCAGCACGGTGGCCCCGACCACCGGTCGCCAGCGCCGGGAGGGGAGGCGGCCATCGGGAAACAGCAAAAGCCAGAAGGTGAGCATCGAGAAGAACCCCGCCGCGGGACCCAGGTTGCCCAGCTGCATCCCCAGCACCGTCAGGTCGGGCACATCGATCGGGGCCAGTGTGGTCCACCCGGCGATGGAGACGTCCAGCCCGGAGCGCTGCGCCGCCAGCACGGCGATCCCCCAACCGGCACCGGACACGCCGACCGTCAGAGCAGACCAGGCGACCACCCACACCGCCCGGTTGTCGGGCCGGCGGGGAAGGGCCAACCAGCCCAGCAGGCCGAAGGCGACCCCGAAGACGCCGAACATGGCCGCCCCGTGGCTCAGATGATCGAAGCGGCCGATGACCGCCAGGATGGTGACACCGGCCGCGGCCAGCACCATGCCGGTCAGGGCCACCGTCCTCCCTGCCACCAACTTGGCCCGGAGAGGCAAACGCACGTTGCTCGCCCGTGCCACCGTCATGTTGCGGACCCCTTCCCGAGGATGGGGATCATGCCCCGAATGGTGGTTCCCTGTCCTGGAGCCGTGTCGATGTGGATGGTGCCGTCGAGGGCATCGAGCCGGTCGGCCACGTTGGCTAGCCCTGAACCCGAGACGACGGAGGCGACGTCGAACCCTTCTCCGTCGTCGCTCACCTCGAAGACCAGCTCCCCGTCGGTGTGGTCCAAGACGACCTGCGCCGCCACGGCGCGGGCGTGCTTGGCCACGTTCTGCAACCCCTCCAGGACACAGAAATACACCGCCGCCTCCACCTCCTGCGAAAACCTGGGCAATCCCGCCGCCTCTACGATGACGGGAAGAGGCAACGCCTGAACCTGGGCGGCCAGAGCGGCTTGCAGGCCCTCCGCTTCCAGCAGCGGCGGGTAGATACCCCGAGCAATATCCCGCAACGACTCCACCGCCCGGCCTGTGTCGGCCGCCACCTGATCCAACAGCCCCGATACGTCGAGGTTACCGGCCGCCTGCGCCCGGCCCCGGGCCAACGCCAGCTTCACCTTCAGCGCCACCAGACGTTGCTGGGCGCCGTCATGTAACTCCCGCTCCAGCTGCCGGCGGGTCACATCCGCCACGGCCAGCAACCGGTGCCGGGATTGACCCAGCTGGTCGACCTGCCGGCGCAGATCCTCCCCCAGGCGCAGGTTCCGTAACGCCAAACCCATCCCCTGACCCACCTGGTCCAACAGCCGCTCATCCGCCGCCAGCACACTCTGGCCCCGACCCGGCGACAGGGCCAACACCCCCAACGTCTCCCCGTCGTGGACCACCGGCCGCAACACATCCTCCGCCGGCGGACCCGCCCCATCGAGCAAAGGATCGAAACCGGCCTCCGGCCACGCAGCCACCCGCCTCAGAGAGCGGTCCACTGTCACCCACACCGACGCCCCTGTCGCCGTGGTTCCCTCCGCCAGCGACCGGGCCACCTGGCCCAACAACTCTCCCTCGTCCGCCCCGATCCGATG
>Ga0214471_10005205_pt1 | contig 10047 bp, 8 predicted proteins | sample RVTome_5_FD_207665 | JGI IMG/M metagenome (GOLD analysis project Ga0214471, IMG submission 207665) | Soil microbial communities from uranium-contaminated site in the Upper Colorado River Basin, Wyoming, United States - RVT142D155 | ecosystem: Environmental > Terrestrial > Soil > Contaminated >... | reverse complement strand
ATTCGGAGGGGTGTTTAGGCTATCACAGACGTGAGAGAAGGCAAGGGAAAAGCAACACCCAGCCCGATCAGTGGGCGGTTTCGGCTTGACAGTCCGTCGTCATACGTTATACTCAACACCGGTCTGGGCGGCCAATTGTCCGGCGGGCATCGTCGCGGTCGGGCGAATAGCTCAGCGGGAGAGCACCTGCCTTACAAGCAGGGGGTCGGAGGTTCGACACCTCCTTCGCCCACCATCAGCCCCCCCTTCGACGGATTGAAGTCACCGGACATTTGATCACCTAGGGCCTGTTTCGACGCGGGGTCGTAGTTCAGTCGGTTAGAACGCCGGCCTGTCACGCCGGAGGTCGCGGGTTCGAGTCCCGTCGGCCCCGCCACACTTTAGAACGTCCCGCACGAGTGCGGGATCGGCCCTGCCGCCCTGCCTTCAGCCAACCCGGCGCTCCCGCGCGATCTTCATGCCAAACAGCGGCTCAAGGACGCTTGACAGCCTTCGGGCAGATCACCGACAACCATCCTTAGAAAACATGCTCGCAGTCGGGTCCCGCGATGGTGAGGTAACGTAAATTCCGCTTGCGAGGTAATGACCCTCAAGATATTATCTCCACCAAGGCTACCCAGAATGATTAGGAGACGCCGAATACAAGCGATCACATGGTTAGTTGTCGTGGCGCACCTCTTCGGGTGGGGGACGGGGGCGCTCGCGCTCTCTGTTATTTCGGCAACCATGGCCGACTCCCACACGATATCCTTTGCGTACGAGCACGGGGAGGTACACCTCATCCTCCGCCACTCCAGCAACCACAACGGACATGGCCAGGCGATTGATGATCTTCAAGCGTATGTGACACCCACTGGGCAAGAAGAACATCCCGACCACGAAATACACCTCTCTGACTATGAGCACCCGCTGACAACGACCCCAAAGACACTGGGGAACTCCGAGACCTTTGCCTCTACGGCGATGGCACCGATCCTGGCGGACCAAGTCGACGAGCCTTTTCTCAACTGTGTTCCGGGGCGCCCGCTCGATGTGAATCCCTATCTCCGGTCTCTCCGCGCCGTCGTCCTTCTGATCTAGAATCCCGAAGACCCTTCGTAGCTTGCATTCGGGCTGTGCTCGATGGCCCAAGTGTTGTCCCCTGCCCTTGCTGAGATAAGCCTTCTTTCCCTCTGAAACGGACGGACTGGCGTCCGGGAAGGCCGGAGGTTTTCAATGCGGCTAAAAAGCGTCGCACTTGGTAGTGCCCTATTGTCTGTTGGACTCACCGGCTGTGCCGCATACCACTCGGATACAGGTTGGCCGGAGACCCAGTTCCCGTCCGGGGAGATCACGAGGCCTCTCGCTCCGGTGAAGCTAGAGAGTCCGCCGCGAAGAGCGCTTGTCTTTGAGGAGCCGACAGGTGTTGTCTCGCTGCGGGAGGCTCTCGCACTTGCGCTTGTGAATAACCCGGACCTGGCGGCCTTCTCCTGGGAGGTCAGGGCCCGTGAGGCCCGAACGTTGCAGGCTGGGCTGATCCCGAATCCCGAACTCAACGCCGTTGTGGAAGACGTTGCCGGGTCTGGTGCCTTTCGTGGTGTTCGCCAGGCTCAAACGACGATCCAGATCAGCCAGTTGATCGAACTTGGCGGGAAGCGAGCCGCAAGGAGGCAATCCACATCCCTCACGCGGGACTTAGCGGGATGGGACTACGAGGTCAGGCGAATCGAGGTGCTCACCCAGGTCTCACAGGCCTTCACCGAAATGCTGGCTGCCCAACAGCGGTTGCTCCTCGCGGAAGAGGTGGTTGGCCTCGCTGAGGATGTCGCCGGAACCGTCGCTGAACGGGTCAAGGCGGGGAAGGTGTCGCCGATCGAGGAGACCAAGGCCAACATCGCGCTGTCATCGGTCCAGATCGAACGAGAGCGAGCAAAACTAGCTCTGGAAGCAGCCCGGAGGCGTCTTGCGACGACGTGGGGCAGTACGACTCCGCGCTTTGACAGAGCAGAAGGTGACCTGGATGTCATCGCTCCCTTGCCCCGCCTGGAGCGTCTGGTTGAACGCCTCGCTCGGAACCCTGCCCTCGCCCGCTGGGCCGTTGAGATGGCGCAGCGCCAGGCCCTTGTCCAGGTGGAACGGGCGAAAGCCATTCCCGACATTACGCTTAGCGGAGCGTATCGACGGCACAATGAGACCGACGACAACGCGTTAGTCTTTGGCGCCTCCATCCCCCTGCCACTCTTCAACCGGAACCAAGGTGCCATCCTCGAGGCTCGCCACCGGCTGGCGAAAGCGGAAGCGGAACGGCGAGCAGTGGAGGCGCGCATGGCATCCGCGTTGGCCGACGCCTACAAGGCCCTCGCGACCTCCCACGCCGAAGCGGTCGCCCTCAAGGCAAACGTGCTTCCGGGAGCTCAAAGCGCATTCGAGGGCATCAATGAAGGCTACCGGCTGGGGAAGTTCGGGTACTTGGACGTTCTGGACGCCCAACGGACCCTCTTCGATGCGCGGGCCCGATACCTCCAGGCCGTGGCGGACTACCACAGGGCCGTGGCCGAGGTCGAGCGACTCGCCGGCGAGCCGCTCGCAACTGTTCAGACCGACGGCACGTGAGAGGAGCCGCCCCTATGAGAAGGCGACAGGCGCTCGCAGTTGCAGTGGTCATCCTCGTCGGAGCGTTGTTGGCGTGGGTGATTGTGCGGAGGGAGCGACCGTTTGGGGATGGCGACAGCGCAAAGCCCCTGAGGTCACAGAAAGTGAACGGCGAGCCGATCAAAGGACCTCATGGCGGCAGAGTGTCATCCGAGGGCACCTTCCAGCTCGAGGTGAGCATTTACGAACGAGGCGTTCCTCCGCACTTCAGAGTCTATCTCTATGAGAACGGGAAATCCGTGAATCCAGACGAGGTGAAGTTGACCATCGAGCTCCACAGGCTCGGGGGCCGCGTGGACGTGATTGGCTTCCGACGAGAGGGCGACTACCTGCGTGGCGACGAGGTTGTCGAAGAGCCGCATTCGTTCGACATCAAGGTCGTCGCCGAGCGGAAGGGCCGAGCCTTCCGCTGGGAGTACGCGCAGGTCGAGGGACGGGTCGAGCTGACCCCTGACGCGGTGAAAAGCCTGGGAATTGTGGCCGAGACCGCCGGTCCTGCCAGGCTGAAACGGATCCTCGAGTTGCCCGGCGAGGTCGCGCTGAACTCAGACAAGGTGGCCCACGTTGTCCCACGCCTCACAGGGGTTGTGACGGACGTCCGGGCGAATCTCGGTGATCGAGTCAGGAGAGGTGATGTCATCGCGGTGCTGGACAGCCGGGAGTTGGCGGACCTCAGGAGCGAGTACGTGACTGCGCTGAAGCGGGTGGAGCTGGCGCGAGCGACGTTCGAACGCGAAGAGACCCTCTGGAAGAAGAGAATCTCCCCCGAGCAAGACTATCTCGTCAGCCGGCAAGCGCTGGCGGAGGCAGAAATCAAGGCGCAGGCGGCCATCGAAAAGCTGCTGGCCCTGCGACTCTCCCGGGCCGACGTCGAGAGGCTGTCCACGGAGCCGGTCCGTGCACTCGCGCGGTACGAGGTTCTGGCACCCTTTGACGGGACCGTCATTGAAAAGCATATCGCGGTTGGGGAAGCCATCAAGGAGGATGCGACCATCTTTGTCATCGCGGATCTGTCAACCGTTCGTGTGGAAGTGACGATCTATGCGAAGGATCTGAAGGCCGTCAAGGAGGGCCAAATGGTGGCGGCCCGGTCGGACGTGACGGGGTCCCAAGCCACCGGGAGACTGATCTACGTCGGGCCGCTCGTCGGCGAGCAGACCCGATCCGCCAAGGCGCACGTCCTCATCCCGAACCCCGATGGCCGGTGGCGTCCGGGCCTCTTCGTGACCGTTCACCTGATTGAGGAAGAGGCGACAGTTCCCGTGGCTGTGAGGGCCGACGCGATCCAGCAATTTCGGGACTGGGACGTGGTCTTCATCCAGGTTGGCAACCTCTTTGAGGTGCGACCCGTGAAACTCGGGCGGCGCGACCGCGAGCGCGTCGAGGTGGTGGCCGGTCTCTCCGCGGGAGACCGCTATGTCTCCAAGAGCAGCTATATCCTGAAGGCCGAACTCGAGAAGGCCGGCGCTACCCACGAGCACTGATCGGAGCGAGCCATGCTCGAACGGATCCTGAAGTTCTCCATCCGCTACCGATGGGGAGTCCTGATCGCGACGGGTGCGGTCGCGGCGTTGGGCGTGTACAATTTCCAGCGACTCCCGATCGACGCCCTCCCCGATATCACCAGCATCCAAGTGCAGATCAACACGGAGGCCGTGGGATACTCCCCGTTGGAGGTCGAGCAGCGGATCACCTTCCCGCTTGAGACCGCCATTGCCGGCCTGCCGGCGCTCGATTACACGCGCTCGCTCTCCCGCTACGGGCTCTCGCAAGTGACCGTCGTGTTCCGAGATGGGACCGACATCTACTTCGCGCGCCAGCTCGTGAATGAACGTCTTCGAGAGGTGAGGGCGACGCTCCCGCCCGGGGTGGAGCCGATCATGGGGCCCATCGCCACCGGGCTCGGCGAGATCGTGTTCTATACGGTTGAGTCTGAGCCCGGCGCCGTCACACGAGACGGCACTCCATATACCCTGACCGACCTCCGAACCATCCAGGACTGGATCATCCGGCCGCAGCTTCGGACCGTTCCGGGTGTGGTCGATGTCAACACCGTGGGCGGGTACGCGAAACAGTTCCACGTCACCCCCTCTCCTGACAGGCTCATCGCCTACGGCATGAACTTCCGGAACGTCCTCGATGCCCTCGCGCGGAATAACGCGAGCGTGGGCGCTGGGTACATCGAACAGCGAGGTGCGCAGTATCTCATTCGTGCCCCTGGGCAGGTGGCGACCATTGAGGACGTTCGTAACATCATCATCGGCAACCATCGAGGGGTCCCGATTTACTTGAAGGACCTGGCAGAGGTTCTGCTCGGCAAGGAGCTCCGAACCGGCGCGGCGACGAAAAATGGCAGGGAGGTCGTCCTCGGGACCGTGATCATGCTCATGGGCGAGAATAGCCGGACGGTATCGGAACGGGTTGTGAGAAAACTCGAAGAGGTCAATCGGACGCTTCCCCAAGGGGTCGTGGCCACGACGGCGTACAACCGGACGAATCTCGTCAATGCGACGATCAGGACTGTGCGCAATAACCTCCTCGAAGGCGCGCTCCTCGTCATCGCGGTTCTCTTCCTGCTCTTGGGAAACGTTCGCGCCGCGCTGCTCACCGCCCTCGTCATCCCGCTGTCGATGCTCTTTGCCATCACCGGGATGGTGACCAACAGGATCAGCGGGAATCTGCTCAGCCTGGGCGCCATCGATTTCGGGCTGATCGTGGACGGTGCCATCATCATCGTGGAGAACTCCATCCGCCGACTGGCCGAGGAGCAGCGACGACACGCGCGACTGCTGACCAGCGCTGAGCGCTTCGATATCGTCTTTCAAGCCTCGCGAGAGGTGCGGCGGGCGACCATGTTCGGTGAGCTCATCATCATGATCGTCTATCTGCCGATCATGACCTTGACGGGGATCGAGGGAAAGATGTTCCGCCCGATGGCCTTCACGGTGACGGCGGCGCTGCTCGGTGCGCTGATCCTCTCGCTGACGTTTGTTCCCGCCGCGGTGGCGATCTTTCTCAGGGGTCGCGTGTCCGAAAGGGAGAGCTTCATCATTGAACGCGCGAAGAGCGCGTATGTCCCCCTCTTGCGGCTGGCTCTCCGCAATCGAGCAGTGGTGGTCACAACCGCGATCGTGATCGTGGTGCTCAGTGCGCTACTCGCCACTCGAATAGGCGGCGAGTTCGTGCCCAGCCTGGACGAAGGGGACATCGTCACCCATGCGCTACGGACCCCTGGGACGAGCCTTTCGCAAGCCATCGACATGCAGCACATTTTGGAGAACGCCATTAAAGAGGCCCCAGAGGTTGCGAGCGTCTTCGCCAAGATCGGGACCGCGGAAATCGCCACCGATCCGATGCCGCCAAGCGTCGCCGATGTGTACGTGATGGTGAAACCGCGACCAGAGTGGCCGGACCCTCGTCGCCCCAAATCTGACCTGGTTCATGCCCTCGAGAAGCGGGTTGCCCAGGTTCCCGGAAATAAGTATGAGTTCACGCAGCCGATCCAGATGCGGTTCAATGAACTCATCGCTGGCGTCCGAACCGATGTCGCGGTGAAGGTCTTTGGGGATGACATGGAAATCATGCAGCGGGTCGGCCAGAGGATTGCTGAAGTGCTGCAGCGTGTGCCCGGTGCCGCGGACGTCAGGCTCGAACAGGTGACGGGGCTGCCGATCCTCACCATCGAGATGAACCGTACGGCGATGGCCCGATACGGTCTCAGTGTGGCTGACGTGCAAGAGGTCATTGAGATCGCGATTGGCGGCAAGACCGCGGGACAGGTGTTCGAGGGGGATCGACGGTTCGAGATCCTCGTGCGGCTTCCCGATGCAATGCGCGGCGATGTTGAGCGATTGAAGCGGATTCCCGTCCCCCTTGCCGCGACTGGGGTGGAGTCGAGGAACGGACCTCGCGCGCGCAATATTCCGCTCGGAGCGGTTGCTGAATTCAACCTCGTGCGTGGGCCAAATCAAATCAGCCGGGAGAATGGGAAACGGCTGGTCGTGGTGTCAGCCAATGTGCGCAGGCGGGACGTCGGCTCCTTCGTGGAGGCGGCAGACAGGGCGATCAAAGGGGCAGTCGCAGTCCCAGCCGGTTACTGGACGAGCTGGGGCGGGCAATTCGAACACATGATCTCCGCGAGGAATCGCCTCTGGATTGTGGTCCCGAGCGCCCTGGTCCTGATCCTCCTCTTGCTCGTTGCGACGTTTGGAACGGTAAAGGATGCCCTCTTGGTTTTCACTGGGGTGCCATTCGCCCTGACTGGCGGGGTCGTCGCCCTGTGGATCAGGGGCATCCCGCTCTCGATCTCAGCCGGTGTCGGGTTCATTGCCCTCTGCGGTGTAGCCGTGCTCAATGGGCTTGTGATGATTTCGTTCATCAAGGCGCTGCAGATCGAAGGCAACCCTCTCGACGAGGCGATACTCGAGGGCGCGACGACGCGCCTGCGTCCCCTGTTGACGACCGCCCTTGTTGCCTCGTTGGGGTTCCTTCCGATGGCCGTGGCCACCGGGGCTGGTGCGGAGGTGCAACGGCCGCTTGCCACGGTGGTGATCGGCGGGATTCTGTCGTCAAGCGCCCTCGGCATGTTTGTCCTGCCGGTCCTGTATCGCATGTTGCATCGCGCAGGTGGCGTATCCCATCCAAATGACGCTCTCTGACTCGCAAGATGCTTCAGACATCGCTCTGATCCTGACGTAATCAGGAGTCCATAACACAGGTGCCACCAGGATGATCGCCGTCCTCGCCCAGACCTGAGTCGGGCGCGCACCGGCCCCTTCCGAAACCTCTTCAGCCCCCGCGTGGTGGCCGCCGACCCCCGCAAAAAGACAATTGACACTTGTCACTTTTCATGTTAGGCTGATTGATGATTGAAAGCTTCAGGCATAAAGGGCTGAAAAGGCTGTTTCAAAAGGGCGAGGCCAAAGGCATCCCCCCGGATCAGGTCGATAAAGTAGAAAACATCCTTTTCGTTTTGAGTCGCGCCCGGAGGCCTGACGACATGAACCTGCCCGGCTTCAGACTGCACCGCCTCAAAGGCGACCTTAAAGCCTTCTGGAGCGTGACTGTCCGGGCAAACTGGCGCGTCATCTTCCGCTTCGCGGAAGGCGACGCTTACGATGTTGATTTGATCGACTACCATTAGAAAGTAGAAAGGAGAATGCGCCGTGCGCATGAAGAACCCCCCGCATCCCGGCAGGATTGTCCGTCAGGAGTGCATCGAGCCACTCGGCTTGACCGTAACAGAAGCAGCGGAACGCCTTGGCGTGACCCGACAGGCCCTCAATAACCTCGTGAATGAGAAGGCCGGAATCTCCCCGGAAATGTCCATCCGGCTTTCCAAGGCTTTTGGCGGCAGCCCCGCGGTATGGCTTGGCATGCAGATGGAGTATGACCTTGCCCAGGCCGAAAAAAGCGCCGGCAAGATCAAGGTGAATAGAATCACCGCCACCCCTGCTGTTATCCACTAAAAGATACGGCATCAGGACCGACACCAGGTGCGTCAACAAGCGCCCGGCTCACATAGGATGAAGGGAGGCAATGGCCCGGTCCATGCACACATATCGGTATGGCGTGCGCTTTCGTGTGGCTCACTGCCCGACCCGGTTGAGCTTGCTGACGCGACCCTATCTTGACGCTACTGACTCCTGTGCCTCCCGGCTTCTCCGAGGTCCGCCTATGAACCCGTCGGCATGCCGCGCTCCTGGGCTCGCGGAAGGCTCGCCTGCACCACGTGTCAGATCGCCCATGCCTCCTCGCCCAGGAACTCCTTCGAAGCAGTCCAACGCAGAAACAGTTCCTGAATGGTAATGGTGCGGTTGTCGCGCTTTAAGGCGACGTCGACAAATGCATGGGCTTGGATCTCGATTTCATCTATCGGCAGCATCGCCTTGACAGATGGACGATGAACCAATAGGATGTTGGCACGGAGTGGCCATGAACATTTCAACGACGGCTAAGAGTTTTCAAGCTTTCTCACTTTCCATTCTCATCCTGCTGGCAGGAGCTCCAGGACTATCTGCAAAAGAATATGTCATCGGCGCCGGCGATGTTCTCTACATTTCTGTCCAGGACAATAAGGAACTGGACAGCGCGGTGATCGTTCGTCCTGATTCCAAGATCACCTTTCCACTGATTGGTGACATTCAAGCGGCCGGCTTGACGGCGAGCGAGCTGGCCACGAGTATTACGAAAGAGCTGGAGAAAAAGGTCAAAAGACCCACTGTGACCGTCTCACTCAGGGAAGTCGGCAGCTACAGGATCTATGTTCTTGGCAAAGTGGCCAAGCCGGGCGTGTACAACAGCAGGAGCGAGATCACCCTTCTTCAAGCCCTTTCTATGGCCGGGGGGATCGCTGAAGGAGCAGACCTCTCAGTGGCCTATGTTGTCCGGGGGACTCAGCGCCTTCCGGTGGATCTCGTCAAGCTCCTGCGAGAAGTGGACATCACCCACAATACCCCACTCATGCCGGAGGATGTCATCGTCATCCCTGATATCCCCAAGCTCAAGAATCTGATCGTTGTGATGGGAGAGGTCAATAAGCCAGGCGTCTATCCCCTGAACAAGGACGAGGAGATGAGCCCGTTACAAGCGATCGCTCTGGCCGGAGGGTTTACCCAGTTTGCCGCGTCCAGCCGAGTCACGGTTATCAGGGATGAATTGGGAAAAAAGTCTGCACTGAGGGTCGATGTCAAGGACCTCATCAAGAATCCGGGAACCTCGAAGGGGCTGATCCTGAAGCCAGGGGATACCGTGATTGTTCCTTAGCGGGGACGCGGGCTCGAGCCCGTTGGCGCCATCGTCGGGGCACGTGCAGTAGCAGAAGAGAAGGCGACCGGAGAGGCAGGCTCCAGAAGTAGTTCTCGAATCGTCAACTCAAGCTAGACTCGGGGCCGGCATGGGCATGGTGGGACGGCGTGGTGGCCTGCTGGGGCTTGTGCTGCTGGGGATGACATGCGTCCCGACTGTCGTTCTGGCGCAGGCCGGCTTCTATGTCACTCCTTCGTTCTCCTTCGGCGAGGTCTACGACGACAATATCTTCTCCACCGCGTCTAAGCCCGAGTCTGACTTCATCACGCGCTTCACTCCGACAATCCAGGCAGGCTACCAGTCCAAGCCGCTGACGGTCCTGGGCCGCTACACCTTCGATTCGGAGATATACCCTGATCACCCAGACCTGACGAACGCTCAGGTGCGCCAGCGAGCCTCGGCCGAGCTCACGTACCTGCCAATCCGACCCCTGACGCTCGCGGTCAACGGGAGCTACGCTGAAACCCAGACGCCGAGCGAGCTCAACGTCCTGACCGAGCTCCAGGTCGGACGGAGTCGCGCCAGCAGCCTTTCCTTGGCTCCCTCCGTCGCCTACCAGTTCGATCCGCTCACGACAGGAACCGGGGGGTACACGTTCTCAAGAAACGA
>Ga0214471_10005203_pt1 | contig 10049 bp, 8 predicted proteins | sample RVTome_5_FD_207665 | JGI IMG/M metagenome (GOLD analysis project Ga0214471, IMG submission 207665) | Soil microbial communities from uranium-contaminated site in the Upper Colorado River Basin, Wyoming, United States - RVT142D155 | ecosystem: Environmental > Terrestrial > Soil > Contaminated >... | reverse complement strand
GCGGCGTCGCCCGCGGCTGCCATGAGCGTGTGCTGGTAGTCTAGGGAGACCAGGTCCAGCACCAGGTCGCCCATGGTGGGCTCCGACGTGCGAAGCACGCTCTCGACGCAGCCCGTGCACTCTTGGAGCTGGAGCCAGATGACGCTGGGTTTTCTCTGCTGGAGCAGGGCCTCGGCGAGCCGGGGGGTGAGGGCGCTGCTCAGGCCGAGCATGGCGCTCATTTCGGCGCAGAAGGCCAGAAACTGCCGGCGAGTCACCCCACGTCCATCGAGATACTCGCCCAGCGTCTGGTCCTGCGCCCAGGGGTGTGACGACAGCAGGAACATAGAGCCACCCGGATGCTGAGTGTCCTTGGGGTCCACGGGCCCGGCCGGGGGCCGGGCGTGCCTCAGCCTAGGGTGGGACAGGTTAAGAAAGGATTAATTCGACGTTACATGGTGTGTCAGGCAGGGGCGGCCACTATCCCAGGTGTGACATCACGAGGTCGTGACACGGAACCGCGCCCCGCGCCCGGGGCCAGCGGAGACCTGGGGCGGCTGCTCGAGACGGAAGAGCGGCTCGAAGGTGTGATTTCGGCAGCCCGGCGAGACGCGGCGGACGTGGTTGAACGTGCCCGCCAGGAGGCGGCCGACCGCCTGGCCCGCGTTCCGACAGTGGTGGAGACGGAAGCTGCGTCAGCCGAAGCGACCATTGCCGCGGCCGCCGAGCGTGTTTGCCAGCACCTGCGGACCGAAGCCGCCCGGACCGTCGCAGGGCTCGCCTCCCTTTCTGACCGAGACGTCATTGGCCTTGCCGAGTGGGTGCTCGCGTGCGCGACCGCCGGGCGGATCGATGGGGTGGGACCGTGATCATCCCCATGGCCAAGGTCCGGGTGCTCGGTCCCAAGCCGCGCCTCGACCATGCCCTGACGGTGCTTCAGGACCTCGGCCTGGTGCATTTGGCGACGCTGCGCACCGACGGGCCCCTGCGTCTGGTCGGTTTTTCAGCGCGCGAGGAGCGGCGAATGCGCCAACTGGAGCGCCTCCTGGAGGACATCGAAGTGGTATTGGATCGCTGGCCTGGCCGGGCGGCGTCCCCGACCGCTACCGTCGGGCCGACCCCGGCGGGGCTGGCCCGGTGGGCGCGGGAGGCTCGACGGGCTCGGCGGACGGTGGACCGCCTGGTGGAGAGCGAGCGGTGGTTGGAAGAGGAACATGCGCTCCTCATCAAGTACCGCCGCTTTTTCGGGGCGTTTCAGTCCCTGCTGGAACATGAAGACCGGTGGCCCAATGCGCGTGCTCATCACGTGATCCTGCGCGGCCCGGCGCAGGACGTGCTCGCGCGGCTCCGCCGCGAACTGGAAGCGGTCATCGGGCGAGAGTTTGAGATTGCCTCACGGCCGCTCGGCGCCGACGAGGTGGCGGTGCTGCTCCTGGTACCGGTGAAAGCGGCCGGGCCTGTGGAGCGACTCCTGGCCTCCGCGGGAGTTCCCGAGCTCCCGGTCCCCCAGGGCTACGGCGGGGAGACCCTGACGGCCGCCATGCCGAGTATGCGCGAACGGCTCCGGGTGATCCCGCTCGAGCTGGAGCGAGTGCGCCGGGCGCGGGCCGGCGTGAGGGGCGAGGCCGGGGCACGGCTGGCGGGAGCACGGCGTGCGACCCACGACGCCTTGCTGCGCCTCTCGGCGCGTTCCGGGGTTGGTGAGACGGCGGCGGCCTTTGTGATCGAGGGCTGGGTCCCCACCCAAGCCCTACCGCGGGTAGCGCGTCGAGTGGCTGATCGGCTGGGGGAGACCGTAGTGGTTGAGCGGCTCGCCACCGAAGACTGGGCCGGCGAAGATGCCCCCGTGGTCCTGTCCAACCCTCGCTTGTTCCGTCCCTTCGAAGCCATTACGCGCATGGTGCCGCTCCCGCGCTACGGGAACATCGATCCGACGCCGTTTGTCAGCGTTTTCTTCCCCATGTTCTTCGGCGTCATGCTGGGGGACATCGGCTACGGGGCGGCGCTGGCGCTGCTCGCGCTGGGCCTGCACCTCCGGTCCCGGCCCGGCACACCGCTCCGCGCGGTGTCGGAGATCGCCGGGGCGTGCGCGCTCTTCACGGTCGTGTTCGGTCTGCTCTATGGAGAACTGCTCGGCGACCTCGGCCGGCAAATGTTCGGCCTGCGGCCGCTCGCGTTCGACCGTCAGGAAACGATCGTCCCGTTCCTGGTGTTCGCGGTGGCATTGGGGCTGGTGCATGTCGTGGTGGGGCTCGCCATCGGAGCCGTGGAGGCGTTCCGGGGGCAACCCCGGGCCTCGCTGGGTCGCGGGCTGACTGTGATCATGGTGCTGGTGCTGGCCGCCACCCTGCTCGCCGCCGCGGGTGTCCTCCCCCGGCGGTTCTTCACGCCCGGTCTGGTGGCGTTGCTGGTCGCGTTCCCCGTGCTGGTGGTGCTGGAAGGCATCGTCGCGCCGGTGGAGTTCATGTCCACCATCGCCAACATTCTGTCCTATACGCGTATCATGGCGCTGGGGACGGCGTCCGTCCTGATGGCCGTGGTGGCAAACCGGATGGTGGGCGCGCTCGGTGGCGCCGCGGTGGGGGTGCTGTTCGCCGTGCTGTTCCACCTGGTGAACTTCGCCCTCGGGCTCTTCGGTCCCACCATCCATGGACTGAGGCTCCAATACGTCGAGTTTTTCGGGAAGTTCTACAGTCCTGGCGGCGTGCAGTATCGGCCGTTTGGACACTGGCAACCGAGCGGCCAGCCGGCCGCCTGACAACGGAAAGGACCACGCCATGGACGCACTCTGGATTCCCCTGGCCGCCGCGCTTGCGATCGGTATTCCCGCACTGGCGACGGGTTGGGCCCAGTCCCGCATCGGACCCGCCGCCGCGGCCAGTCTGGCTGAAAAGCCCGAACTCAGTACCACGGCCATCATCATGCTTGCTATTCCGGAGACCATGGTGATTCTGGGTTTTGTCGTGGCCGTGCTGATTACTCTGCAAGGTGGCGGCTGAGTTAGCGTGGCCCTGGCCGAGTTGCTGAAGGAGTTAGAGCGCGGCGCCCAGATTCAGGTCGCCGCGATGCTCCAGGCGGCGCGCGCGGAGGCGGACCGGATGGCGGCGGCGTCGGAGGCGGAGGTTGCCCGGCAGCGGGCCCGGCTCCTCGCGACGCGCACCAGCGGCGCGCGCGCGCGGGCCGCGGAAGCGGAGGCCCTGGCGGCGCAGCGGGCGGCGGCGGACGTGCTGCGGGCCCGGACCCGTCTGGTGGAGCGGGTGTTCGCGGAAGCCGAACGAGGCCTGCCCGGCGCGGTGGCGTCGGCCGCGTACGCGGCGGCGCTGCCGGTACATGTGGCGGAAGTCCTCCGGTACGCGGCGGACGAATCCGTGACCCTTCGGTGTACGCCGTCATTGGTGGCTCGTGTCGCGGCAATGGCCAAGGGGCGCAACGGCACGCGGGTCGAAGCCGACCCATCGGTGGCGTCGGGCATTGAACTTCGGGCCGACGACGGCCGGTATCTGGTTGACAACACGCTACGCGGCCGGATCGAGCGAATGCGACCCGCGCTTGGCGCCGCCATGCTCGGGCGGGCCACGCCGACATGAGGTCCATCTGGCCGGACGTGACGGCACGGGCGCGCGGTCTCGCGACGCACCTGCTCAGGCGGGCGACGCTGGAGCGACTGGCCGCCGTCGGGGACCTGAGGATGCTGGCCACCGAGCTGGCTCGTTACGGCATGGTTCCGGCGGCCGGGAGCGCCGGCGCCCTCGATCTCGCCGTGCGGCGGGCCGCTGCGCGGCGTTTCGCGGTGCTCTCCAGGTGGGTGGCGGCCCGCGCCGGCACCCTTGCGGTGCTGCTGGAAGACGAAGACCGCCGCGCCATCCGTGCCATCTTGCGTGGCGTCACGGCGGGCCTTTCTCCAGAGGCGACGCTCGCCGGAGTCCTGCCCACGCCGCAGCTGCCCGAACGGGCCTTAGCCGCGCTGGCCGAACAGCGCGACATCCGCCGCGTGGTCGCCTTGCTCGCGGCCTGGGGCCATCCGCTCGGGGCGCCGCTCCATGCCTCTGCGTCCTCGCTGACGCCGGACCTCTTCCGGGTGGAGTGCGCCTTGGCCGCGGCGTACGCGGCGCGAGCACTGCGACGTGCCCGGGGCGGCGGCCCCGTGCTCGTGGGATACGCGCGCAGCCTGATCGATCTCGAGAACGCCTGGTCGGCGCTGGCGTTGGCGCGCACTCCGGGAAGCGAAGGGTCCACCGGCGTCTTTCTCCCGGGCGGGGCCCGGTTGATGCGTCCCCTCTGGATGGAGGCGGCCGGTGCCGGCGACGTGGGAGCTGCGGGGGAACGGCTCCGGCGGGCGTTCCATCCGTCGCCCCTCGCCCGGGCCTTCAGCGCAGATTCGCTGGGAAGCGACCGCGTGGAGTCTGAAGCACTGGGCATACTGATCGTCACCTACACGCGCATGGCGCGGGAGGCACCGCTCGGTGCCGCCGCCCTGGTGCTGTTCACGCTCCGCGTGCGCGCGGAGGTCATAGACCTGAGGCGCGTGATCTGGGGCGCCGCGTTTGGCGTTGCGGCCGGGACGGTCCGCGCCGCGTTGGTCACCCTGTGAGCGCCTTGGCCGTGCGGGTGGTTTGCCGGCCGGAGGTCGCGGCGGGGTTCGCCCTGGCCGGGTTGGCACCGCTGGTGGCGTCCGACGGGGCCGTGGCGGGACGCACCGTGGCGGACCTGGCCGCGGCGGGCGCCACCGGGGTCGTCCTGATCCAGGATACCTTGCACCGCGATTTACCGGACGACGTCACGGCCTTGCTGGCGCGCCGCCCGCTGCCGATCGTCGTGCCGGTACCGGGCCCGGCCTGGGCGGAGGCGACTGCGGAGTCCGAGGAGCGCATCGTCCGCCTGTTACGCCACGCCATCGGCTACCGGGTACGGATCCGATGATCCAGCCGCGCATTGTCCGCGTGCATGGCGCGTTGGCCGAGGCCCGGCCCGCGTCGGAGGCGGGCCTGTACGAGCTCGCGTGGGTGGGTGAACGACGCCTGCTCGGCGAGGTGATCCGCGTGACCGGCGAGACCGCAACGCTCCAGGTATACGAAGAAACCGCCGGCCTGGCCCTGGGCGAGCCCGTCGAACCGACGCACCAGCCGCTCACTCTCGAATTGGGCCCCGGGCTCCTCGGCAGCGTGCTCGACGGCGCGGGCCGACCGCTGGAAGGGGTCGCCGCCCGCGCGGGGAGCTACATCGCGCCGGGCATTCAGGTGCCGACGCTCGATCCTGCGCGCACCTGGTCGTTCGAGGCTCACGCGGAGAGCGGCACCGTGGTGTCCCAGGGCGACGTCCTCGGCACGGTGAATGAGCCCTCCGGGTTTTGCCATCGGGTGCTCGTGCCGCCGGGCCGCGGAGGGCGGGTGGCGACGCTTCGATCCGGGACGTTCACCGTGTGGCAAGAGATTGGGCGCCTCGACGACGGGACCCTCCTCACGCTGGCGCAGCGCTGGCCCGTCCGGGTGCCCCGCCCGGTGGTTGAGCGCCAACCCGGCCAACGGCCCTTCCTCACGGGGCAACGCGTGTTCGACTTGCTGTTTCCCGTGGTGGAAGGGGGAACCGTGGCGGTGCCGGGCGGCTTCGGAACCGGCAAGACGGTCATCGAGCAATCGCTCGCCAAGTTTGCCGAGGCGGACGTGGTGGTGTACGTGGGTTGTGGCGAGCGCGGGAATGAGATGGCCGAGGTGCTCGACGAGTTCCCCCGGCTGCAGGATCCCCGCAGCGGCCGTCCCGTCATGGACCGCACCGTGCTGGTGGTCAACACTTCCAACATGCCCGTGGCCGCGCGGGAGGGGTCGGTCTATGTCGGCATGACCCTGGCCGAATACTTCCGGGACATGGGCCTGCGCGTTGCCATCATGGCGGACTCCCTGTCTCGGTGGGCCGAAGCCCTGCGCGAGATCGGTTCGCGACTCCAGGAGATGCCGGGCGAAGAGGGTTATCCCACCTATTTGGGCAACCGGCTGGCCAAGCTCTATGAACGGGCGGGCCGAGCGCGCGTTCTGGGTCGACCGGAGCGAGACGGAGCCGTGACGTTCATCAGCGCCATCTCGCCACCGGGCGGCGACTTCTCCGAGCCTGTGACCCAAGCCTCCTTGCGGGTCACCGGAACGCTGTGGGCCCTCGACGCCTCCCTCGCCCACCAGCGACAGTTTCCGGCGGTGAGCTGGGAGAGCAGTTACACCGCGCACGCCTCGGTGGCTACGCGGTGGTTCGACCGCGAGATCGATCCAACCTGGAGCGGTCTGCGGCTGGTGATGCTCGGCCTGCTCCAGCGTGAGCGTGAGCTGCGTGACGTCGCCGAGCTGGTGGGTCCGGAAGCTCTCGAAGCCCGTGACCGACTGGTGCTGGAAGTGGCGCGGATCGTTCGCGAGACGGTGATCGGCCAGAGCGCGTACGAACCGGGCGATGCCTACTCGCCCCCCGAAAAAACCTGGCAGCTGGCGCGCTTGGCCGATGCCCTGCTGCGAGCCGCTCAGGCCTCGTTGGATCGGGGCACGCCGTGGGAACACTTGGACATCCCTCGGGCGCGCCGGGCCCTGGCTGCGCTGCGGACCGCGGGCCCGACCGAGTTCCAGGAACGGGTCGAAGCGGCCGCCAACGCCATCCGTGACGCGGTGCCGCAGGGGAGCGCCCCATGAGTCCCGTGGCGCGGACGTACTTCGGGGCGCGCGCCGCTGGTGGGCCGCTGCTCTACGTCCGGCGGACCATCGGCGCCGCGCTGGGGGAGAACGTGACGATCGCGGTGCCCGGGCAGACCAGCCGGCACGGGCAGGTGATCGATGTGGGCGAAGACATCACCGTGGTGCAGGTGTTCGAGGACCCAATTGGGCTGGCACCCGCGCGGGCCGTCGTGACGCTGGGCGGCGAGACGGCCAGCGTCGCCGTGGGCCGCGAACTGCTAGGGCGGGTTCTGAACGGGGTGGGAGAGCCGCTCGACGGTCTGCCCGCGCCGATCGGAGACGGGCGGCGCCCGCTGTGGGGCGCGCCCATGAACCCGGTCCGGCGGAGACGCCCTCGCGACTTCGTGGAGACGGGCATTTCCGCAATTGACGGGATGAACACCCTGGTCCGTGGTCAGAAGCTGCCGATCTTCTCCGGGCCCGGGCTCCCCGGCCTGGCCCTCGCCGCTGACATCGTGGAGGGGGCGCGCGCCCCGCGGGGCGAGCCGTTTGCCGTCGTGTTCGTGGCCATCGGCATCACCGCGCATGAGACCGAGACGTTTCTGGACCGGTTCCGCCGAGGCGGCGCCCAGGCGCGCAGCGTCGTGTGCCTGAACCGCGCCGCCGACCCCACCATTGAGCGGCTGATGGCGCCCCGCGTGGGTCTCACCATCGCCGAGTATCTGGCCTTCGACCTCGGCATCCACGTACTCGTCGTGCTGGCCGATATCACGCACTACTGCGAGGCACTCCGGGAAGTCGGGGCCGCGCGGGATGAAGTGCCGGGCCGTCGCGGCTATCCCGGCTACCTGTACTCGGATCTCGCCACCCTGTTCGAGCGCGCCGGGGTTCTGGAAGGCGCCGCGGGCTCCATCACGCAGCTTCCCATCCTCACCATGCCGGACGACGATATCACCCACCCGATTCCGGATCTCACGGGCTACATCACGGAAGGGCAGGTGGTGCTCAGTCGGGACCTCCACCGGCTGGGCGTGTACCCGCCGGTGGATGTGCTGCCGTCGCTGTCACGCCTGATGCACGCTGGGATCGGGGCGGATCGCACCGTGCCTGAGCATCGGGAGTGGGCTAACCAGCTTTACGCGCTGTACGCCCAGGGAAGGGACGCACGCCTCATGGCGACGATTGTCGGGGAGGCCGGGCTCACGGCCACCGATCGGCGGGCCCTGGACTTTGCCGGGCGTTTCGAGCGCGAATTCGTGGGGCAGGGGTCTGACCGCCGCGCGATCCCGGAGACGATCGCCAAAGGGTGGGAGCTGCTCGATCTGTTCCCGGCGGAAGAGCTGCTTCGCCTGTCCGAAGACACCCGCGCGCACCATGCGGTGGAGCGGCCGGCGTGAAGCGGCTGCCACCGCCCCCGGCGTCGCGCTCCAGTCTGCTTCGACTCCGCCGGCGTCTCGATCAAATCCGGATGGGCGCCGCCACGCTGCGTCGCAAGCGGGAAGCCCTGGTCGCGGAGCTTTTTCGGCTGGCGCGTCCCAGCCTGGATGCCCGCGCGGTGATCAGCGAGCGCGCCCGGGCGGCATATGGAGCGGTGCTGGAGGCCCTGGTGGCTCACGGTGACGCGGCGCTCACCGCCCTGGCGCATCCGGCGCGGCTCCTTACGGTGGAGATGACGGGACGGCTCGTCTGGGGCATCCCGGTCTCGGATATCACCGCCCGCCCGCCAGTGCGTCGGACCGTCGCGGCCCGGGCTACGGCGCCGGGGCTGACCGGCCCGGCGGCCGCTCACGCCGCTTCCTCCTTCGAGGATCTGATCGAGCGCCTGCTGGACGCCGCCCCCCGCGAGATGCTAATTGAAAGGCTTGGCGCCGCGCTCAGCCAAACCTCGCGGCGCGTCAACACCCTCGAGAAACACGTGGAGCCGGCCATTGAACGGCATCTGCGGCTCGTTCGGGAGGCGCTGGACGAGCGGGAGCGAGAGGAGCACGTACGGCACAAGCACCTGAGACGCGTGACTGGAGGGCGAGCCGGCCGCCTCCCGTAACCCCACAGTTCGGGGGTTCTGCGTGACCGCGGTGCTAGCCCTGGATCAGGGCACCACCGGGTCAACGGCGCTGGTCATCGCGGACGACGGCAGCATTCTGGGCCGCGGCTACGGCGAGATCCCGCAGCATTTCCCCCGGCCGGGCTGGGTGGAGCACGATCCCGAAGATCTCTGGGAGGTCACGCTGGCCGCAGCGCGGGAGGCCGTCCGTGCCGCGGGCGGTGCTCCCCGTGCGATCGGCATCACCAACCAGCGAGAAACCGTCGTGGTGTGGGAGCGGGCCACCGGGCGGCCGCTCCATCGGGCCCTGGTGTGGCAGGATCGCCGCACCGCGGACCGCTGCCGTGCGCTCCGCGCCGAGCACGGCGACGCGTTCATCGGAGAACGCACCGGCCTGGTGTGGGATCCGTATTTCTCCGCCACGAAGATCGAATGGTTATTGAAGGAGGTCCCCGGCCTGCGGAGCCGCGCGGAGCGTGGAGAAGTGGTGTTTGGGACCGTGGACGCCTGGGTGATCTACCGCCTGACCGGCGGAGCGGTCCTGGCCACGGATCACACCAACGCCTCCCGAACACTGCTGTACAACCTCGCGTCTCACGGCTGGGACCCCGATCTGCTCTCACTGTTCGGGATACCTGCCGTGGCGCTGCCCACGGTCGTCGGGTCGGCCGGCGCCGTTGGTGAGACTGATCCGGCGCACCTGGGTGCCCGCATCCCGGTGGCCGGCATTGCCGGGGACCAACAGGCTGCCCTGTGGGGCCAGGGATGCTGGGCGCTGGGGCAGGCCAAGTGCACCTACGGGACGGGGGCATTCTTGCTGATGCTGGTTGGTCCGCAAGCGCGTGCCGGGGCCGGGCACGGCCGGCTGCTCCGCACGGTAGCCTGCGACGCTGCCGGCCGGCCAACGCTGGCACTTGAGGGGTCGGTGTTCATCGCCGGGGCCGCCGTCCAATGGCTCCGGGACGGCCTTGGCCTGATCGCCCGGGCGGATGAAACGGAGGCGTTGGCGCGAAGCGTGCCCGACACCGGCGGCGTGTATTTTGTGCCCGCCTTTGTGGGCCTGGGCGCGCCCCACTGGGAGGCCGAGGCCCGCGGTACCATCGTCGGGCTGACGCGGGGCAGCGGCCGGCCTCACCTGGTGCGGGCCGCCCTGGAAGCCATGGCCTACAGCACCCGTGAAGTGGTCGAGCAAATGGCCTTCGAGTCCGGCGTGGCGCTCCGGGACCTGCGGGTGGACGGTGGTGCCGCCGCCAACGCCTGGCTGATGCAGTTCCAGGCCGACCTGCTTGGTGTCCCCGTCGCCCGGCCGGACATCGTGGAAACCACGGCACTCGGCGCCGCGGGCCTTGCGGGCATCGCGACGGGCGTTTGGGCGTCCG
>Ga0214471_10005202_pt1 | contig 10051 bp, 9 predicted proteins | sample RVTome_5_FD_207665 | JGI IMG/M metagenome (GOLD analysis project Ga0214471, IMG submission 207665) | Soil microbial communities from uranium-contaminated site in the Upper Colorado River Basin, Wyoming, United States - RVT142D155 | ecosystem: Environmental > Terrestrial > Soil > Contaminated >... | reverse complement strand
CCCAAGGCGGCGAGGAATTCCCGCTCGGCCTTTACCTCGGCGCGGGTTGGCCCGTCGTCCAGCGGCGCCAGGAGCTCCAACGAGACTTGATCATCGGCACGGCATTGGACAGCTATGGCGCCTTGGCCGGGCGCCGGAAGCATTTCCTCCAAGGAGAGCCAACTGGCGATCTCTCGTTCCAGGCCAAGCCGCAATAGACCGGCTGCGGCCAAAATAGCCGCGTCGAACTCGCCGTTGTGTACTTTCTCAATCCGAGTCTCGACGTTGCCCCGAATTGACTGGATCTTCAGATCTGGGCGCCAGGCAAGCAGCTGTGAACGCCTGCGCAGGCTGGAAGTGCCCACGACCGAACCTTCGTTGATTGCGTCAAGGCCGCCTCCGTTGGAAGACACGATCACGTCCCGGGGATCCTCTCTTCTGAGGACGGCCCCTATGCACAGCCCGGGCGGGTCCTGGATGGGGAGATCCTTGAGTGAATGGACAGCCAAGTCCGCCTGGCCGCTTCGCAGTGCGGCTTCGAGCTCCTGGGTGAAAACACCCTTCCCGCCGATCTCGGGTAATGGGCGGTCCAACGTCCGGTCGCCCTCGGTGGAGATCAGTCTCTGTTCAAAGGCGATGCCAGGCCAGGCGCGGGCCAGGGCTTCCTGGACTGCCTCGGTTTGCTTGCGTGCAAGAGCCGAGGACCGAGTGGCGAGGACTACGATACCCGACCTAGTTGGTGCCATCAGCCCCGTCCTTCGATGTATTGGTGATTCTTGTTGTCCTCGTCGCGGTCATCGAGCCCGAAGAGTTTTCGGGTGAGCAGAGCCCCAGGGACCTCCTCTCCATATCGAGACTGTTCCTTCAGGTAGAGCGTTGGGAAATGCAGGAGCTTCTTGATCAGGGCGCGGGTCAGAGCCTCGATTCGCTGCCTCTCGACTTCGTCCAATCCTGGCATGCGACTTATGGTTCTCTTCATCTCTTGCTGCCTGATGCTCTCGGCTAGCTGATGGAGCTCGCGTATTACGGGTGTGACTGATAGGGTGTCAAGCCAAGACACGAAGGACGCAAGTTCTTCCTCGATCACCACCTCGACTCTTGGCACCTCGCGCTTGCGATCCTCGAAGGACCGACCAGCTCGCCGCGCAAGATCGTCTATGTCATAAAGGTGAACGCCAGGGAGCTGGCGGGCATCTTCGTCCACGTCTCTAGGAACCGCAATGTCGAGGATGACCAGCTGGAGACCTTCGCGTTCTCGCATAAGCTTCTCCAGCGAGCTGCGGTGAAGGATGGTATGCGGCGCGCCGGTCGAGCTAATGACAATGTCCGCCTCGCGCAGCTCATCCAGCATGGCTTCGAAGGGTCTGGCCACTGCCCGCCAGCGCTTGGCCAACTCCTGTCCTCTGGAGACGGTCCGATTAATAACGGAAATTCGCTGTGTGCCTCGCTTTCGAAGCGCTTCGATGACCAACTCCGCCATCTCTCCGGCGCCGATAACGACGACTTTGGCCTGGGCGAGCCCGCCGACGACGTCCGACGCGAGCTTGACGGCGATCGAACTCACCGTTGACAGCCCGCTTGAAATCGCCGTTTCGTTTCGGGCTCGCTTCCCGGCGTGAACGGCGGTCTGAAAAAGCCGAGACAAGATTGGTCCGGTGGAGCCCAATCGCAGCGCGGTCATATGCGCTTCAGCGACCTGTCCCAGGATCTGGGGCTCCCCCAGCACTTGAGAGTCGAGTCCGGCCGCCACCCGTAAGAGATGGCGTGCCACCTCCTGGCCCCCAAGCTGGTACAAATGCCGCTCAAACGCCTTTCGACTTACTCCACTCACCTCCTCGAGCAGGATTGTGAGCGCCTCGTGATCTCTTGACACCGACATGCTGTAGAGCTCGATGCGGTTGCACGTGGAAAGGATGGTTAGTTCTGAAAGAATCCCCCCAGAGTCCTCTTTGCCGCATCCGTACCGGGCCAGCGCGGCGCGGAGGGCCTCCTCACCTAGGGAGAGATTTTCGCGAAGCGAAACGGATGCAGTTCGGTGGTTGACGCCTATGCAGAGGATGTGCATGCGCCCTCCGCTCAGTCCGATGAGTTGAAGCCGCCGGCGAAGTGCTCCGTTGCCATTAACTGCCTTCAGGCCAGATCAAGCTTCGGACAACCGAATTATCTACAGAATTCTACAGTTTTCGCAGGACTCGCCTCAGATATACTATACATCTGGGATTAGGAAGAGCCGAGCCTAAGCTTAGAGGTAGGTTAGTGGAGTCATGGGGAAAACGAGCTGGGGGAAGGCGGGAGCAAGTACTCCAGAGATGCAAAAGTGGGCTGGCCGCAACTGGTTGATCTTTCCTCTAGATCCAGCAGAGCAGCCGCGCTCCTGAGCCTGCAACTTTAATCCAAGTCTTAGAGGTGCCGCTCGCCTATCCACATATAATCTGAGCAAATCTTGCATTCTTGGTTCGATTTTGTAGATTTCCCCAAACTTCTCATTGGGAGCTTGGCTCGGGATACCTTTGCACGCCAAAGCGGGCGAGATGGAACCCAGAGACGAATTGAGGCGAAACCGTGATCGCACCCCTGACCGAATCATCCCGCCCAGCTCGCGGATCCCGGAAGGCTCACGCCTCTATTCGAAGGTGCTCCCCGCCATCATCCTTATCATGGGAGTGCTCACCCTCTTCGTGATCTTGGTGGCTATCGCAGTGTTCATCGGGGTTTTCCCCTAGACTGATTGGAGGATTAGATGGATCCGAATCTCTTTCTGCCATTCGTCTCGACTGCTGTAATGATCTTTTTTACCTTCTCGGTTTTCCAGCGTTGGCTGGCGAGGCGAAAGTCGTATTTCCTGTTCTGGGCGATTGGCCTTGGCCTTTTTGCAGCGGCCAGCTTCGCAGAGGCCTACTTCGCGGCAGTGGGTTGGAGCAGCCTGGTCTTCTTCACTTGGTATTTCTTCGGGGCCGTGCTCACGGCGGCCTGGATCGGGCACGGGACATTTCTGCTGCTGGTCCGCAAACGTTGGGGCCAGATCCTGACCGGGCTGTTGATCGCCGCGAGCCTGGGCGCACTGGTGCTGATGCTTCAGGTCATGCCGAAACTCGATCCGACCGTTTTTGACCGCACCCGGCCAATCAGCGAGCAATATCGAACGAAGGTCATAGAGCCAGGTGACGAGGTCCGGCCGGGGTCGGTTATGGCGGATACGGAATACCGGGGAGAGACGGTCACCGTCGAGCAGGGGGTCCTGCCACTCGGTGCGCCGATCCGGATCAGCACTATTTTCTTCAATATCTACGGAACGCTCATGTTAGTGGGAGGTGCCCTCTGGTCGGCTTGGCTTTTCCTCAGGAAGAAAGTTCTTCCGAACCGCGTGCTGGGGAATGTCTTGATCGCGGCCGGCGCCCTCTCGATTGCTTCGGCCAGCACGCTGACCCGACTGGGAGTCGGCAGCTACCTGTACCTGGGGGAATTGCTTGCAGCGGTGTTGATGTACTCCGGATTCGTGCTAGCCGCCCGCCCGATGCCAGGGGAAGAGGCGGCACCGGAAGCCGCTCCTGCGATGGCTTGAGTCTCGTGTCAGTTGCTGAATACCATCCTCGGATGGGCCCGGCCAGGCGCCATTCGCCGCCGCCCAGCAGTCACATCACAGTAGCAGGAGTATGACGGTGCCCGGGGTCTGCCAAGTGCGGCGATTTCGGTTTCTGCGCACGCTTAAGCTCGGGACCTTCCATATCGGTTCCTCCGCGGCCGATTTGCTGGTGACTGGCATTTGGAACCGGATCCTAATCGTGGACCTGGGCGCCCCAGCCGGTCCGATCGCGCTACTGAGTGCAATCCGTTACCTTCTGGCCCCGCTCTCCCTGTGGGCCGGCCATCGTTCCGATACTCGTCCGCTCTTTGGAAGCCGCCGCCTGGCCTACATCTGGCTAGGTCGGGGTCTCATGTTGCTATCCATCCCCCTGCTTCCACTCTCCGCAACTGTCCTCTCTCGAGGAACGGGATCAATCTCTGGATGGGCGTTGGCGGTGGTCGCGGTTCTACTGATGGGAAGCGGGACCCTGATTTCCGGGCCGCCCTATCTGGCGCTCGTTCACGACAGCGTGCCCTACGAGCGCCGCGGGTTGGCCATCAGTATCGTCCAGTTCATCCTCGTCGCTAGCTTCGCCCTGCTGCCGCTGACCTTTGCCACCCTCTTGCCGATCTATGACGCTGGCTCCTTCCTGCGTCTGGGCTGGACTGTGGCGGTTGGCGCCGCGGTGCTCTGGTTTATCTCGGTCTGGCGGGAGGAGCGCCCTCCCGTGGCGAACAGATCCGAGCCTACCGCAGATCTGCGGCAAACATTTGCCCGGATCTGGACCGACTTGCGGGCGCGCCGCTATGCAACCTTCCTGGGAGCCTCGGCCTTCTTTGCGTTCATGCAGGATGCCGTGCTGGAGCCGTTTGGCGGGGATGTCTTCGGGCTGTCGGTCGGCGAGACCACCCGCTTTAACGCGTACTGGGGATCGGGGGTTCTCCTGGGAATGGTACTGACGATGCTGCTAACTCGTCGTTGGCGGCCGGATCGGCAAGTCAGTACTACTGCGTGGGGGGTGCTCTTGCTGGCGCTGGCTTTGTTCGCCCTGGGCGGCGCCTCGTGGATCGAAAACCTCTCCTTGGTGCGACCAACGCTGATCATATTCGGCCTGGGGTTTGGAATCTTCACCGTTGGCGGGGTCAGCCTGTTGATGGCGATGAGCGTGGAGGGACGGGCCGGGGTCTATCTCGGACTGTGGTCGGTGTTCCAGCTGGTGGGTCGAGGAGCCGGGATCGCGGCGGGAGGCCTGCTGCGGGATGTGGCGTTGACGGTGACCGGAGGTTTCGCCGGTGCCTACGCCAGCGTATTTTGGATTGAAGCGCTCGGAGCGCTCGCCTGCATTTGGCTGCTCAGACGAGTCGACGTCTTGGGATTTGCCAGGGAGCGAGGGCAGGTGGGCCGGGCCGAAACCCTCGCGGCGGTCGACTAAGTCGGCGGGGGGAGGTACAAACCAGCTCCTCGGCCAGGACTCGAACCTGGAACCTAGCGGTTAACAGCCGCCCGCTCTGCCTATTGAGCTACCGAGGAAGGCCCAGCGATTATACTCAAAGGGGAATCTGGCTAATCCCTGTTATAAATCCTACGTATGTCAGATGATCTTCGATCCAGTATGGAACCGGCGAAACCCAGGCGGCGAGTCGTCCTGATAGTCCTAGCGGTGGCAGGGTTGCTGCTCTGCGGCTGCGGCTCGCTGGTTCTGGCCTGGTATTTTGGAGACTCGGTGCTGGAGACCCTGCAGCAGCTGTTCCGACTGCAGTAAGGGCTGCCCGGGCTCAGACCGTCCGGAACGGCCCCTCCAATTGCTGGGCAAGTTCCTTCAGCTCGGTCAGGGCGGCGAGGGCACTTTCCCGGTCGGCAGCCGAGAGATCCTGGGCTTCGAACTCCTCCTCGTCAAGTACGACCGTGGTTCCGTCCGGCCTCACGATCAGGTCGAGTGCTAGGTCTTCGGCCGAGATCCGATTCCCATCGATTTGGGCCGGTCGCGTGATATTGCAGTACCAGCCTTTCAGCTCGCCACTGGTCCCGTCATACACGGTGAAGATGTTGTACCAGCGGTCTCCGTAATGGGTTTCCACAAATCGGTCTCCGGTGCGCAGGCTCAGGCCGGGGAGCAGCTTGTCAGGAGTGTTGAAGAGAGCCTCGATCCTGATGCTCGAAGGCTCGCGGTCGAGCACCTGCCCGTGGTAACGCCATTTCTCCTGTCCGCGGTGATCGAGCTTGACCACCGTCGCCCGCTGGCCCGATCCCACCTCAGACAGCCAACCCCAAGGATTCCAAGAGTTCCGCCAGCTGCTCGCGGAACTCCGGCTGGGTCAGCATGGCTCGGCTGCGCGGGCGAGCGAGCCGCACCGGCAGCGAGCGCAGTACCCGACCTGGGCGCTGGCTCAGCACCAGCACTCGGTCTCCAAGGTAAAGCGCCTCTTCCACGTCGTGAGTGATGAACACAACCGTCTGGCGGAACTCGCCCCAGACTTCCATCAACCAGTTCTGCAGCTCGGATCGGGTGAGCGCGTCCAGGGCGCCGAACGGCTCATCAAGCAGCAGCACCTCCCGTCCGGTCAGGACGGTGCGCAGCAAGGCCGCCCGTTGGCGCATGCCGCCGGAGAGGGAGGCCGGGTAGGCGGCCTCAAATCCCTGCAGCCCAAATAACGGCAGCAGCTCGGCCGCCCGGCCGCGAGCCTGCGCGAGATCGCCTCCCCCCAGCTCCTGGGACACAATCACGTTTTCTAGGACTGAGCGCCAGGGCAGCAGCAGGTCGCGTTGCGGCATATAACCGAACTTACCGGCCCGCTTGATGCACACGGCTCCATCCAGCCGGATTTCGCCTGCGTCCGGTTCAAGCAAGCCGGCGATCAGATTCAAGATCGTGCTCTTTCCACTACCGGAAGGGCCGACCAGGGTCAGCAACTCGCCCGGTGCGACCTCGAGCGAGAGATTGTCGAGCGCCTGCACCGCGAGCCCGTCGGCGTGAAAGGCCTTGTCGATCCGTCGCAGCTCGAGTTTCGGTTCCGACATCTCAGGGTAGGAACTCGTTGGTGAAGGCAGCCGCGGCATCGATGGGGGCGGTCAGGATTCCGTGCTCAGCCATCCAGGTCGAATACATCTGCCATACTTCGAGCCGCTGCTCGCCCCAGCGGGGCGCCTCGGCCTGATAGCGTGGAGAGAGCCAGGCCTGGCTGGCTTGGACCAGCGCAGGCTCCAGCTCCGGAGCGACCCGGAGCAGAATTGCAGCGGCCGCTTCCGGATCTTGGATGGCAAAGGTGTAGCCGCGCGAGACTGCGGCCAGGAAGGCCCGCACGAGTGCTGGCCGTAAGCTTAGTGTGGATTCGCTGGCGATCAAGACCGGTGTGTAGTAGTCCGGAACACACTCGAACCAGTCTTCCATCATCACCAGGTCGAGGTCGATGTTTTGCTGTTCGGCCTGAATTCCCTGCCAACCGCGAAAGATCCAGGCCAGGTCGATCTGTCCGGCGTCCAACAGCGCTAACGGGTCGGCGAAGCCGGTCTCCACGATTTCGAGCTGATCGAAACTCGCCAGGTCACACTCCATCAGGACCCGCAGGGTGGGCTGCTCGAAAGGGCTGCCGAACGATCCGTAGCGCAGATCTTCCCAGTCGGCCGGCCTGGCGGCGTCCAGTTCGCCCCGGGTGGCGAATCCCGAGCTGTTGTGCTGCAGGATGGCCGCGATTGAAACCAACGGCTGGCCGTCGGCCCGGGCCAGGGTGAGTTGCTCTTGGAAACTGACCCCGAAGTCGGCCGCGCCGCCAACTACCGCTTGCTCGGCGAAGACCTCGCCGGGTTGGATAATCTGCGCCTGCAGACCAACCGCTTCGAAATATCCCAGCTCCCGCGCGACGAAGAGCCCGCTGTGGTTGGTGTTCGGCACCCAATCCAACATGACGACGACCTTGTCCAGCGGCTCAGGAGTGGCCTGACAGGCCGCCAAGAGCAGCCCGGTCACGAAGATAATTGGAGTGAGTTTCAAGAGAGTCTCCTCTCGGGCCTCAATAGATTCCGGTCTCCTGCCACTGTTCGGTACGCTGGGCCGAGTAATACCAGGGCAGCGTCCGATGCTCGATCAAAACCACCAAGAGGAACAGCCCAATGCTGAGGGCGGTAGTAATCAAGATGGCGACGAATACCTGATCGGTTGCCAGCGCGTTCTTGGATCGAAGCATGTACAAGCCGAGGCCATTCGACCCACCTACCCATTCGGCGATCGTCGCCCCGACCACGCTGTAAGTGACCGCCACCCGCAGCCCGGAGAAGAACGACGGCAGCGCGGCCGGCAGTCGGACGATTCGCCAGATCTGGCCGCGCCGGGCTCCCATCGAGCGCAGCAGCGCAATCAGATCGGGATCTGCAGAGGCGAGACCGTCTGCAGTATTCACTGCCAGTGGGAAGAAGCAGATCAGCACGACGACGATGATCTTGGGCAGCAGCCCGAATCCGAACCAGATGATCAGCAGCGGGGCGATGGCCAGGATCTGAACGGTCTGGGAGGCGACCAGGATCGGGTACACGGCCCGCCGAATCAATGCGAAGAGATCCATGGCCGCGGCGAGCGCCACGCCGAGCAGGATTGCCACGCTCAAGCCGAGGCCGGTCTCGACCAGGGTGGTTGCAATGGCGGGGGCGAGCAGGCTCCGGGTCTCCCAGCCGGCCCGGGCCACCTCGATCGGGGATGGCAGAATAAACGAGGAGAGGCCGCCCGCCAGCAGGCTCCAGACCATCAGCACCAGCACAATCAGGATCACCGGCGGCAATCCATATGCGGCGTTCCTGGCTATCCGGTTGGGGGTCGGCGACATCAGCTCCGCTCTGCCTGACCAGGCGGCGGATGAGAGTGAACCGCAAGCAGCAAGCCGGTCTGCATTTGCACCCGTGCCGTCGATGCCGTCAGTACATTGCTCACGCCGCGCGGCAGGCCAAAGTGCAGGGTCTCGCCGCCTAACGGATACTCGAGCTCCTGGGTCACCACCCCGGTGGCGTCACCGGCGAGTGGAATCAGACTCAACAGGTCTCCGGGCTGGCCGGCCACTTCGCCTCCGGGCGGACGCAGTAGCCAGGCGGTCTGATCGCTGGACCAGAGCCGGATTTCCAGTTCGGTGAGTCGGGGGTGGGCGAGCAAGAGCAAGTTGGCGAGACTCATGTCCAGCCGCCCACCCAGCGCACCCAGGACGACCACCTGAGCGATCCCCAGTTCATGGGCGCGGAACAGCGCCAGCTCCAAGTCCGACTCATCCTTCCGCCGCGGCCTGCGCAGTAGTTGAACCCCAGCCTTTTGCAATTGCGGGATTTCAGCAGGATCAATCGAGTCAAAGTCGCCAACGATCGTTTCTGGCATCAGCCCGAGTTGCCGACAGTTGCGCAATCCCCCGTCGGCGGCGATGACCCGGGCCTCCGCCCATCCAGCCAAGCGCGCTTTCAGCCTGGCCGGGTTTTCCAGTTCCCCATTGGCAACGACAATTGCTCGCAAAATGAAAGCCCCTCCTGGCAGAGGGGCCTTTGCGGGCAGCGTACGTCTGCAATCCCTCCGCCGGCATGATCCGGATCAGGTTCGCGGGTCGAGGGCGTACCTGCCCTCCTCTCAGCCCGGCTGCCCCGGGCTCCCCGTTGCGAAAATGCTAAAGGCTATTGTATCGGGTCGACCCGCCGGCGGTCAAGCCACGACCGTCGGCTAGTCAAGCGGAATGCGTGCGGCCTGTATCGAGCAGAGCGAATCGCCGTGGGCCCGACACTGGGTCTCCTCGACCATGAAATTGTGCCCACCACTGACCCAGTAGAGCGACTCCTGGATCAAACCGACGACCAGGTGACAGCAGGGCGCTTCGGTCTGCCGGCCCCAGCAGATCGGGCAGCGCTCGACATTCCACCAAATCCGATCCGGAGTTTCCGATACATGTACCCGTTGGTCTGAATAGCGATTGAACAGATTGGCTACGGCCTTCGCCCCGGTGATCACTTTCATATTGAGCGGCAGCAGCCGAAAGGAGAGGTGGCCGTTGCCAAGGTTGGGCGAGAACTCCTGCATCCCGTACTTGAAGCAGACCCGGCCGGTTCTCAGTGCAAGGCCGCGCCCGCTCTGGGGGCCATACATCCGATCCAGCGATTCGTGGATCTCGCCAAGCTGCTCGAATGGAAAAGCCCGATCCAGCGTATTGGGTGGGTAATCGCCGATCAGCTGATCGAGGCTGGCCAGCCGGAGCACGGCGTTGAGCCCGCTGCGGCCAAGCACCTCCTCCATGGCCAGCAGCAGGATGCGCCCCATTTTGTTGGGGTAGTAATACCGCTCTGTCAATAGGTCGGGTTGAGCGAGTGAGGCTGGGAGCTACTTCTTCTTTTCTCCCATCTCCTCCAAGATGCTGTACAGCAGCTCAAGCAATACGTTTTTTACCGTGTCCCGCTTCGTCGCCACGCAGGGCAGCATTTTGACTCGGCCATCGAGCTTGAGTGCGATGCGCAGATCCTCGATTGCCCACGAGTCTTCCATGTCCTGCTTGT
>Ga0214471_10005201_pt1 | contig 10052 bp, 10 predicted proteins | sample RVTome_5_FD_207665 | JGI IMG/M metagenome (GOLD analysis project Ga0214471, IMG submission 207665) | Soil microbial communities from uranium-contaminated site in the Upper Colorado River Basin, Wyoming, United States - RVT142D155 | ecosystem: Environmental > Terrestrial > Soil > Contaminated >... | reverse complement strand
TGCCGGTCCAGGCGAGCGAAACCCCAAGCCAGCTCTATGAGGTCAAGGATGGCAACAAGGTCGACGCGACCACGCTGCAGGGCTGGAAAACTTGGCGCGCAATGGCGTGCGAGCGGTGCCACGGCCCGGCGCAGGAAGGGTTGGTCGGACCGTCGCTGATCGAGTCGCTGAAGCGACTTTCGAAGACGGAGTTCCACGACAAGCTCATGAAGGGCAACCCCGAGAAGGGCATGCCGCCCTACGGCGCCGTCGCGACGGTGAGCAAGAACTGGGAGGGACTTTACGCCTACCTGAAGGGCCGCTCCGATGGCGAGATCCAGCCCGGCCGTCTGACCGCTATCGAGCAGAATTAGATGCTTACCGTCAGGTATCAGACTGCCAGCGAGCTTTGACTCGAAGGCCTTCCGCATGCGCATTCGTGCAGCAACGTTTTCCGCGATTTTACTGGCCGGGATGTGCGCAGTGGGGCTCGCGGCAGCGATGAAGGCGAACGACGAGGCTGGCGTGCTGCGGGTGTGTGCGGACCCGGACAACCTGCCCCTGTCGAATGAGCGCGGCGAGGGGTACGAGAACCGGATTGCAGCAAAGTTGGCTCACGACCTCGGCCAAAGCGTCGAATACACGTTTTTCCCACAGCGCATGGGCTTCGTGCGCAACACCCTGCGCCAACGCGACGAGGCCACCCAGCGATACAAGTGCGACGTGATTGTCGGCGTACCGAAGGGCTATGAGTTGACGGCCACGACGCAACCTTACATGCATTCAACGTACGCCATGGTGTTTCGCGCGCAGGGGAATCTGGAGAAACTCGAAAGTCCGGATGACCTTTTGAGGTTGCCGCCAGAGCAGCGCCGCAAGCTCCGCATCGGAATATTCATGCAGTCCCCGGCTGCGGACTGGCTGTTGCGCAATGGGATGCTCGATCAGGCGGAGTCCTACGCGCAGCAAAGCGGCGACCCTCATGAGAATCCTGCCGGCATCGTCGAGCGCGATCTCGTCGCGGGAAAGATAGACCTTGCGATTGTCTGGGGGCCCATCGCCGGATTTCTCGTCGACCGGCACTCCGGTAAGGGTGCGTGGCGCGCTGTACCTTTCAAGCCCGATCCAGGCATCAAATTCGACTACGAAATCTCGATGGGCGTGCGCTTCGGCGAGAAGGAGTGGAAGGATACACTCGACGCTTGGATCGCCAGCCATCGAGGCGAGATTGACACGATCCTTGCGAGCTACCGCATCCCGCTGATCGATGACAAGGGCAATCTCATCGAGTCGGCGGCGAACACTTCGCGGGAGAAACCATGAAAACGAAAGCCGCTGTTGGATATGCCGCCGGCAAGCCGCTCGAAGTGGTGACTGTGGATCTTGAAGGGCCGAAAGCGGGGGAAGTGCTGGTCGAGATCAACGCCACGGGCATCTGCCATACGGACGAATTCACGCGCTCCGGGGCGGATCCCGAGGGTCTGTTTCCGGTGATCTTTGGCCACGAGGGCGCCGGAATCGTTGTCGATGTCGGACCCGGCGTGACCGCGGTCAAGAAGGGCGATCATGTCATTCCGCTGTACACGCCCGAGTGCCGCCAGTGCAAGTCGTGCCTGTCGCGCAAGACCAATCTCTGCACGGCGATCCGTGCCACCCAGGGCAAGGGAGTGATGCCCGACGGGACCAGTCGTTTCTCGATCGACGGCAAGAAGATTCATCACTACATGGGCTGTTCGACCTTCTCGAATTTCACGGTGTTGCCCGAGATCGCGCTCGCGAAGATCCGCGAGGACGCTCCCTTCGACAAGGTCTGCTACATCGGCTGCGGCGTGACAACCGGGATCGGCGCGGTGATCAACACTGCCAAGGTGGAGCCGGGTGCGAACGTGGTGGTGTTCGGCCTGGGCGGTATCGGTCTCAACGTGATCCAGGGCGCGCGCATGGCGGGCGCCGGCAGGATCGTCGGCGTGGACATCAATCCCAGGCGCAAATCGCTTGCGGAGAAGTTCGGCATGACCCACTTCGTGAACCCGAAGGAAGTCGAGGGCGACCTGGTCGCGCATCTGGTCGCGCTGACCGACGGCGGCGCCGACTACAGCTTCGAATGCGTCGGTAACGTGGATCTGATGCGCCAGGCGCTGGAATGCTGCCATCGGGGCTGGGGTGTCTCGGTCATCATCGGCGTCGCCGGCGCAGGACAGGAAATCAAGACTCGACCCTTCCAGCTCGTCACGGGGCGCGTATGGAAGGGCACGGCTTTCGGCGGTGCGCGCGGGCGCACGGACGTGCCGAAGATTGTGGACTGGTACATGGAAGGCAAGATCAATATCGACGACCTGATCACGCATGTAATGCCGCTCAACAAGATCAACGACGCCTTTGACCTGATGCATCGGGGCGAGTCGATCCGCAGCGTCGTGACGTTCTGAAACCGGAGTAGGGGAAACACATCATGGCTGTCAAGATTCATCCGTCTGTCGACAACGGCGTCAAGCCGGGTTCCAAGGATTTCAAGGGAGGCACGCTCACCTGCAAGTGTGCCAACGCACCGGTCACGGTGACTCTCGCGAGTAACGTGGCGTATAACCACGCCTGCGGTTGCAGCAAGTGCTGGAAGCCGGAAGGCGCGGCCTTCTCGGTCGTTGCGGTCGTCGGGCGCGACAAGCTCTCCGTCACGGCCAACGGCCAGAAGCTCAAGGTGGTGGACGCCAGCGCCGCCATCCAGCGCTACGCCTGCACGGGCTGCGGCGTGCACCTGTATGGCCGCATCGAGAACAAGAATCATCCGTTCTACGGTTTCGATTTCGTGCATGTCGAGCTGTCGAAGGACCAGGGCTGGGCGGCCCCCGAGTTCGCGGCGTTCGTCTCTTCGATCATCGAAACGGGGAGCGCCAAGCCCGACCAGATGGCCGCGGTGCGTGCACGGCTGAAAGAGCTGAAGCTGGAACCGTACGATTGCCTGTCGCCGGCGCTGATGGACGCAATTGCCACTCACACCGCCAAGGCAAAGGGCGCGCTCGCTGCGTAGCAACGCCACGACCGCTCGGCGCCAATCGTTAACGGCGCCGCACGACCGAGGCCTGAAGGCGATCGCGCGCAGCAGGCGGCTGTTTTGGCCGCGGCAGGGAGATCAGCGGTGGCACACGCCGCGGCTAGGGATAGGAATCCAGAGGGGCTTTTCTGGCGTCGGTCTGGTGTGCGGATGGGGCGCGCGGCAGGTCAGGCGGCGTCGTGGGCTTCGAGTTTGGGTGGCCCGCGGTGCGAGCGGCGGCCCGACCTCAACGCGGATCAGGCCGGGTTTCTTCAGGAGTCCCCGCCGCGGCCAGAAATCGCCTGCGAGCAGCGCTCCCGACATGCCCTACTTGCGGGTCTCGCCCGGCTCGACGCGCGTGCCTTCAGGAAAGACCAGGATCCGGATGCCGGCCGCAAGGCGTGCGCGACCCTGTTCGAAGATCTGGTTCACGGCGCGGTGACCAGCGGAATCCACAGGATCTCGCGCATGTAAACCCGGGCGGAGGTGTGCTTCCACATCGTGATGTGCGCGCCTTCGCGCGGAATATTCTCGCCTCCCTCGACGACCCAGTCGAGTCGACGGCCCTGCAACCTGCAGAGATCACTGCGGCGATTGCGATCAAACATCACGCTTGCATTCACCGGACCTCCACCTGTCCTCGGCTCTACTGCCGTCGTCTCTTGTAGTACACCTCTGGCGGCCCGTCCCGCGTATCCCACCAGACCACAGAGAGCGACGAACCATCGACACTGATCGACGGGCGAACCGAATCAGCCGGGGTCATCGGTCAACCGCGTGTCGGCGGACCACGTCTGGCCGAGGTCCGCGGAGTGTTTCGTGTAGATCTCCCAATTGTCGTCACGTTCTTCGAACCAGACGATCCACACATCCCGCCGTCCGCGGCCAGGGACGGTGCCCAGGAGTTAGCGGGCTGCAATTCCGGGTCAAGTGTCAGACGCAGCTCGGGGTCCCACGTTGCGCCCTGATCGGTCGGGCGTCTGAAGTACTCTTCCTCGAGCGACTGCGTCGCGCCGCCGTGCCGCGCTCGTATTGCATTCTCACTGTGCCGACAGCGACGCCGAGTACCGCGGCCGCTTCGGCGATGGGAAGATCGCGATAAAAGACCAGATCGAGTACTTGGAACTGCCTTGGCGGCAGCGAACGCCACGCGGCCAAGATTCGATCGCTGTCCTGCGAACACTAATAGTTGGCGAGCGCATCCGTGTCTATGCAGGCTTCCTCCTGCAAGGCGAATGACGCCGGGCGCGCGATCGTCTGCGACAATAGTCGCGCGCGACGCCACTGCGAGCGCGCGTGATCGCGGATCACGGCGAACAGCCAGGTCCGCAGGCTCGAACTGCCGCCGAACCTGGCCCGGCCCTCGACAATCGCCAGATACGTCATCTGAAGAACTTCCTCCGCGTCGCCGCGACACCCGCGTGTGCACGTCAATGCCCACGAGAAACACTGGTTGTGCAATTGGTCGAGCTCGTGCGGGTCGATCAGCGGCTTATGTTGCAATCGGGGCTCGTCCGGCATTGCACGCCCAACCTTAGTCGCGCGGCGGGGTGGCGTGTATGACGTACTCTTTCACTTTGGTGGGCCAGCTTGAGTCCATGGACACCGTCGGCACCGCCGTTCCCAGCGCTGCCTCAGCGCCCGGGCCTAGTCCTCAGCCGCCGACTTCCAGTACCATTCAGCGTCTTTCCGGGCGCGTAGCTCAGCAGGTAGAGCAGTACCTTGACATGGTGGGGGTCACAGGTTCGATCCCTGTCGCGCCCACCAGGGCTTTCGTGCCTCGTTCGCCGACCTCCCCGGTGAATCCCTCGCGGCAGTGGCCTTGAAGTACCTGCCCTGCTCAACTTCTACGACCGCCGCGTCAGAAACGACCCAGCCAATTCGTCCCAAAGCGCGCTCAAGATCCTCCGCTACATCCCGGGTGCGGCTCCCGCTTTGAGGCCGTCCAGCCGTCTCTCAAGGATTTCTTTCAGTGCAGGTGGAGCTGCGGCTTGTGCGGCTTCCATCGCGGCAATCGCCTGCCTACGATCGCCCGCGGCCAGATGCAGATCGCTAAGCGTCAGATCAGTCATGAAGGTGGCGGCGTACTCGCCGCGCACTTCCTCCAGGAAGTCGATCGCACCGCCGACATCATCGTTCGCTGCCAGTGAGCGCGCGAACTCAAGACGCGCCTGCTCGGTGAAGTCGAAGCTGTCGCTGCCGAAGAACCCGGCCTTGAGCGCGCGGTATTGAGCGACCGCCTCTCGTGCCCCTCCTTTGCGGTACGCCAAGGCGAGCGCGTCGCCGATCAGCAGCGGCTTGGCTTGACCGCGATGGCACGTCGCGCAACCTACAGCGACCCGCTCATCTGGAGAGCGATCTAGTCGTGCCAGCTGGCGGCCGTTGATATCGGAAACCATTTCGAGCATCAGCCTGGCAGTGGCCTTCATCGCCTTGTTGTCCGCGGCAAAATCGAATGTATCGAGCGGCTTGCCGCTCTCGCCTACGTGGCAGCTCTCGCAATTGACGCCGAGGTCAAAGGCAAAACCTCGCATGGTCCTTCGCAGTTCCTGCGAATCGATGTCCGCGGGCAGCACCTTGAGGTTTTTCGGGTGGTCGTAGATGCCTGCCGACGCCACCGGGCCGCCCGCGGCTAGCAAACCGGCAAGCCACCATGAGACTGCGCGTCTGAGTTTCATGACAGTTCCCCGCAACTATCGGGTTCGCCACAGTGCGCCCCGTTAACTCGATCGGCGCGACCTGCCACATCGTATGGTCGTGCTGGCGCATCGCCCTGGCGCAATGCGGAGTCGCGGATCGGACGACCCGCCACTGAAAGCCATCCCGTCATGCCTTTGTCGATTCGGCTATTCGCTGTGCGTTAGCGCGCCGGCAAGGTAGACTTTGCCGCTTTTGCAGCGACTTGCGAGCGGCAGGACGGTTGCCCATGCCCGTGATCACCCTCCCAGACGACGTTCAGCGGACTTTCGACGGTCCAGTCACGGCCGTGGAAATCGCGGCTTCGATCGGCAAGGGTCTCGCTCGCGCCGCGCTCGCAGCCGAAGTGAATGGCAGGCTCGTCGATCTCTCCTTCGAGATCGCGGGCGACGTCAAGTTCCGGATCATCACGGCGAAGGATCCGGAAGGCCTCGAAATCCTCCGCCACTCGACCGCGCACCTGCTGGCGCAGGCTGTCCAGTCGATCTATCCGAAAGCGCAGGTTACGATCGGCCCGGTCATCGAGGACGGCTTCTACTACGACTTCGCCTTCGAGCGGCCTTTCACGCCGGAAGACCTCGAGCGGTTCGAGTCGAAGATGCGCGAACTCGTCAGGGTCGACCAGCCGGTGCGCCGGCGCGTGCTGTCGCGCGACGCGGCGGTCGCGCATTTCAAGTCGATCGGTGAACACTACAAGGCCGAGATCATCGCGGCGATTCCCGCGGGCGAGGAGATCTCGCTCTATGGTCAGGGCGAGTGGGAAGACCTGTGCCGCGGACCGCATGTCCCGTCGACGGGCAAGCTCGGTGCTTTCAAGCTGACGAAAGTCGCGGGCGCGTACTGGCGCGGCGATTCGCGGAACGCGATGCTCCAGCGCATTTACGGCACGGCCTGGCCCGACGAAAAGCAGTTGAAGGACTACCTGCATCGCCTCGAGGAAGCAGAGAAGCGCGATCATCGCCGCATCGGCCGCGAGCTCGACCTGTTTCATTTCCAGGAAGAGGCGCCTGGCGCGGTGTTCTGGCACCCGCATGGCTGGACTATCTTCCAGCAATTGATCGCCTACATGCGGGAACGCCAGAACGATGCCGGCTACCAGGAAATCAGCAGTCCGGAGATCATGGACCGCGAGTTGTGGGTGCAGTCGGGGCACGTCGAGAAGTTCGGCGAGAACATGTTCCTGACGAAGACGCCCGACGAGCGCGTCTACGCCATCAAGCCGATGAACTGCCCGGGCCATGTGCAGGTATTCCGGCAGGGCCTGCATAGCTATAAGGAACTGCCGATCCGCTACGCGGAATTCGGCAAGTTGCATCGCTACGAGCCCTCGGGCTCATTGCACGGCCTGCTGCGCGTCCGCGCCTTCACCCAGGACGACGCGCATGTCTTCGTGACGGAAGACCAGATCACGGACGAAACGGTGCGCGGGATCGAACTCATAATGTCGATCTATCGCGACTTCGGGTTCGACGACGTGCGTGTGAAGTTTGCCGACCGTCCGCCGCGACGCGTCGGCGACGACGCCACCTGGACCCGCGCTGAGGAAGCGTTGAAGGCCGGCACGCGCGCGGCCGGCATCGAATACGAATTCAACCCTGGCGAGGGCGCTTTCTACGGACCGAAACTCGAGTTCGTGCTGAAGGACGCGCTCGGGCGCGACTGGCAATGCGGCACCTGGCAGGTCGACCTGAATCTGCCGGGACGGCTCGGCGCGCACTACATCGACGAGCACAGCCAGAAGCGCACGCCGGTCATGCTGCACCGGGCGATCTTCGGATCGCTCGAGCGCTTCTTCGGCATCCTGCTTGAGCACCACGCCGGCAAATTGCCCGCCTGGCTGTCGCCGCTGCACGCGGTCGTGCTGAATATCAGCGAAAAGCAGGCAAATTACGCGACCGAGGCCGCCGAATTCCTTAAAAATCAGGGGCTTCGCGTCGAAATCGACTTGCGGAACGAGAAGGTCGGCTATAAAATCCGCGAGCACACGCTGAAGCGTGTCCCGTATCTGCTGGTCGCAGGCGATCGGGAAATCGAGTTCAGGCAGTTGGCCGTGCGCACGCGCTCCGGGATGGATCTGGGTGCCATGCCCCTGGAAGAGGTGGCCGCTCGGATCGCCCGGGATGTGGCGAGCCGCGGCCTTGGTCATTTGGAGGACTGAGTATTTCGACAACCAAACGCGTACGGCGCAATGAGGAGATCCTTTCGCCGCAATTACGCGTGATAGGCGCCGACGGCAGCCAGGTCGGCGTCCTGAGCCGCAGCGAGGCCCTCGCAAAGGCTGCCGCTGAGGAACTGGATCTCGTGGAGGTTTCGCCGACTGCTGAGCCGCCCGTCTGCCGGATCATGGACTTCGGGAAGTACCTGTTCGAGCAGAACAAGAAGGCTCACTCCGCGAAGCGTAAGCAGAAGCAGATCCAGCTCAAGGAAGTGAAATTCCGGCCGGGCACGGAGAAGGCGGATTACCAGGTCAAGCTGCGTAATCTGATCCGCTTCCTGACCGAGGGTGACAAAGCCAAGGTAACCATGCGGTTCCGCGGCCGGGAGATGGCCCACACGGAGATCGGGCGCAAGCTCCTCGACAGACTGGTGATCGACCTCGCCGATTACGGCGCGATCGAACAGCATGCTGCGATGGAAGGGCGCCAGATCACCATGGTGATCTCTCCCAAGAAGAAGTGACCGGCGGCTAGCCGCCGATACGCCTCCAGCCCGCGCGAGCGGTGTGAAGAGGTCATAACAGGAGACGACCGATGCCCAAGTTGAAAACCAACCGGGCTGCGGCGAAGCGTTTTCGCAAGACTGCGAAAGGCTTCAAACGCGGCCAGGCGAATCGCCGCCACATCCTCACCAAGATGACGAAGAAGCGTAAGCGTCAGCTGCGCGGCTCGACCATGGTCCACGAGTCCGACGTCGGCCGTCTCGTGCGGCTGCTGCCTCACGTTTGACCCACGCAACCAGGAGTGATGTGACATGGCAAGAGTAAAGCGTGGCGTCACTGCGGGACGCCGCCACAAGAAGGTCCTCAAGAAGGCGAAGGGCTATTACAACGCCCGGCGCAAGGTCTATCGCGTCGCGAAACAGGCAGTCATCAAGGCCGGCCAGTACGCGTATGTCGGCCGGCGCCTGAAGAAGCGCGACTATCGCGCGCTCTGGGTGCAGCGCATCAACGCCGCCGCCCGCGGTTGCGGACTGTCGTACAGCCGCCTGATCAACGGCCTGAAGACGGCGGGCATCGAGATCGATCGCAAGGCGCTCGCGGACATCGCGGTCCACGACATCGCCGCGTTCGGTGCGATTGCGGAGAAGGCGAAGGCCGCTTTGGCCGCAAAGTAGCGCAGGGGCAGGTCGGGTGAAGGACCTGAAGTCGCTGGTTGTGGGCACGCTCGCCGACATCGGATCGAGCGCGGATCTCCCCGCGCTCGATGCCGTCCGCGTTGCGGCGCTCGGCCGGAAAGGGGCGGTGACGGAGCTGCTCAAGGGGCTCGGCACGCTGCCTGCATCCGAGCGTCGAGCCGCCGGTGCCGCGATCAACGAAGCCAGGGACCGCATCGTCGCGGCGCTCGACGCAAGACGGGCCGAGCTCGAGGCGGTCTCGCTCGACCGTGATCTCAGGAGCACCGCGATCGACGTCACCTTGCCCGGCCGCGGGCAGTCCGTCGGAGGGCTGCATCCGGTCACGCGCACGCGCCTGCGGATCGAGGCGATATTCCGGCGCGCCGGATTCAGCGTCGCCGAAGGCCCCGAGGTCGAGGACGATTTCCACAACTTCGAGGCGCTCAACATCCCCGCCAATCATCCGGCGCGGGCGATGCACGACACGTTCTACTTCGGCGACGGACGTCTCCTGCGGACGCACACCTCGCCGGTCCAGATCCGGGCGATGAAACTCCAGGGAGTGCCGATCCGCCTGATCGCGCCGGGCCCGGTGTATCGCCGGGATTCCGATGTGACACATACGCCGATGTTTCATCAGGTCGAAGGTCTGGTCCTCGACGAGGACATCAGTCTTGCGAACCTGAAAGGCGTTCTTGCCGCCTTCGCCGAGCAGTTCTTCGAAAAGCCGCGCGGGCTCCGTTTCCGGCCGTCTTATTTTCCGTTCACCGAGCCGTCGGCCGAAGTCGATATCCAGTGCGTGCTGTGCGACGGCGCGGGTTGCCGCATCTGCAAGCAGACCGGCTGGCTGGAGATCCTGGGCTGCGGGATGGTTCATCCAAACGTGCTGACGGCCTGCGGGATCGATGCGACGCGTTGGCAGGGCTACGCCTTCGGCATGGGAATCGAGCGGCTCGCGATGCTGCGTTACGCGGTCAACGACCTGCGCATGTTCTTCGAAAACGACCTGCGC
>Ga0214471_10005200_pt1 | contig 10053 bp, 11 predicted proteins | sample RVTome_5_FD_207665 | JGI IMG/M metagenome (GOLD analysis project Ga0214471, IMG submission 207665) | Soil microbial communities from uranium-contaminated site in the Upper Colorado River Basin, Wyoming, United States - RVT142D155 | ecosystem: Environmental > Terrestrial > Soil > Contaminated >... | reverse complement strand
GAAACAACGACCGGCGGAGCCTACGAAATATTCAATCCGCTGGGCGTCACCGAGCAGACCGTGATCGACCGCGCCAGCGGCACGGTGACCGATCCGGCCAATATCGCCAAGCGCACGGCGCTGCCGACCATGGCCTGGGAGGGCATCGCGGTGCTGCCAACCGGTGTCGTGTTCGCCGGCGACGAGCTGCGTCCGGGCACGGGCGGCGCCGACCGCGACGGCGGTGCGATCTTCAAGTTCGTGCCCGCCATGCCGCGCCTGGTTTCAGGACCGATCGCCAACCTCTCCGAGTCACCGCTCACGGCCGGATCGGTGTACGCCATGCAGGTTTCCTGTGTGAACAACAACCAGCAATACGGGCAGGGCTGCGAAATCGGCAATGCCGCCTGGGTGGCAGTCAATGCGATCACCGCGCGCAGCGACGCCGATGCCGCCGGCGCCACCGGTTACTACCGTCCCGAGGACCTGCACGAAGACCCCATGTATCAGGACGAGCTAAACCCGGAAGCGGTGCGGTTCTGCTGGGCTGACACTGGTAACGAAGGCGCGAAAAATTATGCCGAGGTTATCTGTGGCGTGGACAGTGCTCCGCTCACCGCCAGCAACACGCAACGCACGGTGATGGTGAACCGCTTCGTCGAGGGCGACACCGACTTCAATTCCTTCGACAACCTCGCGTTCCAGCCCAGGACTGGCAATTTGTACGTGATCGAGGACCATAACAACGGCGATATCTTCGCCTGCCTGCCGGACGGCATGGACCGCGACATCAAGACCGACGGCTGCGTGAAAATGCTGTCGGTGAAGGACAGCTCGGCCGAGCCGACCGGCTTCCTGTTCGACGCCTCCGGCAGAACCGCGTATGTCTCGATCCAGCACAGCAACGACACCAACATGCCGCTGGTGGACGGATATTCCACCGACGACGTGCTGAAGATCACCGGCTTCGAGCTTCACGGCAAACACGGCAAGAAGAACAACTGGCAATGGTGGTAAGAAGTAAACACAGCAAGCGCGCCGGGAGCCGCGCCTGCATGGAAGCATAACCGGCAATCTCCTCCCCGGAGCTCCTGACAGAAAGGCCGCATCAGCGGCCTTTCTTTTTTGGCCGGCATCCCACTTTTCAAACCAAAGATTCATCAACATTTCATCCAGTCTTCATAAGCCGCGACTAATATTCCGCCCATGCACAGCTTGGCGCCAAAAAACACGAGGTCCGGGGTCAAATCTCCGTCAGAACTGAACGGCCATGATGATAAGGAAACATCCGTCATGCCAACAACACGCATGTCGGCGACCGATGATGACGATCTTTGGCTTCATCTTGCCGACCGGTTTTATCTCGTGCTGGTGCGATCGCTCACGGGACTCGCGATCATCGCACTGTGCGCCTGGATGGGTGCGGGCGTGATCGTGCTCGTCCTCGACCTGGGCAAGGTGCTGACGAGCGGCTGGGCCAGCGTCGCCGAGCGGGCCATCATCGACACGCTGATCATGCTGGCGCTGCTCGAAGTCATACGCACCTTGCAGTCTTACCTCAAGCTCGGGCGGGTACGCGTCACCTTCATCCTCGACACCGCGCTGGTGGTGCTGATCGGCGAACTCATGGGCCTGTGGTTCCGCGAGTATGCACCCGAGAAGGTGCTGCTCGGGCTCGGCGTCATCGTGGCGCTGGTCGGGCTGCGCATCGTGACCGCGCGTTTCTCGCCTGAAATTGCGGGCGACACGCGCTAGCCAACCCCGATGTTTCGGCCGGGATTGACCGGGCCGCCGGTGCCCATGAACAGCCACAAAATGACGGTTTTCCCCGGATTTACCGGATAAATCGGGCATTTTATATATATGTTTGAACATATATATGTTCAGGCATATATTGTAGGCATGATAACCGTTGAAAATTTCTTCCCGGCCCTGGCCGACCCGACACGCCTGCGCTGCCTGCTGCTGCTGGCCGCGGAAGGAGAGCTGTGCGTGTGCGAGCTTACTCACGCCCTCGATGAATCCCAGCCCAAGATTTCGCGCCATCTCGCCATGCTGCGCGAGACCGGCATCGTCAGCGACCGGCGCGAAGGATTGTGGGTCCACTATCGTCTCAATCCGGACCTGCCTTCCTGGGCGCGCGAGATTCTGGACACCGCTGTGCGCGCCAACGCCGCCGCCAAACCCTTCGCGCAGGATCGCAAGCGTCTGCGCGGCGCGCCGACACGACCGCCGGTACGTTGCTGCGCCTGACGGGCGGCGCCAACCAAATTGTTACGGGGCTGATCATGTTTGAAGCCTTCGCCAGCTGGATCGTCTACGACCTCGCCGACATGCAGGGCACGGCGCCCGGCGCGGCGCTGCATTTCTTCGTCATGGACGTCACCAAGATCCTGGTGTTGCTGACGCTGGTGATCTACGTCATGGGCCTGTTGCGCGCCATGCTTTCGCCCGAACGGGTGCGCGAATTCATTCGGGCGCGCTCGAATGTCTCGGCGCGTTTCATGGCGGTCGGTCTTGGAGCGGTGACGCCGTTCTGTTCCTGCTCCTCGATTCCGCTGTTCATCGGCTTCGTCGAGGCCGGCATCCCGCTCGGCGTGACGCTGTCGTTCCTGATCGCAAGCCCGATGATCAACGAGGTCGCGATCATAGTGCTAGCCTCGGTGATCGGCTGGCAGACGACCGCGATCTATGTCGCCACCGGCCTGACCGTGGCCTTCGTCGGTGGCTTCGTGATCGAGCGCTTTCGCCCCGAACGCTGGGTCGAGGAATATGTCTGGAAAATCCACGTGGGCGAGACGCAGCGCGCGGCACCCGACGTCTCGCTCAAGGGCCGGCATGAATACGCGGCTTCGCAGGTGCGCGAGATCGTCGGCCGCATCTGGAAGTTCGTGCTGATCGGGGTCGGCGTCGGTGCCTTGATTCACGGTTACGTGCCGCAGGATTTCGTGGCGCGCATCGCCGGTGACGGTGGGATCCTGTCCGTGCTCGGTGCGGTGGCGATCGGGGTGCCGCTCTATTCCGATGCCGTCGGCATTATCCCGATTGCCGAGGTACTTCTGGGCAAGGGCGTACCGCTCGGCACCGTGCTGGCCTTCATGATGGCGGTGACGGCGTTGTCATTGCCGGAAATGGTGATCCTGCGCAAGGTGGTGCAGTGGCCGCTGCTCGGGGTGTTCGCGGGTTATCTGGCCACGGCCTTCGTGATCGTGGGCCTGCTGTTCAATGCGCTGAAAGGCGTCATATGAAATACGTGAAAGTGCTCGGCACCGGCTGCGCCAACTGCAAGGCCACGGTGAAGCTCATCGAGGACGTGGCGCGCGCCAAGGGCGTTGCGGTCAATCTTGAAAAAGTCGAGAACATCGCCGACATCATGGCCTATGGCGTCATGTCCACGCCCAGCGTGGTGATCGACGGCAGGGTGGTGCACGCCGGCGGCGTGCCGGATCGCCGTAAAGTCGATAGCTGGCTCGGGAATGGATCGTCATGAAAGACCTGGCCGCGCAACTCAACCGCGACTGCCTGTGCCGCACGCTCGATACCCCGCGCCTGGCGCAGGCGCTGGGACTGGCGCCGGATGCGGCGGCGCTGGCGCAACCGCCCTGGAGCGAACGCCCGCACGCGTTCTCGGCCACGCCGGTGTTCGTGTCGGCGGCCCAGGCGCGCGCCATGACTTCCATCATCCAGGCCATCGAATCCGCCGTGCGCCTGCCCGGTTACCGGGAGCAGGCGCTGGCGCGTGCCCCGGACATCGCGCGTCTCGACCCCGGCCCGCGCGGCGTGTTCCTGGGTTACGATTTCCATCTCGACCCCGACGGACCGCGACTGATCGAGATCAATACCAACGCCGGCGGGGCGCTGCTCGTGGCGGCACTGGCCCAGGCCCAGCGCGCCTGCTGCACCGGGGCCGAGCCGCTCCTGGCATCGTCCGGGAATACCGGGCAGATCGAGAACAATATCGTCGAAATGTTCCGCGCCGAGTGGCGCCGCAGCCGCGGTGAACAAACGCTCGCGCGCATTGCCATCGTGGACGACGCGCCCGCGGAACAATATCTGTATCCGGAGTTCCTGCTGTTCCGCGCCCTGTTCGAGCGCAACAATCTCGAAGCCGTAATTGCGGACGCGCGCGAGCTGGTCTGGCGCGATGGCGCGCTGTGGCACGGCGACACCAAAATCGACCTGGTCTACAACCGCCTGACGGATTTTTATCTCACGGCACCGGAGCATGCCGCTCTGCGCTCGGCCTACGAAGCCGGCGCGGTGGTGCTGACGCCGCACCCACGCGCGCACGCGCTGTATGCCGACAAGCGCAATCTGGTGCGTCTTTCGGACCCGGATTTCCTGCGCGCGCTCAATCTGCCCGCGACAACGATCGAAACGTTGACGCGCGGCGTGCCCCGGACCGTATCCGTGGACGCCGCGCACGCCGAGGCGCTGTGGGCCGCGCGCCGGCGCTATTTCTTCAAGCCGGCAGCGGGTTACGGCAGCAAGGCCGCCTACCGCGGTGACAAGCTCACCAAACGCGTGTGGTCGGAGATTCTCGGCGCCGACTACGTGGCCCAGGAAACCGTGCCGCCGAGTGAACGCGCGTTGCATGTGAACGGCGATACCCAGGACCTCAAGCTCGACATACGCGCCTATGTCTACGATGGCGCGATCCAGGCGCTGGCCGCGCGCCTGTACCAGGGCCAGACCACGAACTTCCGTACCCCCGGCGGCGGCTTCGCGCCGGTCGTGGTGGTGCCGGAGAATCTGTCCAGCCTTGCTGCCTGGACACAGAGCACGACAGACTGCCCGGAGGGCGCATGAAAACATTTCCCGGATTAAGAGCGCCTGACAAAATAACCCTACGTCCAACGCCACACCGTAGGGTGCGCCCTGCGCACCGGAATATTAAGCGGTGCGTGGGACGCACCCTATATCAACCTCTCATTTTGTTAGGCACTCTAAGAACATTCGTGTTCGTTGCCATGCTGGCCCTGCTCGCGCCGACCGGCGTCCGGGCGGCGCCGGATTTCCTGGTGAACGCCGAATGGCTGGAGCAGCATATCCGCGACCCGAAACCCGTGGTGCTGGAAGTGCGTTACCACCCGCACCGTTATTACACGGTCGGGCACATTCCGGGTGCGGTGCAGGTGCAGCGCTTCAAGGATCTGGGCGACAACTTCGCGCAACCGACCATGCGCTTTCCCTCACGCGAGGCGTTCCAGGCGACACTGCGCGCCTGGGGCGTCAACAACGACTCAACCATCGTGATCTACGACGACTCGTCGACCGCCCTCGCCTCGCGTCTGTATTATCTGCTCGACCTCTATGGCTTCGACATGCAGCGCGTGAAAATCCTGAACGGCGGCACCCTCGGCTGGAGCGCGTTCAACGAATTGTCGAAACAATCCGTGCAGCGTCCGCGCGGCAACGTCACGCTCAAGCCGGCCAACCGCAAAATAACGGTCGAGTGGACCGACGTCTACAGCCACGTGGTGGCGCGGCGCGATCCCGGCATCGTGCTGCTCGACGCGCGCCCACGCGACATGTATACCGGCAAGGTGGTGCAACACTCGATCCAGGGCGGGCACATCCCCGGCGCGATCAATATCGTGAGCCTCGAAGGCGTGGACGGCCAGACCCAGGTCTGGAAACCGCGTGACGAACTCACCGTGCTATACCGCGACATTCCTCGGGACAAGACCGTGTACGTCTATTGCCACGACGGCTTCCGCTCCACCCTCGCCTGGCTGCAACTGAAACAGCTCGGCTATCGCGACGTGCGCGTGTACAACGGCGGCTGGGGCGACTGGGGCAACAATCTGACGCTGCCGGTGGTGATGGGTGACAAACCCTATGATGGAGATTTCGATCTGTAAAACCAGGAGACGATGTCGCATGAAAAGAATCATCCGTGCCATGGCGCTCGCCGCCCTGTTCCCCGGACCCGCCGCTTTGGCGGCGCCGGACGCGCGTGTCGCGGTCGAGCTGCCGCCGCCGATGCGCGCGCACATGCTGGCGAACATGCGCGACCATCTCGCGGCGCTGCACGAGATCCAGGCCGCGTTGGCGCGCGACGAGGCCGGGCGCGCGGCCGGGATCGCCGAGCAGCGGATCGGCATGAGCTCGCTCGAGTCGCATGGCGCCGGGCACATGGCCCCCTACATGCCGAAACCGATGCAGGACATCGGCACCGCCATGCACCGCGCCGCCAGCCGCTTCGCGCGCGTGGCCGAAGAAGCGGGCGTGCGCCGCGACCTGCGCCCGGCGTTGCAGGCGCTGTCGGAGGTGACGCAGCAGTGCGTCGCCTGCCATGCCGGCTACCGGCTCAAATGAGGCACTCTTCGGGGAACACATGTACAAGCGCAAAGTAAAAGTTCTGTTCCTCTGCACCGGCAATTCCTGTCGCTCGCAGATGGCCGAGGGTTGGGCCAACCATCTCGGTCAGGGCCTGGTCGAGGCGACTTCGGCCGGCATCGAGGCACACGGCAAGAACCCGCGCGCGATCGCGGTCATGCGCGAGGTTGGCGTGGACATCTCATACCAGGAATCCACGCGCGTGACACCGGAGATGCTGGCGCAAGCCGACCTGGTGATCACCGTCTGCGGCCACGCCGACGAGCACTGTCCGGCGCTGCCGCCGGGGGTGCAGAAAAAACACTGGCCGCTGGAAGACCCGGCCAAGGCCACCGGCGCGGAAGACGAGATCATGGCCAAATTTCGCGCCACGCGCGACGAGGTCCGTAGCCGGGTCGAAGATCTGATCGGTAGCTTGAAAATGATGGCGCGCAGTGACAACGGGGTGAAAACATGAGCGCACAATGTGAAGTCACCGGCAAGCGCGCCGCGGGAAATCCCATGGGAGTCTTCGAGCGCTACCTGACGCTGTGGGTGTTCGCCTGCATCGCCGCGGGCGTGGCGCTCGGGCATCTGTTCCCGGCGCCGTTCCAGGCGATCGGCAAAATGGAACTGGCGCGCGTGAATCTGCCGGTGGCGCTGCTGATCTGGCTGATGATCATCCCGATGCTGCTGAAGGTGGACTTCGGCGCGCTGCGCGAGGTGCGCCGCCACTGGAAGGGCGTGGGCGTGACGCTGTTCATCAACTGGGGCGTCAAGCCGTTCTCGATGGCGCTGCTCGCCTGGATATTCATCCGCCACGCGTTTGCCGACTGGCTGCCGGCCGAGCAACTCGACTCGTACGTGGCCGGGCTGATCCTGCTGGCGGCCGCGCCTTGCACCGCCATGGTGTTCGTCTGGAGCCGCCTGTCCGGCGGCGAGCCGAATTTCACGCTCACGCAGGTGGCGCTGAACGACACGATCATGGTCTTTGCCTTCGCGCCGATCGTGGGCCTGCTGCTGGGTCTGTCCGCGATCACGGTGCCGTGGGACACGCTGCTGCTGTCGGTTGTCTTATATATAGTCATACCGGTGGCGGTGGCGCAGACTTGGCGCGTGCAGTTGCTCAAGCGCGGCGGGGCCGCGGCGCTGGAACGCACGCTCGCGCGCCTGCATGTGCCGTCGCTGGCCGCGCTGCTGGCGACGCTGGTGCTGCTGTTCGGCTTCCAGGGCGAACAGATCCTGGTGCAGCCGCTGGTCATCGCGCTGCTGGCGGTGCCGATCCTGATCCAGGTGTATTTCAACTCAGGGCTGGCCTACCTGCTCAACCGCCGCTTCCGGGTGGCGCATTGCGTGGCCGGCCCCGCGGCGCTGATCGGGGCCAGCAATTTCTTCGAGCTCGCCGTGGCCGCCGCCATCAGCCTGTTCGGCTTCCAGTCCGGCGCGGCGCTGGCGACCGTGGTCGGGGTGCTGATCGAAGTTCCGGTCATGCTCTCGGTCGTCAAAATCGTCAACCGCTCGCGTGAATGGTACGAATCCAGGCCGGGCGTACCGGGTTACGATGAGTGCTGCCCGGCCACCCACGTCGCCCGACAATAACTCCCCTGATCACGATCATGCCGGCATCGACATGGTTGATAAAGATCAATACTCATGGTTTTTCGAAACATAAACGCGCTTTGTCACAAGCAGGATTGATCCAGATCAATACTCCATTACGCGAACAAATCTAGATTATTCACCGTCATGTGCAATCAAAAGGAGGTTCATCGTGACTGAACGTAAACCGCGGGACTTTTTTCCGCCCTTGGCCGCCGGCGTGGGGCTGGGTCTGACACTGATGGGGATGTTTCTGTTCACCGGGCACGGCCTCGGCGCGAGCGGCTTCTTCACCAATGTGCTGGCGTGGCTGGGAACTTTGGCGGCACCCGACTGGACCGAGATGAATTCCTATCTCGGCAACTACCTGGGCGCGACGCATCCGCTGAACTCCTGGCTCAGCTGGGAACTCGCCGGCGCGGCCATTGGCGGCCTGGCGGGCAGCCTCATCGCGGGGCGCTTTCGCTTCAAGATCGAGCGCGGACCGCACACGAGCGCGGGCGCGCGCATGGGGTTCGCCGTGGGCGGCGGCGTGCTCTCCGGCTTCGGCGCGTCGCTCGCGGGCGGTTGCACCAGCAGCCTGGGCCTGTCCGGCGGCGCGGTGCTGGCGGTAGCGTCCTTCGTCTTTCTGATCGCATTTTTCGCCGCCGGCTTGCTGGTAGCGGCCCTGACAGGGAGGATTTGGCAATGAACTTTCCACTCGAAAATCCGGGTATCCTGGTTCTTGTGCTAGTCGGCGTCCTGTTCGGCTATTTCATCGAGGCCGCGGGACTCAGTAGCCCGCGCAAGCTGACCGCCCAGTTCGCGCTGCGCGACTGGACCGTGTTCAGGGTCATGTTCGTCGCCATCGTCGTGGCAGCGATCGGGTTGTGGCTGTTCGACGTGGCTGGCTGGCTGCGCTTCGACGCCCTGAAAATCCCCACCATGTTCTTCTGGGCCATGGCGCTGGGCGGCGCGCTGCTGGGTGCGGGGATGGCCATCGGCGGGTACTGCCCCGGCACTTCCGTGGTCGGCCTGTTCGCCGGCCGCCTCGACGCCCTGTTCTTCATGCTCGGCATGATGCTGGGCATGATGGTGTTCGCCGTGTCCTACGACTCGCTGCAGCCGATATACACGACGGGCAAGGGGCCGGCGGGCCAGACCCTCGCCGGACTGACCGGTTTGCCGACCTGGCTGTGGCTGCTGGTGCTGGCCGGTATGGCGTGGGGCGGTTTCCGTCTCGGCACCTGGTTTGAATCCCGGCGCGGCGGGAAGATCAGCGCCAAGGATCTGGCGGGTTCCGGCAATTAGAACCTGATCGGCAATTTTCATGTCGTCATTCTCCTGCGCATGGCCGCGACCGTCGGGGTCGCGTCTTGCGCGTGCGGCCGGGGCATGACCTGAATCCGGGGGTGAGCGCGACCGAAACCGCGCTGACCGCGCCTCTCATCGTGGCGGGTGGACACCCGGGCGACGATTTCCTCGACCGCGTCGCCGAATAGCTCGACCATAAATTCAGGATCGGTCACGCCACGCTGCAGATCGAGCTGGCCGACGGCAATGGCGCCTGCCGGCTGGCACCGGGAGACGTGGTCTGACACGTCCGAATGCAAAATAGAGAAGGCGACGGCCCGGGCATTTGACGCCCGTCAATACCTGCGCGGAATACTCGGGTATAGTCGTCCCACTGTTTCCGGGCGAGAAGACAAACGCGAACATGGCTAGCGTGGTTCAGGCGCAAGGACTCGAGAAAACCTACCAGGCCGGCGACGTGGCAGTGCCGGCCCTGCGCGGCGTGGATTTCGAGATCAACGCCGGCGCCTTCGTCGCCTTCGTCGGCCCCTCCGGCAGCGGCAAGAGCACGCTGCTCAACATGATCGGCGGGCTCGACAAGCCGAGTGCCGGCACGCTCACCGTGCTCGATACCGACATTGCGCGCCTCGACCGCCGTGCCGCCGCCGATTTCCGCGGCGCCAATCTCGGTTTCATCTTCCAGGACTTCAACCTGATCCCGGTTTTGTCGGCTTACGAGAACATCGAGTATCCCCTGCTCATGGTGCAGGACTGGCCGGCGGACAAGCGCCGCGCGCGCGTGACCGGGTTGCTGGCCGCGGTGGGCATGGCGGATCAGGCCGGCAAGCGCCCGGACCAGCTGTCGGGCGGGCAGAAGCAGCG
>Ga0214471_10005199_pt1 | contig 10053 bp, 7 predicted proteins | sample RVTome_5_FD_207665 | JGI IMG/M metagenome (GOLD analysis project Ga0214471, IMG submission 207665) | Soil microbial communities from uranium-contaminated site in the Upper Colorado River Basin, Wyoming, United States - RVT142D155 | ecosystem: Environmental > Terrestrial > Soil > Contaminated >... | reverse complement strand
TGCCCGGCGAGCACAACGTCGCCAACGCCCTGGCGGTGTGGGCGGCGGCGCGCCGCGACAGGCTCGAAGCGGCGGCGGTGGCCGCGGCCCTGGCCTCCTTCCGCGGCGTCAAGCGCCGGCTCGAGGAGATCGGCACGGTGGCGGGCGTGACCGTGATCGACGACTTCGCGCACCATCCCACGGCGGTGGCGAAATCGCTCGGCGCCCTGCGCCAACAATACCCCGGGCGGCGTCTCGCGGCGCTCTTCGAGCCCCGCAGCCTGACCGCCGGCCGCGCCTTCTTCTTCGACGACTACGCCCGCGCTTTCCTCGCGGCCGACGCCGTCTACTTCGCCCCGATCTACCACCGCGACCGCCTGGGTCCGAAGGAGCGGCTCGATCTCGAGCGGCTGGTGGCGACGCTGGCGGCCGCCGGCGTCGCCGGCACGATCTGCGGCAGCGTCGACGAGGTGCTGGCGCGCGCGCTGGCCGCGGCCGCGCCCGGCGACGTGCTGGTGGCCATGTCCTCGGGCGCCTTCGACGGGCTGCCGCGTCGTCTGCTCCGGGGTCTGGAAGCGGCGGCGTGAGCTGAGACGAATCGCTTCCCTGAAGCCGGATCACGCGAGCTCGTCGCGCAGCAGCTCCTGGACGAGCCGCGGATTGGCGCGTCCGCGGGTGGCCTTCATGACCTGACCCACGAAGTGGCCCATGAGCGCCGTCTTGCCGGCTCGATAGGCGGCCACGTTGTCGGCCTCGGCGGCGAGCACCCGCGCCACCACCGGCGCCAGCTCGCCGGCGTCGCCGACCTGCTCGAGCCCGCGGCGCTCGACGATTTGCCGGGGTCGGTCGCCGGTCGCCAGCATCTCGGCGAAGACCTTCTTGCCGACGGCGCCGGTGATCGTGCCGGCGTCGACCAGGGCCACCAGCTCGCTGAGCGCCACGCCGCCGAACGCCAGGTCGGCGATCGAGCTCTCCTTGAGCTCGCGCCGCAGCTCGTTGACGATCCAGCTCGCCACCGCCGGCGGCGCGCCGGGGCCGCGCAGCGCGTCCTCGAAGAAGGCCTGGAGCGCCGGGTCGACGGCCAGGGTCCGGGCGTCCTCGCCGCCGACGCCGAGGCCGCGGTAACGCTCCACCGCGGCCTGCTGCTGCGGGTCGAGCTGCGGCCGTTCGCGGGCCGTGACCTGGCGCTGGCGCTCCTTCGCCTCGGCCTTCCTCGCGGCCTTCTCGCGCGCCGCCTCGCCCGCCGTCTCGCCCGCCTGCTTGCGCGCGATCTTCGCCCACGTGTCGCGCAGCGTCACGGTGCGGTTCAAGACCAGCCGATCGGGGCGGGAGTCGACCGCGTCGACGCAGAAGTACCCCTGCCGCTCGAGCTGGAAGCGATCGTACGGCCGCGCGCCGGCGACGCTCGGCTCGATGCGGCTCTCGCTGAGGACCTCGAGCGAGCCCGGGTTCAGGTCCTGGCGGAAGTCCTCGCCCTCGTCGGGCTTCTCGCTCGTGAAGAGGCGGTCGTAGAGGCGCACTTCCACGCTCAGCGAATGCTCCGCCGACACCCAGTGCAGGGTGCCCTTCACCGTGCGCCCGTCGGGCGCGTTGCCGCCGCGGGTTTCGGGATCGTAGGAGCAGACGAGCTGCGTCACCTCGCCGTCGCCGTTCCTGACCACCCGCTCGCAGCGGACGAGGTAGGCGTAGCGCAGCCGCACCTCGCGGCCCGGTGCGAGGCGGTGGTAGCCTGGCGGCGGGTCCTCCGTGAAGTCGTCGCGCTCGACGTAGATCACCCGCGAGAAGGGCAGCTTGCGCGAGCCCTCCCTGGGCACGTCGTGCGGGTAGTAGGGCGCCTCGAGCTCCTCCACGAGGTCTTCCGGGTAGTTCTCGATCACCACGCGCAGCGGCCGCAGCACGCACAGCACCCGCGGCGCCTGCGTGTTGAGGTCGTCACGCAGCGAGTACTCGAGCAGCGCCACGTCGATCACGTTGTACGACTTGGCGACGCCGATGCGGTCGCAGAAGCCGCGGATCGCCGCCGGCGTGTAGCCGCGCCGCCGCAGGCCCGAGATCGTCGGCATGCGCGGGTCGTCCCAGCCCGCCACGTGCCCTTCGTTGACCAGCCGCAGCAGCTTGCGCTTGGAGAGCACGGTGTAGCTGAGGTTGAGGCGCGCGAACTCGATCTGCTGCGGCTGCCAGGGCACCGAGGTCTCGCGGATCACCCAGTCGTAGAGCTCGCGGTTGTTCTCGAACTCGAGCGTACACAGCGAATGGGTGATGCTCTCGAACGAGTCGGAGAGGCAGTGGGTGAAGTCGTAGAGCGGGAAGATGCACCATTCGCTGCCGCGGCGGTAGTGCGGGTGCTTGCGGATCCGGTAGAGCAGCGGATCGCGCATCAGCATGTTGGCGGCGGCCATGTCGATGCGCCCGCGCAGCACGTGCTCGCCCTCGTCGAACTCGCCGGCGCGCATGCGCGCGAAGAGGTCGAGGTTCTCCGCGACCGAGCGGCCGCGGTAGGGGCTCGGCCGTCCGGGCTCGGTCACCGTGCCGCGGTAGGCGCGGATCTCCTCCTCGCTCAAGCTGTCGACGTAGGCCTTGCCGCCCTCGATCAGCTTGACGGCGCAGTCGTAGAGCTGCTCGAAGTAGTCCGAGGCGAAGTAGAGGCGCTCCTCCCAGTCGAAGCCGAGCCAGCGCACGTCGGCCTGGATCGCCTCGACGTACTCGGGCGACTCGGTCTCGGGATTGGTGTCGTCGAAGCGCAGGTTGCAGGTGCCGCCGAGCTCGGCGGCGACGCCGAAGTTGAGGCAGATCGACTTGGCGTGGCCGATGTGGAGATAGCCGTTGGGCTCCGGCGGAAAGCGGGTGGCCACCCGGCCGCCGTGCTTGCCGGCGGCCACGTCGCCGCGGACGAGGGCGCGGATGAAGTCGGGGGGCTCGGCGTCGGTGGGAGCGCTGGCGGGCGGCTTGACGGCGGTGGTCATCTCGCGGTACCTCGGTCGACGTGGGAAGGCTACCGGAAAAGCGGGCGCGGAGGCCAGCCTCGGCCCGCTTTCGCAACGGTAGACTTGGCCGATGCGACCAGCGTCCGCGAAGAGGAAGAAGGCCGGGGCGCTGAACGCGCCCCCGAACGTCCCCGGGCGCGGTTGGCCCTGGACGAGGGCGGCCGAGGCGTCAGCCGCGGACGGACCCTGGCCCCGGGTCACGATCGTCACACCGAGCTTCAACCAGGGACGGTTCCTCGAAGAGACGCTGCGCTCGGTGCTGCTCCAGGGCTACCCGGAGCTCGAGTACATCGTGATTGACGGCGCCTCGACGGACGGCAGCGTCGAGATCCTGCGCCACTACGCGCCCTGGCTTTCCCATTGGACGAGCGAGCCCGACGGCGGCCAGTCCGAGGCCATCAACGAGGGCTTCGCGCGCGCCACGGGCGAGATCGTGACCTTCCTCGCCAGCGACGACGTCTACGAGCCAGGCACGCTCCACGACGTGGCCCGCCGCTTCCGCGAGCACCCCGAATGCGGCGCCGTGGTCGGCGCCTTCCGCTTCCTGGACGAGGAGTCGCGGCGCGCGCCCGAGGTCCATCTGCCGCGTCTGCCGGGGCCGGGTCCGCACGACTTGGCGCTCCTCGATCCCGCGAGCTGGCGCCTCCACCAGGTCTCGACCTTCTACGCCCGCCGGGCGCTCGACGCGGTGGGCCGCCGGGTGCGCGAGGACCTGTGCTACACGATGGACCGCGAGCTCCTCTATCGCGTCTGCCGGCGGTACCCGGTGGCGCTCACGGAGCGGGTCTACGGGGCGTTCCGCCGTCATCCGGAGAGCAAGAGCGTGGCGTCGATCGTGCCGATGTGGCGCGAGATGGCGGATCTCCACCTGCTCGACGCGCCGGCGGACGAAGCGGCGAGCGTCCGCCGCCGGCGCCGCGCCCTGTGGCGCCGGCGCCGCGCGCGCGGCTACCTCAAGCTGGCAGGCGCGGGCGTCGGCTGGTGGGCGGCGGCGGCAGCGCTGGCGCGGGCAGCGTGCTACCGCCCGGATCTGCTGGGTCGGCGGCATTACTCCGTGTCCTGGCTGGGGGCGCTCGGGCTCCTGCCGCTGGCGCGCCGCGTCCGCGGGGCGGCGCGCCGGCGGATCCTGAAACCGGCCAAGGCTTGTGGGAAGATCCTCGTCGGCGCTGGAGGTGCGACCCTGCGCGGTCTCGGCTTGCTCGCCACCGGACGCACCGCGGACCGCTACGGTATCCGGGCTTTCTACCGGCCGCGCAATCGCTATTCGCACTTCGACGCCCGCAGGTCGTCCGAGCGCCCCCAGGATCGCGTCTACTTTCATTTGCAGGAGTTCTTCGTCGCTCGCGGCCTGAAGAGCGTGCTCGACGTCGGATGCGGGACCGGATTCAAGCTGCTCAAGTACTTTGGCGACTACCAGACGTTGGGCCTAGAAAAGCCGCCGATCCTCGACCATCTGATGGCAGCCTATCCGGACCGGAATTGGCGTCTGGCGGATTTCGACCAGCCGCCTTCAGGGGCCTTCGACATGGTGCTCGCGGTCGACGTCATCGAGCACCTTGCAGACCCTGATGAACTGATGCGCTTCATTACGAGAATCGACTGCCGCTACGTCGGCCTGAGCACTCCCGATCGCTCGCGGCTGGGGCTCGGCTCGCGGCTCGGTCCGCCGGACAACCGCTACCACCTGCGAGAGTGGAGTCAGGACGAGTTCGTGCGCTATGCGGCGAGGTTCTTCCTGGTCTTGAAGTCCCAAGTCGTCAGCCGGCATGAGCACTTCGTGATCGGCGAGAAACGCTAACGGATCCGCATGCGCATCCTCTTCGTCGGCGACGCCTTCAGTGTCCATACCGCGAGATGGATCGCGCAGCTTCGGCCGACCGGGTGGGACGTCCACCTCTTCGATCCCTTGAACCGCCTCCTTCACGAAGAGCTCGAGGGGATCGCCATCCACACCGGATGGAAGAAGACCGCGAATCCTCCGGGCGCCCGGGTGTCGTACGTTTGGCCCTTCCTGCGCGGCCGGCATTTCTTCCAGCGCAATCTACCCGCAGTCTGGGCCCTGATCCTGCCCGAGACGGGCCGTCGCCTGGCTCGCCTGATCGAGAAGCTGAAACCTGACGTCATTCACTCGCTGGGTCTGCAGAGTCACAGTGAAGCGGTGCTACGGGCGATGGACTTGCTCGGCGGCGAGCTGCCGTCGCCATGGATCTACTCAAGCCGTGGCAGCGATGTCTTCTTTTATGGCCAGCGGCCGGAACAAAGAGAACCCATCCGCCGTGTCTTGAGTAGCTGTGGGTACTACTTCTGTGATTGTCAGCGAGACGTCCATCTGGCCAGGCGTGAGGGATTCCGCGGGGAGGTCCTCGGAATCGTTCCGGGAGGTGGCGGCTATCCGGTCCGCGAGATGGTCGGGATGGCCGGGAGATTGCTCCCTTCGCAACGGCGGACGATCGCGGTCAAAGGTCTCCAGACGGAGGTCGGCAACGCGCGGGCGGCCATCGACGCCCTGCGGATCTGTAGCGGGCGTCTACGGGGTTATGCGGTCAAGCTCTACCAGGCCCACGCGGTCACTCGCGAGGCGGCGCGGCGCCTGGGTGAAGACACCGGAACGATCGTGGAGATCGTGCCGAGATCGAGCAATCGGAAGATCTGGTCGCTGTTCGGAGAGGCTCGTATCTCGCTCGGTATCAGCTACTCGGACGGCCTGCCGAATTCGTTGATCGAAGCCATGATCATGGGGGCATTCCCCATTCAGACGGATCCGGGAGGCGCTACCGCAGAATGGATCGCGGACGGCGTCAACGGTCGGCTCGTGCCACCTGACGATCCCGGAGCGATCGCGGCCACCATCGTCGAGGCGCTGGGCGCCGACGAAAAGGTCGACGCGGCTATGGAGATCAACCGCCGTCTCGCCTTCGAGCGCGCTGACGAGGCGAAGATAAGAAAGTTGGTTGTGGAAGCGTATCAGTATGTCATCGAAATCGGACGAGCCCGGAGCTGAGGGATCAGTCCGGATAGAGAAGCTCATAGCTCTTGCGATGTACCGCCTTGAGCCATCGGCGAAACCGAGGACTCTCGGCGAGGCGCTGCCGCAAGCCACTGATGTACGTTTGTTGCGAGTGGCGACCAACGTCGAAGCTTCCGACCTCGTCTCCGCCTTTGAGCCATGGCAGCTCTCGGGCGATATCGGGCAAACGGTTTCCCATATGGTGTACAAGATAGTCGACAGTCGACAGACGCCAATAGCCGGCAGCATCCAACCGATCGTCTAGAATACCAGCATTCCCTAGGGGGTTTCGAGAGGGTAAGGGAAGAAGGCTCGCGAGAACATCTCTTCGTCCCAGGAATTGAAAATGGGAGGCCGAGACGTAGGCTTCTACCTCGCCTCGCCGCAGCCGAACCTCGCGTCGTCGTTCGAGTCGAGCACCGAAGCGTTGAGGGGACTCTCCGAGACCCAGTCGTTGGCTTTCGACATAGTGGGGAGGGATGAGGTCATCACCTTCTTCGCACTCCGTCGCGGGGTCAGCTTCGGCTCCCTCGAGGGTGGCGGTGCAGTGGAGACTGAGGTCCCCTGGGATAGGCTGGGCGGTGACCATCGCGGCTTCTGGAAAGGCGTCGAGCACGGCCTTCGAGCGTTCGAGCCAGCCCGAAATAAAGAGGACATCGCTATCCGAGTAGGCCACCATCTCGCCTTGAGCGACGCTGAAGAGCAGATTCCAACCTCCAACCTTGCCGAAATTGCGCTGGGTGAGGAAGAGCTGATCGAGGGTGCCGGCGGCGTGGCGCTCGACGAGGAACTCGCGGACCTCCGGGCAGCTTCCGTTGTCGAGAACCAAGATCTCATAAGGCTCGTGGACGGTTCTTCCCAGGCTGGCTAGAAAGAGTCTCAACACCTCGAGACTCTGGGCCCAATAGCCTTCAAGCGCCGGGATATAGACTATGGTGGCAAAGGTCATTGGCGCCGGAGGCGCCAACCGGTGATCCCAACCCATGGGATTCCTGCCTTGTCGTGGCATACCATCTCCTTGGCTGGTCGCCGTTCGCCGGCTCGAGGACGCCCTCCCCTGGCTTTCCCGGCGCTCTGCTCACCAAAACTCCCAGGGCAGAAGGGTGCTGAAGAAGCCGGACCGTTGATTGCCGCGCAACGTCCGATGGTCTTCGAGCCGCAGGATACCGACGAACCCCGGAGAGTGCACGGAGAAGCCTTGAGCGCACGTGAAGCGGAGGTGGAGTCGGTACTCAGTCGGGCCAAGGGTGCGCGCGGGAAGGGTGATCCTAAGCAGCGAGTCGCCGAGCGGCGCGGCGTTCAGGGCGTTGGGTGGCTGATCACGGCTCTCCGACAGCAGGACCGTCGTGCCGTCGAGGCCGGTCACTTCGAGGTATCCGATGAGATTGGACACCGGGCGCCGCAGCCGGCAGGCGATCTCTAGGGAGACCGGCTCGTCGCAGTCGTGACGTTCGCAGATCTTGCCCTGGCGGTCGACGATCCGGGCCTCAAGAATCTGGAAGTCGTGCTCCGGATTCTCCGCGAACCTCCGGCAGGCCTCGGCGGCGGTGTCCTCAAGGGTCTCGAGGTAGTCTCGGATGACGTCCGCCGACGCGCCGTGGCGGACGATACGTCCCCGGTCGATCCACAGGCACTTGGGGCAGAGGTCGCGGATCACACCCATGTTGTGGCTGACGAAAAGCACCGTGCGTCCGCCCTGCGCCACTTCGCCCATCTTGCCGATGCATTTCTTGCGAAATTGCGCATCGCCCACCGCCAGCACCTCGTCGACCAGCAGGATCTCCGGTTCCAGGTGAGCCGCGACGGCGAACGCGAGGCGCATGTACATGCCCGAAGAGTAGCGTTTGACCGGTGTGTCCATGAAGGTCTCGAGCCCGGAGAAGGCGACGATCTCGTCGAACTTGGCGGCGATCTCGCGGCGCCGCATGCCGAGGATGGCGCCGTTCAGGTAAACGTTGTCGCTCCCGGTCAGCTCGCGGTGAAAGCCCGTCCCCACCTCGAGGAGGCTCGAGACGCGGCCGTGCAGGACGGCGCGTCCCCCGGTGGGCTCGGTGATCCGCGAGAGGATCTTGAGCAGCGTCGACTTGCCGGCGCCGTTGGGTCCCACGATGCCCACCACTTCGCCTCGGCCGACCTCGAAGGAGACATCGCGAAGCGCCCAGAGGGTCTCCTCGCCGGTCGCAGCTCGTAGGGCGGTCCGCAGATAGTCGAAGGGCGAGGCCGCAGTCTTGACGAGGAATTCGCGCAGGGTCCCGGCGCGACGCTCCCGGGCGCCTATCCGGTAGCGCTTCGAGAGAGCCTCGACGCGGATCGTGGGCTCGGTCGCCATCACAGGAGATCCACGACGGTCCGTTCGGAGCGGCGGAAGACGAACGCGCCGGCGACCAGCAGGAGACCCACGGCGAGGATCGGCACCAGCATCAGCGGCTCGGGCGGCGTGCCCTTGCCGAGGAGCGCCCAACGAGAGCCCTCGACCACCCAGAACATCGGATTCAGCCGGTAGAGCGTCTGCCAGCGCTCAGGCACCAGAGTCGCGCTGTAGGCCACCGGCGTGACGTACATCGCCAGTTGCAGGCCGTAATTGATGACGAATTGCAGATCGCGAAAGCGCACGGCGAGCGACGCGCTCCACAGACCGATGGCGAGGGCCGTCGCCATGGCGAGGAGCACGTAGAACGGCAGGAGCAGCGCCAGGGGCGAGAGTGCGACGCCGTAGGCCACGAGCATGATCACCAGCACGGCGGAGGTCACTGCGAGATCGACCAGTCCCGCGAGCACCGCCGAGATCGGCACGATCAGGCGCGGGAAGTAGACCTTGGAAATGACCGCCATCTTGGTGACGAGGCTGGTGGCCGATCCGGTCGCGGCATTCGAGAAAAACGTCCAGGGCACGATCGCCGCGTAGGTGAAGAGCGGGTAGGGAACGCCCTCGGAATCGAGCTTCGCGAGGCCGCCGAAAACCAAGGTGAAGACCACCATGTCGAGGAGGGGCTTGATGATCACCCACAGGGGGCCGAGGGCCATCTGCCGATACCGTCCCTTGATCTCCCGGGTGGTCCAGAACCATAACAGCTCTCGGTAGCGCCACAGATCGGCGAGTCCCAGGTGGCCCCAGCCCCGCGTCGGCTGGATCGTCAGCGTGGCAATGTCGGCCGCAGCGGGGAGGGCATCGGGTGCCTGATCAGGGTAGTCCATTCAGCCTCCTTCCAATGGTAGCTATTCGAGCCTGTCCTCGCAAGCCGATCCTGGGTCGTGCAGCCGCGCGGCGGCGGCACAGGGCGCCGCCTGATATCATCGGTCCCGGCTCTTGCCGCAGGCCCCGCGGTAAGCAGTTTCATGAAATCCCTCCCCAGCGGCTCGCGTCGCATCCTGGCCCTGATTCCGGCCCGCGGAGGCTCGAAGGGCATCCCGCGCAAGAACCTGGTGCCAGTAGCCGGCAAGCCGCTCCTGGCCTACACCGTCGAGCAGGCGCTCGCCGCTCCGGAGGTCGACCGGGTGGTGGTCTCGACGGACGACGACGAGATCGCCCGCGCCGCCGCCGATCGGGGCGCCGAGGTGGTGCGCCGGCCCGCCGAGATGGCGAGCGACGAGGCGAGGTCGGAGTCGGCTCTCGTCCACGCCCTCGATGCGCTCGCCACCGACGGTTACGAGCCCGACCTCGTCGTTTTCCTCCAGGCCACCTCGCCCCTACGCCGCTCCGACGACGTCTCGCGGGCGATCGCCATCCTGGACGCCGAGGACGCCGATTCGCTCTTCTCCGCCTGCTCAGTCCACGGCTTCGTGTGGCGCCGGAGCGGGGACGAGCTTTCCGCGCTCACCTACGATTGCCGCGACCGACGGCGCCGGCAGGAGATCGGCGAGGACCTGCTCGAGAACGGCCCGATCTTACGTGTTCAAGCCCTGGGTGCTGCGCCGCTTCGACAACCGCCTCGGCGGCAGGATCGCGGTCCATCGCATGGACCCGCTGGATTCGTTCCAGGTCGACGAGCCCGCCGACGTCGAGCTGGTGGAGCGTCTGATGCGTATTCAGGCGGCGGTGGCCCAGCCCGGCGGCGCCGTCGACGTGGACGCCTCGACCGTCGG
>Ga0214471_10005198_pt1 | contig 10054 bp, 7 predicted proteins | sample RVTome_5_FD_207665 | JGI IMG/M metagenome (GOLD analysis project Ga0214471, IMG submission 207665) | Soil microbial communities from uranium-contaminated site in the Upper Colorado River Basin, Wyoming, United States - RVT142D155 | ecosystem: Environmental > Terrestrial > Soil > Contaminated >... | reverse complement strand
CGTCGTGAAGGGGCCGTATGACGTCTCGCTGGTCGAAGGGTCCGTGACGACCTCCCATGATGCCGAGCGGATTCAACAGGTGCGGCGGGCGTCCCGGATGCTGGTGACCATCGGGGCGTGCGCGACCGCGGGCGGGATCCAGGCGCTGCGGAATTTCCGCAAGGTCAACGAGTTCGTGTCCATCGTCTACGCCAAACCGGAGTACATCGAGACGCTGGAGCGCTCGACGCCGATCATCGACCACGTGACGGTGGATCTGGAACTGCGGGGCTGTCCGATCAACAAGGCGCAGCTCCTGGAAGTCTTCAGCGCGCTCCTGAACGGACGGGCGCCGAACCTGCCGACGTCGAGCGTCTGCCTCACCTGCAAGCGTCGCGGCCTGACGTGCGTGATGACGGCCCACGGGACGCCGTGTCTGGGTCCCGTCACCCAGGACGGCTGCGGGGCGATCTGCCCGGCTTTCTCCCGCGGCTGCTACGGGTGTTTCGGCCCGATGGAAAGCGCCAACACCCGCGCGCTGAGCGAGCAGTGGAAGCAGCTGGGCGCGCATGAGGCGGACCTCGTGCGCAGCTTCCGGACGTACAACGCCTATGCCGATGTCTTCCGACGGGAGAGTGAAGCCCATGCCCCGCACCGCGACGCGTCACATTAAGGTGAACTATCTCGCCCGGGTGGAGGGCGAGGGCGGCCTCGACATCCGCATCCGCGGGAGGGACGTCAAGGACGTGAAGCTGCGCATTGTCGAGCCGCCGCGGTTTTTCGAGGCGTTGCTGCGCGGCCGGGATTTCCGCGAAGCGCCGGATCTCACCGCGCGCATCTGCGGGATCTGCCCGGTCGCCTATCAGATGTGCGCCGTGCATGCGATGGAGCAGATCTGCGGCGTGACCGTGGACGGGCCGCTGCGGGCGCTCCGGCGGCTCTTGTACTGCGGCGAATGGATCGAGAGCCACGTGCTGCACATGTTTTTGCTCCACGCGCCGGATTTCCTCGGGTATCAGGACGCGGTGCAGATGGCCAAAGACCATCCTGAGCTCGTCCAGCGCGGCCTCCGCATGAAGAAGGCCGGCAATACGCTCATGACGCTCCTGGGCGGACGGGAGATCCACCCGATCAACGTCAAGATCGGCGGATTCTACCGGGTGCCGACCAAGTCGGAACTGGCGGTCATGCGCGACGAACTGGCCTGGGGGCGCGACGCCGCCGTGAAGACGATGTCGTGGCTGGCCACGCTGTCCTACCCGGACTTCGAGCAGGACTATGAGTTCGTGGCGCTCCGGCACGCCGAGGAGTACCCGCTGAACGAAGGACGGCTCGTGTCCAACAAAGGCCTCGACATCGAGGTCCGGGACTACGATGCCCACTTGCTGGAGCAACACCAGCCGCATTCGACCGCCTTGCACAGCGTGGTGCAGGGCCGCGGCACGGCGCACGTCGGGCCGCTGGCCCGGTACAGCCTGAACTTCGAGCGCCTTCCGTCGGTCGCGCAAGACGCGGCGCGGCAGGCCGGCCTGAGCGACTCGTGCCGGAACCCGTTCCGGAGCATCCTGGTGCGCGGGGTCGAAACGGTGTTCGCGTTCGAGGAAGCGCTGCGGATCATCGAGGCGTACGAGCCGCCCGACGCCCCCGCCGTCGAAGTGCGGCCCCGCGCGGGCACGGGCTACGCCGTCACCGAGGCGCCGCGGGGGATCCTCTACCACCGGTACACGATCGACGACGCGGGGACGATCCGGGACGCCAAGATCGTGTCTCCGACGGCGGTGAACCAGGCCACGATCGAGCAGGATCTCCGGGCGTTTGTGCCGGAACGGCTCTCGCTCCCGGCGAAGGAACTCGAGTGGCAATGCGAGCAGGCCGTGAGGAACTACGACCCGTGCATTTCGTGTTCCACGCACTTCTTGAAGCTGCGGCTGTTCCGGGAGTGAGCCATGCGGGGACGTGCGCGCCGGACATCCGGGACGGATGCGGCATCGGCCGGTCCGGCGGCGCCTCTGCCGGCCGGGCGGGTGCTCGTGGTGGGCATGGGGAACACGCTCCGCGGCGATGACGCCGCCGGGGTGCTGGCGGCGCGCCGCATTCGGTCCGCGGCATTGCCGGGCGTCGAGATCCTCGAAGCCGGGGGCGCGCTGACGGAGTTGTTGGATGCCTGGGCGGCCCATGAGCACGTCGTGCTCATCGATGCCGTCGCCTCCGGCGCTCGGCCGGGGACGATCCACCGGCTCGCCGTGAGCGAGGGTCCCGTACCGGCTGAGCTGCGCCAGCACTCGACGCACGGGATGGGCGTCGCCGACGCGATCGAGCTGGCCCGGGCGATGCGCCGTCTGCCGGCCCGGGTGATGGTGTACGGCATCGAGGGGGACTGCTTTGATCCCGGAGCGCCGGTCACGCCCGCGGTGCGACGGGCGTCTGCGAAGGTCGCGGGGCGCATCCTGCGGGACCTGGCGTGTCCGTCCGCGCCTCCGCGCGCGCCTGAGCCGGCGGTGCCCGATGCATGAATCCGGCTCCGTCTTGGCCCTGATGCGCGAGCTCACCCGGCGGTTCCCGACAGGAGTACGACAGGTGCGGGTCCGTGCGGGAGGCGCGCTCGCGCCCGAGGCGGTGCGGCACGCCCTCGCGGCCGCCTCGGCGGGGTCCGTCCTGGAGTCCGCCGAGGTCATCATCGAGCCGGGCGTGACGTCCGTCCGGTGCGCGTGCGGGCGCGATGAGCCCGTGACGCACGACGCGCTCGCCGGGTCGATGCTCCCGTGCGGCGCCTGCGGCGCGCTGATCGAGGTGCCGGGTGCGCACGCGCTCGAGGTGATCGACGTGACGGTGGCGGATTCGACGGAGGCGGCCGAGGGGCCGTCACGGCGGATGGAGAGTCCGATGGCGCAACAATCCGGGATCCGGATCGCGCGGCAGGAGCGGCGGCGGCTCCACGTCGCCCTGACCGGCGCGGTACAGGGCGTCGGGTTCCGTCCCTTCGTGCACCGGCTGGCGACCCGGCTCGGGCTCGACGGCTGGGTGCAGAACTCCCCCCAAGGCGTGATCGTCGAGGCGGAAGGCGCTCCGGAGACGCTCGCGCGGCTGCTGGAGGGGCTCCGCCATGATCTCCCGCCACAGGCCGCGGTGTACAGCGAGGAGGTCCGCTGGCTGGACGCGGCCGGGCTCCGCGGTTTCGCCATCCGCCAAAGCGGTCAGGGCGGCGCCCGGACCGGCGTCGTCCTGCCAGATTTGGCGACGTGCGCGGACTGCCGTCGGGAGCTCGACGATCCGCGCGACCGCCGCTTCCGGTATCCGTTCACCAACTGCACGAACTGCGGGCCGCGGTTCAGCATTATCCTCGCACTGCCCTACGACCGGCCGGCCACGACGATGAGCCGCTTCACGCTCTGCCCGGACTGCCGCCGCGAATACGACGATCCGGCCGACCGCCGGTTCCACGCCCAGCCGAACGCCTGCCCGGCCTGCGGACCCCGTCTGGCGCTGTGGGATCCGGCGGGCGCGGTGCTGGCCAGGGACGCCGCCGCGCTCGCGGCGGCGGCCGAGGCAGTGCGCTCAGGCGGCATCGTGGCGGTCAAGGGGCTCGGCGGATTCCATCTGGTCGCGGACGCGCGCAATGACGGCGCCGTGCGGGAACTGCGCGAGCGCAAGCGGCGCGAGGAGAAGCCGCTGGCGGTGATGGTGCGCTCGGTCGGCGCGGTGCGGGCGCAGTGCGACGTATCGGAAATCGAGGAGCGCCTCCTCGCGTCTCCCCAGGCCCCGATTGTGCTGCTCGAGAAGCGGATCCGGCCTGAGGAGTCCCCGTTGGCGGAGAGCCTCGCCCCCGGGCAACGGACGCTGGGCGTCATGCTCCCGTACACGCCGCTGCACCACCTGCTCGTTCAGGCGGTCGCGGGTCCCATCGTGGCGACCAGCGGTAACCTCTCGGACGAGCCGATCTGCACGGACGAGAGCGAGGCGCTGGACAGGCTGGAGGGCATTGCCGACCTCTTTCTGGTCCACAACCGGCCGATCGCCAGGCACGTGGACGATTCCGTCGTGCGCGTCGTGCTCGAGCGCGAGCTTCTGATCCGCCGGGCGCGCGGCTACGCCCCTCTGCCGGTGCCGCTGAAGCGGCGCTCCGTCCGGACCGTGCTCGCCGTCGGCGGGCACCTGAAGAACACCGTCGCGCTCACCGTCGGCTCCGGCGTGGTCGTCAGCCAGCACCTGGGCGATCTCGAGACCGTGCAGGCGTATGCCGCGTTCCAGCAGGCCGCGGAGAACCTCGCGCGCCTGCACGAGGCGCGGCCTCAGGCGGTCGCCTGCGACGCCCACCCGGATTACCGCTCGACCCAGTATGCCGGGCAGACGGGCCTCCCGGTCGTGGCGGTGCAGCATCACTACGCGCACGTGCTCAGCTGCATGGCGGAGAACGACCTGGAGCCGCCGGTCCTCGGCGTCGCCTGGGACGGCACGGGGTACGGGCTCGATGGCACGGTCTGGGGAGGGGAATTCCTTCGCGTCGGCGCCCGGGGGTTCGAGCGCGCGGCGCACTTGCGCACGTTCCGCCTCCCGGGCGGGGATCAGGCCGTCAAGGAGCCGCGGCGCTCGGCGCTCGGCGTGCTGTACGAGCTCTTCGGCGAGGGGGCGTTTTCGCGCCGCGAGGTGCCGGCGCTGGCCGCGTTCACACCGAAGGAGCGGGAGGTGCTGCGGGTCATGCTGAGGCGCGGGATCCACGCGCCGATCACCTCGAGCGCCGGGCGGCTCTTCGACGCCGTCGCCGCGCTCATCGGGCTGCGGCAGGTCGCGGCGTTCGAAGCGCAGGCGGCGATGCTGCTGGAAGACGTGGCCGGGCGCGCGGACGGCTCCGGGCCGTACCCTGTGCGGCTGGGCCGGCCGGGAGGGGCGGACTCGCCCATCGTGATCGACTGGGGTCCGATGGTGCGCGGGCTCCTCGAGGACCGCCGGCGCGGCGTGGACGCGGGAATCATCGCGGCGAACGTGCACGAGACCTTGGTAGAATATATCCTTGCGGCGGCCGCCGCGATCGGCGAGCGCCGTGTCGCGCTCAGCGGCGGGTGCTTCCAGAACCGCCGGCTGACCGAGCGGGCGGTGCGCCGCCTGCGCGATGCCGGATTTCGCCCCTACTGGCATCAGCGCGTTCCGCCGAATGACGGCGGACTGTCGCTCGGCCAGGCTCTCGCCGCCGACCGAAGCGAGCGGAGGACGTGATGTGCCTCGGCGTGCCCGGACAAATCGTGCGCCTCGAGCGGGAGGAGCCCGGCGCGCGGACCGGAAAGGTGAGCTTCGGCGGCGTCCTCAAGCCCGTCAACCTCTCCTATGTCCCCGAGGCCGGGGTGGGGGACTACGTGATCGTGCACGTCGGGTTCGCGATCAGCAAAGTCGACGAGCAGGAAGCGACCGTCGTCTTCGACTACCTGCGGCGCATGGGCGAGCTCGCGGAACTTGAGGCGCCGCCGCCATGAAATTCATCGATGAGTACCGCGACGCCGAAGCCGCCCGCCGCTACGCGCGGCTGATCGCGAATCGCACGAGGCGCCCCTGGACGATCATGGAGATCTGCGGAGGGCAGACGCACGCCATCGTGAAGTTCGGCATCGACGAGCTCCTGCCGCCCGAGCTCACGCTGATCCACGGGCCCGGCTGTCCCGTGTGCGTGACGCCCCTTGAGCTCATCGACAAAGCGCTCGCGATCGCCGCGGCGCCGGGCGTCATCTTCTGCTCCTTCGGAGACATGCTGCGCGTGCCCGGCAGCCGCGAGGACCTCTTCGCCGTGAAGGCGCGCGGCGGCGACGTCCGGGTCGTCTATTCGCCGATGGACGCCGTCGCGCTCGCGGCCGCGCATCCCGACCGCGAGGTCGTCTTCTTCGCCGTCGGGTTCGAAACGACCGCGCCCGCCACCGCCATGGCCGTGTATCAGGCGCACCGGGCGACCCTCCAGAATTTCTTTCTGCTCGTCTCGCACGTGCTCGTCCCGCCCGCCATGGAAGCGATCCTGAGCTCGCCCATGAACCGGGTGCAGGGATTCCTGGCCGCGGGACACGTCTGCACGATCATGGGCACCGCCGAATACGGCCCGCTGGCCGCGCGCTACCGCGTGCCGATCGTCGTGACGGGCTTCGAGCCGCTCGACATCCTCCAGGGCGTGTACCTGTGCGTCCGCCAGCTCGAGGAGGGCCGCGCCGAGGTCGAGAACCAGTATGCGCGCGCGGTCCGGCGCGCGGGCAACCGTCCGGCGCAGGCGCTGATCCGGGAGGTCTTCACGGTCGTCGACCGCAAGTGGCGCGGCGTCGGGAGCATCCCCGCAAGCGGCCTGGGCTTGCGGCCGCCGTACGACGCGCACGACGCCGAGCGCCGCTTCGGCGTAGCGGACCGCCATACGGAGGAGCCCGCCGAGTGCGAGAGCGGGCTCGTGCTGCAGGGCGTGAAGAAGCCGACGGAGTGCCCCGCGTTCGGCACCCGCTGCACGCCCGAGCGCCCGATGGGCGCGACGATGGTCTCATCCGAGGGGGCCTGCGCCGCCTATTACCGCTACCGGGGGGTCGCGGCGAAGGTGGAGGCGCGATGAGCGAGCGCCCCCCGCTGTCGCTTGCGTGTCCGCTGCCGATCACGGAGACGCCGCAGATTCTGCTCGCGCACGGGGGTGGAGGCAAGCTGATGCGCCAGCTGATCGAGCGGGTGTTCGTACCCGCCTTCGGCGGCAGCCCGGAGCGGCTGCACGACGGCGCCGTCCTCGGCGTGAACGGGACGCGGGTGGCGCTGACGACGGATTCCTATGTCGTGCGGCCCTGGAAATTTCCCGGCGGTGACATCGGCTCGCTCGCGGTGCACGGCACGGTCAACGACCTGGCGATGTGCGGGGCGAAGCCCGTCGCGCTCACCGTGGGCTTCATTCTGGAAGAGGGGTTTCCGATGGCGTCCTTGTGGGAAGTCGTGCGCTCCATGCGGGAGGCGTCCGCCTCGGCCGGAGTCGACATCGTGACCGGCGACACCAAGGTCGTGGACCGGGGCAAAGGCGACGGGATCTACCTCAATACCGCGGGGCTCGGTCTTGTGCCGCCCGGCGTGGTCATCGGTCCCGACCGCATCCGGCCGGGGGACGTGGTGCTGCTGAGCGGAGACATCGGCCGGCACGGCATCGCGATCATGGCGGTCCGCGAGGGGCTCGAGTTCGAGAGCGCGATCGAGAGCGATTCGGCTCCGCTCGCCGGCCTCGTCGCGGCGCTGGTGGAGGCCGGGATCGAGGTGCACTGCCTGCGGGATCTCACCCGCGGCGGTCTCGCGAGCGCGCTGGTGGAGCTTGCCCAGAGCGCGCGGGTGCCGCTTGCGGTCGATGAGGCGGCCGTGCCGGTTCGCGAGGAGGTGCGCGGCGCCTGCGAGATGCTGGGTCTCGACCCGCTGTACGTCGCCAACGAAGGGCGGTTCGTCGCGTTCGTGGCGCCCCAGGACGCTCCCCGGGCGGCGGCCCTGATGCGGGCGCACCCGCTGGGGCAGCAGGCGGTCGAAATCGGACGGGTGGCGGGCGACACCCCCGGCCTTGTCTCGCTGAAAAGCGCCATCGGATCCTCCCGGATTCTTGATATGCTGAGCGGCGAGCAGCTGCCCCGTATCTGCTAGACCGCATCACGCGGGTCAAGGGCACTGGTCGGAAGCTGGAAGCTGGATGCTGGATGCTGGAAGCTGGATGCTGGAAGCTGGAATGTTCGAGCTTCTAGCCTCCAACCTCCAGCTTCTCGCGAATACTGAGAAGGAGGATGCGATGGCGCAAGATATTTCGTCGTTGCTGCAGGAGGAGCGGCGCTTCGATCCTCCCGCGAAAGTCCGGGAAGGCGCGTTCATCAAGGGCGAAGAGGAATACCGGATGATGTACGAAGAGTCGGTGCGGTCGCCCGAGGCGTTCTGGGGCCGGATGGCCGAGGAGCACCTGAGCTGGATGACGCGCTGGGACGCGGTCGTACGCTCCGACTGGTCCACGATCGGCGAGACCGAGCATCCCTACGTGGAGTATTTCCACGGCGCGCAGCTGAACGTGAGCGCCAACTGCCTCGACCGTCATCTCGATGGGCCGCGTAAGACCAAGCCCGCCATCATCTGGCAGGGGGAATCCTCGAAGGACAAGCGGACCCTGACGTATGAAGAGCTGCACGCCGAGGTGTGCCGGTTCGCGAACGTCCTGAAGGCGCACGGCGTGACGCGCGGGGACCGGGTGACCCTCTTCATGCCGATGATCCCGGAGCTGGCGGTCGCGATGCTCTCCTGCACGAGAATCGGCGCCATCCATTCGGTCGTGTTCTCGGCGTTCAGCCCCAGCGCCCTGCGGGACCGGCTGCAGGACTGCAACTCGCGGCTCCTGGTGACGACGGATGCGGCGGTGCACGGGGGCAAATCCCTCGGCATGAAGGCGAAGGCGGACGAGGCGCTCGCGGATTGCCCGAGCGTGAAGACCGTGATCGTATACCGCCGGGGCGACGGCAGCTGCGCCATGACGGCCGGCCGCGACCTCTGGTGGCATGAGGAGATGGCGCGTCCGGAGGCCGCCCGGCCGTGCCCGCCTGAGCCGATGGACGCGGAGTCGCCGCTGTTCATCCTCTACACGAGCGGCTCAACCGGCAAGCCCAAGGGCGTGCTCCACACGACGGCGGGCTACCTGCTCTTCGTCCATGTCACCTTCAAGTATATCTTCGACGTGCACGATGACGATCTGTTCTGGTGCACGGCGGACATCGGATGGGTGACGGGGCACTCCTACATCGTCTACGGGCCGCTCTCCAACGGCGCGACGGCGATCATGTTCGAGGGCATTCCGACGTTCCCCGAGCCCGACCGGTTCTGGCAGATCGTCGAGGAGTATAAAGTGACGGTGTTCTACACGGCGCCGACGGCGATCCGCGCCCTGATGCGGCTCGGGGAGGAGTGGCCGAATAAACACGACCTCTCCAGCCTGCGCATCCTGGGGTCGGTCGGCGAGCCGATCAACCCGGAAGCGTGGATGTGGTACCACCGGGTCATCGGGAAGGCGCGCTGCCCGATCGTGGACACCTGGTGGCAGACGGAGACCGGGGGCATTCTGATCACGCCGCTGCCGGGCGCGCTGGGGACCAAGCCGGGATCCGCGACAAAGCCGTTTTTCGGCGTGGTCCCGCAGGTGCTCCGGCAGGACGGCACGGAAGCCGCCGTCAACGAAGGCGGCTCGCTCGTGATCACGCAGCCCTGGCCCGGCATGCTCCGCGGCGTCTACGGCGATCCGGCGCACACGCGGATCAAGGACGTGTACTTCTCTATGTTCCCGGGCAAGTACTTCACCGGGGACGGCTGCCGGGTCGACGCGGACGGCTTCTACTGGCTGATGGGCCGCATCGATGACGTCATCAACATCTCGGGGCACCGGCTCGGCACGGCGGAGGTCGAGAGCGCCCTGGTGGCGCACCAAACGGTCGCGGAAGCGGCGGTGGTCGGGTTTCCGCATGAGGTGAAGGGGCAGGGCCTCTACTGCTACGTCACCTTGAAGCAGGGCGTCGAGCCCACGGATGAGCTGCGCAAGAAGCTCATGTCGCACGTGCGTGCGGTGATCGGTCCCATCGCGACGCCGGAGAAGATCCAGTTCACCGACGCGCTGCCGAAGACCCGCTCCGGCAAGATCATGCGGCGCATCCTCCGGAAAGTGGCGGCCGGTGAAGTGGACAACCTGGGCGACACGACGACGCTCGCCGACCCGGCGGTCGCGCAGCAGCTCGTGCGCGGCCGGCTCTGACCCGGCGTTCGCCTCCGCGGATGGGCGCCCGATGGTCCGGCTGCGGGAATGGCCGGGACTGACCGGATGGGCCTCATGAGCGTGCGCAATCTGCAGAAGATCTTCCGGGATCGTGCTCGCCAACCGGACGTGTCGATGAGCGCGCGCGCGGGAGCCTTGGTCATGGTGGCTGCGTCGCTCCTCCTGGGCGGCGGCGCGGGCGTCCTGTTCGATCCCATCTTCCAGGGGCTGGCGATCGCGCTCATGGCGGGCGAAGTCGCCTCGACGCTGCTCTCCCGCACCGCGATTCCCGTGCTCTATTACCTCATGATGCGCCGGAGTTCT
>Ga0214471_10005197_pt1 | contig 10055 bp, 10 predicted proteins | sample RVTome_5_FD_207665 | JGI IMG/M metagenome (GOLD analysis project Ga0214471, IMG submission 207665) | Soil microbial communities from uranium-contaminated site in the Upper Colorado River Basin, Wyoming, United States - RVT142D155 | ecosystem: Environmental > Terrestrial > Soil > Contaminated >... | reverse complement strand
AACTACCTGGTCGGCCAGGGCGTGCAGGCCAACCGCATCACGATCATCTCCTACGGCAAGGAGCGGCCCACCTGCACCGAACGCAGCGAGGGATGCTGGGCCAAGAACCGGCGGGCGCACTTCCTCGTGAAGGCCCGCTGATCGACACGGAGTTCATCGCGTTGTCCAGATCGACCGCGAAGGGGAGCCTCGGGCTCCCCTTCGCGGCTTGGACGCTCCTCACCGTCGCGCTCACCGCCGCCGCGGGCTGCGCCGACGTGTCCGGCCAGGCCGTGCAGCAGGACGTGGCTCAGCTCCGCCAGGACCTCAACTCGCTGACGCTCGCGGTGCACCGGGGCCGCGGGGACACCGAGACCGTGGTGGGTCAGCTCGATCGGCGCACCCGCGAGCAGGGCGCGGTGAGCAGCAAGCAGAGCGCGGCGCTCAACGCACGGCTCGACGCGCTCTCCGCGGAGGTCGGGCGCGTCTCCGCGCGCGTCGACGAGCTGTCCCAGCGGGTGGAGACCCTCGGGCGCCCGGCTCCTTCGGGCGGCGCGGCGCCGATCCCCCCGCCCGCGCGCTCCGGCCCCCTCCCGGCGCCGTCGGTCGCGGCGGTGCCCCCGCCGGTCCGCGGGGGCGCCAGCGCGGAGGAGAGCTACCAGGTGGCCTACCTCGACTTCAGCAAGGGGCTCTATCCGCTCGCGGTGTCGGGCTTCCGCGACTTCCTGCGGCGCTTCCCGGACTCGGCCCTGGCCGACAGCTCGCAGTACTGGATCGGAGAGGCCTACTTCAGCATGGCACGCGCCACCGCGAGCCAGCCCGAGAAGGCGCGGGAGAACCTGGAGCAGGCGGTGCAGGAGTTCCGGAAGGTGGTCGTCGCCTACCCGCGCGGCAGCAAGGTGCCGACCGCGCTCTACAAGGAAGCCCTCGCCCTGGTGGAGCTCAACCAGACCGCGCTCGCCCAGGCACGGCTGCAGTATCTGGTCGAGCACTTTCCGCAATCGGAAGAAGCCCCCCTGGCGAAGGAACGGCTGGCCAGCCTGAAGGAGTAACCAGCGGCGCTACGAAGCGCTACGACTGCTCGTCCTGCTCCCCGGGGTTGAAGACCCAGATCACCGTCACGTCGTCATCCGGGCTCGAGTACACCATCACGCTGCGGTCCGGATCGGCGGAGGAGACTTCCTGCACCACCACCCGCGCCGCCAGTGCCACCGGTGGGCTGGGCCAGAGCACCAGGCCGAGCGCGAGGCTCGAGACCATGAGGCTGCCCAGGGCGACCCGCGGATGGCCCCAGACCGGCTTCCAGAAGGGCAGCCACCAGGACTCGCGGATCGGCTGGGGGGCCTCGCCCGCGATACGCACCCGGACCGCGGGCCAGAAGCGCGCCCACTCGGGGTCGGCCACGTCCGGCGCCGCGCTCCGGACCAGGAGGCGGAGGCGGGTGAGCTGCGCCACCTCGCCGCCACAGCGCGGGCAGCGGGCGGCGTGAGAGGTGGCCGCTCGCCCGGCCCGGGGCCCGAGCGCACCGTCGACCAGGCGCTCGAGGCGGGGGCGGTTCCAGAGACATCCGAGGCTCGGCATCATCGGAATTATACCTCGTAGCCTGAGACGCGGGCTGGCCCTTGAATATTCCGCCCGGACCCCCTAAGGTCGGAATTCCATGGAAGAAGCCCTCACGATCCGCCTCCCGGACGGCCCCGCCCTCGAGGCTCGGCTCGCGCCCGTCGCGAACCCCAAGGGCGGGTTCGTCGTCTGCCACCCTCATCCCCTCTACGGCGGCGACATGGACAACCCCGTGGTCATCCGGGCCTCCGAGGTCGCGCAGGCCGCCGGCTACGCCACGCTCCGCTTCAACTTCCGTGGGGTGGGCGCTTCCGAGGGAGTCCACGACAAGGGACGGGGCGAGCAGGAGGACGTGAGAGGGGCGATGGCGGCGCTCGCGACCCATCTGCCCGCCGGGAGCCGGGTCGGGGTGATGGGCTACTCGTTCGGCGCCGCGATGGCGGCGCGCGCCGCCCGGCCGAGCGATCCGGAGGCGCCGCTCGGGCTCATCGCCCCACCGCTCGGGATGTACGACTTCGACTTCCTGAAGGGGGACTCCCTGCAGACGAGCCCCGGGCGCCTGCTGCTGGTGGCGGGCACCGCGGATTCCTACTGCCCGGTCGAGGCGCTCCACCGGCTGGCCGCCATCACCTCCGCGGCGGAGCGGATCATCGAGGGAGCGGACCACTTCTTCTTCGGCAAGCTCTATCCGATGGGGGAGGCGATCGGGGCCTGGCTGGCGGGAGCGCCGCCCGCCCGATGATCAGAGCCGCTCGCGCGGCAGTCGGGGCGGCGTGGCGGTGCCCGCGGAGAGGATGATGCGGATGCCCTCCTCCACCGTGAGGCCGGTGGGCAGCGTCTCCTCCTTCGCCACCACGATCACGTCGCCCAGGTAGAGGTTGTTGGTGGGCACGAACACGGTCACCATGGCGCGCTTGCCCTCGACGCCCTCGAGCAGCAGCTCGGAGGTGACGAAGCCGAAGACGTACTCGCCCTTGCGGGGATGCTCGGCGAGCACCACCGCCTTGAAGGAACTGCGCTGCTGGGGCGAGAACGACTCCAGGAGCTGCTTCACCGAGGGATAGATGCTGCGGAAGATCGGCACGTGCTCGAAGAGGCGCTCGATGCGGGCGAGGATGCGCCGGCCGACCACGTTGCGGGCGATCGTGCCCATCATGAAGATGATGACGACCGCGGTGAGGAAGCCCAGGCCGGGAATGCGCCGGCCGAGCATCTGGGTGTACACCGGCGAGAAGAAATCGTCGATCGCGTTCCAGAACACCCACAGCAGCCAGGCCGTGGCGATCGCGGGAACGGTGGAGAACAGTCCGGTGATGAACCGGACCTTGATCCAATTGCGGAAACTACCCGACATGTCAAATCGATGAGACCACACGGCCCAGGGCAAGTCAAGGAACTGACCGGCAAGGTCGCGCTCGTCACCGGCGGCGCGGTGCGCGTCGGCCTCGAGATCGCGCGCGCGCTCGCGGACGCGGGCGCCGACGTGGCGGTGGGTTACCATCGCTCGGCGGCGGCGGCGCGCGCCGCGGTGCGCGAGCTCGAGGCCCGCGGGGTGCGCGCGGCCGCGCTGCGCGCCGACGTGGCCCGGCCGCGCGAGGCGCGCGCGCTCGTGGCGGGCGCGGTGAGGCGGCTGGGCCGTCTCGACATCCTGGTCAACAACGCGGCCGTCTTCTTCCGCACGCCGGTGCTCACCACCACGCCCGCCCAGTTCGACCGGCTCCTCGCCGTCAACCTGCGGGCGCCCTTCTTCGTGAGCCAGGCGGCCGTCCGCGCGATGGGCCGGCGCGGTGGGCGCATCATCAATATCGCGGACGTGGGCGCGGTGCGCGCCTGGGCCGGCTACGTGCCCTACGGCGTCTCCAAGGCGGGCGTCATCATGCTCACCCGCGGTCTCGCCGCCGCCCTGGCCCCCCGCATCCAGGTGAACGCGGTGGCGCCCGGCGTGGTGCTGCTGCCCGAGGGCTTCCCGCGTGCATCGGGACGCCGCCTCGTCGCGCGCATCCCGATGGGCCGCCACGGCCGGCCCGCCGACGTCGCGCAGGCGGTCCGTTTCTTCGCCACCTGCTCCGACTACATCACCGGCCAGGTGCTCTTCGTCGACGGCGGCATGTCCGTACTCTAAGAGGGCCCTGAAAAAGGCCCATCTGCTTCGTTGGGGCCCTCGGCGGCACGCTCAACGTACAGAGAGTACGCCTCGCGCCCGACCTTCGGGCCCCGCCTCGCATCTGGACCTTTTTGAGCGCCCTCCTCATGAGCTCCTACACGAGCAAGCGGAGCGCGGCGGGGCAGATCGAGATGTCGAGCGGGGTGTGGAAGCCGAGCTCGCCGTCGATCTGGACCGGGAGTGGCGCGCCCGCGTCGATGCGCACCTCGGCCGCGCGCCTGGTTTGGATCCGGGGATTGGCGAGATGGCCACCCCAGTACACCGTGGGCAGCCAGCGCGCCAGCTCGAGGCGTCCCAGCGCGCCCAGCAGCACCACGTCGAGGAGACCGTCGTCGGGGCGGGCGGCCGGCGCGATGCGCATGCCCCCGCCGAGCGACGCGCCGTTGCACACCACCACACTCGCGGCCGGTCCGGCCCAGGCATCGACGTCGTCCAGCCGCACCGCCATCTCGGCGGGCCGGTATTCGTAGAGGCTCGCCAGCACCGCGCGGAGATAAACGAGGCGGCCGCCCCGCCCGCCCGCTCGTTCGGCCACCACCGCGTCGAAGCCCGCCCCGGCCCAGCCCAGGAAGAAGCGCTCGCCGCCCGGCCAGCGGGCCAGTCCCACGTCCCGCGCGACGACCCGGCCGTCCACGAGACGGCGCGCGGCCTGGAGCGGATCCCGCGTCAGCCCCAGGTTGCGGCAGGCGTCGCGTCCGCGGCCGGTCATGAGCGCACCGACGGTCACCGGATACTCCTCGCGGAGCGGGAGGAGGCCGTTGACCACCTCGTTCAGCGTCCCGTCGCCTCCCACCGCGACCACCAGGGGGACGCGGGCTCGCGCGGCCTCGGCGGCCAGCGTCGTGGCGTGACCGCGCGCGCGTCTCGACGATCTCGAAGGCGAAGTTCTGCCGGGCGAGGAAGTCGCTCAGGGAGGGCCAGAGGCGCCGGGTGCGGCCGCCACCGGCCGCGGGGTTTACGACGAGGAGGGCCGGCGCGGCCATGTGCGGCCGACGCGGCCGCCGCCCATGACGCGCAAAAAATCGCTCATGGACGGAAAGCGCATCATCGGGTTCTCGCGCTTCTCAGCGCCGATGGTGGTCTGCGATCCGCCGTAGTTGTGGCCGGGCAGCACGACCGTCTCCTCGGGCAGCGCGCCCAGGCGCCGCGTGAGCGAAGTGTACATCTCCTCCGGGTCGCTGCCGGGCAGGTCGGTGCGGCCGCACGAGCGGATGAAGAGCGTGTCGCCGGAGATGAGGCAGCCGTCCACCAGGAAGCATTGCGAGCCCGGCGTGTGCCCGGGGGTGTGGATGAAGGTCAGCGGTATCTGCCCCACCTGGAGCGTGTCGCCCCCCCGCACCGGTACCAGGTCCGAGCCCAGCCCCTTGAGGAACTCGCGCTCGTCCTGGTGCACGTAGACCTTCATGGGGTGCTTGGCGAGCAGCTCCTCCACGCCCGGGATGTCGTGGCCGAAGAGGTGGCCGCCCACATGATCCTGATGCGTGTGGGTCACCAGCGCGCCGGTGAGCCGCATGTCGTCCTTGGCCACCAGGTCCGCGATGCCGTCGATCTCCCAGGCCGGATCGACCACCACGCACTCGCGGCTCGCCTGGTCGCCGAGGAGGTAGACGAAGTTCTGCATCGGCCCCAGCTCGATCTGCCGCAAGTAGAGCGCCGACTGCGCCATCAGTTCACCCACACGAGCTGGTAGTAGCCGCCGGTCACGATCTGCGGTCGGTACCCGCCGCCGACCAGCACCCCCTCCGCCGAGACGTACCCCGGCACCCACACATAGGTCGTGTACGCGGTCGGTACCCACTGGTAGGCCCAGTACCCCGCGCAGCAGACCACCGGCGGGGCCGAGACGATCGGCGGGCGGCCCGGATGGCCGTGGGGCGGCCGGACCGGCACGCGGGGCGCGGGGCGGGGCTCGAGCCGCGCGGGAGGCGGCGTCATGGCGAACGGATTGGGCGCGAGCACGGTCGGACGCAGCTCACCGGCGGCCGCCGAGCCGAGCGGCCCGGCCAGGGCGAGCAGTGCAAGACTTGCGATGACCGCGCGTGTTCTCATGCGTCTCCGACGGTCGCTCCGATGGCCCTATTCTGCCATCGCCGCGACCGGGGAAGCCCGGGTCAGGAGGGGATTTCGGTCCTGGCCTGGCGCAGGTCGTCCAGATCCTTGCTGGACACCGCGAAGATGCCGGGCTCGGCTTTCAACTTCACGTACGTGACGGCGCCGTCGGTGCGCCCGACCAGGAGCGTGGCCAGCTCGCCGCCCCCGTCCTTGAACAGGGTCAGCTCCACCTCGGGCTTGTCGAGGCCCCACTTGGCCGCGTCCTCCGGGCCCTTGGCCGCGATCTCCTTCCACTTGAGGCTCCGGAGCGTCAGGAGCATGCGCGCCACGCGGCCTTCCTGGGTGTTCCCGCGGGCCGGCTCGACCACCTTCCACTCCGAGTCGCCGCTCTTCTCCACGACCAGGGGCTTGTCGCCGGCGGCCACGCGCGCCTTCTTGATATCGCCCAGCTCGAACGCGGGCAGCAGGGCCCGGTCGCGCAGCTCGGCGACCCCGGGCGTGAGGTCCGCGAGCATCTTCCCCTCGACCAGCATCACCGGCCCTTCCCCCCGCACCGCGGCCACCGCCGCGGGCTGCCCTCCGCGGCGCTCCGCGGAGGACTGCAGCAGGAGCGTCTTCGGCCCCTTGGCGCCCTCCTCCCAGAGCTTGATCGTGATCTCGGGCCGGCCGAGGAAGCGCGCGGCCTCGGCGGGCGTCTCGGCGAGAAAGCCGAGGGCGCGCAGGTCGCGGATCTTCCACAAGAACCCGGTCACCGCGGCCGAGTCGGCCTTGAGAAGCTCCGGCGCGGTGAGCTTCCAGCCGGTGCCGTCCTTCTCGAGCGTGACGCCGCCGCCCCCGTGCGCGAGCTCGACCCGGGTGAGCTGGTCGTAGGCGTAGGTGACGACGGTCTTGTCGCGCAAGACCGCCATCGTCTTCGGGAACGCCGTCCACACCGCCTCGGCGGTCAGGAGAACGCCCGCCTCGCCCTCGCGCTTGACGTAGACCCCCTTCTTCTCCGGCACCGGGCGCCCCACGAGCAGGGTCCGGGAGGAGCGGTCCTTGTCACGGCCGAGCCACACCGTCACCCGGGAAGGCTTGTCGAGCCCGTAGGGCGCGAGGGCCTTCGGCGCGTCGTCCGCGAACTCGATCGCCTTGGCCCCCGCGAGCTTCTCGATGAAGTCGGCCACCACCTCCGCGTCGGCGCGGAGCGCGCGTGGCTTCACGATGCGCCACTTGCCCGGCTCGTCGGCGGCGAGGCTGACCTGATCGCCGCTCACCTCGAGGTCGAGGCCGGTGAGATTGCGCCGGTCGAACGCGATCACGCTGCGGTCCCGGAAATCGGCGGCCGGGCGCGCGGTGTCGCGCGCGACGCTCTCCGACATCGTGATCACCGCGGGCTTGTCGCCCTCGCGCGCGTAGACCCAGACCCCGGTCGGGTTCTTGCCGCCCACGCGGAGGACGAGCGGCGCGGCGGCGCCCTTGACCTCGAGGCGCACCTCCGCCTCCGGCGGGTCCAGACCGAAGTCGGCCGGCTTGGCCGGGTTGGGATCGACCTCCCGGTCCATGCGCGCGGTGGCCAGGCCGGTGATCATGTCATCGACCGCGGCTCGGTCGGCCCGCACTCGCAGGGGCTCGAGCATCTCCCAGCCGTCCGCGGTGCGCTTCAGGCGGACGGTCTCGCCCTTCCGCGCGATGGTGACGCCCTCGACGTCCTTGGGATCGACGGTCCAGATGCGCCCCTTCGCGGACTCCGCCTTCTCGCGCTTGGGGTTGAGCCAGTAGGTGTCGTAGTAGAAGAAGCCGCCGAGGCCGGCGGCCAGCAGCAGGAGGACGACGAGGGTCTTGCCGCGCGCCATGGGCTAGGGAACTCGGAGGGGGCTACGCCCCCCTTCCGAACCTCCCCCGGAAACCGGAAGCGTGGGCGGAGCCCGCGCTGGAAGTGGACCCGATTGCCTGCCCGTGCGTCACCAGGGCAGACTCCTAGCGCGCGCGGCGCCGCTGCATGATCACCGCGATGCCGCAGATCAAGACCGCGCCCGGCAGCGCCAGGAGGGGCAGGCCCAGCACCAGCCGGGACTGGCCGGAGGTCAGCACCACCGGGTTCTGCTTCGGATCCTTGGCACGGATCGAGATGAGATCCTCCTCCTCCGCGAGCCAGGACACGACGTTGAGGAAGAAGTCGCGGTTACCCTGGAAGCCCAGATACTGATTGGCGGCGAAGTCGGCGGTGCCCACCACCACGATGCGGGCCTTCGGCGTCTTCTTTGCCGCGTCGACCTCCGCCTTCGGATCGGGTTGCGCGTCCACCGTGGCCACCAGGGCCACCGATAGCGGGCCCCTCTTCTCGTTGGAGTCTGCCGCCGCCGGACCCTTACCAGTTTGGAAGAAGACCCGGTCTGTCTCGCCCCATGAGTCACGGCTCGTCAGGGCGAGCGGCGAAACCTGCGTGCCCTTCGGCACGGCTTTCGCAGACCCGACCGAGCGCGTGAACGGGAACAAGGTCATGACCCCGCCCATTTCCTTCGTGACCGGGTGCGCTTCATATCGCTCGATCACCGGCAGCAGCGGCCCCGCGCCGAGGAGCTGGCCGACCGGGTTCAGCTCGATGACCACGTCCTCGTCCACCACGATCCCGTACTTGGTCAGGTACTTCACGGTGGTCTCGGCCTGGAAGGGCGCGGCCATGAAGAAGACCTTGCCCGCCCTGGCGATGTAGCCGTCGAGGGCGGCCAACTCATGCGGGAGGAGATCCGTCTTCGGGCTCGGCACCATCACGATGGCCGCGTCCTCGGGGATCTTCGGGTCCCGGGCCAGGAACAGCTCCTTGACCTCGTAGTTGGCCTTCTCCATCTGCTCCTTGGCCTGGCTGAAGCCGGCCCGGTCCGTGCTCCCGATCTCGCGCTCGCCGTGGCCCTTGAGCACGTAGACGGCCCGCTTGCCCGCGCGGGTGATCTTGACGATGGCGTTGGTGAGCTTCTCCTCCTCGGCGTCCTGCACCTTCTCGGTCCGCACCTGCCCCGCCGCGCCTCCCTCCAACACCACGGTGCCGTAGCTCTCCACCGCGTACTGCCGGGCGAGGGCGGGCGCCCGGTCCGTGTCCTCCAGCCGCCAGGTGAACTTGCCGCCCGAGTAGGTCGCGTACTGGGTGAGCAGGTCCTCCGCCGTCTTCTTGCCCGGCGTGTCCGAGCGATAGAACGCGATCGCATTGACCGGGGCCTTCAGGGTCCGCAGCACCTGGATCGTCTGGGGCGAGACGCTGTTTCGCTTGTTCTCGGTGAAGTCCCAGCGGACGTGGTGCCGGACCGAGATGGCGTTGGCCGCCACCACGACGCCCAGGGCGAGCAGCGCCATCACCGCGGCGCCCGCACCGTAGCGAACCGCGCGAGTGCCCATCGCCGAGCGCGCCTCGCCCGCGTTGAGGGCGAGCGAGAGGAGCAGCAGGGCGGCGCCCAGGCCCAGGAAGACCCACTGGGCGGGCACGCCCGGGTAGAAGAGCCAGAGGGCGCCCGCGAGCAGGAGGCTGATCACCGCCGCGGTGACCGCGTGGCGCCTGAGCCAGCTCATCGGGCTAGCCCTTCCATCGCTTGGACTCGAGCGAGCGCAGGGTGAGGAACAGGGCCAGCGCCACGCCGGTCACGTAGTACACGAGGTCCTTGGTGTCGATGAGGCCACGGGTAAAGCCCTCGAGGTGATCGCCGATCGAGAGGTACTGGAGCACGGTGCGCATGTTGCCGCCCGCGAACTCGGCGCCCCAGCCGATGACCCAGAACGCGAGCAGCACCCCGAAGGTGCCGAAGCCGGCCACGATCTGGTTCTCGGTCAGCGAGGAGATGAGCACGCCCACCGCGAGGAAGACCGCGCCGGTCAGGATCAACCCAAGGTAGCCGGTCAGGATCGGCCCCCACTCGACCCGGGTGAAGTACGCGACGAGTCCGGGGTAGAGCAGGGTCAGGCCGAGCAGGATCAGGTAGAGGGCGAGGGCGGCCAGGTACTTGCCGGCGAGCACCTCGCCGTCGCGCACCGGGTAGGTCAGCAGCAGCTCGATGGTGCCCGACTTCTTCTCTTCGGCGAAGAGGCGCATGGTCAGCATCGGGATGAAGAAGAGAAGCACCACGCTCATGTTGGTGAAGAGCGGGCGCATCACGTTGTCCACCACGTTGAGGTTCTGGCCGAACTGCGGCTGCATGAACGACCGCATGGAGGCGTCGCTGTAGAAGAGGAAGATCTGGCTGAAGAACCAGCCGGAGATCAGCAGGAAGAAGGTGAAGACCACGTAGGCCACCGGTGAGCCGAAGTACAGCCGCATCTCCTTCTTGAA
>Ga0214471_10005196_pt1 | contig 10055 bp, 5 predicted proteins | sample RVTome_5_FD_207665 | JGI IMG/M metagenome (GOLD analysis project Ga0214471, IMG submission 207665) | Soil microbial communities from uranium-contaminated site in the Upper Colorado River Basin, Wyoming, United States - RVT142D155 | ecosystem: Environmental > Terrestrial > Soil > Contaminated >... | reverse complement strand
GACGCCGCCGATACGCGGGTCGCTGAAATGCCGGACCAGTTCGCGCAGCGCGTTCTTTTCAAACATGTTGTTGGCGTCGGAAAAAACCACGATCTCCGAGGTTGCGCGAGCCACCGCGCGGTTGAGAGCGGCGGTTTTTCCGCGTCGGGCCGGTTCGTGCAGCGATTGCACCCCCTGGTCCTGAAAACGCTTTACGATTTGTGATGTTGAATCGGTGGAGCCGTCCGAGACCACCAGGATATGCAGCCGCTCCCTCGGGTAATCCGTTTCCAGGGAGTTGCGTATCTTGGCCTCGATCACGCGTTCTTCGTTATAGGCGGCGATGATCAGCGTCACCGACGGCAGCGCGCTGTCCACGCCGCCATTCCCGTGCGCCGATTTGCCACCGCGTAATCGCGCCAGCAGAATGATGCCGACGGGATATAAAAGGTAGTTGTACAGCAATAGTGCGGAAGAGATGAAAAAAATAGCTTGGGCCATGGAATAGTAGCAATTATTTGTATTAGGCACCTAGCCGGGCAAGACGCTTTTCGATGTCATCCAGCGCGGTAAATATGTTACGCCGGTCTCCCTCCCGGCGCATAATGTAAATATAGCGGAAACCGATGTGATGCAGGAAGAAAAGACATGTCAGGACCGTTTTCATGTCCGGCGTTACCGGCATGGCCCCGGCATAGGCCGCAATGAGCGATTTTTCATGATCGCTGTGGTTTTCCGGCAAAATCACATCGCGGTAAACGTCGAAGAAGTCCCGCCCTTCCGACACAATGCGGTTGTAGAGCAGGAGATACATCAGGTCGAGCCACGACAGGTTATTCTGGCGTGAGTGCTCCCAGTCGATGATGCCGTTAATCTCCAGGGTGTTCTTGTCGAAGATGAGGTTTTCCAGTTTGTAGTCGCCGTGCAACCAGACTGTGACCATGTTCTTGCCATGGACGACACGGCGCAGATGGGATTCGATCCGTTCCATGACTGGCCGCGTATTCGGATAAGTGGCGGAAACCTGACTGGCGATAGCGCCGAACAGTTTTTCGAAGGCGCCATCATCAATGACAATCTCGCGTGCGGTGATCTGGTGGAAGCGGATCAGGAAATCTGCGGCATTGCGCGTAAGTCGCTCCAGATGACGCATGTGGTTGTCAACGATCATGCCCGGAATTTCACTGATTGCAAAATAGGTTGCGCCGTCGACGGAACATTCGGTATACAGCCGTGGCAGCCGTGCCGCGAGAAATGGTGAAAGGGCGCGCACTTCGTTGACGATGCCAATTTCCTTGCGGCGCCACGCCAGCACCCGGGCTACTTTGGGGATGACGATGATGACATTTTCTTCGCCATCGGCCGCCTTCCCCAGCGTAATAATGGTCTTGCCCGGCAACACAATGTAGCGGCGGAAGCCGGGATCGTCTTCACGAGGCGCGGACAGAACCTTTCGTAAAGCCAGATCCTTTATAAATTTTTGTAACGGACGGTCAAGCTCGCGATCCTTGGCGCACACCAGTCCATAGGCTGGCGCCAGATGTTTAGCGCCGGTTTTCCCGAGAACGATTTGCTTGAACTGCTCGTTGATTGTCAGGCTGTTTTTTGTTGATTGATATCCGGATGACGCGATGACTTCAACCACCCGGTCGTTTTCCACCATGTAGGGGTAAACCTGGAGGTTTCGGAATCCGGAATGTCCAGCCAGACGCTTCAGGCCTCGTAACGACGCGAGCCGCGACGAACCGGACAGGTTGCCCAATGGGCAACGCAGCCGTTGCAGCAGGCGGGTGTATCCCCATGGATTTTTTTCCCCGAAATGCGCGAAGCCTCCGGATTTCAGGACGCGGAAGACTTCATCGAACAGCGCCGAGGAGAGCAGGGCGCAGAGGCTTGATGCCGTTGCCGGATTTGCCAGCAGTGTTGCGACCACGTCGTGGTGGACGAAGGCGTCGAAGTGTTCATCCGGGAACGGTAATCGGGCTGATTCGGCCGGTATATGAATGACCTGCACGTTCGGGAGATTAACCGATGCCAATCGATGCCGGATGATGTGCACCGTAACAGGGCAGGGATGAACCACGGTCACCGAGAATCCTGCCTCGGCGAAAGCCACCGCCGTGTTGCCGAAGCGGGCATCGAGACAGAGCACCGAGGCAGCGGGTGGAAGCGGGGGGAGCAGGTGTCGCCAGCCGTCCTGGTCGTAGGACCACGCCTGTTCGATGTACCGGTCTGCGACGGTGCGTGGCAGAGTTTCCAGCAGCCGTATCAGTTCATCGTCCCATCCATAATGCCTTGCCAAGCTCTCCAGAGTCTGACCGGGATGTCGACTCATCGAGCCCGCTCCGTGTACCGCCGGAGTTGCCAGGAGAGAGTCGGTTTGTGGTGGCTGGAAATGAGATGCACGTAGCTATTACGGACGCCCGTCAGTGGGCGCCCGGACGTTTCCGATGCCGCACTTTACCAGTCCCGGGGTGCATGCACTAGGGCCGGCAGGTCCGCGCAGCGTGACGCCGTTTCAGGCCGTTCTAATTGGATTCGTATGCGCCCAGATCGAAAGCAAGGCCCTGTGGGCGCGGGACACCGACAAGGTCGGTCAAGGGGGCCGGGACATCATTCAGCGCGGCGCGCCCCGCATCGATCGCCGGGGCGCCGGTTGTGAGCCGGTAGTCTGCCGATGTGGTGCTGACGAAAAGCTCGGCCGGGGTAGTCGCGAACGAATCGGTGTCTAAGCCGGCGGCCTGCCAGGCGCTCAAACCTGCAACGGAAGTTTCTCCATCGAAGGACAGGCGGCCGGTGAGGACATTGTTGTTGCTTGCGAAGTTGGGGTTGGAAACCGAGACGCTGCCGGTGCTGTCGTTGTCGCTCAGAAGGATGTTATTGAAGATCGTGTGCCCACCGCGATCCTGGCTCATTTTCAGCGCCCAGCCCCCGCCGTGCGTGGCAAGCAGGGTGTTATTTATGATCTTGATATTTTTCGGGCCGGCGGCGCCATCGATCTGGAAGGCACGCAGAGCGTTACGGCCGTTGCCGTAGATCAGGTTGTTCCGGACCAGCGAATCCTGCACGCCATCCATATCCAGGCCGTTCGCGGTATTGCCGTGCATGATGTTATTTTCGATGATCAGTCCGCGGTGCAGACCATCGCCGCCCATGCTCGAATCGCCATTGAAGTGGATGCCATTTTTGGCATTGCCGATGCAGCGATTGCCGCGCAGGACGGTGTTATCCGATCCGCCGTTGGCAAGGTAGATACCGTGACTGCTGATGGAGCCGCTCGCCAGGTTGCCTTCGACGAGCGAATCGGCCGTCTGCGAGAGATAAATATTCGTCGAACCGGAGTTCCGTACCGTGTTGCGACGGATAATCACGCCGCGCATGGGCCAGGCGGCTGAGGCCTTGTGGGAGGCGATCCCTGCCCGCGGCATCCCGGCGACGGTGAATCCTTCAATGATGATGTAATGGGTGTTGTTGAGCGTGATGCCCTCGCCGTTGCCGTTCGGCCGATCGATGACGGTGCCGTTTCCCGCGGCTTTGATCGTGACAGGGCTGGTTGCCGTGCCGCCGGAGTAGACCGCAAAACCGCGATAATTCCCGTCGTGAACCAGCACGGTATCACCGGGCCTGGCGGCGTTTACCGCCGCCTGGATGCTGGAGTACTCCTGTGTCGGCCCTCTGTCGTCATCCACCTGTCGAACCGTGGGGTTACCGTCAGTGTTTATGCCAACCCCACCGCCACAGCCTGTCGCAAGAGCAAAAGATGCCAGCAGAAAGAAGAGAGGGATTTTTGAAATGACCATGGCGGCGACTCTATCAGGCCGGGTCAGAGCTCACCAGAGTTGGGGGCGCGTGTAAATTCCATAAGAAAAAACATCAACGGGGCCGTTGGCCCCGTTGATGAACACTACATCAGAACAGAAAGGATCAATACGACGACTCGTACGCGCCCAAATCGAAGGCTATGCCTTGCGGCCGCACGGTGCCGGTAATATCGGTCAAGGGGGCCAGAACCGCGCTGAGCGACACAATTCCGGTATTGATCGCCGGTGCGCCGGCCTTGAGCTGGTAGTCATCCGCCGAGGCGTTGACGAACAGGCTCGACGAGGTGGTCGTGAACGAATTGGCATCGTAACCGGCGGCCTGCCAGGTGCTCAGGTTCACGATCGAGCTTTCACCGTTATAGGACAGTCGTCCAACCAGGGCATTGTTGTTGCTCACGAAGCTGGTGCTGGCGACCGAGATGCTGCCGGTGCTGCCGTTGTCACTCAGCAGGATGTTGTTGAGGAACACGTGCCCGCCAAGGTCTTCACTGAATTTCACGGACCAACCGCCGCCGCTGGGCACGATCAGGGTATTGTTGATGACCTTGATGTTTTTCGGCCCCTGCGCGGCGTCGATCCGGAAAATACGCAAGGCGCCGCGACCATTGCCGTACATGAGGTTGTTCTGGAACACCGAATCCTGCACTCCGTCCGCGTCCACGCCGTTGGCGGTATTGTCGTACAGGATGTTGTCTTCGACAGTGATGCCGGTGTGCAGTCCGTCGCCGCCGACGCTCGAGTCACCATTGAAGTGGATGCCGTTCTTGGCGTTGTTGTAGCAGCGGTTGCCGCGCAGGATGGTATTGTCCGATCCGCCGTTGGCGAGATAAATCCCGTGGCTGGTAGCGGAACCGCTTGTGATATTGCCCTCGATGAGCGAATCCGCCACCTGTGAAAGATAAATATTGGTCGAGCCTGAATTCTGCACCCTGTTATTGCGGATAATCAGCCCGCGGATAGGACTGGTGGCACTGGCATTGTGGGTGGCCAGACCGTAACCCGACATGCCGGTGACGGTGAAGCCTTCTACGGTAACGTAGTGTGAGTTACTGAGCGTGATGCCTTCGCCACTGCTGTTGGCTTGGTTAATAACAGCCGAGCTGCCTTGTGCCTTGATCACGATGCGGTTGGATGCCGTACCATCCGCCGAAATGGAAAAGCCGCTGTAATTGCCGTCATGAACCAGAATGGTGTCACCCGGGCGCACGACGTTGACCGCCGCCTGGATAGTGGAATATTCCTGGTTGGCGCCCGCCGTGTCGTCCACGCACAGCACCGTGGACGAGCTGCAAGCCTGCGAGGTGGAGGTGGTATAGGTCACGGTCAGTGTATCGCTGCTGGCATTCCCGGCCGCATCGCGCGCCGTTACGGTGATGGTGTTGGTGCCGTTTTGCAGCACAATGCTGGAGACACTCCATGAAGTCGTGCCGCTGGCGGTGCCGCCGCCACCCAGTGAATTCGACCAGGTCACCTGGGCCACGCCGACGTTGTCCGAGGCCGTGCCGCCGAGGCTGAGCGTGCCGCTCGAGGCGGTATAGCTCGTGCCGGTGGTGGGCGAGTTGATGGTGACCGTGGGGTTGGTGGTATCAGCCACGTTATAGGTCACCGTCAAAACATCGGTATTCAGGTTGCTGGCCGCGTCCCGCGCTGTCACGGTAATAACGTTGCTTCCACTCTGAAGCGTAATGCTGCCAACGCTCCATGAGGTCGTGCCACTGGCGGTGCCGCTGCCGCCACGGTTGTTGGACCAGCTAATTTGCGTGACACCCACGTTATCGCTGGCGGAACCACCCAGGCTCAGCGTGCCGCTGGAAGTGGTGTATGTGGCGCTGCTCGTGGGCGAACTGATGGTGACGCTGGGGGCGGTGGTATCGCCCGGTGTGGTGGTGGAATAGGTGACGACCAGGCTGTCGGTTCTGGTATTACCGGCCGCGTCGCGCGCCGTCACGGTCAGGGTATTGCTTCCGCCCTGGAGACTGATGCTGCCGGTGTTCCACGAAGTCGTGCCGCTCGCCGTGCCGCTGCCGCCACGGCTGTTGGACCAGGTCACCTGGGTCACGCCGACGTTATCCGAGGCGGAGCCGCTCAGGCTGAGTGTGGCGCTGCTGGTGCTGTAGCTTGAGGCGCTCGTGGGACCACTGATGGTCACCGACGGTGCAGTCGTGTCCGCCGGGGTGGTGGGGGTGGAACCGCCGGTGGCGGCGGTGTTGGCGTCAGTATTGCTGTCAGCGCCGCCGCCGCAGGCGGTCAGCAGAATGGCAAGCAATGAAAATACGAGGGGGTATTTGACCTTGAACATAATATTTCTCCAAGTTACAGATTGAGTTATCCGTCATGTCACCCCCACGGGACATTACGGATAGATTCCGGACGGTATCGGATTGCCGAGGTATTCCCAGATATAGGTTGTTAAGGTTACCGGGCCCAGGTTGCCGAGACGTTGTCCGGTGGAACAAAAGCCGCGCGTGGTATTGGCGCACATATCGCGCTTGATACGGTCTTCATTTGGCCATGGCCACAGAGACGTGGCGGCGAGCGTGTTGTAGCTCGCGTCGCCGAAGCGCGTGCCGTCGGTGCCGTAGCGGTACAGCAGGTTGGCGCCGATATCCGCACCGCCAAATCCCAGGGCCTTCAGGAGCGAGTTGGACTCGACACGGACGATATGTTTCAGCGAGGAGGTGATCCCGTCAGCCAGGGGATTCGATGTGTAGCAGCCTGTGGAGCAGGATGTGTTGTTATAAGCGCCGGATCGGGCGTTATACACGTTCGCGTAGCTGGGCTTATAGGAGGAATTGATGCCATAACGACCGGCATTCACGGAAATCACGTTGCGCAGGGTGCCGCTGGTCAATTCCGGGGCTATCCGCACGCCGTCGCCGTTTCTGGCGTAGGCCGTCAGATTCTCCATAAGATTGTTGGTGCCGGAACGGGCGATATTGAAGCCCCAGCCGGCTGAATCCCAGGCCACGGCGTTGGCGATCTTGATGGTCGGATCCACGGTCCCGCCGGCGTCCGGCTCCATGTAATAACCGGCGTCAGGCGAATTTAGCGAGAGGGTGCCGAGCCATTCGGCGCGGCCGAAATTAGGCCCGGGCGCGTGTTGGGCCACGGCGAAGTCGCCGTAAGGCTCATCTGTGGCGGCCAGAATACGGTCGACCACCATGACGTTTTGCAACGACACGTCCATGGAATTATAGACGGTGATGCCAACGTTGGGATTGCCGCTGCCGCTGCAGCCGGAGGTACCGCAACCATCGCCGCGCACGACCACGCGCCGCCAGACATTATGATGGGAGCGGTAGTTGATCGCGATGATGCGCGAGCCCGAGGTCCAGATCCAGACGTCTTCAATCAAATCGTAATCATTGCCGTTGTCATGATCGTTCGTGCCGATGCCGAACGAGCCATGGAATCCGCAATCTTTGACAGTGACGTAACTGGTGTTGTAGAGGCTGCCACCCCCTTCGAAGGTGATCCCCTGGATTTTGATGAAACTGTCCTTGCGTGTGGAACGGCCGATGAACAGGCCGCCCTGAATGGTTACGTTGCCCGGATTCAGCGCATGCACGTAGGTCACGTTATTGAGGCTGGTTCCGGAGGGCGGCTGGGCGGAGCCGGTGCCCTGGTAATTGATGTATCCCGTTCCTGCTGCCGCGGAATAAGTGCCGTCGAGCAGAATCAGTTCGTCACCCCCCGACATGCTGCCGAAGGCCTTGGCGAAAGATTTCCACGGAGCGGAAAGCGAGCGGCCGTCATCGCTGTCGCTGCCCGTGGGCGAAAGATAATAGGTCGTCCGGCTAGTGCTGCCGCTGCCACTGTACGTGACGATCAGGGTATCGATTCCCGTATTCCCCGCCGCGTCGCGCGCCGTCACGGTGATGGTGTTGGTGCCGTTTTGCAGGGTGATGCTGCCGACGTTCCAGGAACCGGTGCCGCTGGCCGTGCCGCTGCCACCCAGTGAATTCGACCAGGTGACCTGCGTGACGCCGACGTTGTCCGAGGCGACACCGCCGAGACTCATGGTGCTGTTAAGAGAGGTGTAACTGGCGCTGGTTACCGGCGAGTTGATCGTGACGCTGGGACGCGTGGTGTCGACAGAACCACTGCCCGAACCTCCGGATGAACCACCGGTAGTGGTGTTGGTACTGGTGCTGGTAGCAGCCGGGGCACTGTCACCACTGCTCGCTCCGCCGCCGCAGGCGGTCAGAAAAACGGAAAAAAGAAAAAGGAGGATGACGAGAGGTTGAAATTTTGTGACGCTGCCCGATGCGAGATGTTGCCCGCTAGCGATTTCCATTTAGTTTCCCTGACCTCATCCGCGAGATCGTTTAACGGTACTGGCGACTTTCACTACCCCGCAAACGCGACTCTGTGTTCGCTTTCGTCAGGCACTTTTCTCAAATATAACCGCTGGATACAGCACAAACGCAGTGGAAACTGATTTGCGGATGGTTATGACGGATGAATGGCAATTGTTCCGATGAAAGCAAAAAAGTCGGGTAATCGACGGTACCGTTTTGCCGGTCTGCTGAGGGCGTCGACGACGGAAAACGGCGTCTGGGGCGGTTCACGTAACGCCAACTGGCGATCGGCGTCGGCTATGGTAAATTCCCAAACCGGAGCGCCCGGGGCGCATGCCGTTGCATAACGATACAACAGGAATAAAAAATGAAAGTGTTGGTTACCGGCGGCGCCGGGTTTATCGGCTCGCATCTGGTGGAGAGGTTGCTCGAGGCGGGGGACCGTGTACGGGTGGTGGACGATCTTTCCACCGGCAAGCGCGAGAATCTCGTCGAGCATGAGGCGCTGGAATTCATCGAGGGCGATATCCGTGACGCCGGGTTGGTCGACCGATGCGCCAGGGGGATGGATGCCGTGGTGCATCTCGCTGCCGTCGCCTCGGTACAGGCCAGCATGGAAGATCCCGTCCGCACGCATCAGGTCAATTTTGACGGAACCCTGAATCTGCTGGAAGCATCGCGTCGGCACGGCATCAAGCGGTTTATTTACGCCTGTTCCGCGGCGGTGTATGGCGATGCGGCCAGCATCCCGGTCTCGGAAGCGGCAATGACCAAACCGTTGTCACCGTACGCCGTAGACAAATTGTCCGGTGAGCATTACCTGCTTCACTATTACCGGTCCCACGGCCTGGCGGCCACGTCCTTCCGGTTTTTCAATATCTACGGACCACGGCAGGATCCATCCTCGCCCTATTCGGGCGTCATCAGCATTTTTGTGGAACGTTTGATGCGTAACCAGCCGGTGACGGTATACGGGGATGGAACGCAGACGCGCGATTTCGTTTATGTCGCCGACCTGGCCGATCTGCTGGCACGCACGGCGCGCGGAATGGAGGGCAACGGCGGCGTGTTCAATGTCGGCACCGGCAGGCCGCATTCATTGCTGCAACTGCTGGCGCATCTTGAGAAGCTCTCGGGAAAAAAAATCGAACGCCGGCACGAACCGGCGCGCGCCGGCGATATCCAGCATTCCTGCGCTGATGTTACGCGACTGAAGGGAACTTTTGGTAACACGCCAGCGACACCCTTTGAACAGGGCCTGAAAAAACTGCTCGAGTCCCTCAACGCTTGAGGCAGGTTTTTGTCACAAGGGCATTGCCAGGGACAGGTTGAACGCCACGTCGGGCGCGGCGCCGACCACCATGTCCTCCGATATCGAAAACGCCAGGAAGGTTCGTGGCGCGAATTCCCAGTCCAGGCCCAGCAATCCCTGCACGGCGTATCTTCCCAATTGTCGCAAACCGCTGTCGCTGTAGAACGGGCTGTGCGTATCCAGCTGGGCGTTGACGGACAGCTGCGGTAAAAATTTCTTGCTCAGTCCCAGGGTTCCGAACACGACGAGATGGCGCTGCTGTGCCGGCATGACGTTGCCTTCGTTCATTAACAGCAAGCCGCCACCACCGTAGAGGTTCCACTTGTCCGGCGGGCGGGTCGTGGCGGCACTCAACCAGCCGGCCAGATCGGTGCTTCCGCTGCCCAGCAGTTCGGCATCGTCGCCGGTGGGCAGCTTGAGGCTCACGCGCCAGGCAGCGGTGTAGCCGCGGGATGCTGTTTCCGTGGCCACCGGTATCCCGGCGAACAGGCGTACATCACCCACGCCGCTGACGGCGCGGTTAAGGCTGACCAGATTGACGCCCTGGCGGGCGTACCGGTAATCGATGCGGTTGCGCGGCAGGTCGGTGCGGCCATTCTGGGGCAGGTGCAATATATCGTGGAATTCTTCGATGGACATATC
>Ga0214471_10005194_pt1 | contig 10057 bp, 11 predicted proteins | sample RVTome_5_FD_207665 | JGI IMG/M metagenome (GOLD analysis project Ga0214471, IMG submission 207665) | Soil microbial communities from uranium-contaminated site in the Upper Colorado River Basin, Wyoming, United States - RVT142D155 | ecosystem: Environmental > Terrestrial > Soil > Contaminated >... | reverse complement strand
TTTGGCCAGCTCGTCCCAAGTCGTCCGCCGGATCTTTACGCGGCCCCCCGGGTCGTACAGCCAGGCACGCAGCTCTAACGCCTCGCCCAGGGCGCGCTCCGCGTTCGCCCCCAGCGAGCCCTCCCACCCCGGAAGGAACACGATCCCGTCGCACTCCATGATCGCGATGAAGTCCCGCTTCAAGGCCCGGCGAACGTCAAACTCTGCGAGCCGGGTGGGGTCAAAGTCTGCCCGGGTCGGGTCGAACCCGTCACGCTTCCGGTCCATGTCGGCCGGAGACACCGGGTCCCACCCCAGCCGGATAAGCTGGTCCCGACAGGCGTCGAAGGCGGGGAAGTTGGACTGCTCGTAACCACGCATCAGTCACGGACCAGCGATATAGCAACGGAGGGTTCCGCGCTGTTCGCTCGTCATCTGGCATCACCCCTTCCTACGCCGGTACACTGCCAGGCTATCCAGGCGCACGGGGTCGTCCCCGAGGAGCCCGAGGGCGCGGTTACAACGGTGGCAGAGTAACCCGCGTACTCTTCCTGTTTCGTGATTATGATCAACAGCCAGGGCCATTCGTCCGTACTGATTCTCGCCCAGTTCTTCCTGTCCACAGGCTTCGCAACGATTCCCGCACGCCTCTACCATTGCCAGCCAAGCATCTACGGTTAGCCCATACTTGTAGAGATTCATCCGCTTTAGACGACGCCAGTCCTTGCGTCTCCATTCTCGGCTGTACTTGGCGTGTGCCGCTCGGCACGCCGGGCAGCGACAGCCTCTTCGATAACGCGACGTCGTGCCGTGCGGTGGCTGGGTTCCTTTTTTGCCCCGCATAGGCAGGCACTATATCACATCTCCGTTCTTCAGGATCGCTTGATCCTCGTACGGTCCTACATACTCCCTGTAGAGGAGCCGCTCCAACCGCTTGAGAGCCCAACTCCCGACCCAGCGGCGCCTCTTGTGTTCTAGTTGGGCACAGCGAATCGCTCCGATGACCTCGTTGAACAGCGCGTACGAGGGATCCTTGCCGACCAGGTACCCTTCAACGATCTCCCAGAGACGTCCGCCGTCTGCCCCGAGCGGGTCCTCTTGGATGGCTGCGGTGAGAGCGTAGTTCAACTCCCCCGGGTTATCTGGCCCGTGCGCGCGTACCGGCTCGCGCCGGGCCTTTACGATGTAAGGCACTGTGGCCTCCGGTCTATCGCTTCCGCCCACGCCGCCGCGACCGCGGCAACCTGGATCAGCTCCGCGCGCAGGAGCACGGGGTCGTACTCGGCATACGCCTCGGCTACCTCCTCGTCGAGGATATGCCGCCAGGTTCCGCGGCCCATTTGGTGTGCTTCATCGCACGCTTTCCGTGTGATGTCCCGCGCGGCTAGATCCGGCGGGCCACCGGTCCCGTCGGGATGGTTCTGCTCGCCCCACCTGCGGTCTTGCGCGTCCCGCTCTAGCCGTATGTCGAGCAGCACGTTGTACCGGCGGACCTCGTCATCTGTAGGCACTACGCCCTCCCCGGTTGAAGCGGACCGCCGACGATCCACAAGCACGTCTCGCCGTTCCGACGTACCCACCAGTCAGGCCGCAGCGTGTCCAAGAACCGCACGACCTTTCCTTCGTAGGTAGGGTGGAAGTCGATCCCGTCCTGGCGTTCCGGCATCCTGTCTTTGTATGCGGCGAAATGCGGGTACAGCGGCAGGTACTCGATGCCGTACGGCTGTTGGTGGGTGACCCCCGCGTATTCCAGTTGGGACCACAGCCACTCGCGCTTGTCCGGCCCCACGCCTATCAAGCACACCCGCCGGATAGAGCCCGAGCCGTAGGTGGCCAGACCGTACAGTATTCCAGCTGCGGCATTGGCCGAACCAAACGGGATCACGAGCGTCTCGACGCCCGCTCGCGCCAGGGCTTGCACTTGCGGCCCGTCACACTCCAAAAAGGCGCGCACCTGTTCGCGGGTCCACTCCGACGGCGTAGAGACCCCGTAGGGGACCTGGAAGTACCCGGTTTCCGCTGCGATCTCGCGCGCGCGCTTCTGGAGCGCCGGATTGTAGGCCACCTTGGCGCGGTGCAGCGCAGCACCTGCCTGGTATGCGACCTCAACGGTCGGGTGGCGGCGAGCCGTCTCGGGCGCCGATCCGATCACGAGCGCGCACTCCAGCCCCGCGTAGGCAGCGCCGGAAGCTACGCGCCCGAGTGCGGGTGCCAGAACGGATCCGCCGTAAACCAGGCCGGGGTGGCCTCGTTCGGCAGCGTACCGGGCCAGGTGCAGGGTCGTTCGCACCTTCCCGTTCACGCCGTTCGAGTAGGCCAACAGGTCCTCCCGTTTGTACCACCGCCCGCTCCTCAGCTCGAGCGGGGTAGGCTCCGCGGGGTCGCGCGCCAGGGTTACTTCCACTGCGGGTCCTTCCTCAGCGGGCGCTGCCCGGCAGCCATGAACCCATCGTCCATGTCGTCCGGGTACTCGCGATGCAGCATGACAGGGCAGCCAGTCTCGAGGTAGTGGTTCTGCTTCTCCGGAGAGAGGCCAGGGTCTGTGGGGCAGTCTTCGAGCCGTAGGTATTCCGCCAGGTCCCGTCGCCGGACGTCCCACAGCAGCGGGAACGACCGGCTGAAGCGCGCCTCTGCCTTTCGGATCCGATTGTACATCATGTCGGCGTAGACGTTCGGGTACCGACGACGAGGCTTGTGCCACGACTTGTACGTACACAAGATCGACTCCATCGTCAGCCGTCCGACATCAGGGTGCCCGGGGTTCCTCGCGCGTGCTTCGGCCAGTAGGTCGTCGGCCAGGAGCTCGAGGTCGTACACGATCCCCAGGCGGCGGGGCTCCCCTTCGTCCCAGTTCCAGGAGTCGTAACCCGCGACTACCGCGAGCCCGTTCCGGTGCGAACGGCTGCCTGCGAGGTCATCTAGCATCCACGAGCCGATGTCAGGGACCGCCGGTCCTAGCAAGATCCGGGCGTACTCCAGCATCGACCACGCTGAGAGACGGCCCATGTAGGGCTGGCTCTTAGAGAAAGTCCACGCCGCTTCCCAGGTCGGGTGCTGGAGCCAGCCCTTAGCGCCCAGGCGACCCCAGTCCCCGTTGTACCACTTCTCGGTTGCTTCTCCGAACCTCGACTTCTGGTGGCGGCGGTCGGTATCCCACTCCAGCTTCCGGAAGTGCGCGTTCCAGAAGTCCACCGCCGCGGGCCACTCCGCGGCCGTCGGCGCCGCCTCCAGCAGCAGCAAAGACGTGACCGCGTTCTGGGTGTTCCCGTTCAGCCACACTAACCAGGCGCGGCCGTCGTCGTCGAGGTCGAAGGCTTCGGCAATTGCGGGGAGAAACGAGTAGACCATGCCGGGGTGCGAGCGGTACTTGAGGTGGAACGAGTACGCGCGCTGGAACGCCTCGCGGCGGTTTTCCGGAAGTCTCCAGTCTCTCATCAGAAGAGATCCAACACCGGAAGGGCGCGCAAGCCCGCGACGATCTCCTCGACGGGGCGAGTGCCGTCAGCCGCGTGAGTCACCCACGGCGCCAGGTTCGCGATCTTGGTGCGTCTCCCCGCGAGCCAGGTTGCGTTCTGCTTGCTACCGCGCTCCGCGCAGCGCGCCGCGGCGACTTCGTCCGGGACACCTATCCGGACGACGACTAGGCTATAGCCTAGTGCGCGCACCGCGTCGAAGAACTTCCCGTTCCCGAGCCGGTCCCCTTCCCCGAACACAGCGCCCGGGCGTTCTGCTTGGAGCCAGGAAAGGACCTTCGGCTGGACGCTCATCGCGAGGGTGTCCGTGCCGCCGAACTCCGCCCGGGGCTTCCCGAGCTGGATCGCCCCGTTAAGGTACTGGATATGCGCGAACGGCTTCGAGATCACACTAGGAAGCTGGGCCGCGGTGAGCGCCGCCAACAGGGTCGTCTTCCCGCTGCCGGGCTGCCCGATAATGTAGGTGAGGTTCATTCAGTCAGCCCTTCCAGCCTGGTCTTAATCCGCTCGTCTCTATGCACGTCGTTCCGCCCAGGTCCCTCTTTTTTCGTTGGCCTGCGCTTGGTCCGGTGGAACGGGCTCCAGCCCCATCTTCTGCGCGTTCCGCGTCTCCCACGTCTCGAGCCGCTTCTCGTTCTCCTGCTCCGCGGTGTCGCACCCGACCATCTTCGTACGGAAGTACGATACGACCGAGATCCGCTCGGGGGGTGGCACCGCTTCAGGGATCTGCCCGCAGCGGTGGTTCGGCATCGCGAGCGGCTCCTGGCAGTAGGCGCACGCGATCGGCGTGTTCCCGTGCCACTCGTGTGCGTCCATCAGCATCACGTCGCCGTCCTGCATGTCCGCGAAGACGCCGTACTGCGGGAACCCCAGCCACCCGCCCGTGTAATACCCGCGGCGAAGCACAGCCAGGGTCGAGAACCCGGCATCAAGATCGCCCTTGTCTGTGTGCAGTCCCGTCGGGTAGGTGTTGTTCACGGTGATGGTGGTAAACGGCGTGTCCTTGATCACCCAGTCGTCCGGGGTCCGCGCCGCCTCCGCCGCTTGCGCGGTATACCGGTCCGGCACGTTCTCTTGGAGTAGCTGGCTGATCCGCTGGAAGAACGGAACCAGCCGTTCCCATCGGTCCACCTGCCGGGCGGTGAACGCCGTCAAGCGGCACGCGGGACTCCGGGGGGTACTCTCGAACGAGCCGAGGATCGCCGACGTGATCGGCACGGCACGCAGCTGGTCGCCGTCCCGGAAGCGGGTAGACCCAGAGGCATACCCGCGGTTATCAGTCGTCGCGCGGATCTTAGTGAAGTCGGGGTACGAAGCGTCGGAGACTTCCTTAGCGGCACCCGGTAGGTAGACACACAGCGGCTTCCCGTCCGGCCGTAGGACCCGGGCCGTGTTGGTCAGCAGCAGGTTTACCATGTCCGGAGAGACCTGCGCGCCTTGGTATTTCTCGACCCAAGCGTCCGACCGCTTCGCCCGGACCCGGTATTCCATCATCCGAGCCTCCCGACTTCGTTCGAAACTGCGAGCCGGATCGTGTCTACGACCGTCCGGGTGCCGTAAACCGGCTGGAGCTGCGCGACTTGCTGTCCGAACGCCGCCGCATCCTCAGCGGTCATCAGTAGCACGATGTCGCGCATCCGCTGCACTCCGGGCGCGTCCACTAGGCCCCGGAACGAATCTCCGTGTGTCGCCTGTGTGCGGATCGCTTCGCCGTGGTCCTCATCCACAATACCGGTGCCGAGGGCGTCAGCGAGGGTCTCAACGTCGTCCAGGTCGTAGCCGGTACCCTCCAGCGCGTCAGCGGAGAGGGCGCCCGCGAGAAGGTCGTAGAGCAGGCTGTTGTCGTAGGTCCCCTTATCCCCCGTCCGGTTGTCGGCCAGCAGGTAGCCCCGCGCCTCCTCGTCGTCCATGTCTTTGACGAGGATCCGGACGGTCTTCCACCCGAGCGCGCACGCGGCCTGGTAGGTGTGGTTTCCAGCGACGATGTAGCCGGTGTTCCGTTGTACGATCAGCGGCTTCACCTGTCCGAACCGCGCCAGGCTCGCCTTGATGGCCTCCACGTCTCCTCGGCGCGGGTTCGCGGGGTGCAGCTTCAACCGCTCAACCTCGCAGTCGAACATCTGGTCCTGTGCGCGCTCTGTCACTCGGTCCCTCCTAGCTCATCCCGGACCACGTCTTGCAGCCGGGCCTCTTTCTTACGCAGCGCATCGAACACACGCTCCTCGACTGTGTCTGTTGTCACGAGGTCGATGTACGTCACCGACTGGGCCTCCTGTCCGACACGGTGCAGCCGATCTTCCGCCTGTGCATTCTGCACCGCAGACCACGGTCTTTGCAAAAAGATGGCGGTGTCGGCTGCCGTCAGCGTGATTCCTTCGCCGCCTGCGCCAGTCGTGACCAGGATGTACTGGACCTTCCCGTCCTGGAAGGCGGAGATGTTTGTGGCGCGTTCCCCTTCCGGAACCGCGCCCGTGATCCGGACGCCGCGCTCGCCTACGCGCGCGGCAGCTAGGTCGATCAGCTGGCTGCTCTCGGCGAAGATCACCGCTTGACGCTCGCCCAGTTCGGCGAGGACTTCCTCCAGGACGTCCAGTTTCGAGGACGGCTCTTCGAGCCGTACTTGCTGCTCCGCGAGGGCCAGCGGGTCCCCAGTGCCGCCCGTCGTCTGGATCGCCCCGTAGGCGCTGGCGAGTTGCCGCAGGCGGAGCGTCGCGGTCAGGGCGTTGGCGGCGACCAGGGTGCCGCCGTTGACGGCGGCTAGCATGTCCTTCGCCATCGTGTCGTAGGCCGTCTTCTGCTTCCCGCTGAGAGTCACGTCCCGCCGCTGGTAGACCTTCGGGGGTAGTTGGGGTAGCACTTCTGCTTTGGTGCGGCGTATGAACCGCGGGAGAAAGAACTTGTCCAACTCCTCCCGGCGCTCGGGCTTGAAGCTAACCGCCTCCGGGAACCCGGACCATAAGTTCGGCATCGTCAGCACGTACCGGTCTACGAACCCGCTCTTCCGGGCGTACTCGTCAGGGGCCACGAAGCGCATGACGCTCCACAGATCGTCGGGAGCATTCGCGATCGGAGTGCCGGTCAGCGCGATGCGCCGCCCGGCCCGGTCACCGATCGCCCAGAGCGCTCGGGTCTGCTCAGACTTCGGGTCCTTGGCCCGGTGTGCTTCGTCTGCGATCACCGCGGCCCACTGCACACCGTTTAACACCTTGTCCTCCCGCTGGCACAGAGAGGGCCGCCGGGAGCTCGAGGGGTCGCACTGCGAGCAGGACTGGAGCCGAAGGCTCCCGTACGGCGCCAGGCGGGACAGGGACCGGAGGGCTTCCCAGTTCAGCACGAGGACGTCCCCGAGGCCGTTAGCGACCTCCTGGATGGCCTTAGCGGCCGTCTTCTCGCCGCGCCCCGCGACCTTGACGACCCGGTGCGGCGCCCACTTCCGGAACTCCTGCTCCCACACGGACTTCACGCTGTTCGGGGAGACCACGAGCGCAGGGTACGACCCCGCCTCCTCGAGCGCATGAATCGTCTCAGCACACTTCCCAAGTCCCATCATGTCAGCGACTAATGCCGAGCCGGTTACGTTTAAGAACTGGACCGCCGCGCGCTGGTACGGGTACAGCTCCGGCGCGCCCGGCGCGTCCGCCGCTTCCCGCAGCGCCAGCGCGGGCTGCACCCGGGTCGCCAGCTCATTCCTCGCCCAGGCGGCCAGAGCGGGGCCGACCGCTAGCTCGGGGCCGATGATACCCCGCGCGGTGACACACGTCGCCCACGACAGCGGCAGCTCCCAGACGTTCTGCGCGCGAACGAACCGCGCGCCCGGGATCTGCTTGACAATGACCGTAGCCGTCGTGGGCGCGCGGAGAACAAGCCGTCCGTCTTCCAGGTCGAGGGAATAGGTCGTTTGGTAGATGGTTCCTCCTGGTCTCAGTCTACCTGGTCTAGCCCGGCTGGCAAAAAGACGGCCGGATCCACTAGCCCGTGCTGGACCGCGTAGACCATCAGATGCCGGGCAGCGTCGTCCGCGTGGCCCCCGGGGGACGGGTTCCGCCACCCTAGGATCTTCAGCTTGGCGTTCGTCGCGAACCGTTTCGCGTCCGCGGGCGACTGGAGGGTGAAGGGGACGTGATATTGCCAGCATAGATACCGGGCTGCCCCGATCGACTCCAGCGCCTCGGGCTGGAAAGTCCGAATCCCGGGCCGGGGCGTCCACGATTCACACACCACCGCCCGCGGAGACCCGCGGGGCGCGCTCGCGAACTGCTCGACCGCTGCCAAGGCTTCGAGAGTCTCCAGCTCCCAGGACGTGAAGTCCAAGGCGCCGTCTGCGTGCCACCACCCCTGGGCGAGCCCTGTTGTCCCCCCGGGGTCGAGCGCGAGCACCCTCACTCGTCCTCCCGGTACGCCGTACCCCACCGGTCCAGGATCTTCGACGACGCCGTGAGCGGCACCGTGAAGTCGTCCCGGCGGAGCGTTTCGACCGTTACCCGGGCCGCCTCCTGCGCCTCCGGTTCCGGAACGTCGAGCTGGACTTCGTCGTGAACGGTCAGGTTCAAGTAGTCTCCGAGCCCCACCCGGTCTAGGTCCACAAGAGCCTGCTTCATCACCGACGCCCCCGTACCCTGGATCAGAAAGTTCCACCCCTTGTATGCCGCGTCGGTCGGGACATGCAGCTTGCGCGTGTCCCCGAGCTGGATCCAGCCGGTCTTCGTTCCGGCAGCACTAGCGCGGGACCGGATCCGCCGGGTCGCGGTCGCCATGCCTGCCTTGAGTCCGGGGTACAGCTCGCCGATCGCGTTGAAGACCTGCGCCGCGTCGGCTTCCGAGAGTCCCGTTGTCAGAGCGAACTTCGGGACCCCCGCGCCGTACGACAACGCGAAAAACGCACGTTTTCCGACGGCGCGCTGGTCGGAGGAAGGCGTCTCCACCCCGTACACGCGCCGCGCAGTGTCCGCGTGTAAGTCTCGCGGCGGGTCCTCCGCGAACGCCGCGAGCAGCGCAGGGTCGCGCGAGAAGTGCGCAGCGAGCCGGACCTCCTGGTTGTCGTAGTCAGCGACGACTAGCCGGTTCCCGTCCCGTGGGATGAAAGCATCCCGGACCATGGCCTGCTTCGGAACCTGCTGGAGCGCAGGCTCGGAAACGGACATCCGCCCCGTGCGAGCCGCGAGCTGATTGAAGTGAGGATGGAGCAGGTCCCCGTCCCGGAAGCGCAGGAAGTTACCGAAGAACGCACTGACTAGCTTCTGGACGTCGCGCGCTTCACTAACCCGAGCTGCTAGTTGCCGCACAGGGTCGGGGGCTGTCCGCACGAGGGCCGACAGGACTTCGTCGTCTACCGCCTGCTTCCCGGCCTTGGTCCTCTTGGTTAGGTGGACCCCGAACGACTCCAACGCCGCGGCCACTTGGTGGGGGGCATTCGGATTCAGAGGCTCCAGGTCCAGCAGCAGCTTCTCGAGCTGCACTTCCAGGTCGCCGAGCTGGGCCTCGCAGTACGGGACGTCGATCCGAACGCCGCGGAGCTCCATCTCGCAGAGTACACGTTCGCAGGCAAGCTCGAGGTCGTAGGCTTGGCGGTACGGCTGTACCAGCGGCCAGAGTTTCTCCGCCAGCAGCGCCGTCAGGACCGTGTCGCCCGAGGCGTAGCCCCAGTAGATCGGGTTCGTAACCGGGATCGTCGCCCAGGTCCACCGGTTCCGGGCCATCAGTGCTTTAAGCGTATGCTGTCCGGCGCGGGCGGCCGGGTCCACGTAATGACCGGACGCGGCCTTCAGGGACTTCGGCCCCGCGGAGTTTAACAGGAAGCACATCGGAAGCGTGTCGTGCAGGTGAGTCCAGGAAACGCGCGCCCCGGCGCGGGCCAGGAATCCGACATCGAACTTTACATGGTGCCCAACCATCGGGCGGTCGTACCGCGCGAGCGCTTCTTTCGCGACCCCGTTGTACAAGTCCCACGGGATCGCCCAACCGTGCGCGCCGTCCCCGAACTGCATCAGGCGGATCCGGTCGCGGGCTAGGCTGAGGCCTGTCGTCTCGATGTCTATCGCCAGGATCGGGCGCCGCTCTCCGAGCCAGCGCCAGAACTCTTGTAGGGTCTCGAAGTCATCAACGAACGTTAGCGGCGTTTCTACGAGCAAACGGCTCCTCCCCTCCTGGTCCGTGGACCTCGAGACGGGGCGGGAGTGACAACGCCCCCAGGAGGTTTGTACAGACACAGGCGGTACTCGACCGCCCCGACTCCAGGTCCAAGGCCAGTATACCGCGGAACCCCGCGGGACGCACCCGCGGGGTTCCTCCCGCCTGTCAGACGTGCCCGTGCCGGTGGAGCTGCCCGTGGTACTCCCAGACCTCCCAGGCGTTCCACGGGCGGGAGCGGGGGTCCCCTGGGAACCCGTCGAACCGGAGATGCCCGGCGAATCCGTGGTCCTCCAGCAGGTGACGGACGGCTTCGTCGCGGTCCACTACCGGCTCCGGCGCCGCACGGCGAGCCCTGACCCGAGAGCCAGCAGACCGGCCGCCAGGACCCAGGCTACGGATAGCCCGGTCTGGGGAAGATCGGCCGGGAGAACGGGCGTCAGCGGCCCTGCGGGGTCCGGGGCCGGGGCGGGGGCGGG
>Ga0214471_10005192_pt1 | contig 10058 bp, 7 predicted proteins | sample RVTome_5_FD_207665 | JGI IMG/M metagenome (GOLD analysis project Ga0214471, IMG submission 207665) | Soil microbial communities from uranium-contaminated site in the Upper Colorado River Basin, Wyoming, United States - RVT142D155 | ecosystem: Environmental > Terrestrial > Soil > Contaminated >... | reverse complement strand
GCATTCGACGCAGCTCGGGCTCGGATCGTTGTTCCGGAAAGCGGCTGCGAGCCAGCCTCCGGCGTCCTTTGCGTGGCTCGAATGGCACGCCGTGCAGCCCTGCTCGCTCGTGAACCCGGCGTGCACGCGCGACAGGCCGCCGGCGTCGATCGCGGCCGGGTTGACCACCGATTTCGCGGTCGGATCGGGCCCCACGATCAGCAGCACGAGGAGCGCCAGCGCGGCGACGAGGGAGACGCGCCCGCGCAGGTGGCGCAGGCTGGGGCGCGGCGCGCAGGCCGCGTGCTGGTGATGACAGCGCCCGTCCGGGAACGGCCCTTCGGCGCAGCGCCCGCCCGCCTGCTTCGGCCGCCGGCATTCCCAGCGATCGCGGCCGCGCACCGGGATGCACTCGAATACGCCGCCGCAGCCGCCCTCGACGGTGGGACCCTGCCAGCAACTGCCGCGCCACAGCGCGCCGCGGCCGCAGACATGCGGCTGCGTCGGCCGCTCATACGACGTGGCGTCGTGACCGGGGCGGCCGCCGGCGCTCATAGCGCGTACACATGGACCACGAGAAGGTGCCAGCACGCGAGCGCGATCAGCAGCATCGCCGCCGGCACGTGCACGAACAGCCAGAGCTTGAGCACGCTTTGCATCGCGTAGTGCGCATCGAGCTGGCACTTGCGCAGCGCGAGCTGCTCGATCTCGTCCAGCACCCGGCGCTCGGCCTCGTTGAGATAGCGCCGCACCGCCGCGCTGTGCCGGCGCACCCAGCGCTCGCTGCGGGCGCCGCCGAAGGTCTGGCTCAGCAGGAAGCGAGGCCGCCAGAAGAACCAGAGCAGCGATTCGGCGTAGTACCGCCCCAGGGTGTCGGAGCTCGTGTCGCGCGAGGCCTTGACGATGAGCGCCTCGGTGCGGCTGCGCAGGGCGGCGATCTCGGAGGGAATGCGCTCGTAGATCACTTCGAGCCCGAGGTGGGCGAGCCGCCGCGGCAGCAGGCGCTCGAGCGCCCAGCCGCCGATCCCGGAGAGGGTCACCGCGTAAAAGCAGGCGGCGAGCGCGCGCTCGTAGAACCCCTCGGGCCAGAGCGAGCCCGTATGCTGGAAGTACAGGGGCACGGCGATCGCGCCGAGCACCCAGTGCGCATTCATCCAGGCGCGAATCGTACCGAGCGGCAGGACGATGAAACGCTTGCGCAGGTTGAACAGCGCCAGGGCGAGCATCAGAGCGAACAGCACGTAGCCGGTGATCAGCGCGCCGTCGCGCAGGGTGCGTTCGGCGCGCAGCGCCCACCCGGCGACGAGCAGCCAGCCGCCCAGCCCCACGCCCCAGTACAGCGCGTGCTGGCGCCAGGTGCTCATCCGGCGAACGCCTCCGCCTTGGCGAGCAGCGTCTGCATGTCGACGCGCTGCAGCGCGCCGTGCGGGCAGGCGCGCTCGCACGACGGGCCGGTCGGCAGCGAGTGGCACAGGTCGCACTTGGTCGCCTTGAGAATCGGCTCGCGCGAGGACGGGTCGATCACCTGGCGCCCGTCGCGCTCGCGGATCGGCACCAGGCGGATGTTGTCGTACGGGCAGGAATTCGCGCAGGTGCCGCAGCCGATGCAGGTGAGGTCGTTGATCACCACCGAGCCGCCTTCCATGGTGCGATGGATCGCGCCCGTCGGGCAGCCGATCATGCACACCGGGTCGACGCAATGCATGCAGGCGTTGGCCACCATCCATTTGCCGAGGGTCTGGCCCTGGCGCAGGAAGCGCGGATTGCCGCCGTGCGTGTCGGCGCACGCGCGCACGCAGTCGTCGCAGCGCACGCAGCGCTCCAGGTCGATGAGCATCGTCTTGCTGCCGTTGATGTAGCGCTTCTCCACCGCCCATTCGAGCAGCGCATCGTCGGCGATCGGCCGCGCCGCGGCGTCCGCAAGGCGGCTCGCGGGCCGCTTGATCCGCGGAAACACGAACTCCGCGACGACCGAGTACGGGATGCGCAGCACGTGCAGATAGCCGAGCGCGGTGAGGCTGGTCTCGTAGGGGCAGTCTTGCCCGCTGGTCCAGGCTTCGTAGAGCTCGTCGAGGCCGAAGTGGTCGCCGTTGCGCAGGTAGGTGAGCGTGCGCGCGCCGTGCCCCAGCCCGCTCGAGACGCGCCCGAAGCCGCCGATGACGAGCAGCAGGCCGTCGGGATAATCGCCTTGCGCGGCCGCGGCGGGCTCCTCCGGCCCTTCGGTCCTGCCGCTGGTGTATTCCACGTACCACTCGTAGGAGCCGTAAGTCTCGAACAGCGTGCCCGCGGCCACCGCCTGCAGCGACTTGGGGTCCAGGCCGGCGAGCAGCGGATGCTCGACGAGGTGGTTGTGCAGCTGGTTGTCGCGATAGCCCTGCTCGATGCGGTTGCGCCAGGTCTCGTCGCGGTTCTTGACGTCGCGCAGCGCCTGCCAGCGCATCTCGAGCACGCGGCATTCGGTCTCGGCATAGACCGTCGCGGTGCGCTGCACGCGGCCGAGCGCCGCGATCTCGCCGAACAGCGCGCCCGGGGCGAGCACCGCCGTCTTGAACGGCGCGGCGAGCGGCGGAATGCGGTCGCGCTTCGCGCCCGGGTCGACGCCGGCTCCGAACAGCACCGCACGCTCGCCGGCGTCGAGCAGCGAGCTGCGCCGCTCGCGGCCGCGCGCCTTGGCGCTCGCCTGGCCGGCGTAGAGCGACGTATCGCGGACCTCGGAGATCTCGGAGCGCTTCAGCATCCCGGCCAGCGCGCCGAAAGCGCTTTTCTTCGCCTTCTCCACGGTGCGGCCGAGGAGCCCCTGCGGCAGGCCCGGACGCAGCACCACCTGGACACTGCCCGACAGCACGAGGAACGCGGAATTGCCGTAGTCGCCCTCGCGCACGATGATGTCGCCGGGGTCGTAGCGGACGATGCGGCAATCGTTCTTGAGGATGCCCCGTAGCGGCGCCGCCGCGGGAAAGCGCGAAGCGTCGAGCGAGCTGAACTCGGGCCGGGCAAGCAGCGCGTCGACGTCGTAGTCCGACATCGACGGATCGAACGGCGCGTCCCAGCGCTTGGGTCGCTGCAGGAGCTGCGCTTTGTTCACGCGTCAGCCCCCTGTGGCTGCGCTCCTCATTTGTACGTGCTCTTGGCGGGCAGCAGCGCCTTTACCTTCCCGCTGAGGTCCTTGCCCTTGAGCGAGTCGGCGAGCTTGCGGCCGTTCTCGTGCGTCGGCTGCTTCAGCAGCGCCGCCACCTCGGGTAGATCGGCCACGGTCTGCAGCGCCTTCGACGCGTCCTGGGCGCGCTTTTTTTGCAGCGCAGCGTATTTCGCATGGCTCGACTTCGCCGCCGCGGCGCTGGCCGAAACCAGCGTCGCCGCCTGGCCGATGACGAAGAGGCGGGCGAGCTCCGCCGGGGTCATCTCCGCGTTCTTGCTGAAGTCGGGCGGATAGAAACGATGCCGGACCGAGCCCTGCGAATTGCGCACCAGCTCGAAATCGGGCTCGCTCGGATGGCCGGCGTCGAGCATTTTCGCCAGCACGTCGGCGCCCAGCTTGGGATGCGCCAGCCCGTGGCATTCGGCGCAGTTGGACGCGATCTCGTAGTGCATGAACGACCAGATCATGCCCGCCTTGCGCGCCTCGGCCAGGCGCTTGGTGCGGTTCGCGGGCGGCTCCTTGGCCGGATCCTCGATGCCCTCGCCGTAGAAGTTGTGCACGTCGCGCCATTCGGAGGAGGCGCCGTGGCAGCTCTCGCACGAGGGGCCGGAAGCGACCTGCGGCTTGGCCGTCGGCGAGCTGCGCGTTTCGGTGTAATGGCACAGCACGCAGCTGGCGTTCTGGCGCATGCTGGCGCCGCCGCCCGCGGCGTCGAGGATCTTCTTCGCCTGTTCCTTGCGGTGGACGGTGTTAAAAGACTTGAAGTGCTCGCTCCCCCGCCAGACCTCGACCTCGGCCTCGTGGCACTTCTCGCACTTGCGAAAGCCTTCCGCAAACGGCGCGGCCGCGACCGGCCCTGCGGCCAGGACGATGCCCAGCAACGCAAGGACCGCAATGGTTCTGCCCGTCATATCTCCCCCTTCCCCAGCGACTGCGAAATTGTTCACGCTTCGGACAAAGAGGTCAACCCAGCCTGCGGTCCTGACCTGGTGAATAATGCGCTGGGCTGACAGGTAAAACTTGCCGTCAAGGAGGATGACCGTGGCCGTGACCGGTGCCCCGCTGCGGGGCATGCTGACGCTCGAGCAGCTGAAGGGAATGGTCGCCCAGGGCGAGATCGAGACCGTGCTCGCCGGCTTTACCGACCCCTACGGCCGGCTGATGGGCAAGCGCTTCGACGCCGAGATGTTCGTCGACGAGATCGCCAAGCACGGCGGCCACGCCTGCGACTACCTCCTCACCGTCGACATGGAAATGGAGCCGGTGCCGGGCTACAGGTTCGCCAACTGGGAGCTCGGCTACGGCGACGTCCACATGGTCGCCGACCTTGGCACGCTGCGCCGGGCGAGCTGGCTCGAGAAGACGGCCTTCGTGCTCTGCGACGTGAAAAGCGAGAAGACCCACGATTACGTCGATGTTGCACCGCGCTCGATCCTGCGCCGGCAGATCGAGGCGGCGAAGAAGGCCGGCTACGCCGGCTACGCCGGCACCGAGCTCGAGCATTACCTTTTCCAGACGAGCTACCGCCAGGCGGCGCAGCAGGACTATCGCAACCTCGAGCCCGCCGGCTGGTACCTCGAGGACTACCACATCCTGCAGGGCACGCGCACCGAGGGCTTCCACGCCGCGGCGCGCCGCCATCTCAGGCTCTCCGGCGTGCCGGTGGAGACCTCGAAAGGCGAATGGGGCAAAGGCCAGCACGAGCTCAACGTGCGCTACGCCGAGGCGCTCGAGATGGCCGACCGCCACGTCGTTTTCAAGCAGTGCCTGAAGGAGATCGCCGAGGCGGCGGGAATGAGCGTCACCTTCATGGCCAAGTTCGCCGCCGACGGCGCGGGCTCGAGCTGCCACATCCACTTCAGCCTGTGGCGCGACGGCAAGAACGCCTTCGACAACCGGTCGGAGGCCTTCAAGCACTTCCTCGGCGGCTGGATCGCGCACGTGCCCGACGTGATGGTGTTCTACGCACCCACGGTGAACTCCTACAAGCGCTACGTCGATGCCTCGTGGGCGCCGACGCGCCTCGCCTGGAGCAACGACAACCGCACCGCCGGCTTCCGCGTGGTCGGCTCGGGCCAGAGCCTGCGCATCGAGTGCCGCATCCCCGGCGCCGACTGCAATCCCTACCTGGCGCTCGCCGCGTCGCTCGCCTCGGGCCTCGACGGCATCGCCCACAAGATCGAGCCGCCGGCCGCCTTCGTCGGCGACATCTACCAGGCCAAGGATCTGCCGCGCGTGCCGTACACGCTCAGCGAAGCCGTCGCGTCGTTTGAAAAGAGTCAATTCTCGAAACGCGCGTTTGGCGCAGAAGTGGTAGAGCACTACAGCCACTTCTACCGCACCGAAGCGCAGGCTTACGACAAGGCCGTCACCGACTGGGAACGCAGGAGATATTTCGAGCGCATATGAGACTCAAGGACAAGGTAGCGCTGATCACCGGCGCGGGCAGCGGCATCGGCCGGCAAACCGCCCTGCTCTTCGCGCAGGAAGGCGCGGCCGTCGCCTGCGTCGATGTCAATGAGCAGGCGGCACGAGAAACAGCTTCTTCCATAAAAAATTCCATTTCGGTTCGAGCGGACGTTTCGAAGGCGGCCGACTGCGAGCAGATGGTCGCCGCGGCGGAAAAGGCGTTCGGCAAGCTGAACGTGCTGTTCAACAACGCCGGGATCATGCATTCAGACGACGACGACGCCGTGTCGACGAGCGAAGAGGTCTGGGACCTCACGATGGACATCAACGCCAAGGGGGTCTTCCTCGGCTGCAAGTACGGCATCCCGGCGCTCAAGCGCGCCGGCGGCGGCTCGGTGATCAACACCGCCTCGTTCGTGGCGAAGATGGGCGCGGCGACGCCGCAGATCGCCTATACCGCGAGCAAGGGCGCGGTGCTGTCGATGACGCGCGAGCTCGCGGTGATCCACGCGCGCCAGAACATCCGCGTGAACGCGCTCTGCCCCGGGCCGCTCAAGACCGAGCTCCTGATGAGCTTCCTGAACACCGAGGCGAAGAAGCAGCGCCGCCTGGTGCACATTCCCATGGGCCGCTTCGGCGAGGCGCACGAGATCGCCAAGGCGGTGCTGTTCCTCGCCTCGGACGACTCGTCCTACGTCACCGGCACCGAGTTCCTGGTCGACGGCGGCATCACCGGCGCGTACGTGACGCCCGAATAGTCACTCAGGGTTTCAGTTGTAAGACGGGCACAAGCCCCTGAAATGAATTGCTTAGCCGCCGGTGCAACCATAGCCGGACATGAGCGCGCTTGATTACTGGATTTACTCCATCGGCCTGATTCTCGTGACGGTCGCCGTCCTCGCGGCGTAAGCCGCCGCGGTGCTGCGACGCCGCAAATCACAAAAGCTGTTGCCGCCTCCGAAGCTGCGGGACTAGAGTAGTTTCGCGAATCAGACACTACCGGGAGGAGGCAAGAATGATCCGCTTGTCCATCAATGGGAAGTCGCACCAAGTCGACGCCGATTCCGATACGCCCCTGCTCTGGGTGCTGCGCGACACGCTCGGTCTCATGGGCACCAAGTTCGGCTGCGGCACCGCCCTGTGTGGCGCGTGCGTGGTGCATGTCAACGGAGAGCCGGTGCGCGCCTGCAACATGCAGGTATCGCAGGCCGCCGGGAAAAGAATCACTACCATCGAAGGACTGTCCCGGGACGGCAGCCACCCGGTGCAGAAAGCCTGGATCGCCGAGGGGGTGCCGCAATGCGGCTACTGTCAGTCCGGACAGATCATGTCGGCGGTCGCGCTGCTCGCGAAGAACAAGCGGCCGAGCGATGCCGACATCGACGAGGCCATGGCCGCGCACATCTGCACGTGCGGCACCTACAACCGCATCCGCAAGGCGATCCATGCCGCCGCGGCGATGGTGAGGAAGGAGGCCTGAAATGCACGCCACAACCAATCCGGGCCGCAGGACGTTTCTCAAGGCGGGCACCGCTGCCGGCGGCGGCCTGCTGATCGGGTTCTACCTGCCGGGTGCGCGCGTCGCCGAGGCGGCCGCAGGGCAGGCAAAGCTCAACGCCTTCGTCAAGATCGGATCCGACGGCCGGGTCACCGTGGTGTGCGGCCAGTCGGAGATGGGACAAGGCTGCCACAACGCGCTCGCGATGCTGGTTGCCGAAGAGCTCGAGGTCGATCTCGAGAAGGTGCATGTCGAGCAGGGCGGCATCGACCCGGCGTTCAGTAATCCGCGCTACATCGGCTTCAAGGCGGTCGGCGGCTTCCAGGCCACCGGCGGCAGCTCGAGCATTCGCAACGTCGGGGTGCCGGCGCGGCGCGCCGGCGCCGCGGCGCGCTACATGCTGATCTCCGCGGGCGCCGAGAGGATGAAGGTGGCGTCCACCGAGTGCTTCGCCGAGAACGGCTTCGTGGTGCACAAGCCAAGCGGCGAGAAAGTGTCCTACGGCTCGGTGGCGAACGACGCTGCGAAGATGGTGGCGCCGGACGATCCGGTGCTCAAGCCGCGGTCGGAATTCAAGATCATCGGCAAGTCCACCCCGCGCCACGACGTGCAGCTCAAGGTCACGGGCAAGCCGATCTACGGGCTCGACGTCAGGCGCAAGGGGATGCTGACCGCGACGGTCGCGAGGTGCCCGGTGTTCGGCGGCAAGGTGAAGAGCTTCGACGCCGCGCAGGCGCTCAAGGTGAAGGGCGTGAAGAAGGTCGTGCAGATCAGCTCGGGCGTGACGGTGGTCGCCGACAATTTCTGGGCGGCCAAGAAAGGCCGCGACGCGCTCCAGGTGAGCTGGGACGAAGGCCCGATGGCGGGCGTGACCTCGGCCTCGATGTTCCGCAACTGGGCCGAGCTCGCGAAGGCGCCGAGCGCCGCGGACCGCCTGAAGACCGGCGATGTGCCCGCGGCGCTCTCCGCCGGCGGCAAACGCCTGGAGGCGGTGTACGAGGTGCCGTTGCTCGCGCACGTGTGCATGGAGCCGATGAACGCCACCGCTCACTTCAAGGGCGACTCGGTCGAGATCTGGGCGCCGACCCAGGCGCAGTCGTGGAACCAGAACTTCGTGGCGCAGCTCACCGGATTGCCGGCGAGCGCGATTACCCTTCACACCACATTCCTCGGCGGCGGCTTTGGGCGCAGGCTCGAGAGCGACTACGTGGTCGAAGCGGTCGAGGTGTCGCGCGCCGCGGGCAACGTGCCGGTCAAGGTGGTGTGGACGCGCGAGGACGATATCCAGCACGACCTGTATCGACCGGCCTCGCACAACGTGCTGCAGGCCGCGCTCGGCGCGGACGGCATGCCGACGGCATGGCGCCACCGCATAGTCGGCGGCTCGATCCTGAAGTACTTCAAGACCTTCGCACACCTGCTGCGCAAGGACGGGCTCGATGCGACTTCGGTGCAGGGGGCAGGCGACTACTTCCCGTACGACGTTCCCAACGTCCACGTGGACTTCGTCAACGACACCCCCGGCGTGCCCCTCGGGTTCTGGCGCTCGGTGGGCAACTCGCAGAACGGCTTCATCCTCGAGAGCTTCGTCGACGAGTTGGCGCACGCCGCGGGCAAGGACCCCTACCAGTACCGCCGGCAGCTGCTGGCGAAACCGATCGCGGCACGGCTGCGCGCGGTGCTCGACCTCGCGGCGGAGAAGGCCGACTGGAGCAAACCGCTGCCCTCCGGGGTTTTCCGTGGCATCGCCGCGCACTTCGCCTACGGCGGGTACTGCGCGCAGGTCGCCGAAGTGTCGCTGAAGGACGGGAAGCTGAAAGTGCACCGCGTGGTGGCGGCGATCGACGCGGGCTGGGTGGTCAATCCCGACATGGTGCGCTACCAGGTCGAGGGCGGGATCTTCTATGGCCTGAGCGCCGCGCTCTACGGCGAGATCACCATCAAGAACGGACGCGTCGAGCAGTCGAACTTCCACGACTACAAGGTCGCGCGCATGCAGGAGATGCCGCAGGTCGAGGTGCACATCCTGGAAGGCAAGGGCGACCAGGGCGGCGCAGGCGAGCCCGGCGTGCCGCCGATCGCACCCGCGGTCTGCAACGCGATCTTCGCCGCGACCGGCAGGCGCATCCGCAAGCTGCCGATCAGGCCGGAGATGCTCAGAACCTAGGCGCGCTTTCGCGAGAGAATACCGGGCGGCCCAGGCCGCCCTTTTTTTTCATGAAACGGCAAAAGACCATTACCCCGGTCGACGGCTCGGTATACGTCGAGCGCGAGCTCGCGTCGAACCCGGCCATCGAGCGGGCCCTGTTCCTCGCCGCCAAGGCGCAAAAGGCCTGGCAGCAGGTGCCGGTCGCGGAGCGCGCCGCCGTCTGCCGGCGCATGGCCGAATGGTGCGTCGCGCGCGCCGACGAGCTTGCGAGCGAGCTGAGCTGGCAGATGGGGCGCCCGGTGAGCCAGACCCCGGGAGAGCTGAAGCGCGGCTTCCACGAGCGCGCGCTTTACATGTGCGGCATTGCCGAGGAAGCTTTGCAGGACCTGGAAGTGGGTGAAAAGCCCGGCTTCCGACGCTTCATCCGCAGAGAGCCGCTCGGGGTCGTGCTCGTGGTGGCGCCGTGGAACTATCCCTGGCTCACGTCGGTGAACGCGGTGGTGCCGGCGCTGCTCGCGGGCAACAGCGTGATCCTGAAGATGGCGGCGCAGACGCCGCTCGTCGCCGAGCGCTACGCCGAGGCGTTCAAGGCCGCCGGCCTGCCCCCGGGCGTGTTCCAGTTCCTGCACCTCGACCATGCGCAGGTCGCCAAGGTGATCGGCGATCCGCGCATCGGCTTCGTCGCCTTCACCGGATCGGTTCCCGGCGGCCAGGCGGTGCAGCGCGCCGCCGCGGAGCGCTTCATCGGCACCGGCCTGGAGCTCGGCGGCAAGGATCCGGCCTACGTGCGCGCGGATGCAGACCTGGCGTTCGCCGTCGAAAACCTGGTCGACGGCGCGTATTTCAACTCGGGGCAGTCCTGCTGCGGCATCGAGCGCATCTAC
>Ga0214471_10005191_pt1 | contig 10059 bp, 8 predicted proteins | sample RVTome_5_FD_207665 | JGI IMG/M metagenome (GOLD analysis project Ga0214471, IMG submission 207665) | Soil microbial communities from uranium-contaminated site in the Upper Colorado River Basin, Wyoming, United States - RVT142D155 | ecosystem: Environmental > Terrestrial > Soil > Contaminated >... | reverse complement strand
TCCCCGGCTGCAGCTTGAGTGTGTTGCCCTTCACCAGGTACGGCCATTCATGGCCGTCCATCCCCATACCGTGTCCCACCCGGTGGGTGAAGTACGTGTAGCCCGGACCGTACCCGGCGTCTTCGACCACCGTCCGCGCTGCAGCGTCCACCGCCTGGCATTCGATCCCCGGTCCGGCCGCCTGGAGCGCGGCCGTTTGCGCCCGATGCTCGATCTCGAACACCTGCTTCATCTTCTCCGACGGCGTGCCCAGGACGAACGTGCGCGACAGATCCGACGAATAGCCTTCGACCTTGCACCCACCATCGATCAGCAGGATGGTCCCCTCGCGGATGATCTGCGGCTGCACCGAACCGTGGGGCAGCGCGGAGAACTCTCCAACCTGGACGCCTGCCCCTCCATCGAATCCCAGTTGGCGGTGTGCCTTCGCCACGAGCTCGGCAAACTCGGTTTGCGTCATGCCGTCCTGCAGCGACTTCCAGGCCGCCTCATATGCCTTGAGCGTCACCTGTGAGGCCAAACGCATCAGCGCCAGCTCGTGCGTGTCCTTCACCATGCGACACCCGGCGGTGACCAGCGTCCCGTTCGTGACGCGGAGCGCCGGCGCCGCAGTGGCCACGGCGTGAGAGAAAGTGAATCGGACCGTCTCTTCCACGCCAATGGACCCGCCGGCAATCCCCGCCGCGCGAAGACCCTGCGCGACCCGCTCCGAGGGGCTCTCGTCTTCCTCCCAGGTCATCACCGTCGTTCCGGCACCCAATGGGCCAGTGCGCGCCTGTTCGAGCGTGCGCTCCTCCTCGAACTTCGGTGTGACGATGAAGGCTTCACCCCGGGCGGGGATGATCACTGCCGTCATGCGCTCCGAGAGTCCCCATTGCATGCCGGTGAAGTAGATCATCGACGTCCCTCCCATGAGCATGAGGGCGTCGAGTCCATTGTCGGCCAGTAGCCGGCGCGCCTTGTCGATCCGCGCTCGCCGCTCTTCGACGCTGATGGGTGTCGCCTGGTCCTTCATGGAAGTCAGCGCGGCGATGGCCGGCGGCAGCCCGTCATCGGCACCGGCCTGCGATCGGCTGCCAGCCACACCACAGGCGGTTCCGGTCAGCGCGAGCGAGGAGGTCTGTACGAAGCGGCGGCGGGAGAGCATTCGGCAGGCTCGGTCGAAGGGTGGGCCACGGACCACCAATCTGTCATCGGGGAAGTAGCGAGGGCAGAGGGCAGCGATCGGGAAGCCGCGGAAGGCGCCAACGCGAATCCCGACAGGACCGGGGCCCGCGGGGAACGCTGCTCCCCGCGGGCCCTGACAGTCGGTGGACTGCGGCCGTGATGTCGCGCTACGACACGACGACGTTCTGCAGGTCCGTCACGGCCTTGCGCAGCATCCGGACTCTGGGCTGATCGCATGACCCGGCCACGTCTCTCTCGAGCTGCGACGAGAGGCTGCGCAGGAGTTGTGACCGCGGCGCCGCCGACGCCCGCTCGGCGTCGAGCAGGGACCGGCGCACGTCCGCGATCCGCGAAGCCGAAAGACACCGACCACGCTCGAGCTGATCCACGAACGCCCGCGCCAGTGCGAAGGTCGGCGGCCACTCGATCTTCGGCTGCCCCTGCGCATTGAGGTGCGTCCACCGAACCGTCATTGCCGCATCGATTTCGTTCTGGGTGAGAAACTGGCTGGGCACCAGCTCGGCAACGTCCAGTCCGCGCGCGATCTCGGAGCTCACGATGGCTCCGTTGTACCAGTACACCGACCACGAACCGCCCATGCGCATCCGCGTCGAGTCCACCGGACCTCGATCGAAGTAGGCGATCTCGAACGGCTTCTTCGGATTGGTCCAGTCGAAGACGGAAATCCCACCCTGATACCACGCCTGCACCATGACGTCGCGGCCGGGGATGGGGATGAGCGACCCGTTATGCGCCACACAGTTCTCGTTCGCGGTCTGCACGGTCGGGATCTTGTAGTAACTCCCGAACTTCATCTTCCGGTTCTCGATCGAGAAGATCGCGTCGGAGCCCCATTCCCGCTTGTCGTCCGCGCGGCACTTGGGCGAGCCGCCGCCACCCCACTCGTCGGAAAACAGGATCTTCGTGCCATCGTTGTTGAACGTCGCCGAATGCCAGTACGCGAAATTGGAATCGGCCACCGCATCCAGGCGAACCGGATTCACGGGATTGCTGATGTCGAGCAGGAGCCCGTGGCCTTCGCAGGCACCGCCGGCGAGACCGAGCGCCGGGTAGACGGTGATGTCGTGGCACTGGCGGCCAGTCGCGATGGGACTCCCCGGCGCCGGCGCTTCGCCAAGCATCCGGGTGATGATCGACTGCATGCTGGCGCGGAGACCAGCGCTGTCCGCCGCCGTGGGGGCGCCGGTTCCACCACGCAGCTTCACGAGGCTGTCGAGCTGGTTGCCGACGAACATCGCGCCCAGCACGATTTCCTGCCCTGAGGCGGGAATCACGGCCGTGAAGCCGCCCCGTGCACGAGCATCCGCCGCAGCCTTCGCGGCAGCATCCAGGTCCTCCTGCGCCGGGCCATGGCTGGGCGTCATCGTCAGGCCGGTGAAGATGTTCGCGCGGTTCACGATCGCGGCGCCGGCCGGGTTGTTCACCGGTACCTTGATGATCTCGATGCGCCAGAGTGAGGAGTTCTCGCTCTCCTCAGGCGACTCGCGCATGCAGCCCGCCATCTCGTTGGGTGACCGGACACCGGCCGAACCCGAGACGTAGATGTACACGTTCTCGCCATCGCGGGGATCCTCGACCACCGTGTGCGTGTGCGAGCCGCGGCAGGTCTGCACGTTGGCCACCAGCTTCGGGTTCCGGATGTCGCTGATGTCGAAAACCCGCACTCCCCGCATGCGCAGCGCGCTCACCGTGTCGGGCACACCGCCGGGGAGACAGTCCACTCGACCGTTGTTCGCCTCGGCGGACATGAACAGGAGATTCCTGTAGACCGACACGTCGTTCTGGGAGGCCGGACAGGTGTACGCCGTGACCAGCACCGGCGCCGCCGGGTTGCTGATGTCCCAGATCACCGGACCGTTGTAGTTGCCCTGTATGGCGTAGTTGCCCACGAACGCAAGGTCGGAGTTCGTGATCCCGAGGAAGCCCTCGGGCGAGACTGCCTTCGCCACAACCTTGAGGTTCGAGACGGCTTCGCCGGCATCCATCAGTCCGGACTTGAGCCCGACCCGCGAATCGAGCCGGGGATCCGGGGCCGGCTCGGGGGCCGGAGTGGGAGTCGAACCCGCGCACGCCGTCAGCAGTGCGAGAGCGGCTGCGCGTACGCCGATCGTGCGAAGTGCTGCAATCATTCCGCGTTCCTCTGGTATCTCTGGTGGTCAGGGAGCCTCGATGAGCATCTGGAGCATCCGCTTGATCTCGGTCGACTGGTCGACTTCGACATCGGACGCGAACTTGAAGATCGTTTCGTCCTGGCCGGCACCGTGCGACGCGAACAACGTCTTGACCATCTCCACGGCGCCCCGGTGGTGCTGGATCATGAAGGTCAGGAACAGCCGGTCGAATGCCTCACCGCGCGCGGCGTCGAGCTGCGCAAGCTGTTCCGGTGTCAACATGCCGGGCATGGGCATCACGTGCGTCATGCCTCCGTGCGTCATCGGCATGCCGGCCGGGTTGGGCTCGGGTGCCGCCTGGTTCCGGTCGCCCAGCCAGGACTGCATGATCACGATCTCGTCCTGCTGGGCGTTGATGATCCGCTCGGTCAGGCGCAGTACGGCGGGACTCGCGCCATGTGTCGGCGCCCAGCGCGATATCTGGATTGCCTGTGCGTGATGGTGGATCATCCCCGCCATGAAATCGATGTCGGCCTGCGTGTACGGATACCGGAGACTATCCAGCCTCGCCCGTTCCCGGGCGGACTCGGGGCCCATTGCCGTGAGCACCGTCTCGGGGTGCGCGCGGGCGCACGCCAGGACCGCTATCAGCGAAACAGAGAGCGTTGGAATCAGGCGGGGATGGAGCGACATCAATCGGGGTCAGAAGGACGGGCCGAACGCCAATGGTCCCCTAAGCTTAACGAGCAGGCCTGATTCGTGAGTGCTGGATGCTCGACCTGCTTCCTGGTCCTGGAGCTGGTGCTGAGCCAAAACCCCTGCGCCAGCACTTGTCACCCGGTTCCAGCACCCAGTTCTGAGCACTCAGCGATCTGGCCTGAGCGGTGACCGGATGCGTCACTCTCCCCTCCCATCCATCACGCGCTCCGAGTTTCAGGATGGACACTAGTTGATCGGAATTCCCCGCGAGCGCAAGCCCACCCGACGACTCAGGTACCGCCACCGCTGGCCGTCATTCGCTCCCCATCAACTCCCATCAACTCGACGAGGGCGAAGGTTCGACGCCTGCCGCGCCGGCAGGTGGCTGACCGGCAGGCCCACCGCGACCATCGCGCCGCACTGGTCGTGACGTCATCGCGTCCCGAGGGGCGCCGTCCTTCTGAGCCTGGGGCGTGCGGACCGTTGCCTCGGGTTCGCCGCGCTACAACCCGATGTCCCATCACAATGAGTCCATCTGGCCTCACGGCAACGCGCTGATCGCGGCGGGGCTCGCCAGATACGGACTCAAGCAGGATACCGCGATGGTGTTCGGCGGGTTGTACGACGCCAGCGCTTTTTCGATCTTCACCGCCCCGCACGCCATGACCGCGCGCCCCTCAACGAGACGCGCGGTCATGACACCGCCTCCTGCGGTAACATTTCGTGCCGGCACCTAACGCAACATCAGACCAACGAGCACCGGCATCCAGCGCAGGTTCCGCCCCGGAATGGAGGCCCCCGCGGGGGGTTCGTCGGCCGCGATGTTCGTCACGGCGGTCTGCATGAACAGCGACGTCGCGCCGAGGATGTGGAACTCCAGACCCGCCCCGGCGTTGAAGCCCCACTTCGTCTCGCTGTCGGGATCGTCGACGCTGCTGCTGAACCGGTCAGCCAGTCCGGACGTCGACCCGAAGTCACGGAACTGATAGAACCCGCCACCGCCCATCAGGGACGCGCTGTTCCGCGAGCTGAGCGGGACGGACAACGTGATCATTGCGACTCCCGAGTAAACGGTCGGGTCCGGGTTGAAGTACGGACCCGAGCGTACGCCCTCAAGCCGCTGGACGCTCCACTCCGTACGAAGGCCCAGCAGGCGTCCCGGCTTGCTCCAGCCGATCGGGACGGTCACGTTCAGCGCATCCGTGTACCCGAGGTCATGCAGAGTCCCGGATGTGAAGTTTGCACCGGTCCCCACGCCAATGTAGAACCCGCTGTTCCCGAAGAGGGAACGGTTGCGGAACCGGTCGAACCGCTGGTTGAGGTTCTGGAGCCGGCTGTCCACTTCCGTCAGTCGCGCCGCGGTGGACGCGAGATCTTCACGCAGCGTGCTGATCTCACTGCGCGTGGCGGCGAGGGAGTCCGAGAGCGCAGCGATGCGTGCCTCCATCGCGGCGCTGCGCGAGCCGAACGCGGCGTTCGCGGCTTCCAGCGAGTCCAGCCGCTGGCGGTAATTGGCCGCCGCGGCCTCGAGCGAGTCCAGCCGTGCCATGCCGGCACTGAGGACCTCGCCGCCGGATTCCCGGCGAACGATACCCGCCTGGTCCTTGGTCATGCGTATCCGGATGTCCGACGTGTCACGGCGGGTGGTGTCGATCTGCGCATTCGCCACTGCTGTGCTCGAAAGCGCAAGCGCGACGCAGAAGACCGTCGCGCGCGGGGTGTACGGCTGCAGTCTCATAGAGCGCCTCACAGCTACTGGATGGACGCGCCCTCCACTGGTGCCCCACGCGGATCGCCAGCGAGGTTCGCGCGTGATCCCCTGATACCCGTGCGCTACGCGAGGTTGCCGGGCCGCGTTCCCGGTGCAGGCAAGCGAGCTGTGTCGTTAGGTGGGCGCTCCACCTGACGCCGCCAGCCTGAAGCCGGCACGGCCGCAGCGGAATGGCTCGTCGCCCCGGATGCGGCGGGCGAAACGTCCCGGGCGGTCTCGTCGGGTACTGGCACGCGGCCGGGAGGAGTGCACCTTATCCGCACCGTTGCGCCCGATCCCACCCCCTGACCCGTCGAATGGAATGGTTCATCAAGGCTTTCATTCGTGCTTCCCTGCTGTGGTTCGCAGCCGGGATCGCGCTCGGCGTGGCGATCGCCATCCACCCGCCATGGATCGTCTACCGTCCCGCCCACGCGCACATGAACGTGGTCGGCTTCCTGACCATGCTGGTGTTTGGCGTCGGATATCAGTTGCTCCCCAGACTGTTCGGTCATCCGCTTCATAGCGTGCGACTCGCCGTGGCGCATCTCTATGCCGCCAACCTTGGACTCGCCGGTCTTGTGCTGGGCTTCCTGATCCGGCCGCACCGAGCCGGCGCCACCTGGGTCATCGTCGTCGGCGGGTCCCTGTATGCCCTGGGCGCGGTGTTCTGGGTCGTCAATCTCTGGCGCACCTTCGACGCCGCCGATGCGCGCCAGCGCTCGCGGACCGGATCCGGGTCGCGGCCGCTGCCCACGGTAGACGATTGATCGGCCCCCCCAGCGGACGGCGTTCGCACCCGAGCCGGCCGTCCCGCCCTCCTCCTCGTGGACACCGGTTGTGGCGCGAAGCAGGCACAACGGTCGCCCTCGATGACCGCACCATGCGCCTTGCCATGCACGGTATTTTGACCTACGCTCGGACTCGAAGGACCCGTTTCGCGAGGTCAGTCATCCACACCCGGTGAGTTCAGCCCATGCCGACGTTCCGTGCGCCGTCCCCTCGAGTGGCCCTGTCAGTCGCCAGTGCTGCCGTACTGATGATGTCGTGCAACAGCGACAATCCGGCCGGACCGACCCCGCCCGATGGCCGCACGTTGTACGGCGTCACGCTGGACAACCGACTGCTGCGATTCAACAGCGCTCTCCCGGGCACCATCCTCACCGAAGTGCCGGTGACCGGCATGCCGTCCGGCCAGCGCCTCGTTTCCATCGACATTCGTCCGGCGGACGGTGAGATCTATGGCGTAGGCACTGACAACCGGGTCTATCGCGTCCACAAGGTGACGGGCGTCGCCACCGCGGTGGGCGAGGTGTTCTCGCCGTCGCTCGACGGCGAACACTTCGGGCTCGCGATCACGTCGGGAGATGATCGCATCCGGACATCCAGCGTGGAGGGCGACCAGAACCTGCTGCTGAATCCAGCCGACGGTTCGCTCATCGGCGTCGGTGGCAGCTTCGCGTTCGCCGCAGGTGACGCCAACGCCGGGACCAACATCGGCATGGCCGCACTCGCCAACATGGGCTCGACGCTCTATGGCATTGAATCGAACGTGAATGTCCTGGTGCTGGTCACCGATCCCGCGGCCGGGACCGTCACGACCATCGGTAGCCTGGGTGTCAACACCGTACCCTGCGCGGCATTCGACATCGACCCCTCGGACAGTGTGGCGTTCGCTTCACTGGCGCTGAACGGCATCTCGACCCTGTACACTGTCAACCTGACCACCGGCGCCGCAACGCCACTGGGCGTGATCGATATCGACTCGGAGGTCCAGGGGCTCGCCATCGAGTAGTGATGGTTCATTGAATGCCCCGGCGCCCCGCAGTATGCTCCACCAGCCCATACCGGAGGACGAGACATGACCAATGGCAGACCCATCAGCATCAGCCTCATTGCGGCTGCCCTCATCGTCGCCACGGCAGCGTGGATGGCGCCGGCTGGCGACGGGATGATCGTTGGCGCCCCGCCTGCAAAGTCGCTGGGCCAACTGGCGTTCGGCCCGGGCAATGTGCTCTTCATTGGCGACAATGACGGCGCGCAGGTCGTCGCGGTCGAAGTCGAGGATGGTGAGCGCGGAACCGGTGCCATATCGCTGGACGGCATCGACGAGCGGGTGGCTCAGCTGCTGGGTGCGCCGGTCGCGGATATCCGGATCAACGACCTGGCGGTGCATCCGGTGACTCGGAACGTTTATCTCAGCGTAACGCGCGGTTCCGGCGCGACCGGCGCTTCGGTGCTGCTTCGCGTCACCCGCGACGCGGCGAATCCGATCCGGGAAGTGCCGCTCACCAGCGTCAGATACTCGCTCGCGTCGATCGCCAACGCGCCGGCGGACCAGCCCGGGTCGCGCAGGAATCCCCGGTCCTCGACGATCACCGACATCGCGTTCGCCGATGGCCAGGTCTGGGTCGCAGGCCTGTCGAACGAGGAGTTCGCCTCGTCGTTCCGGCGCTTCTCCTTCCCGTTCGGCAAGTCGATGGAGACAACGACACTGGAGATCTACCATGTGTCGCATCGCGCCAGCGAGACGCGGTCGCCCGTTACGTCGTTCACGGTGCAGCAGGTCGATGGGGTGTCGTACATCGTCGCCGGGTACACGTGCACGCCGATCGTGGCCTTCGCCGTCCAGGACCTCGTTCCCGGGAAGCACATCGTCGGTCGCACCGTCGCGGAACTCGGAGCCGGGAACACGCCGACCGACCTGGTCTCCTTCACGCGTGACGGCCGGGACGTCATCATGGTGGTCAACAGTCGCCGTCCACTGATGCGGCTGAACGCCAGCGACGTCGCCAGCGGCACACCGCTGACCACACCCGACGTCGACGGCATAGCCCGCGCCGCCCTGGAGCAGCCGTCCGGTATCACACAGATGGCCGACCTGGACGTGAATCACGTGGTCGTCATTCAGCGTGGCGCGAACGGTCTGAACCTGAAGTCGATTGCGAAGTCGGCCCTGTAGGCGTTCTGCTGCACCGATAGTCCGAACAGCGTCGTGCGCCGCGCCAGGCCTGGGCGCGGCGTGCGTCATTCTGGGACTGGCAGGGTGCGGCGCGCCGTCTCGTGGCTCCGAGCACTCGTCCCGGATCGACTTCCGCATCGACTCCGCTGCATCGGATTTCGGCGCCGTACGGGCGTATCCTCTCGACGCGTCCTCGCTGGCCCGCTTCCAGCGGGTGGCGTCCGCACCGGACGAGTGGTGGCAGGTGCTCAGCCTGCACGTGGGGGACACGGCAGCCGTGCCGATGCTGGGCTCCTGGAAGGTCGCCGGGGATACGCTCGTGTTCCAACCGCGCTTCCCACCGTCCCGCGGTACGGTCTACGTCGCGAGGTTGAACGCCGCCGCGCTCGGGAACCACCTCACCGGATCGCCGATCACGGCCGCCTGGGAGTATGCGCCCCATTCTGGCGCGCCCACGACCACCGTTGCGGCGATCTACCCGTCCGCCGATGTACTCCCCATGAATCTCCTGCGGATGTATGTGCAATTCTCCGCGCCCATGACCACGGGTCGGAGTTACCAATACGTGCGCCTCCATGCCGACGGGGATTCGCTTGTCGCCGAGCCGTTTTTCACCGCCGCCGGCGCCGTGGAACTCTGGGATCCTGACAAGACCCGCCTGACCATCCTCTTCGACCCCGGACGGATCAAGCGTGACCTCCTCCCGCATGAACAACTCGGGCTGCCGCTCCAGGAAGGAGGACGATACCGACTGGTGATCGACAGCAGTTGGCCCGATGCCGCCGGGCGGCCGTTGGTCGGGGAATTCGAGAAGCGGTTCCAGGTCAGCGGTATGGACCGGACTCTCGTGCGGAGCAGCGACTGGACGCTCTCGGTTCCGGCCTCAGGGACGCGGGAGCCGCTGGTCGTCGATTTCCCCGAACCGCTCGATCACGCCCTGTTGTTCCGCATGTTCACCGTGCGGAACGCCACAGACACGTTGCTGCCCGGAGAAGCAGGCGTGTCGCGTCATGAGCGGCGCTGGTCCTTCACGCCGGTCGAACGCTGGGCGCGTTCCACCCATCACCTCGAGGTCGACACGGAACTCGAGGACCTGGTGGGCAACAATCTCCGTCGCCTCTTCGACGTGGCGCCTGGGGACACGGCGGCCACGGGGGTCACGCAGTTGCACGTCCGTCTGCCCTTCACGCCCCGCTGATCCGGCGTCGGGCGCCGATGGAGTTGTTGCGCGGTCCAGTGCGTGACCTGCGGGATCCCTGCCGCGTTCCCGGCCACTGTGAACCGCGGCTGAGCGAACGCGAACGCTGCCGTCGAGCCTCGTGCCGCGCGGACCGCACTCTCATCAGGCG
>Ga0214471_10005190_pt1 | contig 10060 bp, 9 predicted proteins | sample RVTome_5_FD_207665 | JGI IMG/M metagenome (GOLD analysis project Ga0214471, IMG submission 207665) | Soil microbial communities from uranium-contaminated site in the Upper Colorado River Basin, Wyoming, United States - RVT142D155 | ecosystem: Environmental > Terrestrial > Soil > Contaminated >... | reverse complement strand
TCGGTTCTCGTCAGCGTCCCCGGGGAATCGAGCACCGTGATGACGAGCATCGACGGCTACCAGCTCGCGCTGCAGGGCCGCGCCGGGCCCGCGCTCGGCATCGCCGCGATCGGCTCGTTCATCGCCGGCACGCTCGGCACCGTGGGCCTCATGCTGCTCGCCCCGGCGCTCGCCCGGGCCGCGCTCGCCTTCGGGCCGCCGGAATATTTCGCGCTCGTGGTGCTGGGGCTGACCGCGCTGGCCGCCGTGGGCTCCTCCATCATGAAAGGCCTGGTGACCGGCGTGGCGGGCCTGCTCCTCGGCACGATCGGCATCGATCCGCAGAACGGCATCGCGCGCTTCGACTTCGGCCAGACCTGGCTGCTGGACGGCATCGAGTTCATCGTGCTCACGGTGGCCCTGTTCGGCGTCGGCGAGGTGGTGGCGAGCTCGGTGCTCGGCGTGACGCGCCCGGTCGCCGAGGTGAAAAGCGCGCTGCCGACGCGCGCGGACTGGCGCGCCTGCCGCATGCCGATCCTGCGCGGCACCGGAATCGGCTTCCTGATTGGCGTGCTGCCGGCCGCCGGCGCCACCATCGCCTCGTTCATGGCCTACATCGTCGAGAAGAAGATGGCGAAGGACCCGTCGCGCTTCGGCAAGGGAGCGATCGAGGGCGTCGCCGCGCCGGAATCGGCCAACAACGCCGCCGCCGCCGGCGCCATGGTGCCGATGCTCTCGCTCGGCGTGCCCGGCTCGGGCACCACCGCCATCATCCTGGGCGCGCTCATCATGTTCGGCATCCGGCCGGGGCCGGAGCTGTTCGCCAAGAACGCCGAGCTGGTGTGGGCGGTGATCGCCAGCATGTACATAGGCAACGTATTCCTGCTGGTGCTCAACCTGCCGCTCGCGGGGCTGTTCGCGAGGCTGCTCAAGGTGCCGTACCGCTGGCTCTACCCGCCGATCCTCGCCCTGTGCATCGCCGGGGTGTACTCGCAGGCCAACAGCGTAGAGGACTGCTGGCTGCTCGTCGGCTTCGGCCTGGTCGGCTGGCTGATGAAGCGCTACGACTGGCCGGCGGCGCCGATGGTGCTCGGCCTGGTGCTCGGGCCGCTGTTCGAGACCGCGCTGCGCCAGTCGCTGACGATCTCGCACGGCAGCGGCGCGATTTTCGTCACCCGGCCGATCTCCGGCACGCTGCTCGCGCTCGCGCTCCTCGCGATCACCGCCCCGCTACTCTTCAGAAAGAGGCCCCTGCCTTCATGAAAGACAGGATCGGCGTCGACATCAACCAGAAGCTCGCCCTGGAGAGCGCCGTCGAGTGGGCGCTGAAGCACAAGGTGCCCTACATCGACCTGTGCCTCGACCAGACGCCGGAATTGCTGGAGCGCGGATCGCGGCGCCTGGCGGCGGCGAGAAAACGGCTCGAAAGCGCCGGCGTGCAGCTCGGGCTCCACACCCTCTCGGCGGTCAACACCGCAGAGACCTCGCCTTTCGTCGGAGCCGCGACCGATGCCTACCTGGCCTCGTACCTCGATGCCGCGAAGAAGCTCGGCGCCGGCTGGATCGTGGTGCACGGCGGCTACCATTTCGGCTCCGACAAGCGCGTGCGCATGGACGCGGCGGTCGCGCGGATTGCGCGGGCAGCCAAGGCTGCAGAACGCAAGGGAGTAAAACTGCTGCTCGAAAATCTCAATCCCGAGCCGGACCAGGCCGAGGTGCACTACCTCGCCCACGACCTGGATGAGTGTCGCTACTACTTCGAGCGGCTCGATTCGCCCGCGCTCGGCTGGAGCTTCACCGTGAACCACGCCCACATCCGGCCCAACCGCATCGACGCTTTCATGGCGGGGCTCGACATGCGCCGCTGCGGCGAAGTGCGCCTCGCCGACTGCCGCGGCACGCACGAGGAGCACCTGCGGCCGGGCGAAGGCACGATCGATTTCCCCGCGATGTTCGCCGCCATCGAGGCGAGCGGCTACCGCGGCCACTACATGCAGGCCTTCGGCAGCCTCGACGACATGCTGAAGGGACGCGACACGTTGGCGCAGCTTGCGAAGGAGGGTCTCAAGTGAAAATCGTCGGCTGGTTGCTGGGCCTGGTCGCGTTCTCCACGCTGGCCATAGAGCCCGAAAAGCTGCAACGCCTCAAAGTCCCCGCGCCGCCCTGGCCCGCCGGCGACGAGCGCGGCATGGGGAACCAGATCGGGCCGGCGACCTACGCGCGCTGCGCATGGCACATGCGGCAGCCCGGCGCCAAGGTATACGAGCTATCGCAAGTGCGCTCAGCCACCATGCCGGCCTCGCCGTTCGCTGGTCCGGTGACTCCGAAGCCGAAAGCGACGGCGGGGATCCCGGGGTCGGCCCATGCGTTCAATTCAGAGCAGATGAATGAAAACGCCGAGCCGGCGCAGCAGGGCACGCAGATGGACGCGCTCGGCCACTTCGCCTATTTGCGCCAGCCGTGGGACGGGAAGAGCGCCTTTCCGGCCGACAGCGCCCTTTATTACGGCGGCTTTACCCAGAACGACGTGAAGCCGGCGCCCGACTCGCCGCTCCTCAAGCTGGGCATGGAAAAGGCGCCGCCGATCGTCACGAGCGCCGTGCTGCTCGATGCGAAGGCCTACAAGAAGCAATCCCTGCAGGCCGGCGAGCTCGTGACGGCCAAGGATCTGGAAGCCATGCTGAAGGCGCAAGGCCTTGCGCGCCGCGGGGTGCTGCCGGGCGACGTGGTGTACGTGCGCACCGGCTGGGGCGAGCACTGGCGCGATCCGGACACCGAGAAGTTCTACTACACCAAGGCGCCCGGACTCTCGTTCGACGCGGCGCAGTGGCTCGCGGAGAAGCGCATCGCGGCCATTTCGCTCGACACGCCGTTCATCGACACGGTGGCCGAGGGCATGCTCATGGGGAAGGCCGGCCCCGCGCCGGGCACCCCGCCCGGCCTGCCCTTCGCGGTGCACCACCACATGCTCGCCCAGTCCGGGATCTACCTCATCGAGAACGCAAAGCTCGACGAGATGGCGGCCGACCGCGTCTGGACCGCGTGCACCATGATCCTGCCGCTGCGCGAAAAAGGGGCGGCCGGCTCCGCCGTGCGCCCGATCGCAATTGGTGCCCCTCTTACAACAGCTGCACGAAAATGAGGATCAGGCCGATCACCGACACGAACCACACCGCGGTGCGCAGCCAGGGGATGCCGGCGAGATACACGAACGCATAGGCGAGGCGCGCCCAGAAGAAAAGCTGCGCGCCCAGCAGGGTTGTGGCGTTGGTTTTGCTTGTCACGACCGCGATGAGCACCAGCGCGGCGAACAGGACAAGGCTTTCGAGCATGTTGTGGTGCGCGCGTTGCGCCCGCCCCGCCCATCCGGTGCAAGGCGCGAGGCCCTCGCGGTTAGCGGCCAGCATCGGAAGCCCTACCTGGAGCGTCGCCCCGCTCACCGCCACCAGCATCTGCGCAAAAGCGAGCGCGACCGCCCACAGCAGCCACATCAGTTCCGGTTTCATTGTTCCCCCCTTTTTGTAATTGAACCGCTACAACTTTACCGCTGCCAGGGCGCCCGGCGAAATTTCTTGCGGCGCGAGACCACGCTGAGCTGCCGGCCGGCGAACTCGTGCACCTTCTCGCGGATCTCGGCGGCGAGGTCGGCGGGCAGCGCCGCGGCGGCGTCTTCGAATAGCGCAACCACGTCCCGCGATGCGGGACCGTCGTGGAAAAAGCCGCGCGCCCGGTCCCAGACCAGCGCGCGCTCGCTCGCGTCCCCGCCGTAGCAGAGCTGGAACAGGGTCACCTCGCCGCCCGCCTGCCAGACAAAGAGGTCGAAGTACTCGTCGTGGAACCAGCGCCTCTTCGCCGGCGGGTCGTCGGCGACGCCCAGGATTTCTTTAAGCATCTCGCGTCAACGATTATGACCCAGGAAACGTTGCTCGATTCTGTCATTGAATCATGACGCGCGGTAGAGAGCCACTTCTTGCGCCGCGGGAATCCGCTCGTTCGTGTCGGGAAAGCTCCGGGCACGTTTTCATTTTGTTACGTCAACTTAATTTCCGTAGACCCGTTGGACGGTTCGTTATTTGCTTTGAATGGTAGTTCACGGGCACTAGTTCGTGATTAATAGCATCAGAGAGGAATGGACGACGACCTCGTGAGAAAGCGGATACACCGAATGAATTCTTGCCCTAAGCTCCTGAGAGGATCAGTATGTACCAAGAGGTGACGGTCATGCGTTCAAGCACCGGCAACACGGGGCGCCATGAGGATGTTCTCAAGTCCTTGGCCGATTACAGCAAGGAGCATCGCGCGGCGCGCTGGGCAGGCACGTTCGCGAGCTTCCTCGAGGCCATTTTCCCCGCCGATGTGCGGGGTATCTCCCGCACCAGCCACCAGTACATCTGGGACATGATGCGCGCCGAGGGCTTCGAGGACGCGAACGGCCGCCTGCGCTGCCAGCTGTTCGAGGACGAGCTCTACGGCATCAACGACACCATCGAGCGCGTGGTCGACTACTTCAAGGCGGCCGCCGCGGGCTCGGAAGTGGGCAGGCGGCTGCTGCTGCTGCTCGGCCCGCCCTCGGGCGGCAAGTCGAGCATGGTGATCCTCCTCAAGCGCGGTCTGGAGGAGTACAGCCACACCGACGCCGGCGCGCTCTACGGCATCCACGGCTGCCCGGTGCACGAGTCGCCGCTGCACCTCGTGCCGCACACGATGCGCGGCCAGTTCCGCTCGACCTACGACGTCGACGTCGCGGGCGAGCTCTGTCCCTTCTGCGCGAGCCGCCTGCAGCACGAGTTCGCAGGCGACTTCATGCAGGTGCCGGTGCAGCGCATCTTCATCACCGAAGCCGGCCGCGTCGGCGTCGGCACCTACGCGCCGCACGACCCGACCACCGCCGACATCGCCGATCTCGTCGGCTCGGTCGACCTTTCCAAGGTCTCGGAGTTCGGCGACGAGGGCGACCCGCGCGCCTGGTCGTGGTCCGGCGCGGTGTTCGCCGCGAGCCGCGGCCTTCTCGAGATGATCGAGATCCTCAAGGTGAAGCGCGAGTTCCTTTATCTCCTGCTCACCCTCACCCAGGAGAAGAACGTCAAGGTGTCGCGCTTCCCGCTGATCCATCTCGACGAGACCATCCTCGCGCACACCAACCTCGCCGAGTTCCGCAAGTTCCTGCAGGAGGCGGAGAACGAGGCGCTGCTCGACCGCATGGTGATCATCCAGGTGCCCTACACGCTCTCCTACAAGGAGGAGGCGCGCATCTACCGCAAGCTCACCTCGTCGACGCAGGCGTTCCGCGAGGTGCACCTCGACCCGCACGCGCTGCACGTCGCCGCGGTGTTCGCGGTGCTCACGCGCCTCACCGAGGGCGACGAGCGCGAGACCGACAACCTGAAGAAGGTGCGGCTCTACGCCGGCGAGAACGTCGAGGGCGTGTCGCAGTCGGACGTGGAGAAGATGCGCGCCAAGAACCCCGAGGACGGGCTCTCCGGCGTGTCGCCGCGCTTCGTGATCAACGCGCTGTCCAACGCCATCATCCAGTCTCAGGCGAAGAGCCTGACCGCCATGGACGTGCTGATCGCGATCAAGGACGCGATCGAGTCCGACGTGCGCATCGACGGCAAGAAGAAGCGCAAGTGGATCGACTTCCTGGTCACCGTGCGCAAGGACTTCTACAACCGCTGGGTCAAGGAGGACGTGCACAAGGCGCTGTTCGTCTCCTTCGAGGCCGAGGCGCAGCAGCTGCTCGAGAAATACCTCGACGAGGTCGAGGCGACGCTCGACAGCCGCACCGTCAAGGACCCGATCACCAGCGAGGAAAGGAAGCCCGACGAGCGCTTCCTGCGCAACGTGGAGGAGAAGATCCGCATCTCCGAGTCGGGCAAGCTCTCGTTCCGCCAGGAAGTGGTGCGCAAGGCGATGGGCGCCTATAAGCGCGGCGAGAAGTTCACCCTCGACAGCCACGCGCCGCTGCACGACGCGGTGGAGCAGTACCTCTTCGAGCAGCGCCGCGACGTGCTGCGCCTGGTGAGCTCCTCGGCGCGGCCCGACGACGAGACGCGCCAGAAGATCTCGGTGGTCGAGAAGCGCCTGGTGGACGAGTACGGCTACGACAACCACAGCGCCCGCGAGGCGCTCAACTACGTGACTACGCTGCTGGCGCAAGAGTGACTATCCGCATCGCGGCCGAAACGCCCTGGTACGAGCTCTTCTCGAGGGGCGCCCGGGACTGGCTGCGGCATAACCAGAAGGTGCGCGCGGCGGTGAAGGAAAGCCTGCCCGAGCTGCTCGCCGGCGCCGACCTGATCAGCCGGCCGGGCAACCGCACGGTGCTGGTGCCGGTGAAGTTCCTCGAGCACGCGCGCTTCCGCCTGCTCGAGCCGCAGACCGAGAACGGCGCCGGCCAGGGCAAGGGCCAGCCGGGCGACGTGCTGCGCCCGGCGCGCGAGGAAGGCGACCAGCAGGGGCGCGCGGGCGGCACCGGAAACGGCGAGATCCGCTTCGTGGTCGAGCTCAAGATCGACGAGATCGTCGACTGGCTGTGGGAGGAGCTCAAGCTCCCCGAGCTCAAGCCCAAGCGCGCGGCGACGCTCGACGAGCCCGACTACGTGCGCGAGGGATGGGACAAGCGCGGGGCGCGCTCGCGCCTCGACCGGCGCCGCACCATGAAGGAAGCCGTGAAGAGACGGTCGATCCAGACCGACCCGGTCGCGATCATCAACGAGGACCTGCGCTTTCGCCAGCTGCACAAGCGCGCCACGCCCGCCACCAACGCGGCGGTGATCTTCGCGCTCGACGTCTCGGGCAGCATGGACGAGGCGCAGCGCCGCCTCGCCAAGCAGTTCTTCTTCTTCGCGCTGCAGGGCATCCGGCGCCAGTATACGAAGGTGGAAACGGTGTTCCTCGCGCACGCCGCGGAGGCCTGGGAGTTCGACGAAGCCCAGTTCTTCCAGGCTTCCTCGAGCGGCGGCACCGTGACCTCGTGCGCGGCGCAGCTCGCGCTCGAGATGCTGCACAAGCGCTACGACCCGAGCCGCTACAACGCGTACTTCTTCTACGCCTCGGACGGCGAGAACGCCGCCGAGGACCGCGAGCCTGCGCGCAGCGCGCTCGCCGAGCTCGCCGGCCTGGTGAACTACGCCGGCTACGTCGAGACCGGCGGCGTCGCCACCTTCCGGCCGCGCGAGACCCAGCTCGCCGAGATCTTCGGCGAGCTCAAGGCGCACGGCGCCCCGGTGGGCGTGAGCCACCTCGGCTCGCAGGAAGACATCTGGCGCGCGATCCGGGAGTTCTTCACCGAGCAGGCTGCCAATGACTGAGCTCGAAGAGTACGCCGAGCGCATCGAGTCGCTCGCGCACCGGCAGGGCCTCGACTACTACCCGGTCGACTTCGAGCTCGCGCCGCAGAGCCTGATGACCGAGATCGCGGTCTACGGCCTGCCGATCCGCATGCCGCACTGGTCCTTCGGCGTGCGCTACATCCACCAGCTCGTGCGCCAGAGCATGGGGAACTCGAAGATCTTCGAGGTCATGTTCCCCGGCGACCCGTGCCGCGCCTTCCTCATGGACACGAACTCGCTGGCCGAGAACGCGCTGATCACGGCGCACGTCGTCGGCCACGCCGACTTCTCGAAGAACAACCAGCTGTTCGCGCGCTTCCACGAGATGGCCGGCGGCAACATCGTCGAGAAGGCGGCGGCGCACGCGCAGCGCATCCAGCAGGCGATCGACGCCGCGGGCCTCGAGCGCGTCGAGGCGGTGCTCGACGCCGCGCTCGCGCTCGAGTCGCACGTCGACGTCGGCGGCGAGCTGCACCGGGCGCGCTATCCGGAGTTCATCGCCGAGAAAGCCACCCCGACGCCCACTTCGTTTCAAAAGCGCTTCCAGCAGCTGCCCGGCGTGTCGGAGCCGCAGGCCCTGCCCCTGGGCCTGAACCCCGGCCCGCAGCGCACGCGCGTGCCGCCGCACCCCGAGTACGACCTGCTCTGGTTCATCGCCAACTACGCCCCCGAGCTCGAGCAGTGGGAGCGCGACATCTTCCTCGCGGTGCGCGCCGAGTCGCTCTACTTCTACCCGGTGTTCGCCTGCCAGATCATGAACGAGGGCTGGGCGTCCTACTGGCACGCGCGCCTGCTGCGCGAGGCCGACTTCCTGCCGCAGCAGACCTACCTCGCGGCGATCAAGGCGCATTCCGACGTGGTGCGGCCCTTCGCCTCGGGCGAGGAGACCGCGCTCGCCATCAACCCCTACCACCTCGGCTTCACCCTCTGGGAGCGCATCGTGGAGAGCCACGGCCTCGCCCGCGCCCGCCAGGTGATGCGCGAGGAGGACGACTTCGGCTTCATCCGCAACTACCTCGACCGCGACCTCGCCGAGGAGCTCGAGCTGTTCGTCTACGAGGTGCGCCAGGGCGACGAGATCCGCGTCGCCAACCGCGACCTCGAGGCGGTGCGCGAGGCGATCCTCGCGCCCAAGTTCAACTTCGGCGCCCCGCGCGTGGCGGCGGTGGAGATCAAGGCCGACGGCGGCCTGGTCCTCGCGCACGAGCACGCGAGCGACGGCCGCGGCCTGGACGCCTCGCGCGCGAAGAAGGTGCTCGAGTACACGCGGCGCGCCTGGCGCCGCCCGGTTCGCCTGCACACGGTCAACGACCGCGGCGAGCCGGTAGAGCTTGCCTCTTAGAGAATAATCACCAGCAGCAGGACGATGATGATGATCAGCAGCAGGTTCTGGTTGCTGATCTGCCCGCCCGCCAGGACGGCGTCGAGCCGGCCGGCGAGCTGCAGCACCTCGCCGTCGGCCATCGCGTCGACGCGCGCCTCGGCGTCAGCCGGGTTCAACCCGAGCTTTTCCAGGTCTCTGGAAAGCTCGGGACGAGCGATGAGCGCCTTCACCCGCGCGCGCTCGTCCTGCGCCTGGGCTGTGTCGGTTGGGATGAGGCCGGCGTGCGCCTGCGGCATGAGCAGCGCGGCGGCGAGGCCGAAAGCGAGCACGATCCAGAAGTCCACCAGAACCTTGCGCAAGCGCTGCATCGTTGTTACCTCCTGCCGGAAATAATAAGCCAAGCGCCGCGGGTCTGGCTGTCCGCGGCGGCACGACGCCGGTCGCCGAATTGCTACACTGGGCCGCCTATGCGTGCCTTCTTCCTCGATCCAGCAGACATGAGCTTCGAACTGCGCGAAGCCCCGGCACCGCAGCCCGTGCCCGGGCAGCTCCTGGTTCGCGTACGTGCGGCCGGCCTCAACCGGGGCGAGCTCCTGCGCCACGGGCTGACGAAGCCAGGACCCGCAAAAATCGCCGGCACGGAAGGAGCTGGTGAAGTCGAAAAAACAGGCGAACGCGTCATGGGGCGCCTGCCCGGCAGCTTCGCCGAGTACGCGCTGATGGATGCCTCCGACGCCATCCCCGTGCCGCCGAACCTGTCCTGGGAAGAGGCGGCGGCGATCCCGATCACTTTCCTCGTGGTCTACGACATGCTGGTGCAGCAGGGAGGCCTGAAGAAGGGCGAATGGCTCCTCGTCACCGGCGTGTCGGCGGGCGTCGGGGTCGCCGCCCTGCTCGCCGCCAAGGCCTTGGGGGCGAAGGTGATCGGAACCTCGGGCTCGGACGAGAAACTGAAGAAACTGGCCGGGCTCGGGCTCGACGCCGCGATCCGGACCCGCAAGCCGGACTTCTCGCAGAAAGTTCTCGAGCTCACGGGCGGCAGGGGCGTGGGCCTGGTCGTGAACAACGTCGGCGGCTCGGTGTTCGCCGAGTGCGTGAAATCGCTCGGCTACGAAGGCCGGCTCGCCACCGTCGGCTACGTCGACGGCGTGATGCAGGCGCAAATGGACATCGAGGCGCTGCACTCGAAGCGCCTGAAGCTTTTCGGCGTCTCCAACAAGATGCGCAACGCCGCGCAGCGCGGCGTCACGGTGGAGGGCTTCAAGAAGGACTTCCTGCCGCTGTTCGCGAGCGGCAAGCTAAGACCGCTGATCGACCGGGTGTACGACTTCGACGACCTTCCCGAGGCGAAGGCGCGGATGGAGTCCGACGCCCACGTCGGCAAGATCGTCGTGCGAGTCTAATCAGCGAGTCCTGCTAAGCGGAG
>Ga0214471_10005189_pt1 | contig 10065 bp, 12 predicted proteins | sample RVTome_5_FD_207665 | JGI IMG/M metagenome (GOLD analysis project Ga0214471, IMG submission 207665) | Soil microbial communities from uranium-contaminated site in the Upper Colorado River Basin, Wyoming, United States - RVT142D155 | ecosystem: Environmental > Terrestrial > Soil > Contaminated >... | reverse complement strand
GTTAGGGTAAAATAACGGACGCATAGTCGTGTTGTTGGTCAGCCCGGTCGTCTAGTGGCCAATCTCCAAGGTGGAAGGGCTAAGGATTTCAGGCTCTGGATCTCACAGAGAAAAGAAACCTGGAGACAGCAGTTCGAATCTGCTCCGGGCTACCATTTTTCCCTACGGCCTTGGGCCGGCATTCATGATTTCTTTTGAGATGCTACCGAACTTGTCAAAGTTCTTGGCAAAAAGCGCCGCCAGGCGCCTTGCGGCCGAGTTGTACTCGTCCCTGTCGTGCCAGGTGTTGCGTGGGTCAAGCACTTCATATGGCACGCCGGGGCACGACGTGGGCATGTCTAGGTTGAATATATCGTGGTGCCTAACTGGGCTGTTCTCCATCTCGCCTGTCAGCGCGGCCGTGACCATCGCCCGTGTGTAGGAGAGGTTCATGCGCTTGCCAATGCCGTACGGACCTCCCGTCCAGCCCGTATTAATCAGGTAGACGCGCGTGCCGTGTTCGGCTATCTTTTTTCCAAGCATCCTAGCGTATTCCTGCGCGTGCAGGGGCATGAACGGGCCGCCAAAGCACTGTGAGAACGTCTCTTTAGGTTCCGTGATACCGCGCTCCGTGCCGGCAAGCTTGCTGGTGTAGCCGGACATAAAGTGGTACATAGCGCATTCTTTTGTTAGCTTTGCAATGGGAGGCATGACACCAAAGGCGTCTGCCGTCAAAAATATTATGACTTTGGGGTGGCCGGCGACGCTTGGGATTACCGCACCGTCGATGAAGTCAAGTGGATACACGACACGGGTGTTCTCCGTCAGGCTGCCGTCGGCAAAGTCCGGCTCGCGAGTCCCGTTTAGAGCAACGTTTTCCATGAGCGAGCCAAACCGTATAGCGTTCCATATCTGCGGCTCGTGATCCTTTTTCAGGTTGATGCACTTGGCGTAGCAACCGCCCTCGAAATTAAAAACTCCGTTGTCGGACCAGCCGTGCTCGTCGTCGCCCACGAGCTGGCGCGAAGGATCTGCAGAGAGCGTGGTCTTGCCGGTGCCCGAGAGGCCGAAGAACAGTGCCACGTCGCCTCCCTTGCCGACGTTTGCGGAACAGTGCATGGGGAAAATGCTTTTTCGCGGGAGCAGGAAGTTCATGATGGAAAACATGGCCTTCTTTATCTCGCCGGCGTACGATGTCAAGCCGATGAGGACGATTTTCTTTGAAAAGTTGATGATGATGAAAGTCTCGGTGCGCGTCCCCTCTGAGGCAGGGTCGGCCGCAAAGTCGTCGGCGCCTATGAGCGTGAACTCGGGCCGGTGGCGCTCTATCTCTTCTGGAGTCGGCCTGATGAATATCTGCCTTGCAAAAAAGCTGTGCCAAGCGCGGTTGTTTATCACCCGTATGGGCAGGCGGTTTTCGGGGTCTGCGCCAACAAAGCCGTCAAAGACAAACATCTCTTTTTCCTCAACGTGCTTTTTCATGCGCGCGTAGATGCGCTCAAAGTTCTCCTCAGATATGGGGCGGTTGACCTTGCCCCAGTCCACCGCGTCGTGTGTGACGTGGTCGTCGACAATGTACTTGTCGTCAGGCGACCTGCCGGTGAACTTGCCGGTCTTTACCGAGAGAGCGCCGGTCGAAGAGAGCACCCCCTCCCCCCTTTCAAGGATCATCTCGACCAGTTTTGGCAGCGAGAGGTTCCTGTGGGCGTTGGCAAGTTTGAGATCCAGCACTGGGAGCTGTATCAAGAAGCCAGAGGTTATAATCTTTAGGCTAGAAGAATTCATGCGTCAAAAAGTCGATGGGCGACCATGCTGCAAGCCGTCCATCCCGTTGCAACCCCCTTTGCTCGAGCTATCTGCCTGCCTTCTTTTTCGGCGATGTGCTGTTGTATCGCACCTTGAGCGTCGATATGAAGCGATTGATTTCCTCCGGCGTCAGGATCACCATCTCCTCCGAGTGGTCTAAAGCCAAGCTTTGTGTGAGTAAATCCGGCTAGCTTAAAAAGATTTGAAAATTTTTACGCTCGAAATTTTGCGCGCAGGTAAAAACATGTATTGAGAGGGGCAGAACCACGGGCGGGGCGCAGCTATTTACATGCCTGTCGTATCCTGCCCGCGCTCTTGGACAGAATTTCAAGGAATTGTGCGAACTCCTCGTCGGTCGCGTCGCGACCAAGGACGCGCCTTGTCTGGTAGTGGAACGAGTTGTAGATCCTGCCAACAGCAATTCCAAACACAAAATCGGCATTTTGGGCTTCAGGAATTGCTTTCAGGCTGCTCTGTATCTGCCTTATCTCGCCGGCGGAGGCTATGGCCTCGTCTATTTTTGACGAGACTGCCTTTCTCACCCTTGCGTCCATGGCTGCAGATAGCGCACTTTGGTATTAAAATAGTCCGAACTGCAACGAACGCAGGTCCGACAAAAGCTGGACGCCCACGCCTTCCGCCCTTGCCTACAGCTGGCGGTTGAGCCTCACGGAAAACTTTTGGTCAAGCGTCGCACCCTTCATCCGCATGATGTCGTTTTCAGGCAGGCAGGCAGGCAGCCCGGCGACCCTGCGCATAAACGCCTTGTCCACTGAAAGAGTGTAAAACGTCCACCCAGGGCCCTGTTCTGCCTGCCCAGCGACAGAGTTTGCTTCTGGTCCGGCCATCATGGTCATGTTCCCGAGCATGGCTGATGCAAGGCTCCTCCCGGCTTCGTAGTCGGTGCAGGCCACCTGCAGCACCACCCTTTCTGGGCCGTATTCGTAAGGTAATGTGTATTTGTCGAAAAAGCAAGTAATAACCTTAGCAGCAGCCCATCTTGTCTGGTACCATGCTTTCGTCCTTCGGACCGCGGGTGAACATGTCTGACAGGTCTATCTGGAAAAACTCGCGCAGTATGCCAAGATAGGACTGAACGGGGGGTGGGACGCCGTCCTCACACGCAACCCCCATGTTCCATGCGTTTATCCATATCACCATTCCCTGCAACATGTTCACAAAGCGCCTGTACTCCTGAGGCACTACTCCGAGCTCATCGATGAACTTTTCTGCCAAGCGCCACGCCGCGGTAAAGTCGACGCACTTTGTGCCGTAGATTGCTTGTATCTGCTGCCTGACGGACGTAGCGTACCTGAAGGGCTTTTTGCACACAAAGAATGGAAAGTCAGCCTTGTTCGGCAGCATCATGCCCGGAGGTGACCACACCGTGATTACGCGCGCCCCTTCCTTGAGCGAGCGGCGGAACTTTTTCACGAGGGCGTCCACCAGCTCCAGGTCTGAAGACCAGAACAGCACGACAGTCGCAGAGGAAATGTCCGCGTCGCGCAGGTCAGCGACTGTTATTCCGGCGTTCTTTAGCCGCGCAACTTTTCTTTTCGCCGCGGAAGCGAGATCGCCGTCCGGCTCGACGCCGATTGCCTTCTTGACCCCGAGCTTGGCGGCAAGCCTCACCGCGTTGCCGCTGCCGCAGCCAAGGTGGCAAAAGACGTCACCCTTGCGCAGCCCTGCAATGAAGAACATCTTTTTCAGCACCCTGTCAGGGATCTCGACCCCACCCTTCATGATGTCTTGCGGGAGCGTGGACAGGAACTCGCCGATGTTCAACTGATGAGGATGCCCCGCCGGGATAATAAAAAGCCACGGGAAAAAGCATCGTTAAAATATGATGGCGCGCTTGAAACGCCCATGCCGCAACTTTTCGGGGTTTTCGCAACGCACTCGCCGGAATCGTGCCCGCTCAACAATGACAAGAGCAGGGAGGTCCTCATGCAGATGGACAAAAAGCTGGAAGAAAGGATGGGCGCAAACGGAGTTACCAAGATAGTTGGCTTTTACTTTTCAGTCCTTGAACACGAGTGGACCATAATACTGGAGGCAAACAGCGCGCATGGCATCGAGACGCTCTGTATAGAGGCCGGGATCTCGGCGTTTAACACCGTCAAGATAGTGCCGCTGACCGAGTTTGGAGCCGCCCTGAGGAGGATCAGGGGCAACTGATCCCGAGCCATTTTTTACCGGCGCATCCCTAGACTTCCACGAACACGGTTCCGTCCTCTATCGTGACCTTATACGAGCCTATCGGTTTGAGCTTTTGCGGGAACCAAGTCATTTCTCCCCGGGTGACGTCCCATTTAGAACCGTGCCAGGGACACGTTAGCTCCTTTCCCTCCAGTGTCCCTTCATGTAGTTCGGCGCCGGCATGGGTGCAAGTGTTGCCAGTCGCATAGAAAATCCCGCCTACATTAGCGACCAGTATTTCCTTTCCGCCAGCGGTAACGTGGGTCATCGTGCCAGCGCCTATGTCGGACGCATTGCCAACCATGACTTTAGCCATGCAGAATATTCCGGCAGACAAGTATTTTTGTCTTCTAGCTTGAAAACATACTCTCTGAAAACTGCGCCAGCCCCTTAAGCGCCTCCTTGCGCTCCTCCCTGCCGATCTCGGCGCCTTCCACGGCCCCCTGCAAATAGCTGATAGACTGGTCGTACACCTTCCTTGCGACTGGGTGCGGCACGCCATCCTTGCCCCCGTGAGCAAAGCTGTATTTCACAGGGTCGCTCCATGACGCCTTTGTGCCGTGTATTAGCTCGGCGACGAGCGCAAGCGCCCTGACGGTAGCCGCGCCAACGCCCTGCATCGACAGTAGCTCCTCATAGTTTTTGGGCTGCATGTCGTATATGTGCCGGAAAAGGTCCCAGTCAAGGCGCCGGGGCATCTCGTACCCCGAGAGGTTGACGGGTTCAACGCCAAGCCAGCAGTCAAGCGTGTTTCTTCCGCCCAGGCGACGGATGGACGATTTCAGGTTTTCAGTATCGCCGCGGGCAAGGTCGAGTGAGACCTGCTGGTTTTCCTGCGACCCCCTTGACGTCATGTCAAGCGAGTTTTCTGCTCTTGCCTCGCAGATTATGCCGGCGTGAGGTTCGCAGGTAAATTCCAAGACAGAGTCTGAAACCCAGTGGTACCTGCGTGCCATCCTGTTTTCTACGTTCATGCCCTGCTGCACCACTGCCCAGTCGCCCCGCTCGTCAAACAGTATAACGTGGTGGTAAAGCGGATAGCCGTCCTGCACAGCAGCGCTGTCCACCTTAGCAGACATCTTGCTTGCGTGCAGAAGAGAATGGGTCTTGGTGTCAGAGAGCCCGAAATGTTCTGCAAGTTTTGGAATGTCGTACATCGCCGACGTGGATTTTGCTCCCTTGCCTCCCGCTATTGAAATGCCGTGCACGTCCGGCGCAAGCGACTGCTTCAGTACTCCGGTAAGTACAGTAGTAACGCCGGAGGAGTGCCAGTCAAACCCAAGCACGCAGCCAAATGCCTGGAACCAGAGCGGGTCTGAGAGCCGGCGCAGAAATTCCCGCTGGCCGTACTCGTCCACGATGACCTTGGACATGGCCCGCGACAGTCTTATCATTCTGCGTACCAGGTACGCCGGCGGGCGGCCTCCGTGCAGCGGCAGATTCATGAATCGCGCGCGGCCCACGCAGCCAGCCGGCCGGCAGCAGAATTAAGGTGAAAGGCACTCCAGGGGGAGGGAGTCTGGCGAACATATTATATCCCAAGCGCCTTACGATATGGCATGCAGCCGGCGTGGTTTTTGCTAGTGGCACTTGCAAGCGCAGGGTATCTGAGCGATGTGCTTGACACACTCACTTCGCTTATTGCCCAGTATGGCTACCCTGCGGTCTTTGCGGCCGCGTTCTTGGAAGTCATATTTCCTCCGATACCAAGCGAGGTGGTGTTTCCGCTCGTCGGCTTTACCGCGCAGAGCAAGGGTCTTGGTCTCGAGAACGCTATCGGCATGGCGACGGTCGGCGCGCTCGGTTCAACTGCAGGGGCGATTGTCATCTACTACCTTGCAAAGGTACTAGGCCGCGCTGCCATACTTCGCTATGGCCGGAACGTCAGGGTGGGCGAGCAGGAGCTCCTGAAGGCGGAAAAGTGGTTTGCCAGGTACGGTCCCGTTGCGGTGTTTACTGCAAGGATGATTCCGGGAATCCGGGAGCTCATCTCCATACCGGCCGGCATCTGTGGCATGGGTATCCCCAAGTTTGTTGGCTACACGTTTGCCGGCTCGCTTGTCTGGTCGATTACGCTCACGCTTGTCGGGTTTTACCTGGGGAAAGCATGGAGCCAGGTTGCAGACCAGTTGTCAACGGCGTTTACCACCGTCGGCGCGGCAATATTGGCGGCAATAGCGCTTGGCGGCGTCGTATGGTATCTCAGGCGCAGGAAAAAGGAACAGTCTAGGCAGTCTTCATGAGAAAGCACAGCACTGCCTTTTGCGCGTGTAAACGATTTTCAGCTTCGTCCCAGACCACGGACTGCGGCCCATCGATCACGTCGGCTGTGACTTCCTGCCCTCGTTTTGCCGGGAGGCAGTGCATGAATATCGCGTCCTTTTTGGCGAGCTTCATTATCTCAGAGTTTACCTGGTACTTGGGGATAAAGACAGACTCGCGCGTCGCCCACTCGCCTTCCTTGCCTATTGATATGAACGTGTCCGTGGCTATCACGTCCGCATCCTTTGCTGCCGCGGCGGGATCGTCACCCATAGTTATTTGCGCCCCTGTTTTTGCCCCTTCCGACCTAGCAAGCCGGGTAATTTCCTCAGTCGGTTCGTAACCTTTTGGGCACGCTGCCGCCATGCTGATGCCGGTCTTGGCGCACCCGAGCATGAGGTCGTTGCATACGTTGTCGCCGTCGCCCAGCCAAGCAAGTTTAAGCCCTTTCAGTTTTTTCTTGTGTTCCTTCATCGTTAGCAGGTCTGCCAGTATTTGGCACGGGTGGAACGCGTCTGAGAGCCCGTTTATCACAGGTATTTTAGCATATGTGGCCAGCTTTTGCACGTCTGTATGGTCGTAGACGCGGGCCATGATACAGTCAAGATACCCCGACAGGGTCTTTGCCGTGTCCTCTATGGTCTCGCCGCGGGCAAGCTGTATCTCGGAGGCACTCAGGTAGACGGCGGTGCCCCCCATCTGATACATCCCTACTTCAAAGCTGACGCGCGTGCGTGTAGAGGGCTTTTGGAATATCATACCAAGAGTTTTGCCTCGTAAGAGCTGCCGGTCCCTGCCTGCCTTGTGCTCCTTTTTTAGCTTGGACGCAAGGCCCAGTATCCTATCGATGTCAAGGGATGAAAGGTCCTGTATGCTGAGGAGGTCCCGCTTACTTGAGGAGGTCTTCGATGTCTTCATCTGTCAGGTATACGACCTCATCTTCTTTCTTGTCCTTATCATCTTTGCGCTTTTTCTTCCCCTCTTTTTCGCGGCGCTTGCGCTCCTCTTCCTCGCGCTTGCGGTGTTCGTCCTCCTCTTTCTTCTTGCGCTTCTCCTCTTCCTTTTTCTGTTTTTCTTCCCACTTTTTGTCCTCCTCTTTGCTCTTGTCATCCTCCTCGCGCTTGCGGCCAAAAAGGCCAAAGCGGCCCTTCTTTTCTTCAGGCTCTGCCTTGACAGGTTCAGTCGCAGGCGGCGGCTGCGGAGGCTTGGGCGCCTCTACAGGGGCAGGCGGAGGGGAATACTCGGGCTCTTTTGGCTCCCGCTTGGCCTGCTGCTCGTCGGCGTGTGGAGCAAGAGGCGGCGTGGAAACATTGGGCAACTCTTCCTGCTCCGCTTTTGGTTCCTGCTCCGCTTTTGGCCCCGGGGGCGGCTGCATGGACATCAGGTCTTGCACGCTTGCTGCCGTGCTTCCAAAGAGCGACTGGATGAACTTGTCAGGGTCAAAAGGTATCATATCGTCGTAGCCCTGCCCGATGCCAACGTAGACGACAGGTTTGGCAGTCAGGTGTGATATTGAGATGGCGGCTCCGCCCTTTGCGTCCGCGTCTATCTTCGTCAGTATTGCACCGTCAAAGTTGGTGTACTGGAAAAACTCGCGGGCCTGGTTTATCGTGTCGTTTCCCGCAAGCGAGTCGCCCACGAACAGTTTTGCGTCCGGCTTTACAACGCGCACTATCTTGCCCATCTCATCCATCAGGTTCTTCGAAGTCTGCATCCTGCCGGCCGTGTCTATCAACACTGCGTCGATGTAGTGCTTTTTGGCATAGTCCAGCGCGTCGCGGCCTACAGCCGATGGATCTGCACCGTACCTTTGCGCTATGACCTTTAATGACAGCCGCTGCGCATGCTGCGTCAGCTGCTCAATGGCGCCGGCCCTGTGCGTGTCCCCCGCTGCTACCACCACGGAAAGCCCGCTCTTGCGCAGCAGGTTGGCTACCTTTGCCACGCTCGTGGTCTTGCCCGTGCCGTTTATGCCCAGAAAAACTATCGAGAATGGGCCCTGCTTGGCATCCTTCTTTGCCTTTATCTTGTCCACCAGGTCGAGCTGACCTGCGCGGGCAAAGATGCCGGCGATTGATTCTTGCAGCTTGGCCTCGATAATTGAGCTTGCTTTCTGTCCCTTTTCCAGCTCTAGCCCCAGCAGTTCTTTTTTCAATTCGTTCGATAAATCGTCGACTACTTCCTGTGCCACGTCGCTTTCAAGTAGCGCTATCTGCAGTTCCATGAGCGTGTCGTCCAGGACGCGCTCGGTTATCTCTTTCTGCCCTATGCTCCTGGCGGCGCTTGAAAAGGCGTTCTTTAGCTTGTCAAACATTATCGCAAGTCAGCCTTTCTGGGACTGCCTCAGCATGGTGTTGAGCTGCTGCTGGAGCTGCTCCATGCGCATCGCTATCTCCTGTCTCTGCGCTTCCAGCTGCCTCATGGCAACACCGTACTCCTTTATGCGCGCCTCCACAAAGTTCAGCGCGTCCTCCTTGCTCTTTTCCACCGTCACGCCCGAGCCCAAGCTAACAATCACCTTTTTCATCGGCGGGACGTTTGTCTTCACGTAGATGCCGCTTCCGACCGGCATCAGAGTCTCGACCTCAGCGTCAACACTTATGCCCTGAAGCGTGCTCGACGCAATGCGTGCCTCTTCGTAAAGCCGGCCTATCGCCGACTGCCTAGAGATAATGTCGTTCATGTAGGCCTCCAGCATCCGCGACTGCTGCGCCATCTCGTTAAGGGCCTGCTCCATTGCTTGGTCATGTGAATGGTCGTGTGGATGATCGTGATCATGGGTATGAGGATGATCATGGTTATGCGTGTGGCCGGAAGGATCCGTATGCATCAGACTGACTGGCTCTGCTCGATTTTTAAAGTTTTAGATCTTTGAGACCTTGAGCATGTCGGCCATCCTGACTCCCATGCCAAAGCGCTCCTCCTCGCCCTTCATGTGGTTGTATATCCTTATCATGTCAGCCGCGTGGCGGAGCATGCTGAACTTGCCCTGTATTTTCAGCTGCACAAACTTGAATACTAGCGAGTACACCTTGAATTTTTCAAGCACCGCGTCGCGGTAGGCTTGCAGGTCGTGCATGTTCTTGACAAACAGGTCGGCGCACCAGGTCGCCGGGATTATGCCCTCGCCCAGGAGCGCAAACACCGTGCCTATCGACTCGCCGACTCCGACGCACTTGCGCCCGTCGGTGAAAGGCTCGCAGCGTGCCGGCGGGCTCAATCGCACCGGCCTTCCCACCTTTTTTAACACCTCGCAGTCGTGTTTGCGCAGAAAGTCGTCGACGAACTGGTTGTGGCCTTTGGCAAAGTCGCCGGCTCCGACGTGGGCGTAGCCGTTGTCAAGCGGGAAGTACCAGAAATAGCCGGTCATCGCCGGAAACGCCTTCAGGTAAAAGTCGTCAAACGGTTCCTTGCCCTGCTCGTAGCGGACCTTGTACTGGACACAGGGTATCCACATCTCGTTCTGCAAACGTGGCAGATAATTCCTGTGAAACCCGGTCGCGTCGATTATCAGGTCAAAGTCCGGCTCAAGTTCATCTTTCCGGGGCGCCCTGCCGAACTTGATGTCCGTACCCCTTATCATGTCCTGGATAAGTCTCAGCTTGTCATAGCTGACCATGCCCTTCAGCTTCAAGTCGACGCATTCCTTGCCAAGGTCGACTCTCATGTGCTGGCCATCGTGCAATATATAATCTTCAAAGTTGAGTCCACAGTTCTTCGCAAGGCTGGTCATGACGTTTTCGCAGGTCGCCCAGGCGCAGACGGCGTCATGCTGCTCTTCCTGCATCCGCTCAAAGCCTGTCACCTGCACGTCGCGCA
>Ga0214471_10005188_pt1 | contig 10066 bp, 10 predicted proteins | sample RVTome_5_FD_207665 | JGI IMG/M metagenome (GOLD analysis project Ga0214471, IMG submission 207665) | Soil microbial communities from uranium-contaminated site in the Upper Colorado River Basin, Wyoming, United States - RVT142D155 | ecosystem: Environmental > Terrestrial > Soil > Contaminated >... | reverse complement strand
GTCGGTCAACTCCGACAGACGTCGCGCTGATCGGTGTGTCGAGGGTGATGCGGCCGTGCTGCAGGAGACACACCCGGTCGCAGACCTCGACGACCCGGGCAAAGTTGGGTGCACACCCGCCTCCCTGGCGCCGGTCGGGTTGCCCCCGATGGCGGTCGTGTCTTCGAACGGTGACCGCGCACTCAGGGCCCAACGGCCCTGAGTGCGGGCCGGCGTCTCCACGCATACTGGTCGCGGAGTCCTGGACCTCCCGAGGCGAGGAGATGAGCCGTGGACGAGGGCGGTGCGACGCGAACGGAGTTGCTGGCTCGCCAAGCCCAGCTCGCCCTGGCACGCCAGGGCCGCGACCTCCTCCAGGACAAACGCGAGCAGCTCATGACCGAGTTCCGCAACACGGCCCGCACCGTGTTGGCGGGAAGCGACGCGCTGGAGGCGGCAGGCTCGGCCGCCCGGGTCGCCCTCGACCGGGCATGGGCCCGTGACGGGCCCGACGCCCTCGCTTCCGCCGCCTTTGCAGCGACCGGCCACGTTGACGTCGAGGCCGGGGTCACCCGGATCATGGGGGTGCGCGTCCCCAGGATCGCCTACCGCCCGGTCGGCCGGCTCGGCCCGGCGCGCGGCTACAGCCTCGCCGCCACCAGCGCGCGCATCGACGCCGCGGCTGATCGGTTCGAAGCCCAGTTGGACCTCGTCCTCCAGGTGGCTACCGGCGAGGTGCGGTTGCGGCGTCTCGGCGCCGAGATCGCGACCACCACGCGCCGGGTCAACGCTCTCGAGCACGTCGTGATACCGCGACTGAGCGCCGGCAGGAACCGCATCCGCCGGGTCCTGGAGGAGCGTGAGCGCGAGGACCACTACCGCCTCAAGCGCGTGCAGGTGCGTCACGCCGCACGGTCGAGGAGGACCCGTTGACCGCCAATCCCCTCGATGAGATCCGCCGTGTGGAGCGGTCCGTGTCGATGGCGATCGAGGAAGCGCAGAGAGGCGCCACCGACGCCGTCAACGAGGCCGGCAGGCGTGCCGAACAGGTCGTCGGCGAGGCCCGGGTACGCGGCCACGCCACGGCGGAGCGCCGTTACCAGGAGGGGCTGGCCCGTGCCCGTGACGACGCAGAGCGAATCCTCGGCGACGCCGACGCGAGGGTGGCGGCATTGCGACGCCGGGCGGATGCCCACATGACGGCTGCCGTCGACCGTGTCATGGCGCTCGTGCTGCCCGCTCCAGAGGAGGGGTGAGGTGCTCGAACCGATGGTGAAGGTCGAGATCATCGGGCACCGCAGCCGCCTGGACCTCACGCTGGGGTGTCTCCAGGGGAGCGCCGCGCTTCAACTCGTGGACGCGGCGGCGGTGCTGAACGTGGGACCGCTCGGCGCAGACGAGGACCATCTGCGTGAAGGCGAGCAGTTGCGACACCTTCGTACGCGCCTCGACTCGCTGGTCGCCCTTGGCGCGGTCCCGGCGGACCTCGAACCGGCCGAGGTTGGGGATGCGGACGTCATGGCCGTTTGGGCCGAACTGGAGGAGTTGGCTCCGACGATCGAACCGATCGTCGCCAGGATCGACGCGCTGGAAGCCGAGCAGGGCGTCCTGCCGAAGCACCTCGTATCGTTGCGGCGCCTGGTGCCTCTGGTACCGGAGATCCCCGAGCTGGCCGCCTACGAGACGGTGGCGCTGCTCATCGACAGGCGGCACGCCGCCGTGGTTGGGAACCTGCGTGACGAGCTGGCGACCCTGGTGGGAGGTCGGTTCGAGCTCCTGTCCGGCCAGATCGACTCGACCACGGTCGGCGCCGTGCTCGTGTTCGCGCGCAGCGACTCGCGGCGAGTGCACACCCTGCTCGCCGCACAGCAGGTGAGCCGGATCCAGCTCCCGGACCAGTTCCTCGGGTTGCCGTTCGCCGGCGCCATCGCCTCGATGGAGCGCCGCATTGCCGACCTACCCTCCGAGCTGGAGGCTGCTCGGGGTGAGCTCACCCGGCTGCTGTCGTCGCGTCCGCACTGGCACACGGTTCGTTCCTACGTCGACCTCCGGCTCGACCAGCTCGATGCGCTGCGCAACGTGGGTACCACCGCCCGCACCTTCGCCATCGTCGGCTGGGTCCCGCGCCGCGAGCTGGATCGGCTGATGGACGCGCTGGCGTCCGACGTCGGGAACGACGTGCTCGTCCAGGAGTTGGACGTCGCCGACGACGAGAGCCCGCCGGTTCTGCTCGCCAATCCGCGAGCGGCCCGACCCTTCCAGCTCTTCCTGGGGCTGCTGGCCCTGCCCCGGTATGGCACGTTCGACCCAACCGTGCTGATGGCTCTGTTCATGCCGTTCTTCTTCGGCCTGATGCTCGGCGACGTCGCCTATGGGCTGATCGTGCTCGGCCTCGCCGGGTGGGCGCGGCGGCGATGGGGCCACCGCAGCGACGTGGTGGCCGATCTGGGACGGGTGTTCGCCATGGGGGCGGTGTGGGCCGTTGCGTGGGGCGTCGTGTTCGGCGAGGTGTTCGGCGACCTGGGGCGCCGGGTGACGGGGCTGGAGCCACTGTGGATGGATCGCCAGGAGGCGATCGGGCCGCTGATGCTGCTGGCGCTGGCAATAGGCGCCACTCACGTCGTGCTCGGCCTGGTCCTCGGCCTCTGGGTGTCGGCGCGCACTGCCGACCGCCGCCTCTTCGGCGAGCGGGCCGCGCTGCTGGTGGCGCTGTGTGCCCTGTTCGCCGCGGCCGGCGTGGCGACCGACCGACTCCCCGCCGGAGTGATGACCCCGTCCGTGGCGGCCGTCGTGGTGGCACTTGTCGTGATGATCGCTCTGCGGTGGCCGCTGGGCCTGGTGACGGGACCCCTGGGTTTGGTGGGTGCCATCACCAACGTCCTGTCCTACCTGCGCATCGCCGCCATCGGCCTGGCGTCGGTGTTCCTGGCGCGGGTGGCCAACGAGTTGGCCACCACCGCCCCGCTGGTGCTCGGAGTGATGATCGGGGCGCTGTTCCATGCAATGAACCTGGCACTCGGCGCCTTCAGCCCGGCCATTCAGGCGCTGCGCCTGCACTACGTGGAGTTCTTCGACAAGTTCTACGAGCCCGGAGGGGAGTTGTTCGTGCCATTCGGGCTCGGCGGCACGTCGGTACCGGCGCTGTCGCATGCGATCGGTGCGTCGGTGGACGTCTGAGCAAAGGAGGAGCCGTGGAGATCGGACTGTTGGGTATCGGAGCCGGGATCGCAGTCGGACTCGCCGCCATCGGTACCGGCTACGCCCAGGGCCGGATCGGATCGGCCGGGATCGGGGCCATGGCCGAGAAGCCGGAGATGATCGGGCGGGTCATCCTGATGGTGGCCATCCCGGAGACCCTGGTGATTCTCGGCTTCGCCGTGGCCGCCATGATCATGTTCATCCTCGGTGCATAGTGGGTCTCGCCGAGATCCTGACCGCTCTGGCTGTGGAGGGCGACGAGGAGGTGGCGCGGATCACGGCCGACCGCGACATCGCCGTCGCCGACATCATGCATGAGGCGCGCCGGCGGGCGATGCAAGCAGAGCTCGAGGCGACCACGGCGCGCGACCCCGCGCTGAGGGCAGATGCCGACGTCACCCGGCACCGGGCGGCGCTCCAGGTGGAGCGGCGCCTCCAGGAGACACGAGAAGCCATTCTCCAGGACATCATGGGCAGGGCCGAGGATCGCCTGTCGCGCTACCGGCGCGATCCCGCCTACCTGGCGACGTTGCAGGCGCTGCTGGGCGAGTGCCGCGACTTCCTCGACGAGGTCGCGGTGGTGGCGGTCGACCCGCGCGACGCCGACCTGGTCCGGGCCGCGTTGGCGGCGCTCGGCTCGGAGGCCGTGGTCGAGCCGTCGCTGGAGACCTGGGGCGGCGTGGTCGCCTCGAATGGGCGGGGGGTGTTGGTGCGCAACACGCTCGAGGATCGGTTGCGGCGCGCCGAGCCTGAGATCCGTCGCCAGATCGGCAACGTAGTGCCAGGTCTGCGCGGTGGGGACGAGTTGAGGGGCAACCGGTGAGTGAGGGTTTCGATTACGGGAACGCTCGGGTGCGGGCTCGCCGCGCCGATCTTCTCGGCGCTGCCGGCTACCTGGACCTGACCGGGCTCACCGTCGATCGGATGCTGGCGGTGCTGAGCGACACGGCATACCGACGGGATCTCGAAGCGGCGACGCCGCGCTACCGCGGGCTGCGGCTGCTCGATGAGGCGCTGCGGACCAACCTGGCGCGCAACCTGCGCGAGCTCGCCGTCTGGTACGAAGAGCCTGCCGCCGCCGACGTCGTGCTGATCGTCGGGCGTTGGGACCTTCGCAACGTCCGCACGGTCCTGCGCGGCCAGTACGCCCGGAGCGAACCCGACGAGATCCGGGCGGCCCTGGTCCCGGCCGGAACGCTCGGCGACGCCGTCCTGGCGGAGCTGGCGAGCCGGCCCGGACTGCGGGCGACGGTCGAGCTAATGGTCTCATGGGGTGTTCCGGTCCCGGAGGTCGCCCGCGCCGCAGCGGGTGCCCTGGCCGAGTACGAAGCGTCAGGAGATTTTGCGGCGTTCGAGCGTGCCTTGGAGCGTGCCGCCGGCCGGCGCCTCGACGGTGTGCTCGGTAGAGCCGCGTCCGAGGTGGCGCACGTCCTTCGCGCCGAGATCGATGACGCCAACCTGCTCACCGCCCTTCGCCTGCAGGCGGTCGGGTCGGCCACGCAGGACTGGGATCCGGTGGACCCGATGGAGCGCTTCGTGCCGGGCGGCGCCCTCGCCATGCCCTTGCTGGCGCGGGTGGCACGGGCCGAAGACCGTGGCGACGCCGGGGCGGTCATCTCCGAGGCTTCGGTTCCGCAGCGGTGGGGTTCCGCCCTGGCGAGGTGGGAGGTGTCGGGCGACCTGGCGGCACTCAGCGACGACATCGACGAGTCGCTCACGCGGGAGGCCGCCGCGATGTTCGCCACGGCCGACCCGCTCGGGCCGGGAGTGGTGGTGGCATACGTGTGGGCCAAGGAGAACGAGGTGAAGAACCTGCGGACGATCGGAGCGGGCCTCGCCGCCGGACTCACTGCCGACGTGATCGAGGACGAGCTGGTGATCCTGTGGTGAGGCCCGGATGGCGAGGTTGACGATGGTGGTGCCACCCGATCTGGCGCTCGGTTTCCGGCTCGCCGGGGCGGACGTGGTCGCGGTTGCATCTGGCCCCGAGGCGTCGGAGGCCCTGGAGCGCCTCACGGCAGATCCCGAGGTCGGCGTCATCGGGGTCCACGCGCCCTTCTTCGACGGCATCGCGCCCTCTGCCCGCCTCCGCTACGAGGACATGGTCGCCCCGGTGGTGGTCGCGATCCCGCTGGGCTCCGGCGAAGGAACCCGAGACCACCGGGCCCGGCTCGCGTCGCTCCTGCAGCGCGCCATCGGTTACCGGATCAGCTTCGGGGAGGGCGACGCATCGTGAGTGGGGAGCCGGGTCGGGTGGTGAGGGTGGCCGGCCCGGTGGTGGCGGCAACCGGGTTGGACCACGCCCGCCTGTACAACCTGGTGCGGGTGGGGCGGCGCCGCCTCATCGGCGAGGTCATCCGGTTGGAGGGAGACGAGGCCCTCATCCAGGTGTACGAGGAGACTTCGGGCCTCCAGGCGGGCTCCGTGGTCGAGGACACCGGGGCGCCGCTCCAGGTTGAGCTGGGGCCGGGTCTGCTGGGTCAGGTCTTCGACGGCATCCAGCGTCCGCTGCCCGCGTTGGCGAGAAAGGACGGCGCACCGTTCGGTGAGCCCTTCATCAGGCGGGGGGTGGAGATTCCGGCTCTCGGGCGCGACCGGGCGTGGGAGTTCGTGCCTCAGGTTGCAGCCGGCGACACCGTCGCGGCGGGCAGCGTGCTCGGCGCCGTGCGCGAGACCGACACGCTCGTGCACCACTTCCTGACACCCCCCGGCGTTGCAGGGACGGTGACCAGGGTCGCGGCGGGTGCGGTCACGGTCGAGGAGCCGGTTGTGTGGGTGGACGGACTTGCCCTCACCATGTTGCAGCGGTGGCCGGTGCGCCGGCGCCGTCCGGTGGAGCGGCGGCTCGATCCGACGGCGCCTCTCATCACCGGGCAGCGGGTGATCGACACGTTGTTCCCGGTCGCGGTTGGCGGTGCGGCCACCATCCCGGGTGGCTTCGGGACCGGCAAGACCGTTCAGGAGCAGTCTCTGGCCCGATGGGCGGAGGCCGACGTGATCGTCTACATCGGGTGCGGCGAGCGAGGCAACGAGCTCACCGACGTGCTCGAGGAGTTCCCCAAGCTCAGCGATCCCCGCAACGGCCGACCTCTCATGGAGCGGACCATCCTCATCGCCAATACCTCGAACATGCCGGTGGCCGCTCGTGAGGCGAGCATCTACACCGGCATGACGATCGCCGAGTACTACAGAGACCAGGGCTACGCGGTTCTCCTGCTGGCCGACAGCACCAGCCGGTGGGCGGAGGCTCTGCGTGAGGTGTCGAGCCGGCTCGAGGAAATGCCGGGCGAGGAGGGTTTCCCGGCCTACCTGCCCTCTCGCCTGGCCGAGTTCTACGAGCGGGCCGGCGCGGTGCGATGCCTCGGCGGGGAGGGTCGGGAGGGCTCGGTGACGGTGATCGGGGCGGTGTCGCCGCCCGGGGCCGACTTCTCGGAGCCGGTGACCCAGTACAGCCTGCGATTGGCGGGAACGTTCTGGGCACTGGACACCGACCTGGCGCGCCGGCGCCACTTCCCGGCGATCCACTGGACTCGGAGCTACACGTTGTATGACCTGGGCGCGTGGTTCGACAACCACGTCGCAGTCGACTGGGAGCAGCACCGCCGCTGGGCTCTGGAGCTGCTCCAGCAAGAGGAGCAGCTCCAGGGCGTGGTGCAGCTGCTGGGGGCCGACGTGCTTGCCCCCACCGAACAGCTCGTCTTCCTGTCGGGCCGCATGCTGCGCGAGGATCTGTTGCAGCAGTCGGCCTTCGACGAGATCGACGCTTTCTGCCCCTTGCCGAAGCAGTACCACATGTTGCGGGTGATCCGGCAAGCGTACGAGGCGGCGCGCCGGGCGGTGGCCGGCGGGGCCGATCCGGAGGTCGTGATGGCGCTGCCGGCTTTCACCGAGATCGCCCGCATGCGTGACTGGCCGGCGGGCGAGGCGGAGTCGCGCGCCAACGATCTGGCGGCGTCGATCGTCGACGAAGTGGAATCCGCATGACGGGTCGAGGCCTCGGGCAGGTGGAGCTGCAGACCGTCGACTACGTGTCCGGGCCGCTGTTGTTCCTCACGAAGGCGCACGGCGTCCACTACGACGAGACGGTCGAGATCATCGGCCCCGACGGCGAGACGCGCCGCGGACAGGTGCTCGAGATCGACCGGGACCGTGCCGTCATCGAGGTGTTCGCCGGGACCCGCGGGCTCGACCTCGCCGCCACCAGAGTCAGACTTGGAGGCGACGCCGCCCGGCTGGGCGTCGGCTTCGGGATGCTCGGCCGCATGTTCGATGGGTCGGGCAACCCGATCGACGGCGGCCCGCCCACCATGCCCGAGGCCTTCTGGGACGTCAACGGCCTGGCCCTCAACCCTGCCGCGCGAGAGCACCCGGCGGAGTTCATTCAGACCGGCATCTCTGCGATCGACGGCCTGAACACCCTGGTACGGGGCCAGAAGCTCCCCATCTTCTCCGGGTTCGGGCTGCCCGCCGGGGAGCTGGCCGCCCAGATCGCCTCCCACGCCCGCGTCGGCACCGACGAGAACGAGCGTTTCGTCGTCGTGTTCGCTGCCATGGGCATCACCCATCGGGAGGCGAGCTTCTTCCGCCGCTTCATCGAAGACAGCGGGGCACTGGGGCGCACCGTGATGTTCCTCAACCTGGCCGACGACCCGACGATCGAGCGGCTCCTCACGCCGCGGGTGGCGATGACCGCCGCCGAGTTCCTCGCTTTCGAGAAGGGACACCACGTGCTGGTGATCCTCACCGACATGACCAACTACTGCGAGGCGCTGCGGGAGGTGGCCACGGCTCGTGAGGAGGTCCCGGGCCGGCGCGGCTATCCCGGCTACATGTACACCGACCTCGCTTCCATCTACGAAAGGGCCGGGCGCATCCGCGAGCACGCAGGATCGATCACCCAACTCGTCATCCTCTCGATGCCGGACGACGACATCACGCACCCGATCCCGGACCTGACCGGCTACATCACCGAGGGCCAGATCGTGCTCTCCCGCGAGCTGCACCGTCGCGGGGTCGACCCTCCGATCGACGTCCTGCCCAGCCTGAGCCGACTCATGAACGCAGGCATCGGGGCCGGTAAGACGCAACCCGACCACCGCCAGGTCGCCGATCAGCTCTACGCCTTCTACGCAGAGGGCCGCGATCTGCGAAAGCTGGTGGCGATCATCGGCGAGGCGGCACTGTCGGACAACGATCGCCGCTACCTCGGATTCGCCGAGGACTTCGAGAGGCGGTTCATCCACCAGGGCGGAGCCGCTCGCTCCATCGACGAGACGCTGACCCGGGCATGGGAGCTGCTGGAGCCATACACCGCCGCCGAGCTGAAGCGCATCCACCCCGACACGGTCGCCGCACGGAGGGCTGAAAGGGTCGGCGGCGGTGAATCAGGCGAGGCGTAGCGTCAGCGTGAAGCACGTCCACCCGTCGGCGCGGCGGTAGTGCAGGTCACCACCCATCGCTCGGGCGAGGCGGCGCGACACCGAGAGCCCCAATCCCAGGGATCCCGAGTCGCCCCCGTGAGCGTAGGGCTCGAACAGTCGGGTCATCACCTCGCCGCCGGGACCGGCACCGTTGTCGAGCACCATCAGGTGGACCGTCCCGTCGTGCACCTCGGTTGCGATCCTGCGCACGGGGCCGCCGTAGCGAACGGCGTTGGCGAGCAGGTTGCGTAGCACCTGGCGGATACGAAGCGGGTCGCCGGCGACCCGCAACGCGGTGTCGACCGAGCCGTCGGCGACGGACAGGTCGAGCGCCTCGAGGACGGTGCCGAGGGGCACCTCCTCGTTCGAGACCCGCAGCGCATCGCCCACCGAGGTGGCGAGCAGGTCATCGAGGATGTCTCGCATGTCCTCCGCCTGGCCGGCGAGCAGGTCGATCAGCTCCCAGCGTTCGTCCTCGCCCATCGTCCGCCACTCGGAGCGCAACACCGACCCGATGCCGGTCACCGACGTGATCGGGTTGCGGAGCTCGTGGCTCACGGTGGCGACGAAGCGGTCCTTCTCCTCCAGGGCGTCCTCGAGCGAGCGTTGCGTCATACGAAGGTCGGTGACGTCGAGATCGACGATCACCACCCGGTCGTAGCGGGGGTAACCGGTGAGGGTCGACGCCTTCCAATGGGAGCGCACGACGACGTCGCCCGAGAGGGTGGGAGCGGCGTGCTCGCGCACGATCGACGTGATCCCGGCGGAGGGCGCGGCGAACTGCTGGACCAGCGTCGCGCGCAGATCCGGGTAGGCATCGGGGGTGAAGCGGCGGTGCGGCAGGTCGGGCGGGTCCTCGAGAGTGTCGTCGCCGGCGAGCGGATCGCCGTAGAGGCGCACCCACTGCGGGCTGGCGGCGATGACCCTCGGCAACTCGGTGCATTCCATGAGCGCGGCGTCGTCGCGCTCGAGCAGCTCCATGACCTGGCGATGGGACCATCTCTCGAAACGTTCGACGATCCGGGTGTAGTCGACGACGAGCACGGGGATCGCCACCGCAGAGACGATCAGGTCGACCTCTGCGCGGACCGGGTCTAGAGACGGCGCGCTCATCACAACCTCTGCGATATCGGTGCTATCCGGGCACGACTTGAGATGACTAGTGCGGTTTACTCGCGGCCGTGGGACGCCTGCGCCCCATAATGAGCCGATGTTCCATGTCGGAGTCCTCCCACGCCACGTCGTGGTCGCGGGGCCCATGGGGAGCGGCAAGACCACCGTTGGCAGGCTGCTGGCGGCCCGGCTCGGTCTGCCGTTCGTGGACTCCGACGAGCAACTGGCCCGTCGACACGGCCTCACGGCTCGTCAGTTCGGTGAGCGCTCAGGCGTGGCAGCGCTGCATGCCGCCGAGGTCGCCGCGCTGCTCGAGGCGGTGGCAGCTCCGCTTCGCAGTGTCGTGGGGGCCGCCG
>Ga0214471_10005186_pt1 | contig 10066 bp, 8 predicted proteins | sample RVTome_5_FD_207665 | JGI IMG/M metagenome (GOLD analysis project Ga0214471, IMG submission 207665) | Soil microbial communities from uranium-contaminated site in the Upper Colorado River Basin, Wyoming, United States - RVT142D155 | ecosystem: Environmental > Terrestrial > Soil > Contaminated >... | reverse complement strand
GTCGGTGATGATCAGATCGGGCGGCGACTTCAGCACCCTGTAGCCCGCGACGATGGCGTCGGCGGCGAGCTCCACTTCGTATCCCGCGGCCGTGAGATGCAGGCGCAGCAATTCGCGGATGTTCTCGTCGTCGTCCACCACCAGGATGCGCGCAGCCATCGGGTGCCTTCTTGGTGCTGGTGGCCCGACTCGAACGGGCGACCTACTGATTACGAATCAGTTGCTCTACCAGCTGAGCTACACCAGCGGTCCGCTTCAAGGTGGCGCGCATTATACGCCACGGTGCACCGCCGGTTCCGCGGTGTGACGCAGTTCACGCCATGCTGCGGGTCGTGACGCCGTCCGCGGCCGCTTTCCGGCCGTTGGTCGCCTGTGTTTGCCGCGCCGCGCGCGGCTGCCTAGCATCCTATCCACAGACAGGAGGAATCATGCGTTCCGCAAGGGGATTCACGCTCATCGAGCTGATGATCACGGTCGCTGTGATCGCGGTCCTGACCGCGATCGCCTTGCCCGCATACACGGACTACGTGACCCGCAGCAAGTTCTCCGAGGCCTATGCGCACCTGGCGGACCTGAGGGTGAAGATGGAGCAGTTCTACCTGGACAACCGGCGCTACAGCACCAACGCCGGCGGCGGCACCTGCGGTGTCCCCGGCGGCAACACGCCCACGACGCAGGGTACGAAGTACTTCGACTTCACCTGCGTCTCTTCCAACCCCAACGCGGCGGGCGATCAGGAATACGTGCTGTCGGCCGCGGGCAAGGCGTTGGAGCAGCTCTCCGGCATCGCGTTCACCGTCGACCACGGAAACTCCAGGACGACCGTCGTGGCCGCTTCCACCCCCATGGCGGACAAGGGCTATGCCGCCGGCACCGTCGGTTGCTGGGTAAGAAAGAAGCCCGCCCAATGCTGATGCGCCGCACATCCCGCGCCCGCGGCTTCACGCTCATCGAGCTGCTGGTCACCATCACGGTGCTCGGCATCGTGCTGATGCTGGGCCTGCCGAACATCGCCGCGTGGCTGCAGAACACCCAGATTCGCAACAGCGCCGAAGCGATGATCGCGGGACTGCAGCTCGCGCGCGCCGAGGCGCTACGGCGCAACCGGCAGGTTCGCTTCAGCCTGGTCGATGCGCTGGATGCGAGTTGCAGCGTCGCCGCGACCGGCCGCAACTGGGTGGTGAGCATCGCCGACCCCACTTCCAAGTGCAACGCGTCCGCTTCGGAAACGACGGACCCCTTCATTCTGCAGAAGCGCAGCAGCGAGGAAGGCTCGCAGAACGCCGTCGTCACCTCGACGGTACCCAGCGTGACGTTCACCGGGCTCGGCAGCGCCGTGGGCGCCATGCAGATCAACATCAGCAACCCCAGTGGCGGTGCTTGCAAGACGCCGGCCGGGAGCGAGCCGATGCGCTGCCTGCAGGTCGTGGTCAGCGCGAGCGGTTCGGTGCGCATGTGCGACCCGGCGGTCACCGACGTAGCCGATCCGCGCACATGCTAAGGAGCCAGTCAATGGACCGACTCGACATGAGAAGGCAGGCGGGCGTGGTGCTGATCGAGGCGCTCCTCGGCATACTGATCTTCTCCATCGGCATCCTTGCGCTGATCGGTATGCAGTCGGTGGCGGTGAAGAACACCTCCGACGCGCGCTACCGCACCGAGGCGGCTTTCCTCGCCAGCGGCATCATCAACCAGATCAGGCTGGATATGGCGAACGTCACCCTGTACGACGACGGCGACAACCCGGGCAACTATGCTCCGCGCACCACCTGGCGCCAGCAAGTCGAGGCCCTGCTGCCCGGCATCAACCTCGGCTCGGCGCAGCGCGTGCCGTCGATCGACGTCGTCCCCGGCCCGACGTACGCGGGCGATATCGATCCGCCCAGCCAGGTGACGGTCGTCGTGCGCTGGCTGCAGCCGGGCGAGACGCAGGAACGCAGGTTCGAAATCGTCGGCTTCGTGTCCCGCCAATGAAAACGCAAACTGTCCTCCGGCGCTCGGCCGGCATGAGCCTTGTCGAGCTGATGGTCGGTGCGGCCATCGGGCTGATCGGCATCGTCATCATCACGCACATCTACCTGACCAGCGAGCAGCACAAGCGCACCACCACGGCAGCCGGCGGCGCGCAGACCAACGGCGCCATTGCGCTGTTCGCCCTGGAGCGCGAAATCCGACAGGCGGGCTTCGGGCTGAACAGCAGCTTCGCCTTCGAGTGCAATTGCAACCCGTTGGTAAACGCCGGCTGCAGCGCGGTCCAGTATTACTACGACGGCAAGTACACGACGCCGCCGAATCCGGACACGACCAACTCGCGCAACGCACTGACGCTGTATCCCTTCATCATCACGAATCTGGACACGGCGGACGGACCGGACACCGGCCCGGACACGCTTAGTGTGTTCTACGGCTCCGACAACGAGCGCGCGCTCTCCACAGTGCTGATCGACTCCATGAACCCAGCGGGGGCGGATATCAAGCCCGATGGCACGGCGGGATTCGACGTCGGCAATCTGGTCGTCCTGCAGAGCGGCACGACCTGCTCCATGACTCAGGTCACGGGCATCGTCGCCGAATCGCTGTTGCACGCGGACAACTCGTGGAATCCGGCGGGCGGCGGCACGTTGCCCACCTTCAACAAGGACGTGACGCGGGTGTTCAACCTCGGTTCTCGGCCAGTGTGGAGGACCTTCGGCGTTCAGTACAGCCAGCCCTTGCGCGACATCAATCTGGGAAAACTACAAGTGACGGACCAGTACAGGCTGCTGACCGAGCCGGGCTACGTCACCCAGGACCTGATGGACGGCATCGTCGACCTGCAGGCGCAGTACGGCAAGGACCTCAACGACGACGGTGTGGTGGACGTCTGGACCAAGGTGCTGCCCGCCGGCGGGATCGGCACCAACTTCAACGCCACCGACATCATGCAGGTCATCGCCGTGCGCCTCGCCGTGCTGGCGCGCAGCGAGCACTACGAGAAACCCAGCACGCCGGGCGGCGCCTGCGAAGCCACTACCGCGGCCAACCGGCCGACCTGGTCGGGCGGCGATTTCCTTACTTTCAACGCGCCCGGCGCACTGCCCAGCTGCTACAAGTACCGCATGTTCGAGACCGTGGTGCCGATGCGCAACATGATCTGGAGGCCCGAATGAACCGCAGCGCGCGAATTGGCCGCAAGGCGCAGCGCGGCGTGATCCTGTTCGTCGCGCTCATCGTGCTGGTGGCGATGACCCTCACCGGCATTGCGCTGATGCGCTCCGTGGATACCAACGTCCTGGTGGCCGGCAACCTCGCATTCCGCCAGGGCGCGACCACGGCGGGCGACTGGGGCGTGGAAGCCGCGCGCACCTTCCTGAAAACGACGCTGACGGCGAACAAGAGCGCCCTGGACAACGACCAGCCCAGCAACCACTACTACGCGAGCTGGCAGGCGAACCTCGATCTAATCGGCTCGGGGACCGGCACGCCGTTCGACTGGACGGCGGCCACCACGCCGGTCGGCACCGACAGCGCGGGCAACGAGGTGCGCTACGTCATGCACCGCATGTGCCAGAACGCCGGGGCCGGGACGACGGCCGGCGCCAATTGCGTCAGGACGTCGGGCAGCAGTGGCAGCAGCCCCGCCGACGGCGGCACCAAGGGAACGGTCAGCTATGGCGGCGCGCCGCTGCCCGCGCCCACGGTCCTCTATTACCGCGTCACGGTCCGCGTTCTCGGGCCGCGCAACACCCTGAGTTTCGTTCAGGCCATGCTGAAGTAGGCGCGGCCACAACGTCGCTGGAGTACATCATGAAAACGCAACACCGCAAGCAACTCCTCGCCTGCACCCTGGCTCTGGCCGGCGCGCTCGGCTGGAGCATGCCGCTGCCGGCATCGGCGCAGCAGCTCAACATCTCGACCGACCCGCTCGGTACCGGCGCCAGCTCGATCAAGCCGAACGTGATGTTCATCCTCGACGACTCGGGGAGCATGTCCTCGAACTACATGCCCGATTACGTGAACGACGGCCACAACCCGCCCTCGACCACCTCGGCGTGCTTCGATGCGGGCGACGACAGCGGCGGCACCATCGACGGCAGTCCCGACGCCTGCATCTTCGGCGACCCGCCGTTCAACAGCTCGGACTTCAACTCCGTCTACTACAACCCGGCGCTGCGCTACCGGCCCGCGCTGAACGCCGACGGCACCGAGATGGCCGCGCAGAACAAGGCCAACACCGCCAGCTGGGCCGCGGTGCTCTCCAATCCGTACCAGAACACCAACACCGACAACATCGTCACCGGCTACCAGGACCGCGTCTGGTGTGCCAACCAGGGCGACGCCCCGACCAGCGGTACCTGCCGCCAGAATTCCGGCTACGACTACCCGAGCGCGCCGTTTCCCTACGGCCGCGACAGCGGCGGCAGCGTGAAGTACATCAGTGCCTCGCCGTACTCCTACAACATGCAGACGCAGCAGTTCTGCAGCGACGCAGCGCGCACCAATTGCGTCAGTGGCACCGCGATCAACCCATCGGTGCATGTCTATCCGGCGCCGGAATTCTGCAAGGACACGGAACTCACCGATTGCGTCGCCGGTGCGGCGGTCACGTCGGCGTACACGTTCTACGGCGTGCGCTGGTGCAACAACGCGAACCTGCAGGAAGACCCGGTGACCAACAATCCGCGGGTCAATTACTGCCAACGCAAGAAGATCGGCAGTTTCGTCTACGCCAAGCATCTCGGCTCCACCGTCAATGGCACGGTGCCGGCACGCCAGGCGGAAGGCAACATCCGGGTCAATTCGATCAATGCGGCCGGCGGCACCATCCTGAGCATCACCATCGGTGCGACCCAGGTCATCTCGAGCTCGATTCCCGTGGCAGGCAGCGATACGCCCAGTGCGGTCGCCGGCCTCATCACGACGGCCGTCAACACGGGGCCGGCGAGCGGCACCTACCTCGCCACCCAGAGCGCCGCAAACGTCGTCGTCACCTCCATCGCGACGGGCACCGCCGAGAACGGCAAGGCCATCACGGTCAACTCTTCGACGGTGGGCACCACCAGCTCGCGCGGCGAGATCACCATCAGCTCCACCTCGGTAGGCAATACGATTACCTCGTTCCGGGTCAACAGCCAGCAGCTGCTGTCCTGCGCGCCCGCGTCCACCCAGACCTTCACCGTGAGCGGCAACAGGGCGGACTGGGTCGCCGGCGGCGGCACCAGCGGCGCGCTGAGCCGCATCGTGGTCATCTCCGGCTCGAACAACAACAACCGGCGCAGAGCGACGCGCGACGCATTGAACGCGGCGCTGGCGACGTGTGCGGCGACGCCGCCCGGCGGCAGCGGGCCCTATACCACCAGCACGAGCGGCAGCTACACGATCGAGATCATCGCCCCGGTCAACCTGGGCAGCGGCCCGAACGGCTGGTCCGTGGTCGAAGACGGCACGGTGTCCACCACCACCTGCAACATGGGCAACACGGGCTGCGGCGGCACGGCCGGCGTGTCCCTGCAGATGATCAATACCACCACCTCGCAGATGGCCGGCGGCGCCAACGCGTTCACCGGCCGCGTGCGCATCGGCGTCGGCCAGTTCACGCGCACCGAAATCGTACCGGCGGTGAATTCCTACGTGAAAGGCGCGCTGCGCAGCGACTGCGTCGGGGCCATCTGCACGTACGTCGAGGAAATCACCAACTTCGCCAACTGGTACGCCTATCACCGCACGCGCATGCACATGATGAAGGCGGCGGCGGGGCGGGCGTTCGCCAAGCTGAACGAGGGATTCCGCGTCGGCTTCCTCACCATCTGTCCCGTGTCCGGCAACAACTGCCAGACCTCGGCCATGGGGTCCAACGTAGTGGCTTCGAAGTACCTGAAAATCGCCGACTTCGACGCCACCCACCGGGCCAACTGGTACGCGCAGCTGTATGCGCAGAGCCCTTCGGGATTCACGCCGCTGCGCGAAGCGCTGGCGCGGGCCGGACTGATCTATGCCGGCCAGTTCGGCGGCGGGCTGACGGGCGGACTGACGGCCGCGGCGGACGACCCGGTCGTCGCCTCGTGCCAGCCGAACTTCACCATTCTGTCCACGGACGGCTACTGGAACGGCAACGTCGGGCGGCAGGTCGACAACTCGAGCTCGATCGGCAATCAGGACAATACGGATTCGGCGCCCTACTCGCTGCAGAGCCAGGGCGTGTTCGACGGCGGCACGCCCGTGGCGTCGAACACGCTGGCCGACGTGGCGCTCTATTACTACTCGACCGATCTGCGGCCGTCGATGGATCCCACCGTCCCGCCTACCGACAAGGACAATAACCAGCAGCAACACATGGTGACCTTCACCATCGGCCTGGGCCTCGACGGGCAGCTCACCTACCGGCCCGATTACGAGACCGCCACCAGCGGCGACTTCTTCGATATCAAGCAGGGCTCCAAGAAATGGCCGGTACCCGTCGGCGGCGCGCCGAGCTCGCTCGACGACCTCTGGCACGCGGCGGTCAACGGCCGTGGCGTGTTCTTCAGCGCCAAGAGCCCGGATCAGGTGGCGCAGGGCCTCGCCGATACGCTGGAGCAGCTCCAGGCGCGCGTTGGCGCGGGTGCCGCGGCGGCGACCTCGAACCTGCAGCCGGTGGCGGGCGACAACTTCGCCTTCACCGCGCAGTATCAGACCGTAGACTGGATCGGCGACCTGCGCGCCCGCACCATCGACCTGTCCACGGGTACCGTGTCCGGCGTCCAGCTGTGGTCGGCCGCCGAACTGCTTGATGCGGGCCTGCATACCGGCCGCCAGATCTTCACCTACGACGCCGCCGACACGGGCGGCAACCGCATGAAGCATTTCTGCGTGAACGCGGACGTGGGCGCGAGCTGGTGCAACGATGGCACCGGTCTGAGCGTCGCCGAGGAGAGTTACTTCGACCCGAGCGGTGCCTTTGTCGCGCTGTCGCAGGAAGCGCAATGGACCACGGGCGGCACTGCGCAGTCGCTGGTCAACTACCTGCGCGGCGACATCAGCAACTACAACACCGGCGCCTTCCCGCGCGGCGCGAACGACCTGTACCGTGCGCGTGCCAGCTTGCTGGGCGACATCGTGAACGCGCAACCGGCCTACGTGCGCAAGTCGCCGTTCTCCTATGGTGACACCGGCTACATGGCCTTCAAGGCCTGCACCGAAGGCACCGGCAGCGGCTGTCCGGTGGCACGCTTCCCCGATCCGACCAAGGCGCGCGCGGGAACGGTGTATGCGGCGTCGAACGACGGCATGCTGCACGCCTTCGAGACCGACGTGAACAACGACCCGTACTTCCAGACCGCCGGCATCACGACCGCCAACACGCTCGACGACACGTTCACGGGCAATAACGCCGGCAACGGCGCCGAGCGCTGGGCCTATATGCCCGGCGCGATGCTCACCGAGATCCACGGGCTGGCGAACGAGCCCTACGTCCACCGCTACTTCACGGACGGTTCGCCTGCGGTGGGCGATATCTGCACGTCGACGCCGTGCGCGAGCGCGGACGACTGGCGCACCATCCTGGTGGGCGGCTTCAACGCGGGCGGCCGGGGCTACTACGCGCTCGACATCACCAACCCTTCCGCAACCGGCGTCAAGGTGCTGTGGGAGTTCGGCTACACCAGCAGCTGCGTGCCGGTCGGCGCCCAGGGCGTGCCGGTCGGCGGGCCGTTCTTCGGCGATTGCCACGTCGGACTGTCCTTCGGCAATCCGATCATCGCCAAGATCAACGGCAAGTGGATGGTGCTCGTCGCCTCGGGCTACAACAACGGCGTGGCGGACGGCAATGGCAACGGCGGCGGCTACCTGTACTTCCTCGACGCCGTCACCGGCCAGATCCTGCACCGCCTCGCGACCGGCGTGGGCACCGCAGTCGCGCCCAGCGGCTTCGCCCGGATCAACGGCTGGTCGACCAACAGCATCGTCGACAACACGACGCTGGCGGTCTACGGCGGCGACCTCCAGGGCAACCTGTGGCGCTTCGACACCGACTATGCCGGCGGCACCAACGCCAACTACCTCGGCGTGACGCTGGTCGCGGTGGCCAAGGACGCGCTCGGCAACGTGCAGCCCATCACCGTCAAGCCGGAGCTCGGCGAGACGACGACGGCGCCGAAGCAGCGTGTCATCATGTTCGCCACCGGCAAGTTCCTCGAGACCTCCGACAAGAGCGGTCCGTTCACGACGCAGACCATCTACGCCCTGCGCGACGTGCCCAGCGTCACGGCCAGCCCGGTCATTGCCGACGTGCGCGGCCCCTCGGTGATCGAGCGGCTGTTCGCGGCCGGAACCCTGCCGGGGACGCGCACCGTGCAGCCGGGCACGGCACCGGTCTGGACCTCGGATTTCGGCTGGTTCCTGGACCTGCCGGATTCCGGCGAGCGCGCGAACGTCGATCCCCAGCTGCAGCTTGGCACGCTGGTGGTGGCCACGAACGTGCCCACGCTGGACACCTGCACGGCGGGCGGCGTGTCGTGGCTCAACTTCCTGGACTTCCAGACCGGCTCCTTCGTGCAGGGCGCGAACGGCGACATGGCGAGCCAGAACATCGGCAGCTCGCTCGTGGTCGGCATCAACGTGATCATGCTGCCCGGCGGAAAGGTGGTGACCATCGCCACCACCGCTTCCAACCAGCAGCTGACGCAGGAGACGCCGATCGGCCAGGTCGAGTTCCAGGGCCGGCGAGTTTCGTGGCGCGAGCTCGTCGTCGAATAGTGATCGATGCGCGCATCCCGGTCGCGCTGGGCGCCTCGCTGATCCTGCATGGCGCGGCCCTGGCGCTCCTGGACCGCCTGCCGCGCGGCGGCTTGCCACCCCTCCCGGAGTGGGGTCAGTTCGGCGTCGGCGCGCTGCATGCGCGGCTGCGCGCGCCTGCCGGCGAGGCGGCGGCTGTGTCCGCGCCGCAGGCGCCGGCCGCCAGGCGCAGCGCCCGACCGGGCGCCGGCTGGGGTCAGGCGAAGGCATCGCTTCCCGCAGTCGCCAGCACGCCCAATTACTACCCGGCGCAGGAACTGGACGAGCGCCCGCTCATTCGCACGCCCGTGCACCCCGAGTTTCCCCCGGGCGCGCCGGTCGCAAGCGGCCAAGTGGTCTTGCAGCTCCTGATCAGCGAAACGGGGGACGTCGACCAAGCCACTGTGGTGCGTGCGAGCCCCGCCGGTGTGTTCGACACTGCCGCGATGCAAGCATTCGCGCCGGCGCGATTCACCCCCGGCCGCAAAGACGGCGTCGCCGTCGGCAGCGCCCTCACCGTCGAACTGCGGTTCGGCGAAGCCTTGCCGACGCTCGCGCACACGCGCCAGCATGACCTGCCCCGATACGAGCAGCCGCGCCGGCCGTACCGCCAACGCAGCATTATTCCTCAGGAGAAGCCATGATCTCGAAGATCGCGATACTCGCAGCCCTGCTGGCCGCAGTACTGACGCTACCCTCCCAGGCCCGGGCGCCCGAGAAGCCGGCGTCCTGGTTGCTGCTCGCGCAAGAGCGCTTGCCGACCTGTGAACTGGATGGGCGCAAGGTGCCTCAAGGCATGACGATCTGCCGCGACGGATACGTCCACACCTGCGGCCGCAGCGGCCGCTGGGAGAAGTCGGGCAAGAGCTGCTAGGCGGGCCGCCTAGCGGCGCCGCGCAAGCTCGCGCGGCAGCGTGAACACCACGTGCTCGGTGATGCCGTCGAGCTGCCGCACGCTCGCGGCGCCCAGCGCCTTCAGGCGCGCCACGACTTCATCCACCAGCACTTCGGGCGCCGAGGCGCCGGCGGTGACGCCGACGCGGCGCACGCCGTCGAGCCATTCCGCGCGCAGATCCGCTGCCGTGTCCACCATGTAGGCGCGGGTGCCCATGTTCTCGGCCACCTCGCGCAGGCGGTTGGAGTTCGAGCTGTTGGGCGAGCCCACCACGACGACCACGTCGCACTTCGGCGTCATGAACTTGACCGCGTCCTGCCGATTCTGCGTGGCGTAGCAGATGTCGTCCTTCTTCGGGCCCCGGATCTGCGGGTGGCGCGCCTTGAGCGCGGCGACGATCGCCCGCGCGTCATCCACCGACAGCGTGGTCTGCGTCACGTA
>Ga0214471_10005184_pt1 | contig 10069 bp, 9 predicted proteins | sample RVTome_5_FD_207665 | JGI IMG/M metagenome (GOLD analysis project Ga0214471, IMG submission 207665) | Soil microbial communities from uranium-contaminated site in the Upper Colorado River Basin, Wyoming, United States - RVT142D155 | ecosystem: Environmental > Terrestrial > Soil > Contaminated >... | reverse complement strand
CAGCTGACACCGGTGGGCGAGACCGGAGACAAGGCAACCTCGGCCCTGGTCGGCCTGGGCGCCCAGCCCTTCTGAGCGGCCCCCCACCCCCACCCGGCATCCCGTAATTGAGACGCTCAGGGGTCATATACGGCCCTGACGCTCCCAATTACGAGTGAGGGAAACCTCACGACAAGCTGATCCCACCGTCCCCAAGTGTGACCTTGACCGTGTCACCCTCGCCGAACTCGCCGGAGAGCAGACGCAGCGCCAGCGGATCGGCCAGCTCACGTTGGATCGTCCGCTTCAACGGCCGGGCCCCATAGACGGGATCGAATCCCTTCTCCGCCAGAAGATCCAGCACCTCCTCGGAGACCACCAGCTCGATCCTGCGCTCGGCGAGCCGTCGGTGGAGGGACTCCAACTGAATCTCGACGATGCGACGCAGGTCCTCCGGCGTGAGCCGATCGAACACGATCACCTCGTCGATGCGATTGAGGAACTCCGGTCTGAAATGGGCTCGCACCGCCGTCATCACCCGCTCCTGGATCACTTCGGGCGAAAGATCCGACTGGATGTTCTCCGAGCCGAGATTGGAAGTCATGATCAGAACCACATTGCTGAAGTCCACGGTTCGCCCCTGTCCGTCCGTCAACCGACCATCATCGAGAAGCTGAAGCAGGACGTTGAAGACATCGGGGTGCGCCTTCTCGACCTCGTCGAGCAAGAGCACCGAGTAGGGCCGGCGCCGGACGGCTTCGGTCAGCTGGCCCCCCTCGTCATAGCCGACGTAACCAGGGGGAGCCCCGATGAGACGGCTCACCGAGAACTTCTCCATGTACTCCGACATGTCGATTCGGACCATCGCCCGTTCGTCGTCGAAGAGGAAGTCGGCGAGCGACCGGGCCAGTTCGGTCTTGCCGACACCGGTGGGCCCGAGGAACAGGAAAGAGCCTGAGGGGCGATTGGGGTCGGAGAGGCCGGCGCGGCTCCTGCGGACCGAGTTGGCCACCGCAGTGACGGCATGATGCTGGCCGACCACCCTCCGATGCAGCTCCTCTTCGAGCCTGATCAATTTCTGGGTCTCGCCCTCCATCAGCCTCGAAACCGGGATCCCCGTCCAGCGAGCCACCACCTCGGCGACATCCTGCTCGGTCACCTCCTCGGAGAGCATCCGCCCCTGCTCGTGAAGACGCCCCAGCTCGGCTTCCTTCTCCTCGAGTTGGGCCTGGAGGGTACCCAGGGCCCCATAACGAAGCTCAGCCGCCTTGGCCAGGTCGCCTTCCCGTTCCGCCCTCTCGGCCGCGGCCCGCGTCTGCTCCATGTCCTCCTTGATCGACTGGATCGTGGTTATGACCTCTTTTTCCAGGTTCCAGCGTGCGGTCAAGGCGTCGATTTCCTCCGTGAGATCGGCGATCTCCTGTTCGACCGCTTCGAGCCTCTCCACCGCGGCGCGATCGGTCTCCTTCTTCAGGGCCTCTCGTTCGATCTCCAACTGGATTCGGCGCCGGGTCAACTCGTCGATCTCCTCCGGCATCGAGTCGATCTCGATGCGGAGCCGGCTGGCGGCCTCATCGATGAGATCGATGGCTTTGTCGGGCAGGAATCGGGCAGGGATGTATCGGTCGGAGAGCACCGCCGCCGCGACCAGGGCGGAGTCGGTGATCCGCACTCCGTGATGGACCTCGTATCGTTCCTTGAGCCCTCTGAGGATGCCGATCGTCTCCTCGACCGACGGTGGCTCGACGATCACCGGCTGGAATCTCCGCTCCAGGGCAGCATCCTTTTCGATGTATTTGCGGTACTCGTCGAGGGTGGTGGCGCCGATGAGGCGGAGCTCTCCCCGCGCCAGCATCGGCTTCAACATATTCGAGGCATCCATCGCCCCTTCTGCGGCACCGGCGCCAACCAGGGTGTGGAGCTCGTCGAGAAAGGTGATGATCTCGCCTTCGGCGGCCCTGATCTCTCCAAGGACCGCCTTGAGCCGCTCTTCGAACTCCCCGCGGTATTTGGCCCCCGCCACCATCGAGCTCAAGTCGAGAGAGATGATTCGCTTCGTCTTGAGGCCTTCGGGCACATCACCGTCCGCCACCCTGCGGGCCAGGCCTTCGACGATCGCCGTCTTGCCCACCCCGGGCTCCCCGATGAGGACCGGGTTGTTCTTGGTGCGGCGGGATAGGACCTGGATCACTCTCCGGATCTCGTCATCCCTCCCGATCACAGGGTCAAGGCCACCCTTGCGGGCCTCGGCCGTGAGATCACGCCCATATTGCTCGAGGGCGTTGAAGGTGGATTCGGGATCATCGGTGGTGACCCGCTGGCTGCCCCTCAAGGTCTGCAGCGCCTCGAGGATCGCCGTCGAGTTGAGCCCTCCCGCTCTCAGTGCCTCACCGGTTGGGCTGGTCTCCTCGGCAAGGGCGAGAAGCAGATGCTCGACAGACAGATAGTCGTCGCGCAGATTTGTCCGATGTCGGTCGGCGGCCGCCAGGACCCGGTTGAGATCCGGCGTGGCGCCCACTTCGGTGTCCCCGTATACCTTCGGCTCACGATCGAGGATATCTTCGACTGACCTCCGCAACTCCATTGGTCGCAGACCGAGGCGATCGAGGACGGGATAGACGATGCCTTCTGGTTGGCCGAGCAAGGCGAGAGCCAGGTGCGCCGGCTGAATCGAGCCGTGGTTGTGGTCCCTGGCGGTCTGGGTTGCAGAGAGGAGTGCCTCCCGGCTGCGAGCGGTGAGCTTTTCCGGATCCATCTTCTCGACTCTCTTCCGAGCGGTGATGCTAACGGGAGGCGCGATTGACCACTGCGGCGCGGCCAGGTACTCTGCTACACATGGTACTAAGCAGTACCGGGCAAGACCGCAGCACCCAACTCCTCCATGGGGTGCTGGACATGTGTCTCATGTCGATCATCGACGAGGAGCCGTCGTACGGTTACGAGATGGTGAAGAAGTTGAGGGACCGCGGCCTGGATCTGGCCAGTGAAGGCTCGATCTATCCCCTCCTTTCGCGTCTCCAGAGACAGGGCATGATCGAGAGCTATCTGATCCAGAGCTCGGAAGGCCCGGCTCGAAAGTACTACCGGATGTCGAATCGGGGTCGCACCAGCCTCGAGCAATGGCGCATCGACTGGACGGGGTTCCGTGACGCCGTCGACGGTGTCCTCAATGGCTCCGATCATGACTGAGCGGCGCCCTGTCCTCGACGAGATCGAGCGTTACTGGACAGAGACCGGAGTGCCCCGTCCAGCGATCCTCGACATGCGCTCCGAGTTGGAGCAACACCTCGCCGACGCCGCCGGCGACGGTCGTACGATTAGCGATGTCGTGGGCCCCGATCCTGCCCACTTTGCCGAGAACTGGGCATCGGCCTATCGCATCCACCGTGCGTCGACGGCGAGCTGGCAAGAGGTCCAGTCCGGGGAAGCAGGGACGACCCGCAAGAACCGGCGGGAGCTGGCCCTCTACACGATTGGTTTGGGCGCGGTGATCGCCGCCGTCGCCGTGGCCGGACAAGGAGGTAACGACGTGGACAACGAGGTATGGCGTTGGTTGTGGACGATCTTCGCCATCGTGATGGGGATCGGTGAGATCTTCACTGCCGGGTTCTTCCTTCTTCCCTTCGCCATAGGTGCCGCTTCGGCGGCCATCCTGGCCTGGGCAGGGACCGCGATCCTGGCCCAATGGCTGGTCTTCTTTGGCGTCTCCATCGTGTCGCTCGCCTACTTGCGACGATTCATCACGCGTCAGGACGAAGCCGAGCAGCCCAAGGTCGGTGCCAATCGCTGGGTAGGTGCGGAGGGCATCGTGCTCGAGGCGATCGATCCCCACAGCGGGGCGGGAATGGTCAAGGTTGCCACCGAGGAGTGGAGGGCGACCGCGACGCGGCCGATCCCCAAGGACGCCCGGATCATTGTCAGCGAGGTACGGGGCGCACGATTCGTTGTCGACCCGCTGGAGACCGACTGAGTTTCGAGAAATAGGAAAGGAAGAGACATGGAGGCAGTGGTAATCCTGTTCGCCGTACTGGCGCTGGTGCTGATACTCATCGCAGCGGCCGGGTTCAAGGTGGTCAGGCCGTTCGAAAAAGGGCTCATCGAGTTCCTGGGAAGGTATCAGCGGACGGTCGACTCCGGTCTGCGTTGGGTTCTTCCCTTCGTCAAGCGGCTGACCAAAGTCGACATGCGGGAGCGCGTGATCGATGTGCCTCCACAGGAGGTGATCACCAAGGACAACGTCGTCGTCACCGTCGACGCCGTCATCTACTACGAGGCGACCGACCCGGTGAAGCTCGAATACAACGTGGGGAACTTCATGCTGGCGGTGACCAAGCTCGCGCAGACCAACCTGAGGAACGTGGTCGGGGACCTCGACCTCGACTCGGCGCTGACCTCGCGCGAGGTGATCAACGCCAAGCTGCGCCAGATCCTCGACGACGCCACCGACAAATGGGGCGTGCGCGTGGTCCGGGTGGAGATCCAACGCATCGAGCCGCCGCAGGACGTAACCGACGCCATGCACCGGCAGATGAAGGCGGAACGAGATCGTCGTGCCGCAGTCACCGAGGCCGAGGGCCTCAAGCGCGCCGCGATCCTCAAGGCCGAGGGTCTCAAGGAGAGCCAGGTGTTGGAGGCGGACGGGCAGGCTGAGGCGATCAAGCGGGTCGCGGACGCCGAGAAATACCAGAAGCTCACCGTGGCCGAAGGTGAAGGCCAGGCCATCGAACGGGTTTATGCCGCCATCCACAACGGGAACCCGTCTCCAGACCTGATCGCCATCCGATACCTGGAGACGCTGCAGAAGGTGGCCGACGGGCGGGCGACGAAGATCTTCCTCCCTCTCGACACCAGTGGGGTGTTGGGCAGCGTGGCCGCCATCGGGGAGATGTTCAAGGAGACATCAAGCGAAGCCTGATTTCTCCCGCAATACGCATTACGTACTGCGTATTGCGTGCCGATGAGCGACCGGCCGATCGAGTGCGTTCGCGATCGCTGACACGGTTTTCATCGTCTCCGCGAAACCCTCCAATGTCAGGCTCTGCGGGCCGTCGCTGAGTGCCTCCTCGGGCCGGTCATGAACTTCGATGATGAGCCCGTCCGCGCCGGCCGCGATCCCGGCCGCGGCCAGGCTCGGCACCAGCGAGCGGCGGCCGGCAGCGTGACTGGGGTCGATGATCACGGGCAGATGGGTCCGTTCCTTGAGCACGGGGACGGCGCTGATGTCAAGGATCCCCCTGGTCGCGGTGTCGAAGGAGCGAATTCCCCGCTCACATAGGATCACCCGAGGATTGCCCGAGCCGACGATGTACTCGGCCGCCAACAGCAGCTCTTCGATTGTCGACATCAATCCCCGTTTCAGAAGCACCGGCTTGGGCTGCTCGCCGACCGCAGAGAGCAGCCGGAAGTTCTGCATGTTGCGGCTTCCAACTTGGAGCATGTCGACATAGCGGTTCAAGAGGGGCACGTCTTCAGGAGCGACACACTCCGATACCACCCCCAACCCGGTTGCCTCACGAGCCGCCGCCAGCAATTCCAGGCCCTCCTCCCCCAACCCCTGGAAGCTGTAAGGAGAGGTTCTCGGTTTGAAGGCGCCCCCACGCAGCAGTACCGCTCCATTCTTGGCCACGCCGCTGGCAATCCGGTCGATCTGGCCCTCTGATTCCACCGAGCAGGGGCCGGCGATCACGACAATCTCAGGCCCACCAACGACCACCTCCCCCACCCGGACCGTCGTGGGAGCGTTGCGGGCCTCCCGTGCGACGAACGGGTAGAGCGGGGCCTCCGTGCTCACCGAAGCCACCCCCACCAGGGCGGCAATCGACTCTGCCATTCCCGGCTCGTAGTCGCCGATGACGCTGACGACCGTTGTCGACCCGGCTTCGCCGACATGAACCCGAAGCCCGTAACCCTCGATGAAGCGGAGGATCGCTGCCTTCTGGGCCAGGGTGCAATCGACGGTGAGGGTGGCGATCACGGCCGTAATCCAGTCAGGAAGGCCACCGGATCGTCGCCTCTGCCCAACACTTCGACGAGGGCGCTCCCGACGATGACTCCGTCGCAATGCGACACCAGGGACCGGACCTGGTCGGCGCTTCTCACCCCAAACCCGGCCAGCACCGGTGTCTTCGCGACGCTGCGCACCCGATCCAGGTAGACGCCCACCCCCGAGCCAACCAACGCCGAGCCGCCGGTCGTACCGGTCATCGTGACCGCATAGGTGAAGCCTTCCGATGCGGAGCCAAGAAGGCGCAAGCGCGGGTCATCGGTCACCGGAGTAACGAGCTGGACCAAGCCGATCCCGGACCTCCTCGCCACGTCCCTGAGCCCTCCGGATTCCTCGAGAGGGAGGTCGGGAACCACGAGCGCAGCGACACCTGCTGCCTCCAGCCGGGGCAGAAGGCGTTGGTACCCATAGGCCATCAGCGGATTCAAGTAGCTCATGACCACAAGGGGAACCGCGAGGCCGGGCAAGCCCTCCAAGGTCGCGAGGACCGCTTCGAGGGTCGCACCGCCCTCCAGCGCAACCCGGCTGGACTCCTGAATGGTTGTCCCGTCAGCCATCGGATCACTGAATGGGATGCCGATCTCCACGGCCTCCGAGACCGCCGCCACCTCGGTCAGAGCTCCGGCAAAGCGGGCCATCGTCGGGAATCCCGCTGTCAGATAGGGAACGACGGCGGGAACCTCGCCCCTGAGCTGCTCCTCGAGGATGGAGGCGCCGGTCAATGCCGTGGTCATCGGTTCAGCCCTCTCAGAATGTCGATGTCCTTGTCCCCGCGACCGGAAAGCCCCACCAGGACCACTGCGTCTGGGCTATCCGCCAGCCATCTGCGGACGGCAGCGAGGGCATGGCTCGATTCCAGTGCGGGGAGGATTCCCTCGTGCCGCCCAAGCTCGTCCAGGGCAGACAGCGCCTCGTCGTCGGAAGCCTCCACATACAGGGCACGCCCCGTTTTGGCCAGCCAGGCGTGCTCGGGACCGACTCCCGGATAGTCGAGGCCGGCGGAAACCGAGTGGGTCTCCTGGATCTGACCATCGGTGTCCTGGAGCACGAACGAGAAGCTCCCGTGGAGGACTCCAGGGCTTCCCCGCCCGATGGTGGCGGCGTTCTGCCCAAGCCCCGGCCCTCGGCCCCCGGCCTCGACACCGACCAGCTGCACCGGGTCCTCGAGGAACGGGTGGAACAGGCCGATGGCGTTGGAACCGCCGCCGACACAGGCGAAGGCGACGTCCGGCAGCGACCCGCGGAGCTGAAACATCTGACGTCGCGCCTCGTGACCGATCACCGACTGCAACTGTCTCACGAGCCATGGATAGGGGTGGGGCCCGACCGCGGACCCCAACAGGTAGTAGGTGTTCTCGGGATCCGTCACCCAATCCCGGAGCGCCTCGTTGATCGCTGCCCTCAGGGTGGCGTCACCGGAGGAAACCGGCTCCACCCGGGCCCCGAGGAGCCGCATTCGCTCCACGTTGGGAGCCTGGCGCGCTATGTCGACCGTGCCCATGTACACCGTGCAGTCGAGGCCCATCCGGGCGCAGGCGGCGGCAGTAGCCACCCCGTGCTGGCCGGCCCCTGTCTCGGCGATCACCCGTCCTGCCCCCATCTCCCTGGCGAGCAAAGCCTGACCGACTGCGTTGTTGATCTTGTGGGCCCCGGTGTGGGCCAAGTCTTCTCGCTTCAGCCAGATCTCGCCACCCCAGGCCTCCCCCAGGCGATCAGCACGGGTCAGGGGGGTGGGCCGGCCTACCCACGAGCCGAGCTCGAGGTCGAGAGTCGAGACAAAACCAGGGTCGGCAAGAAGCCGAGTCGCAGCCTCCTCCAATCTGGCCAGGGCTGGGACCAGGATCTCGGGTACGTAGCGGCCACCGAACTCACCGAAGCGCCCCCTCTCGTCGGGAAGTGCGCCAATCAAGTTGCTGGTCATACCGTCACCTCGTCCTGAAACTCGACTGACCGCGCCGCGGTGACGAATCCCTTCATCAACCGGTGGTCCTTGACCCCCGGCGCCTGCTCGACACCCGAGCTGACATCGACCCCACCGGGACGAACCGATCGCACCGCCGCTGCCACGTTGTGTGGGGTCAGCCCACCGGCGAGCACCACTCTGCTTCGAGAGGGGAGCGACACCAGATCGTCCCAGGCCATCCTCCGCCCCGTGCCACCCCTCGCCGAACTGTCGGCCAGGACCCAGCCCGTTCCGGCCATCTCAAGAGCGGCCTCCACTCTCTGCCACATACCTGGGCCCTCGACAACAACGGGGAGGATGCTCGATCGGGGCATTCCCTGCAGAACGTGAGGCTCCGCCTGGAAAAAGTCCGGTGCCACCCTGCGCTCGACCTGTTCGATCAGGTGACGCGGGGGATCATGGAACACGGCCACCGCCAGGACTTCAGCAGGCAGCAACGAGCGCAGATGAGCGGCCTCGGCCACCGACACGCGGCGCGGTGACTCGGTCATCACAAACCCGACGGCGTTGGCCCCGACCTCAATGGCGGTCTCCACATCTTCGGGAGTCCTCAGGCCACAAAGCTTGATGAACAGCCTCAAGACGGCACCCTTACGGCTTCCCGGCCGACAGCCAGCATCGAGGCCACCAACTCGGCTGGATGGCCCGATCTCATCAGCGCGGAGCCGACAAGAGCGCCGCGATAACCGAGACCGGCAACCCGGCGAATGCCAGCCGGGTCGAGGATCCCGCTTTCCGCCACCGACGGCGGCCGTGCGGGAAGACCCGCCGCCAGCTCGGCATGGATAGAAGGTTCGGTGCGCAACGTGTCCAGGTCGCGGCAGTTGACACCGACGAGGGCCTCGCCCCGGCCCTCTGCGATCGATGCGAGCCGGTTCAGGTCGGTTGCGTCGAACGCCTCCACCAGGGCGAACATGCCGGTCCGCTCCACGGCGTCCAAGAGGGCGGCCATCGCCTCATCGGACAGGATACGGGCGATGATCAGCACTCCGTCGGCGCCGGCGGCTCTTGCTTCGAAGACCTGGTAGGGAGCGACGAGAAAGTCCTTGCGTAGCACCGGCACTTCGGCCCCAGCCGCAACGGCTTCGAGCAGTTCGAGAGAGCCGCCGAATGCATCCGGTTCGGTGAGCACCGACAGCATCCCCGCCCCGCCTTCCTGATACGCGGCTGCCCGTCCCACGAGATCGGCGGAGCCCAACTCGCCCTCGGCCGGAGACCGGGGTTTGATCTCGGCAATCAGGTCGAAGACTTCCCCGAACTGCCCCAAGCTGCGGGGGGCCGGTGTGGTGAGGGCCTCCCCGATGACAACCTCCAGAGAGCGGCGGGCCAGAGCCCCCTGCAGGCGGGCCCGGGAGGATTGCTCCATCGATTGCAGAAACCGGCTCATGCTCGTTCCCGCGCGCCGAACTCCTGGAGACCCCGGAGTAGGGACATGGCCCGACCATCGTCGAGGGCCGACACCGCCATCTCGACTGCAGTCTTGGCGTCCGAAGCTCTCTCTGTCACCTCCAGAGCGAGAGCGGCTCCGAGGACGATGGAGTCGCGGTGGGGCCCGGGCTCCCCGGCGAACACTGCCATCAACTGGCTGGCGTTGTGGGCCGGATTACCTCCAGCCAGGGCTTCCGGATCACAACGGGCCATGCCCAGGTCTGCGGGATCGCGACTCGAGCGGACGACCGAGCCGGGTCTCACGTCGTAAAGGAGGAACTCTCCAATCGGGCTCGGCTCGTCCCATCCGGCGGCGCCATGAAGCACGAAAGCGCGATCGATCTCGAGGCCGGAAAGGGCTCCTGCCATAAGTTCGGCTGCTCGGGCATCGAAGGCCCCCACCACCAGATGCCGGGGCCCGGCCGGATTGGTCAACGGTCCCAACATGTTGAACACGGTACGGACCCCGAGCGACCTTCGGATCGGCCCTACTACCGCCATCGCCGGGTGAAAGTGTGGGGCAAACAGGTAGGTGAAGCCCAGGCTGTCGAAGCATCTCCTGGCCTGATCGGCCTCGAGGGGTATGGGGAGCCCGATCGCCTCCAGGATGTCGGCGCTTCCACATTGACTGGTCATCGAACGGTTGCCGTGCTTGACGACCGGGACCCCGGTGGCGGCGGCGAGAAGGGCGGCCC
>Ga0214471_10005183_pt1 | contig 10070 bp, 9 predicted proteins | sample RVTome_5_FD_207665 | JGI IMG/M metagenome (GOLD analysis project Ga0214471, IMG submission 207665) | Soil microbial communities from uranium-contaminated site in the Upper Colorado River Basin, Wyoming, United States - RVT142D155 | ecosystem: Environmental > Terrestrial > Soil > Contaminated >... | reverse complement strand
TTCGGGATTGATCTCTGATTCCGATATCCCGTCGAAATTTATCGATTTCCTTGGAACCAGAAACAGTCTCAGGATAGGATCGATGGTGAACAATATTATTTTCACTACGCTTGAAAATGGTGTGTTGTCGATGACTCCCGAAATGCAGGAGATGGTCAATGAGCTCAAGGACTGGATGTTCGACAGGGTGTATTTTCATCCGGTTGTACGCCAGCACGATATGGTGATCAAACGGTGCATGGTCGGGATCCTGAATACTTTTTACGAGGATGAGGAAGTGTCGAAGGAATATATGCGCGGATGGGAAGAGGATGAAGGGAAACGGCTCAGAAAGATTGTCGATTATGTAGCGGGGATGACTGACAGGTACGCGGTGAAAGTAGCGCAGGAACTGATGTTACCGAGTCCATGGCCGTTGTGACAAACGAATTTTTGCTTTCTACTGCATAAGCTCATTTCCCAATGCAATCGCCGATGCGTACTCCCCAGTTTCATAATCCTGGAGCAGAACTGTAAGAAAATAATTCTCAAGCGCGTCCGCGGCCAGAGATTTATCGCCGACTATGTAATAACTGTTCGCGAGTTCGAAGTATAGCTGCGGTGTGCGGTATCCCAAACCTGCCAATTTTTTAAAATCAGTTATCGCTCCACGGTTGTTTCCTTCACGGGCGATAATCCGGGCGTAAAGGAATTTTGTTTTCAGAAGATTCGGATACCAGAAAAATATCGGGTGGATAGCCTGTTTCGCCTTAGTATAATCGCCTTTGAGGTAATAGTAATACGCTATGTTATGCCAGTAGCCTTGATAATTCTGGCTCGAACTCATTCCTTCATTCAAAAGCGTGAGAGCGTCCGACGTATACTTGCTGCCAATGGCCAGATAGACGCCAATCGCGAAACTCTTTGTGTAATCGGAATTATTTTCCGATAAAAATCGTTCAGTCTCTTCGATCAGGCCGTCGCGGATTTCTTCCGGGTAATCGCGAATATTTCTAAGGTTATCTTCGGGATCATAAGGTCCGATGAAGAAAAACTCGTGACCGTCGATTAACCCGGACGCGGCGCCGTCGCGTTTTATATATAGTGCTGATGTCGGGTCGAATTCGACAAGCGCCCAGAGGTCGGGGATGTATGGCGAGTCGGCTGACTGGATATTGCTGTCGATAGAGTAGTCGACCTGGTGAATGTCGCTGATTGTTTTTCCTTCGGAGAGTGACTTGAATAAATCCTGGAACACCAGAAGGCGTCCGTCCCAGAATATTCGGTGCCCGGGATACAGCCGGTGGGTGAGATAACCCCCGTAGCCGAAATTATTGTACATGAATCCCGGCGGCGAGAACTGTTCGACCCATCCGGCGCAATTTACGGGATAAATGTCAGGTTTCAATTCAAGTGATGGAGGGCCGTCGAGGGATTTCTGCGCCATCATTAGTGAAGCGGCGATCAAAAAAATGGTGAGGGAGTAATTAAATGTAGACGCAATGCCGGGTTTAAATCTACCATGAATTATTATGGTTATGTTCTGCATTATTCCGGGTCCGAAGGCAATCAGGGCAGGGACGTAGATTTCAGTAAGCCGAATCCGGTAGATCGATGCGATGACCAGAGCAAACAGGAGAAGGGCAATTCTTCGGTTCATGGTTTTCCTTGAGAAAAGCAACCCGAAAAGCAGGAGCACAACCGACAACCAGAAAACCGGCATACGGTCGGGAGTCAGCGATTCGAGTTCGCGAACAACATGCATTTTAAGATATGTATTCGAGTAAAACGCACCAAGGCGTACGGGGTAAAGGAGCGTGTCGATGAAATTCGGATTGGCGATCGAGCAGATAAAAGTGATGAGCAGGAACATACCGAGAACCGATGCTTTGCCCCCGGTGCTTTTTTTATCGGGTGGCTTAAGCCATTCCCAGGCAGTGTAATACGCGATGAGGAGCAGTCCGAACAACAGTCCCGAATGCCAGTTGGCCCAGATCAACATTAAGACAGGCAGCAGCCATAGGACCTTTTTATTTTCTGTTCGTATATATGTTTCCAGCACGCAGATGTATATGGAGAAGAGACCGGTTGTCATTAACAGCGGACGCCAGTCTACTCTTATGAGAAGTATCAGCATGCCAAGGAGAGTGCAGATGAGGGTCCAGATGGGTGCCGATCCTGATAGGCGGTTGATATTAACCAGGATTAACATAGAGGTTATGAGGAATATCAATGTTGCAGTCGAGAGAAATGGATAACCACCTGATTTATAGAGTATCCACGTGGTCAGTTCAAAGAGCCACTCGTGGGTGACCCAGTCCGCGCCTTCGGCGGTGAATGAGAATGGATCGGTTTTGGGGATGGAGTGAGTTTCGGCGATGAGTTTTCCGGTTTCGAGGTGCCAGTGGAGGTCGGTGTCGCGGATTCCCCTTGCGAAGAGAAAAGCACCCAGGAGTGTTACCGCGATGGCGGTTAGAACCCATGGAATGGGAATATAGGATTGAGATTTCTGCACTCTGGAAGATGATTATAATAAGCTTAGGTTCAGGTAGGCAAACTTACGTGTCTCCATTCGGCAATATTAACCGGTATGGAATTCAGACTGTGGCCATCAGTGAATAATTAATGAAATCCCAAGATTGAGGCTGACTTAATCGGATTTTATGATATCTTTACCCCCGGTCCTGACCAATGCCATCGATACCGGACACATTTATCGACGACCTCCGCGCGAGGGTTGACCTCTCCGACCTTATCGGACGCTATGTCACGCTTAAAAAGGCGGGAAACCGCTATATGGGCGTATGCCCGTTCCATGGCGACTCCAATCCAAGCATGTCGGTCAATCCTGAGCGCGGATTCTGGTACTGCTTTGGATGCCAGGCTGGCGGCGACGCTATCGCGTTTGTGAGGCAGAAGGAAAACCTGGAATTTGTCGAGGCGATCCAGTTTTTAGCGAGACTGTACGGGATGGTTGTACCGGAAGTTCAGTCCGATCCGAATGCCCCGAAAAGAAAAACGCTCTACGAGATAAACGAATTCGCGCAGAATCTGTACGTCAGGTTTCTGAAATCGAAATCGGGACGGACATTCCGTGAGTATTTGATCGGACGTGGTTTCACAAAGGATACCATCCTCGATTACAAACTTGGTGCGGCACCGGAATCGTGGGATTTTATCTCGAAACAATTACAGTCGTCCGGATTCCCTGAAAACGACATTCTCGAAACCGGGCTGGTAATGATTTCGCAGAAGGACAGCAGCCGGAAATACGACCGTTTCAGGAACCGCCTGATGATCCCCATCATTGATACCGTCAGCCGGACGGTCGGCTTTGGCGGACGCGATATGGGCGACGAAGGTCCGAAGTACATGAATTCACCAGAGAGCAAAATTTTCCATAAAAGCAATCTTCTCTTCGGAATGAATCTCGCCAAGAATTCCGCCAGTGAAACAAATCAGCTGATCGTCATGGAAGGCTATACCGACGTGATGATGTCATACCAGGGCGAAATGAAAAATTGCTGCGCGGTGATGGGGACAGCCTTGACGGAGGAGCATATCCCGCTTCTCCAGAGATTCGCGAATGAGGTAATACTGGTATTTGATGGCGACGACGCTGGAAAACGTGCCACGTTGAGATCGCTGAACGCGCTTGCGAATGTCGATTTTGTTGTGAAGGTTTACACTCTTCCGAAGGGGAAAGACCCTGCGGATATTGTCGTTAAGCATGGAGGAGAGAAATTCAAAAAGGTGCTGACAAAGTCGGTATCTGGTCCGGACTGGGTTTTCAGCCATTTTGCCGACCCCGTGAAGGATTCGGATCTGCGAACCAGGCTTCTGGCGTTTCAGAATGTCGCGCCGTACATCCTCGCCCATAAAAATAAATTACTGCAGGACGAGTTGATCGAACGTGCCGCGCTCGCATTTTCAATTCCGGAAAGCGGCATACGCGACGGCCTCAGGAATGTGAGGGAAAATAAATCCACAGTGGGGAAAACGTCGGACAGCGGGACACTCGAAGCTATTTTCAACGGAATCGAGATGGCGGAGAGAACTTTTTTCCTGTCCCTGTTTGAGAATCCGAACTATATAGGCGATGTACGTGACCTGCTGACCCGGGACGATTTTGAGAATCCCCTCCATAAAAAACTCGCGGGAATAATTCTGCAGCCGGGGTTCATTCTTAACTCGCCTGATAATCTCACGAAAAAAGATGAGGTTATCAATGATAAGAATTTGTTCAGTTATGTTGTCAGGTTGATTGACGATATCGACAAACTCCGTGAATCAGAAAGCGACAGGGGATTGTCCGAGAAGGACCTCAGGATCAGCATTCACAGGATAATCACACGCCAGTACGATAGCCAGAAAAAAGAGCTTCAGGAAAAACTCCACCAGGCTCAGAACCAGTTAAAAGACAAGCCTGAAGTCAAAGATGCACTCCTTGGACTGGTAACGGAAGTTCAGGACCTCGAGGACCGCTACAGAACAGCGTCGGCGAATTTAATTGGTGAAGCGGTGGACAGGAATAATGTTGTGATGGGGGATGGGTGATCGATTAGCCCTCCATGGCTGTCGGGTCCCGGATCTCAGTTCCATATATATCCTGGGCGCGATTTTTAATGAGTGCTTTTCCCCTATTGCCTCAGGTAAAAACATGTTGTAAATTATGCCCTGCATGGGCCCATGGCGCAGCGGTTAGCGCAGCAGACTCATAATCTGTTGGTCGCTGGTTCGAATCCAGCTGGGCCCACCATTAATGACAGAATTCCCGCAGTCTTTGCGGGGTTTTTTATATGACTGAGCAATCGAAAATCGTTTTCCTTGGTACAGGAACCCCAAACGCCGATCCGGACAGGTCAGGACCCTCCGTAGCGATAATAGCCGGCGGAAAGCCATACATTGTCGATTGCGGACCGGGTGTGGTGAGAAGAGCGTCGGCAGCGTTAAGAAACGGTATTTCAGAACTCGATATCAATAATCTGGATACATTGTTCATCACGCATCTTCACTCCGACCATACAGCGGGACTTCCCGATTTTGTACTGACCCCGTGGGTACTTGGACGGGAAAATCCGCTGAGAGTTTTCGGTCCGCCCGGGATTAAAGCGATGACGGACGAAATTCTGTCTGCTTATTCGATTGATATTTCAGAGCGGCTTTATGGCCTCCAGCCGTCGAATAAGGATGGGATCGAGGTAACCGCTACCCAGATCGAGGAAGGGCTGGTATATCTTGATGAAAACATCAGGGTGATCGCTTTCAGGGTGCTACACGGCTCGCTGGATGCGTACGGTTACAGATTTCACACCCCGGACAGAGTTATCACCATATCGGGGGATACATACCCGTTTCCGGAGCTTGAGGAGCATTATAAGGATTCGGAGGTACTTATCCACGAAGTCTATTCGACCGCAGGATTTGAGAAATACCCCCCGGAATGGCGGGATTATCATTCGCGGGTGCATACTTCCTCGAGCGAACTTGCAGCTATCGCAAAGAAAGTTAAACCTGGGCTCTTGATTTTGTATCACCAGTTATTTAACGGAGTGTCCGAGGACAATCTCATCTATGAGGTATATCGGGATTACCCGGGGAAAATAGTGTCCGCAAAGGACCTGGATGTGTATTGACGCTAAAAAACCCGCGATAAACGCGGGTTTTGTTTTCAGTAATATTTTTCGTGTTATTCGCCAAAGAGGGCCAGAATATCCTGGACCTTCTCGACATCCACTTCGTATTTGGTAATGAACAACTCTTCGTGGCGCGGTGTCGGAAGCCAGGTGTTTCTGAGTTCAGGATAAACGTCCGGGACAGACAATTCCTCGTTCAATTCTTCCTGCTTGTGGAAAGCCTTGACCATTTCATTCGCCAGAGCGACAACCTGTACAACCTCGGGATGCTGCTGCGCCTCGTTGGGATGATGATGGTACGCCATGGATTCCTTTATGAAGTCGGGGAATCTCCATTTTGTGGCGACAAGAGCGCCAGCTTCCTCATGGGTTAACCCGATTACTTCCCGTTCGTACTGGGACTGTTCGCCGTCGCCATTCTTCCACCTTGTCATTGCCTCTTCGAATTTTTCGGGAACGCATGAGTCCAGGATGATTGTTCCCATATCGTGGAGTAATCCGGCGATATGGGCCTCGTCGGGATTAAGCCCTGGATCTTTTGTGGCCAGAATCCGGCTCGCGACAGCTACTGACAGCGAGTGCTCCCAGAAATCGCCGCGGTCGAAGCTTTCTGAACCCTTAGCGCCGTTGAATTTATCGATTACGCCGATGGTCAGTACCAGCGAGCGTACAGTGTTAAAGCCAAGGAGTGTAATCGCCCTTCCCAGGCTTGTGACCTTTCCCGGCAGGCCGTAGAACGCGGAGTTTGCAAGTTTGAGAAGCCTTGCCGCGATCGCCTGGTCATTAGCCACCAGGCGCTCGAGGTCTCGTGCCGACGATGTCGGCTGGTCTAGTGTGACCATGACCTGGGCAACCACGGTCGGGAGAGTTGGCAGGTCTTTGGCCATTTCCAGGAATTTCTCCTGGGCTTGAGTGTTAGGATTATTTGAAGTCATAATTAATCCACCAATAGAATGCTTAGATACCCCTTTCAAGAATAAAATCGCCCTCAAATAGCAGCATTATGACTATTTGATTAAATCTGAGTTAATAAAATAGAGATTTGTCGACATCGCCAATTCTGGTGTTATAATAATTTCATATTGTTTTAGGGGGTCAGGTTACCGAGTTTTATCGATGTCGTTATCCAACGGACATGTTCTTGTTTTAAATCTCGATTACCAGCCTATCAATATTTGCGGCACCCGTCGTGCCGTTAAACTTCTTTTTAAGGGAAAAGCTGAGATAATCGAGAACAGAGGCGACTTTATAAGGTCGGCGGCATTCTCCATGCCCCGGCCTTCTGTTATTAAGCTGGCTACATTTATCAAGATGCCGGCTCCAACCCTGAAACTGTCCAGGAAAGCCATTCTTGCCCGCGATAACCACCGGTGCCAGTATTGCGGGGGCAACTCGGTGAAAATGACCGTGGACCATATTGTCCCGAGAAAATTCGGTGGGCGATTCACGTGGGAGAATCTCGTCTGCGCCTGCTCAAGGTGCAATGCCAAAAAGGGTGACAGGACTCCGGCGGATTCAGAGATGAAGCTTCTCAGGCCTCCGAGACGTCCGGGCTATATCCCGCACATTTCATATTCACTGTACCGGCAGAGCCTTCAGGAACAGGACTGGCTGAAATATCTGCCAAAACAACTGACTTCCTGAAGGTTTTTCCAGTTTAGTAGTGTACAATCATATATAGCCTTAGGGCAGGATAAAATTAATTCTCGGGAGAGACCATTGAAAAGACTTAATCTTTATCCTGTAAATTCCCTGATTCTCTTATCCATATTTATATTGCCTGTGACAGGGAAATTTTCAGGTATGGCATTTAGGTGCAGATGAGGGGTCTGGCCCGGGGCTGAATTTGATTACACAGAGTACAAAAAAACCCTTCAAATCTGGTTGAAGGGATTAATTTACATCTGGTCGGACTTCCGGAACGATTATCGAACTCTCGGGCTCCTGCTCCCAAAGCAGGCTGCTGATCACGCTATTCTATCCTGATTCAGCGTTATTGTGTTTCTGATTTCGGGGATTGATCCTTAAGCGTTTCGAGAAGGTTTTCTAGGTGTTCCATGGCACTCTCCAATGGAAACGTTTCATCCACACCCAGAATAACCGCAAGGTCGATAAACAAAGGATAACTGCGAATCCAGGAAGCTACACTCGTCGGGTTGAGGTCCTTCCTGATTAAACCTTTTTTCTGTCCCTTGCGAACCAAGTCCTCAATAAGGCTTTGCGCTTCAAGGAAAGTTTCCGTGGACGCTTTCTGCATCCGCTTATCGGTGATCGATGCCAGGTATGCATACATAGCCGCCGCTGGAAGATATCGATGCTTGTACACTTCACTTAACCTGTGTTGGTAGATCAGTCGTAATGCCTCATAGCTGTTATTTGCCCTATTGGCGATGCCTACCCAATCGGCTACCATTTTCTCATTTAAGCGCTGCATAGCCTCGAAATACAGATCTTCCTTGCTCGGGAAATGCTGATAAATCAAAGCTTCATTGACATCGCAGAGCTCCGCGATGTCCTTGACCCTGGTCGCTTCCGGACCATATTGCGCGAAAGCTACACCCGCTTTCTCAAGAATCTGCATCCTCCGTTCGGAAGCTTTTAATCGTTTTTTAGGTATCGACATCGACAGCAGGTCCGGCCTGCCCCTTCTTTGCATAATGTGAACAACTTAAAGAATATATTACCATATTTTTCCAATGGGTGTACATATACTGCCTTGTGAAAGGAACAGGTTTTTTGTCCGAGTAAACCGATTTAAAGTCACAGGCTTAAATAAATCATGAATGACTAAGTATCCGTTGTCGCAAATAACTGAAATCATCAAGTATAATGCGTACAGAGATTGACGACCCAAGGGAGTCGGCAAAAGGAGAATTCATGAAAAATTTAATTCGCATGGCAATTATTTCAGGGCTGTTGATGCTGGTGGCAATACCAGTAATCGCCAGCGACACCGATGATCTGAATTACATTAACTCAGTCCAATCTGAGTACATGGTTAAGATCGTCGATCAGGGTCAAACAATGATTTTTGACGAAGTCAGGCTCTTGGAAAAGAGATCCCCCTATAGTTTCCCTCTCACAGTCGGCACAGGCGACTATGAAATCTGGGGAATTGGCGGAGAAGGAATCGTTGACCTTGAAATACGTATATACTCGGCAAATGGTAATTTGTTGTCTGAAGATTCACAGAGGGGAAAGTACCCGGTACTCTCATTTTCGGAAACGATATCGAGAAGTCACAGGGTCGAAGTCGAATGCTCCGAATTCGAATCTGGAGTAAGCCAGGATTATTATCTGATTATAGTAGTCAAGAATGACTGACATGTTCAGGCGACAAGGGCGTTCTGCCGGATTCGCTGTTTTCTGCGCTTTGATTTCTTAACGGATGGATTTAACAATTAATGAAAGGAGATGTTATGTCACTCACAACTTTAGTAATAATCGTATTGGTCGTTCTGCTGCTCGGCGGCGGTGGCTGGTATGGCCGCGGCAGATGGTACTAGGGGCAGGGGTTTCCATCTGCGAACGAAATTCTCTTTCATATAACTGTAAGACCTTTGTAACACGTGTAAATTTTGAAAAGAAATAAGGAGAATTAAAATGAGTATTTTAGCAATGTTGGTTGTAGGAATTCTGGCAGGTTTATTAGCCAGCACGATCCTGGGAAGGTCGGGATTCGGCATAATAGGCACTCTGCTGGTAGGGCTGGCTGGGTCGTTTATAGGAGGTTCCTTTTTCGGAAATCAACTTTCCATTACCTCAAGTACTTTCGCGAATGTTTTAATCACAGCAACTGTGGGCGCAATTATTCTGCTTTTTGTAATAGGATTATTGATCCGTCCCTATTACGGGCGCAAACGAGCCTGAAAATCAGTCTCATTATCCTGTGACTGATTAGAAAAATCAGAACATGGCTGTGGGTTTGTTCGCATTTGATTTGCATGATACTCGGGTTGACAATGAGCTCCTACAGTTCTACGCACTATCAGAGTAGATGCTAGACTTGTGTAAACAAGCTCCTGTGATCGTTGAATAGGGAAATGCGGAAGTGAAAAACCACCTCTTAAAACTGGTGGTTAGAACTTCTGTCTTAAAGTCTGGAACCCTTATCAATAGCGGGCTACAGCCGTTTTGATGCTCGAAAATGCGTCAGTTGAAAAACTGGTCGGGGTGGTCGGATTCGAACCGACGACTTCTTACTCCCGAAGCAAGCACTCTAACCTGGCTGAGCTACACCCCGACACGACAGTCGATTATACCACATGATATTGCTCCGGTCATACAAGTTACTATCGCCCGGGTGTGAGCGCGGATTGATTTTTATGTCACCAACCTTGGGGAATTTTTATCATGCCAGTAAGCATCCCAGCGATTTGTGCTGCGGTAGAGACATCTGAGAGCAAGCATCGAGTCAGCGCCCTGATTCTGCCAGCGAGTGCCGGGGCGTTTCAT
>Ga0214471_10005181_pt1 | contig 10071 bp, 10 predicted proteins | sample RVTome_5_FD_207665 | JGI IMG/M metagenome (GOLD analysis project Ga0214471, IMG submission 207665) | Soil microbial communities from uranium-contaminated site in the Upper Colorado River Basin, Wyoming, United States - RVT142D155 | ecosystem: Environmental > Terrestrial > Soil > Contaminated >... | reverse complement strand
GCCCGATCCACCCTCGGCATCGAGAGTGAGCCGAGCGGGGACCACCCCTTCACGGTGGACGCCACGCCGCCGCAGATCACGATCACCAGTCCCGGGGACCTGTCGATCGTGGGCGATCCCGTCGCCGCATCGGGCACCGCGTCGGATGAACGGATGCTCCATTCGGTGACCCTTGAGCTGACCGATCTCGTCCTGGGCGGTGTATCGACCGCGACGGCGACGGTCGCCGCGGACGGCTCGTGGACCGCAACGGTGGACGCGCCACATCCCGGACCCCATCAGCTGCTCGCGCGCGCGCGCGATGCCGCCGGCAACGCTGCCGAAACCACGCCGGTCATCCTGATCGTGGGCATCGGCTAGCCCTCGAGGCTCGGCTAACTCTCGAGGTATTCAGCGAGCCCGACCGCCTTCCGCCCGTCGAGCGCGTACCGTGTCATCGCCTGTCGGATGTGCACATCGCCCTCCCGCAGCGGGATCGACTCGAGCGTCTCACCGGTGATGTCGTACCGATCGCCCGCCGAGTCCGTGACGCCGAGCATCAGCGCGCGCACGCCGCGGCCGTCCTGCTCGGTCTGAGCGTGGAGCGCACGCACGTCGCGCATCTCACCGTCGCGATGGACCCAACCGTGCTGGAGGTGACGATCCCCGATCGACACTGAGCGCAGACCGAACGCAAGCCTCGGACCGAAGGCGACCGCGAACCAGCGTTCCACGTGGCGCGCCGTCCGGTCGAGCGGGCCCCACGAGCGCGCGCGCACCCCTGAACCTTCGATCGTCGCGGCGCGGCCGCCGACGCGCGCGCGGCCGCTGTAGCGACCCGCCTGCTCGAAATGCCCCGACGAAGAGACCTGCACGAAGCCCAGCTCATCCACGCGCTTGTCCCGGGTCACCGAGCCCGCAGGGGGCGTCCACGCCTCGAAGGACACATCCAGATCGATCTGCGATGCCGCGCCGGTGCGCTGGCCGCGTGCGCCACCTCCCACGCGCTGCGATGGGAACAGCAGCGCGACATCCTTGCAGCGCAGCCGCCACTTCTCCAGCGCCTCGTGCCGGTCGAGCATGATCCGCCCGACGCTGGATCCCCCTCCCGGCGTCTCCTCGCGCGCGAGCACCGTCGCCACGACGCCCTCGGACACGAACAGCGTGAGCGCGCCTTCGGCCCTTCGTTCGAGCGGCAGGAACTCGACGCGCGCGATCCCGCCGAAGCGCGAAGGTGCGTCGAAAAACGCGAACGAAACGCGTTCGGTCCAACCCGGCTCATCGCCGTGCTCGTGGGTCCCGTCATCGCGGACGTCGATCGGGTCGGCCACGTGAGGTCCTACGGCAGCTCGCCGATCGCCTCGAGCAGCTTGGCGACCATCTGCTCGTTGGCCGTCCGGCCGAGCAGCCCGATCCGGATGCTGCGTCCGGCCAGCGGGGCGAGCCCGCCGGCGATCATGATGCCTCGACCCACAAGATGCTTCTGGATCGCCGGCGGGTCGTCGGCGTACATCGCGACCACCAGGTTCGCGCCGGTGCCGGGCTGAGGCACCGGTTCCAGCCCGGCCTTCTGCAGACCCTCGCGGCATCGCTCCGCCAGCGCCGCCCGCCGGCCAACGTAGGCGTCGATCCCGTCGGCCAGGATCCGCTGGAGCGCCGAGCCGAGCGCGAGCACCAGGTTGGTCGGCATCGTCACCGGGTGTGGGTGCCATGCCGCCCACTCGCGCCGGTAATCCTCCCAGATCTTGAGGTCCAGGTACCACGACGGCGGACGCGTCGAGCGAGCATCCATGCGCGCGCGCCCGCGGGGACCTACCGCGATGATCCCAAGCCCCGGCGGCGTCTCGAGGCCTTTCTGCGTCCCGGTCACGAGCACGCCGATCCCCCAGTCGTCCACCGAGGCGAGCTCGCCGCCGATCGATGCGATGCCGTCCACCATGGTGACGGCGCCGGCCTGGTATGCGGCCTCGGCGATCTCACGGATGGGATGCCGGACGCCGGTCGAGGTGTCGACGTGGGTGCACAGCACGCCGTGCGCGCCGGCTGCCGCGTCGGCGACCGCGGCCGGATCGATCGGTGCACCGATCTCGACCGGCATCTCGATCGCATCGAGGCCCTGCTGGCGCGCGATCTCGAGCAGCCTGTGGCCGAAGAACCCGGTGTTCGGGACCACGACGCGCTGTCCCGGCTCGAACAGATTCATGATCGCCGCGTCCAGGCAGGTCGTGCCGGTCCCGGGGATGAGATACGGCATCTCCTCCGCGCCGAGCAGCGCGGCGAGCTGCTCGAGCACCTGGGTGTGGAACTGCGTCCACACGTCCCCGAAGTGAGGGACGACCTGATGGCCGAGCGCCGCCAAGTCCTCCGGGTGCAGCTCCCCTGGACCCACGATCATCAGCTCGGGCAGCTCTGGGTAGGCGCGCGGATCGATCATCGTGTCACCTCCGGTGCCGTCGCGCGCGCCCGCAACGCGGCAACCGTCTCCTCGGGGGTGGTGTTCTCGCCGATCATGCCGCCGTGCTGGTTGCCGTGAAAGTCGCTCGAGCCGGTGCAGAGCAAGCCGAGCCGTTCCGCGAGCGCCTGGTAGCGCGCGCGCCAGGTCGGATCGTGCTCGGGGTGATCGACCTCCACACCGCCGAGTCCCGCCTCGGCCCAGGCCTCGATGCGCTCCTCCGAGCGTCCGATGTCGTTCTCGACCCAGATGGGATGCGCGAGCACCGCGACACCGCCCGCTTGGCGGATGAGCGCGATCGTGTCCTCGGGCGTCATCACGCGCTTGGGGACGTAGGCACGCCCGCCCTCCAGGATCCACTCTTCCGTGAACGCGTCGACTGTGTTCTCGATCACCCCGGCTTCGATCATCGCCATCGCGACGTGCGGGCGCCCCACGCTATCGCCGCCGGCGTGCTTGCGGACCATCTCCATCGTGATCAGGACGCCTAGTTGCTGGAGCTTCTCGACCATCGTCTCGGCGCGCACGATCCGGTCGTCTTGGATCCAGCGCATCTCCTCCTGGAACCGAGGATGCTCGACGTCGATGAGATAGCCGAGCACGTGCACGCTGACGCCGTCGAGCTGCGCGGACACCTCGCAGCCGGTGAGGACCTCGACGCCGATGCGCGCGCCTTCGGCGCGCGCATCGGCCAGCCCGCCGGTCGAATCGTGGTCGGTGAGCGCGATGCCGGCGAGGCCGGCATCGCGCGCGCGCCGCACGACCTCCTCGGGAGGCAGCACGCCGTCTGAGATCGTGGAGTGGGTGTGCAGGTCGTATCGCTTCATGGCGGGCCTCACTCTATCGGGAGCGAGCAGAATGGACGACAGGGCGCGCGCAGGGCCGCGCGCGGTCGTGGCGCAAGGCACGCGAGCTCCGGCGGGCGCGGTCCGGGACGGCGCGCGCGATTACCAGAGCGGAGCGCGTGCTCATCTGCGGCGCTGCGCGTGTCAGGGCACGCTGAAGAGGCCCGCTCGGTCTGAGGGCCTTTCTGGATGGGATCGCTCGGCTGGTGCGTTCGGGGAAGGGCGATGCTCATTCGCGCGCGGGTGCACGCGCCCTTGGTTGGCTGATGTAAATGCGTCCTCGATGCCTGAACTCGGCCGTGCCGTCGGCGAGGAACCGCAGACGCCAGCCCCGATGATGGATCCGCCGGTGGCAGCGGCGGCATAACAAGATCAGGTTCCCCACACCGTTATCGCCACGTGGTCTGGGGATGATGTGGTGAGCCTCCGACCAGGCTGCGGGCATCCCACAACCCGGGAACCGGCAGCCCCCATCACGCGCCACCACTGCCGCGCGCGCCTTGGCGGGCACGCTCTGGGTGATATCGCTGATCCCGATCGGCTGACCATCCTTGAACGCGATGATCTGGATCTGCGCATCACATAACAGCGTCTCGGTCGCAAGGCGCGACAGGCGCACGGGCTGTCCGGCTACACGCTGCAAGATGCGTCCCGCCGCCGCGATCCCAAGCTCATCAGCAACATCCACGCTGACCAAGAACCGCGGCCGCGGCCTCGACGCCGCCGACGATCCGGCTCCAGCCTCGTTGGCGCCACCCGCCAGCCAAGACTCGCAGATCCCCACCAACGCATCCATCCGCTGCCGCGCGCGCGACCCCAACTCCTGCTGATCATCATCGCCATCGGCGGCCGGCGGGTCGGCGGGTCGATCCAACGCCTCGGCTAGAGTCGCGAACGCCTCCGCATCCGCCTCCCCATACAACGAGCCGCCGCCCTCGAACCGAGGCTGCAACGCCAAGAAGTTCCGGTCCACAGCGCGCTGCTCGCGACGAGCCAGCAGATCATCCCGCAGACCCGCTACCAGATCATCGACCTCCAAGACCAACCGTTCAGGCTCAGCCGACACGAGCGCCCGCGCGCGACGAGCCACCAGCTCATCGACGGCTGAACGGCCCTCGGCGTCCAGCGGTGCGATCGCGCGCGCGATCGCGATCATCTGTGCGTACGACACGGACCCCTCGTCGAGCGCCTGGGCAGCCTTCGGCAGCATCCGAAGCGCATCGCTGACGGCGAACAGGTCGCGCGCCTGCCAACGGGTCCGCCGACCCGCCAACCTGATCAGCACCTCGCCGGGCAGGCCGCGACGACGTGCGATCACACCCGATGACGCCAGGCGACCGAGAAGAGCCGCCGCCTTGGTGTTCAACGCATCCGCCGCACGAACGGCGTCGATCAGCTCGTCGATCAGACGATCGTCATCAGAACCGCGGTCGATCATAGGCGCTGCAACCATGCCGCCAACCTACAACAGGGGTACGACAGTCACGACGCCTGGCCGACACCGCACAGCGTGATGCAAAGGAACGAGCTGCACGCGCGCGCCTACACGAACGCGTTCTCGCCGGTGAGCTGTCGCCCGATCAGCAGCTTCTGGATCTGGCTCGTCCCCTCGTACAGAGTCGTCACGCGCGCGTCCCGCAAGTACCGGCCCACCGGATACTCGTCGATGTACCCATACCCGCCGTGTACCTGGATCGCGAGATTGGTGCACTTGACCGCCGCTTCGCTCGCGTAGAACTTCGCGACCGATGCCTCGAGCGTGTTGCGCTCACCCTTGTCCTTCAGGAACGCGGCGCGTCGGGTCAGCAGGCGCGCGGCTTCAATCTCGACGTGCATCTCAGCAAGCATCTCCTGCACGAGCTGGAAGCTCGCGATCGGCTTACCGAACTGCGACCGTTCCTTCGCGTACACGAGCGCGGCATCCAGTGACGCCTGCGCGAGCCCGACGCACGACGCCGCCAGCCCCACCCGCCCGTTGTCCAGAGCAGCTAACGCGATCTTCATCCCATCGCCGATCTCACCAAGCACAGCGTCGCCGGGAACGCGCAGATCGGTGAGCACGAGTTCGGCGGTCGACGACGCGCGCAGACCCAGCTTGCCGTGGATCTCGTTCGCCGCGAAGCCAGGCGAGTCCGTGGGGACGATGAAACACGTGACGCCCTTGGCGCCCTTCGACGGATCGACGTTGGCGAAGATCAGCGCGACGCCGGCGACGGTCCCGTTGGTGATGAACATCTTCGAGCCGTTGATGACCCAGCCGTCTCCGTCCCTGATCGCGCGCGCCTGCAGCGATCCGGGGTCCGATCCCGCCCCCGGCTCGGTCAGGCCGAAACAACCGAGCGTCTCGCCGGAGGAGATCCGAGGAAGCCATGCGCGCTTCTGCTCTTCCGTGCCCCATTTCAGGATCGTCAGTCCCACGAGCGAGCAGTTCACGCTGACGATCGAGCGCACGCTCGAGTCCGCACGCGCGATCTCCTCGATGATGCACGCGTAGGAGATCGCGTCCACCCCCATGCCGCCGTACTCCGGCGGGATGGGTGCCCCGAGGAACCCGACCTCGGCGAGTTTCGGCATGATCTCGGCGGGGAACCGTTCCTCCCGATCCCAATCGGCGGCGTGCGGTGCGATCTCGCGCCCGGCGAACTCGCGCGCGGTCTTGCGGATGAGCTCCTGGTCGGGGGTCAGATCGAAGTTCACGCCTCACTCCTTACAGATGCTCGGACGGCCCCATCGTAGACGAAACACCGGCCGGGCCGGACTCGCGGATCGCCGTCGGGGCTCGGGGGCCGGCGCTCCTACCACACGCGAGACAATGGGCGCGAGCACCATGGGGCGGCGCAACGAACCGGCGAGACGGGACATCGCAGGGAAGCGAGACGCGTAGCTCTGCCGCTTTCGGAGGTTCGTTCCCCGCCTCGGTTCCGCGGTGTCGCCTTCATCCCTTCGCGCCTGACAGGAACGTGAACCACAGCGGCGAAAGCGACCATCGAAGTGCACAAGACCGTGAGACGCTCGGCGCGACGCCGGGCCCGTATCGCTTTGACGATCGGGCTCTGTCTCGGCGCGCTCGGGTCCGGGATCGGCGAGGCCGCGCCCAACGAGACGACCAAGTGCTCGACCACGGTGTGCGCGACCGCGGGGGTGACCACGGAGATCGTCTGCGAACGACCGGACACGAGAACAGTGTCCTGCCAGGGGATCGTCTCGGTATGGGGGATCGGGCGCGCGAACACGGCTTCGCTGCCGGGGACGCTGAGCTTCCGTGGCGACGGGCGCTGCGGCGGGTCGTGCAGCTCGAACCAGCTCGCCCAAGGAGCAGCGCCGTGGAACGGCCTGACGACGCGGCACGCGGAGGTGCGCAAGGTGCTGTACTTCCCGCCGGCGCGCGTCTCGAGCTCGACCCGGGGCTGCCTGCTGTACACCCTGTACGGTGCCTCGGTTGCGACCGCGCGAGGGCTGGCTCCCCTCAGCGTCGAGCTCGACAGCATCGAGAGCGCGCGCGAGATGTACGTCGAGGTCTACGCCTGCAACCAGGTCTAACCCCGCCGCTCACTCCCCGTTGAGGATCGCGAGCACTTGCTCGTGGAGCATCCCGTTCGATGCGAGCACCGGCCCCGACCGAACACCGGTCGAGCCGTCCACACTCGTGACCTTGCCGCCCGCCTCGGTGACGATCACCGCGACCGCGGCAAGATCCCATACCGACAGATCGGCGAACTCGACCATCACATCCATCGCGCCTTCGGCGACCAGCATGTGCCCCCAGAAGTCACCGAACGCGCGGAAGCGCGCGCACCGCCTGCCCAGCTCGATGAACCCGTCCAACCGGCGCCCGGGATCGGAGCCCTCCCCGGTCTCCCCGTAGCGGATCACGTCGCCGCTGCAGATGTGCGCGTCGGCGAGCTGCTCGGTCGAAGACACCCGGATCGGCGCGCCGTCACGGAACGCGCCGTCGCCGGCAGACGCCCACCAGCGCGCACCCAACGCCGGCGCGCTGACCATGCCCAGCACCAGCTCGCCGTCCTGCTCCAGCGCCACCAGCGTCGCGAACACCGGGATGCCGCGCGCGAAGTTCTTGGTGCCGTCGATAGGATCCACGATCCAGCGCCGCGACGCGTCGCCTGAAGCACCCTGTTCCTCTCCGAGCACGGCGTCGCCGGGGAAACTCGCCTCGATCGCGTCGCGCAGCATCCGCTCGATCGCGCGGTCGGCCTCGGTGACCGGTGTGCCGTCCGCCTTCAGCTCGGCGGTCGCGCCGGCGCGCAGGTGCTCGAGCGCGACGCGGTCGGTGTGATCCAACCAGCCGTGCAGGGCTGCGAACTCGCGGTCGAACGCCATCGGCGCCCAAGGGTAGCGTGATAGTCTCGCGCGCGTGACGCGATCAGGACCGCCCGTGCTCGCCGTCGGCGCGATCGTGCTCGAGCGCGGCGACCTGCTGCTCGTCAAGCGCGACACCGAGCCCGCCAAGGGGCAGTGGACGCTGCCGGGCGGGCGGGTCGAGTGGGGAGAGAGCCTCCGCGAGGCAGTGGTGCGCGAGGTGCGGGAGGAGACCGGCATCGACATCGACGTCGAGGCCGTCGCCGGCATCGCCGAGCGTATCGTCCCCGACGACGAGGGTGAGGTTCGGTGGCATTTCGTGATCCTGGACTTCTGGGCGAAGCCCCGCTCGCGCGAGACGAAGGCCGGCGATGACGTGAGCGAAGCACGATGGGTTCCCGTCGGCGAGCTCGCCGAGATGCGATTGACCACGGGGCTCTACGAGTTCCTGCAGGATCGCGGGGCGCTGGAGGGCCGCCGTCCGCGCGCGCGGCCGGGTGAGCCGGTCGAGCCGCACACCCTGTAGCGCTGATCGGAGCGGTGGGCTCGAGATTGGTATGATCCGGGCCGCCGCCGACCCCGAAGGAGCAGGAGTGGACGTCAACATCCTGGACTTCCGCGTCATCGATCGCGTGCTCGCCGAGACCGATCCGGACGCCGCCGACGTCGTGTTCATGGGCGCGCGCGGCACGCTCGCGTTCCCCTTCGTGGTCGTGCGCCGGCTGGCCGGACCGGGTGGCGTGTACATCGACGCCTGCGATGTGGTGGACGCCGACGGGCGCAGCCTCGGCATCTGGGAGAAGACGTTCGAACTCGACGGTGAGTCCAAGCCTTGCACGCTGATCACCGAGCTGCGCGACGTCTCCTTCCCAGGGCCGGGCACCTACATGCTGCAGTACTTCATCTTCGACGATGTGGTGGGCGGGTTCCCCTTCCAGGTGGTGCAGGCCGATGCGCCCGCCGCCGGCATCGTCCCCGGACCGCTTGATGCCGCCCTCGCGAAGTCCACCATCGCATGGCTCACCGTGACCGGTACCGACGAGAAGCCCATCTGGTACGGCTACGAGAACGGCCGCATCTACGTGCTCGCCGGCGGTGAAGGCGAGCAGCAGATCCCCGGTCTGACCGAGGCCCGGACGGTGAGACTCGCGGCACGTTCGAAGGACAAGCGCTCGCTGGTCGCGGAAGCCGACTGCGCGGTCGACGTGCTCGAGAAGAACGCCGAGTGGGACCGTATCGCGCGCGACTTGCTGATCGGACGCCGCCTCAACCTACGTGACGGCGACAAGGCGGCCGACCGGTGGAAGGAAACCTGCGAGATCGCCTGCCTGACGCCTCTGCCCCCCGAGGCGCCCGAGCAGGAAGAGAACGCCTCCTAGAGATCCAACCCGGCGCCGCGCTGCTCGAACCCGTCGTCGCCCTCGGGCAAACCTCTCTGCTCCTCGCCGGCGAACGCGCGCGCGCCGTTGTGATGGACCTCGGCGACGACCGCCGGGGGCTCCAGCGTGATGACGTCACCCTCGGTCGGCAGCTCGCCGGCCGCCACCGGCTCGAGGTCGGCAGCGGACTCGACCTCGGCGGCAGGCCCGACCTCGGGCGCGAGCTCGGCAGCGGGCGCGCGGCGTCCCATCAGCAACCAGCCGATCAGCGCAACGATCAGCAGCACCGGGATCAGGATCATCAGCAACGAGCCTGCTCGGAGCTGCGATGAATCAGCAAGGAACGTAGTGACCGTCCCGATGCGCGGGCGCCACACCACGCCGTCGCCTTCGATCGTCCCCCCACCCTCGCGCACGGTCGTCTCACCGGGAAGCCGGGTGCGGATCTCGAAGTGCACGGTGTCGGCGAGCACGTCTGCGAGCTGCTCGACGATCGGATCCACGTCGTCGCCGAACCCCAGGTCGATCGTGCCGTCGAATCGTCCGTCGGTCCGCAGGAACGACTGCGTCACCTGGTAGTCGAGCTCCAGGCTGGCGAGGTCGACGGGCTGCGCGTCATCGCGTCCGGCGCCCGCCAGCTCGGCGAGCGCGCGCTCGAACCCGGCCTCGTCGGCGAAGGCTCGCCGGGCCTCCAACACAAGGCCGCCACCGGGCGCGCGGCGCGAGGTCTCCCAGCCGCTGCGTTCCAGGCCCGCGAACAGCTCCTCGAGCGTGGAGATGCTGGAAGTCTCGTCGGGAGACGCTTCCGCAGCTTGCTGCAGGCCCTCGACCAGCTCGGCGTCCAGCTCGACCGCCAGCGAGAACTCGCCGCTGCCGTCGGGCTGGAACGACGTGCCGATCCGCACGGTCAGATCGCAGGCCGAAAGGGCGATGGTCAACAGGGCGAGCAGCGCGCCGGCGCGCACGGTCCTTCGAAGCATCGATGCTCCTGGTCGGGAGAAGCCGAGCTTATCCTACGAGCGCGCGCCCACCCCCGCCACACGCCCAGCGTCAGCCGAGCGTGCCGTCGGTCCGGCAGTGCGTCTGGTGCTCGGGCGTC
>Ga0214471_10005180_pt1 | contig 10072 bp, 10 predicted proteins | sample RVTome_5_FD_207665 | JGI IMG/M metagenome (GOLD analysis project Ga0214471, IMG submission 207665) | Soil microbial communities from uranium-contaminated site in the Upper Colorado River Basin, Wyoming, United States - RVT142D155 | ecosystem: Environmental > Terrestrial > Soil > Contaminated >... | reverse complement strand
GAGATCGCCGACGCGGCGGCGTTCCGCGGCTGGCTGCGGGCCTCGCTGCCGCGCATCACCCCGGGCGGCGTCCGCGCCGAGCGGCAGGCGTGCAACATCGCCTTCACCTCGGCCGGCCTGCGCGCCCTCGGGCTGCGGACGATCGACAATGAGCCCGGCCCCGGCGGCGAGCCGGGTGCCGCTGGCGAGTCGGGCGCCGGCGGCGAGGAGCGCGCCGGCGGCGAGGAGCTGGCGGGCTTCTCGCGCGAGTTTCGCGAAGGCATGACCTGGGAGGCGCGGCGGCGCGCGCTCGGCGACCAGGGCCGCGCCGACCCCGGCAACTGGCTCTGGGGCGGCCCGAACAACCCCGCGCTCCACGCCCTCATGTTCCTGTTCGCCGCCGATGAAGGCGCGCTCGCCGAGCTCGACGACGAGCTGTTCGCTGCCCCCGGGGCCGCCGGCCTGGCGAGCGTCGTTCGCCTCGAGGCCTCGGCGGCGATGATGCGCAGCGGCAAGGAGCACTTCGGCTTCGACGACGGCATCGCGCAGCCGATCATCGGCGGCTACAAGGAGCCCGAGCCGCCGCGACCCGCCAACACCCTCGCTCCCGGCGAGCTCATCCTCGGCTACGAGAACCAGTACGGCGCCCGGCCCGAAAGCCCGCTGGTCGGGGCCGCCGGCGACCCGTCGGGGATGTTGCCCGAGGGCCCGGAGGACGGGCCGCCGGGCGCCCGCGACTTCGGCTTCTACGGCTCCTACCTGGTGTTCCGCCAGCTCCGCCAGGACGTCGCCGGCTTCTGGCGCTGGGCGGAGCAGGTCGCCGCGGCCTTGCGACAGCCGGCGCCACCCGATGTCGATCCCCGCGTCTGGGTCGCCGCCAAGATGCTCGGCCGCTGGCCCGACGGCACGCCGATGACGCTGTCGCCCGACCGCCCGATTCCCGACCTGGGCCTGCGGCGCCGCGACGCGTTCGGCTACCGGGAGCGCGACGCCGACGGGATGCGCTGCCCAGTGGGCTCCCACATCCGCCGCGCCAACCCGCGCGACGCGCTGCCGGGGAGCCTCGAGGAGGCCATGGCCGTCGCCAGCCACCACCGCATCCTGCGTCGCGGGCGCGCCTACGGCGAGCCGATCGCCGAGGGAGTCGACCCCGACCGGCTCATGGAGGACGACGGCGAGGCCCGAGGGCTGTACTTCATCTGCTTGAACGCCGACATCGCCCGCCAGTTCGAGCTCATCCAGCAGACCTGGCTGAACAACGCCAAGTTCGACGGCCTCTACGCCGACCCCGACCCGGTGGCGGCCGGCCACCCGCGCCCACCGAGCGGCCCTGTGGATGAGGACGCCCGGCGGCGCATGCAGCGCAACTTCACCTTCCCGCGCCGCCCGGTGCGCGAGCGCTGCACCGACATGCCGCTGTTCGTCACCCCGGTCGGCGGCGCCTACTTCTTCCTGCCCGGGATGCGGGCGCTGAAGTTCCTTGCCGCCGCACGACCACGACACGGAAGCGGAAATCGATCAGACCTCAGTCGGTAGGTGAAGAGATCGCGAATAGCGTCAGCCACGGAGTTGGCTTCCTGGCGATCCTCGTCGTGACGCCTTCCTTGGTGCTGGAGGCGATTCCCAACGGTGCCGCGAGTATCGTGGGCGTCAGCGTCTTCGCGGCGACGATGGCTCTCTTGTACCTCTCCTCCACGCTGTACCACGCACTGCCGCGCTCACCAGCCAAGCGCCTGCTTCGGGTCATCGATCATGGAGCGATCTTCCTTCTCATCGCCGGCACCTACACGCCCTTCACGCTCGGCATTCTGCGCGGCGCCTGGGGATGGACGCTGCTCGGTGCGGTATGGACCCTGGCGCTGGCGGGGGTGATCTTCAAGGTAGTCGGGGGGCCGCGCTACCCGATCACGTCGACGGCGGTCTATGTAGGGATGGGCTGGCTCGGGGTCGTCGCCATCCAGCCGCTCTGGGAACGGATGCCGTCAGCGGGTCTCCTATGGCTGGTGGCCGGTGGCCTCGCATACACGGGCGGCGTGGCGTTCTACGTCAACAAACGAGTGCCGTACGCTCATTTCCTCTGGCATCTCTGCGTCCTTGCCGGCACGATGTGCCACTTCTTCGCGGTGATCGGGTACGCGGCCTGACGTCGATTCCGTCGCGCTCGCGCCGCGCAACCGGGCGACTTCCAGCGCGCCGTGCGCTACTGGGAGCGCGCCCTCGACCTCGATCCCAACAACTACATCTGGCGACGACGCATTCAGCAGTACGGCCCGCGGCTCGAGAAGCCGTATTCATTCTACGATTGGGTCAACACCGCGCGGCGCGAGATCGTCGCCCGCGGCGAGGAGCCCGCCGCCCTGGTGGTCGAGCCCGGCGGCGCCGAGCTCGCCGAGCCGCAGCGCGAGTTCGCCGGCGACGCCAGCACCGCAGGGCCGCCCGCGCTCGACGATCGGATCTATCGCGACAGCGGCGAGTACGTGACGGTCGAGGCCACCATGGTTCCGGGCGCCATCGAGCCGGGTGCGAGCGCCCGCGCGCACGTTTCGTTCGTCCCCAACGAGGCCATCAAGGCGCACTGGAACAACGAAGTCGACGACCTCGTCTTCAGGATCGAGGCTCCGGCTGGTTGGCAGCTCGATCGCCGCGTCGTCACGGTGCCGAATCCGACGCAGACGGTCAGCAACGAGCCGCGCAAGGTCGAGCTCGAGATCCAGGCGCCGGAAACCGCCGCTGGTCGCTACACGGGCCAAGCTGTACATCGTGACTCGGCATTAGCTTGTGCAGCTAGGGCCGCCCAATCCTTCGTCCCATGGGCTCACAGCCTCTGGCCGCCGGTCAGGACTTGAAGGCAGCGCGATTCGCCAGCGGTTTCAGCCGAGTGCCCAGAGCAGGAGCGCGCTGGGGATGTAGGCGTGGTCGCCGTGGAACTCCAGCACGTCCTTGGTTGCGACGACGACCGGGCGACCGGGTAGCGCCCTGAGCGCGCCTCTGACGGTGCGGCGGTCAAGTCGCGTGCGGTACTTGACCTCCACTGCTGCCACGGAGCGGAATGGCCCGCAGACGAAGTCCACCTCGCCACCGCTGCGAGTCCCCCAGACGTGCAATTGCTCGACCGTTTCGAAGCCTTCCACGAGGGATTCGACGGGCTCGTAGCGATGCAGAAGGGACAGCGCGATGGCGTTCTCCACCATCGCGGCGCGGTCATCGGGAATCCCGGGCGCACGCTCGTGCGCCACCGTGTGCAGAAGGGGATCGCCGAAGTAGAGCTTCTTGTCCTTGCTCAAATCGCCCGAAAGCGAGCCGCGGCGCCAGAAGTAGAGAGGAAGCAGGAAGTAGCCGCGAGCCAAGCGCTCGACGTACTCACGGGCGAGTCCATGTCCTGTGCCGAGATCTTGCGCCAGACTGGTCCACGACAGCTTTGAGCCCAGCGAGCGCACGACGCGTTCGAGCAGCCGATGCGCCGTCGCGCCGCTCGCGCCGCGTGCGGCCAGCTCCTTGAGGAGCGAGTCGTAGGCGATGGCGCGCGTGCTTGCAGAGGGCCCATGAGCCCCGTCGACCGCTTCCGCGACCGCCGCCGGAAGGCCACCGAACCGCAGGTACCGATCCAGTAGGTCGTCGAGGGTCGGGAGGTGTACTTGCATGTCGAGGCATGTATCGCGCCCTGCTCCGGTGAGCAGATCGGCGATCTCCAGGCGTTTCGACGGTGGAATCTCCGGCGCCACGGTCTGTGCGAAGGCGGCGAACGTCAGCGGCCACATGCCGTGGTCAGCACCCGCCCCGCGGCGCCCCGGGAGTCGCTCCGCTCCGTCGTGTAGACCGATCGCGGATGAGCCGGTGCAGATCACGACGTCGTTTCTCAGCTCGCCTCGATCCCACAGGTACTTGACCGCTGCGCGCCAGCGGGGGACCACCGTGACCTCATCCAAAAGGATCAGGCTCGTGCCCCCACCGCGCGCCATCTGCTTCGCGCGAACGACCGTCTCTGCCATCTCCCCCGGCGGCTCGTCTTCGAGCAGGTCGAACGCTAGGTAGAGAACCCGTCGCACCGGATATCCCTCCGCCTCGAGCGCCCGTCGCACGAGCAGCTTCAAGGCGGTCGACTTGCCCACCTGGCGGGGACCGCGAAGCAAGTGAATGGCCGGCGCCTGCAGGTCGATCTCATCGACGAGCGGCGCTGGAAGTCGGCGGGGCTGAGCGGCCAACGTCTGCAGATGCGGATCTGTCGACACCCAGTCGGACCGCTGCCACCAGGGGTTCTGGGCCGCGATCTCGGCGTCACGCAAGACGATCATGGCACCATGATAACCGGGACGCGCGCATTTTACACGGCTTTATTGCATATTAGCAATCAATATACACGCCTTTATCGCTCGCAGATGACCGGCTTGGGTGTTCGCAACGATCGCGCTGCTCCTGGCCGCTGCTGGCGCGACGGCACGATGGTCGACGCGTTCGATGCCGAAGGGAAGTTCCTCGGCGAGGTCGACCTGCCGGACGGCTTCGGCACCTCGCCGCTCCCCCTGATCCGCGGCTCCGAGGTGTGGGCGCGGTTCCAGGACGAATCGGGGACGCCGATGGTGAAGCGCTACCGGCTGGTCCTTCCCGGGGAGGCTCTACCGTGAACAACCGTCGGAGCTCGTGAACACCCACACGCTGCTCTCCGTCTTCGATCAACTCCGTGGGCTCGGGGTGCCGGGCCGGTGACCTGCTGCAGCGCATCGAGCATCGCTCATCGCACACGTACCTCGCGAAAGGTGAACAGCGCGCAGCTGAGCACCAGGAGCCCCAGCCCGTACAAGAGGTTCTCGGCGATCACCCCGGCGTAGAGGCTGTACTCCGGGTTGAGCAGGTCGACCTGCAGGCCCTGCGTCAGCATGCTGCCGGGGGCCCGCGCCGGAGCCAGGTAGTAGTAGGCCTGCGCCGGCCATCGCAACCAGGCCGACGGATTGTCGACGGCGCGCCCGATCACCGGTGTGATGAGGCCCAGTAGCACCGTCGCGCCGCCGGCGAACACCGGCGAGGTGCAGGTGGCGAGCAGCAGCGCCAGGCTGCTAATCAAGGTGACCACGACGAAGCTGCCCAGGATGCCGAGCCAGAAGAGGGCCGAGGGGCGCACGTCGAACAGCCGCAACACGCCGGCGGTGAGCAACGTTCCAAAGGCCAGGAAGAGGTGGAGAAACGCCTGGATCCCGACCCACTTGCCGGTCAGAAAGCGCCAGCGCTCGACGGGCTTGGCCAACACCGTGACGATCGTGCGGGCGCTGACCTCCGACGAGATCGCCGTCGCCCCCAGGAACACGGCCATCGCCAGGGTCGCCGTGTACCACATGCCGAAGGTGCGCATGATGATGTTCCCCTGCATCTGACGGGCGAGATCCTGCTCGTCGGCCTCACCGACGAGCCGAACCATCGCGAAGGGCAGCGCCGTGAGAGCGACGATCAGGATGAGCAGGAACAAGGCGAGGTACAGCACCTTGTTGCGCAAGATGGCGCGGAAGGTGTTCCCCGCGATGTCGACGATCGGCCTCATGCCTGTCCGCTGTGCTTCATGTAGAGGTCTTCGAGCGAGAGGCCGGCGGGACGCACCGCGCCGATCTCGACCGGCAGGTCGATCAGCCGCCGCAATAGGTCGTTCTTGGTCGCCGAGGTACAGCCAAGGTACGTCCTGCCGTTGGCCTCGCGCAGCGCCGCGAACCCGGCTTCGGCCAGGATCGCCTTGCCGGCCTCGTCGAGGCCGACGACCTCGACCTCCCAGTCGTCGCTCTCGGCGGCGAGGTCGGCGAGGCCCCTCGACAGCACCAGCTCGCCCTGGCGGATCATCGCCACATGGTCGCAGCTGCGCTCGACGTCCGAGAGGATGTGGCTGCTCAAGAACACCGTCGTTCCGCGGGCCTGCTCCTCGGCGATGATCTCGGCGACCAACCGGCGCCCCTCCGGATCGAGGCCGGTGGTGGGCTCGTCGAGCACCAGCGCGTCGGGCCCGTGCAGCAACGCTTGCGCCAGGCCGAGGCGTTGGGTCATGCCCTTCGAAAAGGTGCCCACCTTGCGATCGATCGCCGCTGCGAGCCCGAGCCGTCCGAGCTGCCGGGCGATCTCGTGCTCCAGGCCCTTTGCAGGGGCGCCCGAGAGTCGCCCGTAGAAGCGCATCGCCCGCCGCGCGGTGAGGAACGGATAGGTATAGAAGATCTCCGACATGAAGCCGATGCGGCGGCGGGCGCTCGTCGACCCGGGTGCCTCGCCGAAGATCGAGATGGTGCCGCTGCTCGGCTTCAGCAGCCCCAGCAACATGTAGATGGTCGTGGTCTTGCCGGCACCGTTGGGTCCGACGAACGCGACCACCGAGCCGCGCTCCACCACAAGGTCGAGATGGTAGACGGCCTGCACCTCCTGGCGCCGCAAGCGGCTGCGGAAGACCTTGCTGACGTTCGCGAGCCGAATGGCGGCTTCGCTCACCGCTGCGCGCCTTCCGCCATGAGGCGCTCGATCTGTCGCTCGAGGATCGGGTTGAGCCCGGTTTGAACCCGCGTGATGTGGCCTTGTGAGTTGACCAACACGGTGGTCGGGATCGCCTCCACACCATACAGCAGCCCGACCGCGCCGCCCGGGTCGACGAGGATCGGATACGAGTACCCTTTGTCCTCGAGAAACGCTGCGATGGTCTCCTCGTCTTCGCCGCTGATCGCCAGGATCTCGAGCCCGCGAGGGTGGTACTCGGCGTAGATCTTCTCGAGCTGCGGCATCTCGATGCGGCACGGCTGGCACCAAGTCGCCCAGAAGTTGACGAGGACGACCTTGCTCTCGCCGGCGACCTGCCCGAGCTCCATCCGGGTGCCGTCGAGTCGGGAGAGCTCGAAGCCCGGCGCCGCCTCGCCGCGACGCAGCGTTGCACCGGCATCCTCGCGGTTGAGTAGGTGGGCCTTGAGTCCGACGCTGTAGATGGCGCTGATCACGCAGGCCGCGATCAGCAATATGGACGAGATGGACAAGCGGCTCATGGCGTCCTCGCGGGCGGCGATTCTATCAGGCGGCGACGCCGGGCTCGGGGCGGTTCTCGCGGATCGGGCCCTATCGCTGATCATCGGACCCTGGAGACCCTGCGATCGGGTACACGGTAATGAAGTCGCCCCGCGTGCGGTTGCGGTCGACGCCGCGACCGATGAGGAAGCCGATGAAACCGAGCCCGGCGCCGGCCAGGGGAACGACCAGGGGCCAGAAGCTGCCGGGCTCGGTGGCACCCCGCAGCCCCAGGGCTGCACCGGCTCCGAACCCGACGGCAAAGCCGAGCCATCCGCCACGGCGCCGCCGGTCTTGAGAGGCGGGTACCTTGAGATACTGGACCTCTTCGCGTGACAAGGTCACCGCGACGCCCCCCGTCCCTTCGCCCGAGTCGTCCCTCACGGTTCGGAGATCGAGGCCGTTGGGATCCGCGCCGACCAGCGTCGCCTTCATCTCCGCGCCATGGGTGTTGGCGGCCGCAGATCCGGGCGCCAAACCCACGAGCACCAACTGGCCCGCGGCAAGACCCGTGACCACGTTCCACGGATCGTCCCCCGGCTGCAGCGCCGCCACGGGCAATGCCGGAAAACGAGGCGGCGAGGCGCATCCGACGCTTAACCCAACGGACAACACAACTACCGTCACCCGGCGCCATGCAGACAGGCCTGGCTTGCTCATATGACCTCCAATCGTAGTTCGCCGACCCATTTAGATCTTAAGATCGCGGGCGCGGAGGTTACAGGGGAGTCGAGGGCTGACCATTCGACCGTTCCCGCAGCCCAAGCAGAATCCGCTCCGCAGGCTGGTGAAGCCTCGCAGCCCTACCGGCCGGCCGCGCCGCCGGGTGCGTTGAACAGGAAGAAGTCGTAGGCGGTGCGGCCGAGCTCGGCGATGACCCGCTCGCCGCGCTCGGTGTCGGGCTCGTCGGCGAGCGTGAAGACGCTGATCGCGAAGCGGCCGAGGTCGCCGGGCAGCGTGATGATGCCGACGTCGTTGATGATGCGGCCGATCGAGCCGGTCTTGTGGGCGATGTCGACGCCGCCGGGCAGCAGCCCCTGCAGCCGGTTGGCGCCGGTCTGGGTGCGCTCGAGGATCTCGAGGATGACCCCGGAGGACTCCGGGCTCACCGCCTCGCCGCGGGCGATCATCGCCAGCAGCTCGGTCATCTCGCGCGCCGAGGCCTTGTCCTCGTCGCCCTCGTAGAAGGCCTCGCGGGCGGCATCGATCTCTTCCGGCTCCAGGCGGTTCTCGCGGCTGTAGCGGTTGATCTCCTCGAGCGTCGCGTCGGCGACCGGCTCGTAGTCGACGCCGCGGTAGTCGAGGATGAGCTCGAGCGTCGTGCGATCGACGCGGATGTCGTCGAATCCGAGGGCCCGCATGCGCGCCGTGATCGCCGCGGCGCCGAGGCGGTCGATCAGCATGTCGGTGGCCGAGTTGTCCGAGAGGATGATCATGAAGGTCGCCAGGTTGCGCAGCGACATCTGCAGGCCCGGCGCCCACAATCTCGACAGCAGGCCGCTGCCGACGTGCTGGTCCTCGGGCTCGACCTCGACCCGGTCGTCGAGGCTGAGCTCGCCGGCGTCGACGCGCGACATCAGCTCCACCAGGATCGGCACCTTGAAGGTGCTGGCCATCCCGTAGGGCGTGTCCTCGTCGACCCCGGTGGCCATGCCGCTCTCCAGGTGGAGCACGTACACGCCGGCGCGCCCCGGGAAGCGGTCGACGATCGTCTGCAGCGCCGCCTGCAGGCGCTCGAGCGAGCCGGCCGGCGCGGCCTGCGGCATACGGCCGCCGCGTTGCGCGAAAGTGGCGCCACCCGCCGCCAGGACGACGGAAGCCAGCAGAATGCACCTTGCCGCCAGCGCCAAGGTGCGGGGGCAGAGGAACGGGGTCGAGGAGCCTTTTCGTGGAGTCATGGGCCGGATCTTACCCGGCCCGCCGACCTCCTTCCACGGGTCGGGTGGCCGTAGGGACAGGGGTACGCTTCGGCATGCCCGGTGGCGGCGTGGACCTCGAAAAATCGAGCTTCGAGCCACCGCAGCCGATCCCTAGAATGGTTCCAGGCAAAGGGAGCTGGCTTGGCACCATTCCGAGATCGCTACAACCTCTTCACGGGCAAGCTGCGCGTCGCTCCGCGGCCGGTGGTACCCGCACACTGGGACGTGCCGGCGGACTACCCGTCGGCGACCCGTTTCTGGGTGGACCCCGTCTCCGGGGCGACCTCCTGGCGGCGCGAGGGCGATGGCTGGAGCCGCAGTGAGGTCCTCAAGCAATGGCACATGCGCCAGACCAGCCGCATCTGGGCCGGCCGGCGGCTGATCTCCCGGGTCGGTTACGAGGAGGCGACGCGGCGCATCAAGGACCTGCAGACGGCGCTGCACGGCGATATCCGGCAGGCCAACTCCTATCTCGACCTGTTGATCTCGATCGGGTACGAGGCCTACCGGCTGACCCGCCGCGCGGAGATCGCCGAGCAAATGCTGATATCGACGACCCTCCAGGTGCTCGACGTGTCCGCGCGGCTGGGGCGCACCGCCGAGGAGCTGAACGTGGCGGGCACCGAGGTCATCGCCAAGGCCCAGGCGGCGGCCCGCGCCCTCGACGAGCTCGCCGTTGGCCTCAAGCAAACCGTCAGCCCGGTGCAGCGCCGTTTCGAGCTGGCGATCGACGACGCCGAGACCGTGGGCCGCCCCATGCGCGACGTCTACGAGTGGATCAAGTACACGCTTCCGAAGCGCAAGTACCGCAAGCCGGACATCCAGTGGCTGGTGGCGACGGCGGTGGTCACCTTCCGGGACAACAAGCCCGACGTCTCCGCCGAGATTGCCTGCCGGCGGGTGAGCGGCTACCTGGCCCTGCTCGACGCCCCCTTCGGGGCGCCGAGAGCAGCGCGCGCCCACCCCTGAGCCCGCGGCCCCGCAAACGCCACCGGCCGGTTTTTTCTTTCGGGTGCCTTAGTGCGCGAAGCCGAGGCCGCGCGAGACTGGTACGCGGCGCAGAGCCCGCGAGCAGCCGCGGAGTATCTGTTCGAGCTCGACGCGGCATTCGCGGCCATCCTCGAGCATCCGCAACGCTGGCCCACGCACGTGGAAGGCAC
>Ga0214471_10005179_pt1 | contig 10072 bp, 9 predicted proteins | sample RVTome_5_FD_207665 | JGI IMG/M metagenome (GOLD analysis project Ga0214471, IMG submission 207665) | Soil microbial communities from uranium-contaminated site in the Upper Colorado River Basin, Wyoming, United States - RVT142D155 | ecosystem: Environmental > Terrestrial > Soil > Contaminated >... | reverse complement strand
TCGATCGCACCGCCTGCGCCTGAAATTCTGAGCTTCTCGCCGGCGCGGATGTCGTGGCCTTTGAGGATCGCCGGATACTCGCTGCCGGGCGGCGATTCGAAGCAATAGGCGAAGCGCGAGCGGAGCAGCTTACCCGTGGCCTCGTCGTAATAGACGTCGACCCGGCGATGCCCGTTGAATGACACCATGCGCAAATCGTCGATGCCATGCGCATGGTCGGCGTGATCGTGGGTGTAAAGCACCCCGTCGAGCCAGGCCGCCCCGCAATCGAGCAATTGCTGGCGAAGATCGGGCGAGGTGTCGACCAGCACGGCCGTTTCACCCTCAGCGCCCGCTCGCTCCACCAGCAGCGAACAGCGCCTGCGCCGGTTCTTGAGATTTTTGGGATCGCACGCGCCCCAATGATTGCCGACGCGTGGCACGCCGCCCGACGTGCCGCAGCCGAGAATGGTGAGCGTCAAGGTCATGCGGCGCTTTGAGGCGACTTCAGGGACGAGCGCGGAACCTTCCTGAACAGCCTGAAGAAGTTCTCTGTGGTCATGCGCGCCATCTCGGTCTCACGCACGCCGCGCAGAGCGGCAAGGCGCGCCGCGGTATGCACCACGAAGGCCGGCTCATTGGTCTTTCCGCGCATGGGCTCGGGCGCAAGGTATGGCGCGTCGGTTTCGACCAGGAGGCGGTCCGACGGTACGGCAAGGGCAATGTCGCGCAAGGGCTCCGCATTCTTGAAGGTGATGACGCCGGAGATGGAGATAGAGCCGCCGAGCGCGAGACCCCGCCGCGCAAGGTCGGGGCCCCCGGTGAAGCAATGCAGCACGAAGGGAAAGGCGCCTTTCTTGGTTTCTTCCTCCAGCATGCGGGCGATGTCGGCGTCGGCGTCGCGGGCGTGGATGATGAGCGGCAGGCCGGTCTCCCGCGCGGCGGCAATATGGATGCGGAAGCTCTTCTTCTGTATGTCGCGCGGGCTGTTGTCGTAGTGATAATCGAGGCCCGCCTCGCCGATGGCCACCACTTTGGGATGGCGCGCGAGCTCCACCAGCTCTTCCACCATAATGTCCGGCTCTTCGGCGGCGTTGTGGGGATGCGTGCCGACCGAGCAGAACACATTGTCATGGGCCTCGACGATGGCTTTCAGCTCATTGAAGCGGCGTACTCGCGTCGAGATGGTCACCATGAGGCCGACGCCCGCCGCGCGAGCGCGGTCGAGCACCGCATCGAGGTCGGCGTTGAGCTCGGGAAAATCGAGATGGCAGTGGCTGTCGATCAACATCGCAGATGACGAAAGACCGATATTCTTCAAGTTGCTGGGCTAAAAGAGGATAGCTTTGCAGCACTATGTGCCGCATATGAGCCGACGAGACAACAAATGCTTAATGAGGAGACCATGGTGAGAAGGATGTCCCGTCTTGCTGCGGCCATCGCGGCTCCACTGCTCTGTCTCGCTCCGCTTCCGGCTCAAGCCGGGTGCAGTAAAAGCGTTACTTTGTACAACGCCTCTTGGTGCCCCTACTGCAGACAAGTCAGGGCCATCCTCGCGCGCAACCACATCCGGTACCGCATCCAGGACGCGACAACCGCGCGCGTTCAGGCTGTCATGATAAGAAAATTCGGAGACACGGCGGTACCGAGGACTGTGATCGGCGGAGTCGTTGTCGAAGGCGTTGACGAGGCGCAAATCAGGCAGGCGTGCCGCAGATAACGTGTCTCGGCTTGACGAGCGTCACGATGCCGGAATTTCCTCAGCCTCGACATGGCGCGGAAACACTGGGATTGGCGGTGGCAATTCCGTTCCGGGCTTTGGCCTTCCCTGAGGTCCGAGGGCAGCGAAATCGCGGGCGTCCTGTGGAACGCCGAGCTGATCGAGCAGCTTTGCCGCGCTTTCCGGCATGGCCGGCTGCACCAGAATCGCGATCTGGCGCGTGACCTCAGCCGTGACATAAAGAATGGTCCCCATCCGCTCGGGGTTGGTCTTCTTATGCGCCCAGGGCTCCTCCCCGGCGAAATAGCGATTGGCGTCGGCGACCAGCGCCCAGATGATTTCCAGCGCGCGGTGAATGGCGAAATCGTCGATGACCTCCTCCACCCGCCTTAGGGCCGCGTCTGCAGACGCAAGAATGGTCCGGTCGGCCTCGCTAAGCGCTCCCGGCTTGGGCACGCGGCCCCCGCAATTCTTGGCGATCATCGACAGCGAGCGCTGCGCGAGATTGCCGAGATCGTTGGCGAGATCGGCATTGATGCGCTGCACGATGCCCTCGCGGCTGTAATTGCCGTCCTGGCCGAACGGCACTTCGCGCAACAGAAAATAGCGGAGCGGGTCGACGCCGTAATCCGCAACAAGCACGAAAGGATCGACCACATTGCCGACCGACTTCGACATCTTCTCCCCGCGGTTATAGAGAAAGCCGTGGCCGTACACTTGTCTGGGCAGGGCAACGCCGGCCGACATGAGGAAGGCCGGCCAATAGACGGCGTGAAAGCGGATGATGTCCTTGCCGATGATATGTACATCGGCCGGCCAGTAGCGCTTGAACGTGGCTGACGCCTCGTCGGGAAAACCAACGCCGGTGAGATAATTGGTGAGCGCGTCCACCCACACATACATGATGTGCTTCGGGTCGCCCGGCACGGGAATCCCCCAGTCGAAGGTGGTGCGCGAGATCGAGAGGTCCTGGAGGCCGCCGCGCACGAAGCTCTTCACCTCGTTCGCCCGCGTATCGGGCCCGACGAACTCGGGGTGCGCCTCGTAAAGGGCGAGCAGCCTGTCCTGATAGGCCGAGAGTCGAAAGAAATAACTCTCCTCCTCCACCCATTCCACCGGCGTTCCTTGCGGCGAGAGCTTGCGCCCGTCAGGCCCCTCCTTCAGTTCGCTCGCGTCGTAATAGGCCTCGTCGCGCACCGAGTACCAGCCGGCATATTTGTCGAGATAGATGTCGCCCGCGTCTTGCATGCGCCGCCACAGTTCCTGGCAGGCGCGCGCGTGGCGCTCCTCCCGCGTACGGATGAAATCTTCGTTGGAGCAGTTGAGCGCGCGGACCATGTCGCGGAACTTGGGCGTATTGCGGTCGGCAAGCTCTGACGGCGTGATGCCTTGCGCTTTCGCCGTCTGCAGCATCTTGATGCCGTGCTCGTCGGTCCCGGTCAGGAAGAACACGTCGCGGCCCTGCAACCGCCGGAAGCGCGCAAGCGCATCAGTCGCCACGGCTTCATAGGCATGGCCGATATGGGGCGCGTCGTTCGGATAGGAGATGGCGGTGGTGATGTAATAGGGCCGCTTGTCTGCCATGGCGGCAGGAATAGCGGCGTCGGCGCCCGCGGGCAAGCTTGCTGGCTTTCCTCGCTAGACAGGATGTACCCGCGCCAGATGCTGCAGCCGGAACCAGGTCTCGAGCAGCAAGAGGCCGCGATCGAGATTGAGGGCGAAGGCCTCCCGCTTGGCCTCCGAGATCGCCTCCCACGCGTCCGCCCAATCAGCGAGATTGGCAGGCGAAATGAGCCGCTTGGCGAGCTTCTGCTCCTCTTGCGTCGCCCCCTCGCCGGTGGCCGTGACGCGGATGAGGCGCTCGATGAGCCCAAGCAGGAGCGCAAGATAGAGGTCGAAGCGCTCGGTGTCGGCGGCGCCGGCAAGCCGCTCGACCTGACGGTGCAGCCGCGGCCCGTCGATGTCCGGCAGGGCGGCGAGGGCTGCGGTGATCTCGTCATAAAGCGCGATGCCGTCGCTGGCGATGAGCTCGAGTGCGCGGCGCACGCTCCCCTGGCTCAAAGCCAGCGCGGTGGTGAGCGTCCTGGCATCGGCGTCGTGGCTGTCGCGGTCGAGCGCCGCCTGCACGGCCTCCTTCAGATCCCTCTCTCCTAAGACCGAGACACGAAGTGTCCGGGCGCGCGAGCGGATGGTGACCGGAAGCCGCCCCTCGGCGCTCGAGATCAGGAGAAACAAGGTCTTGGACGGCGGCTCTTCCAGCGCCTTGAGAAGTGCGTTCGCCGCATTCTGGTTCAGCTCATCGGCGCGGTCGACAATGACGACGCGCCACCCCCCCTCGCCCGCCGTATTGCCGAGAAAGGCCCTGAGCCGCCTCACCTCGTCGATGCCGATCCATTGCGAATAGCGCTTCGACTTCTCGACCCACGAGCGCCGGATGAGGAGAAGGTTCGGGTGCGAGAGCGCCGCCACCTTGCGGAACACCGGGTGGTCCGCGTCGACAGTCTCGCCTTCGGCGAGCACTGAGCGCGCGAAGCGATAGGCAAGCGTCGCTTTGCCGATGCCCTCCGGGCCGACCAGCAGCCAGGCATGATGCATGCGGCCGCCTTCGAGCGCGTCGGCGAATTCGTTCAGTGCCGCCTCATGGCCGAAGAGGCGATCCACCTCGCGGGGTGTCGAGAATCCGGTGAGCCGATCGGGCTCGCCAGGCGCCGCGCGCGAACGCTCCGCCGCCATGCTCATGGGCTTAAGCGCTGCAGGACCACCTCCCACACATCCTCGGCGACCATGGCCTCGGGCTGGCTCGCGTCGATGACCACGCAACGGTCCGGCTCCTCCTCGGCGATATCGAGAAAGGCCCTGCGCACGCGCTCATGCAGCATAAGCTCCTGGCTCTCGAAGCGGTCGGGCGTATTGCCGCTACGCCGCTCGGCCGCGCGCCCAAGACCCTCCTCGGGCGGAATATCGAGAACGAAGGTAATGTCGGGCAGAAGGCCCCCGACCGTAAGCCGCTCCAAGGCGTTGATCAGCCCGCGCGGCACGCCGGCCGTGGCCCCTTGATAGGCGCGCGTGGAATCCAGGAAGCGGTCGCACACGACCCATTTGCCTTCGTGCAGCGCCTGCCCGATCGCGTTCTCAATATGGTCGGCACGCGCGACCGCGAACAGCAACGCTTCGGCAAAGGGACCGAACTGCCAGACGCGCCCGGAGAGCAGCGCCTCGCGGATCTCCTCGGCGGCCGGCGAGCCGCCGGGCTCGCGGGTGGCGAGTACCTTGCGGCCGGCGCGCGCCAGCCGGTTGGCGAGAATGCCGGCCTGGGTCGACTTGCCGGAGCCCTCGCCGCCTTCGAATGTGATGAATCTACCGGTTTCGGTGGCTTCGCGCTGCATTGTATTAGCGGGCTACAATAGCCAGCCGAAGGCGAGGACGAGCAGCGAATCCAAGCCGCGCATGGCGAAGTTGCTCTGGTCGATGTCGTCGCCGGCATAAAGCGGAATGTCGTTGGTCGCTTGGGATTCGGCCGAGGTCACTCTCAGTACCGCCACCTGATCGCCTTTGCGGATGGGAGCCTTGATCGGCCCATCATACACGATCGAGGCCGTGACCTTGCCGGTCGCGTTGGCGGGCAGGATGATGTTGATGTTGCCGTCGCCGACAAGCGGCACGTAATGCTCGGTTCCCCCCCACACAAGCGCGTCACTCACCTTTTGACCTTCGTCGAACAGCCTGAAGGGCTTGAAGCTCTTGTAGCCCCAGTCGAGCAGTTTGCGCGCCTCGGCCTCCCGGTCCTTCGCCGACTCGAGCCCGCCGACCACAAGGAGGAGCCGCTGGCCGCCGCGCTTGCCGCTCGCCACCAGCCCATAGCCCGACTCCTTGATGAAGCCCGTCTTCAGCCCGTCCACCCCAATTTCGGCGAAGACGAGCGGATTGCGATTACGGAACGTGAACTTTTCGCGGTACTTGAACTCCTTCTGCCCGAAGAAGTGATAGTACTCGGGGTAAGTGTAGATGAGATAGTGGGCGAGGATCGCGAGCTCGCGCGCGCTCATCAGATGGCCTTCGGCCGGCAGACCGGTCGCGTTGACGAAGGTCGATTTCTCGAGCCCGATGGTTCGGGCGTACTCGGTCATCTGTTTGGCAAATGCTTCTTCGCTGCCGGCAATCCCTTCGGCGAGAATGATGGCGGCATCGTTGCCCGACTGGACGGTGATGCCCTGGATAAGATCGCTCACGCTCACCATGGTATTGAGCGGCGCGAACATGGCCGAGCCGCCGGAAGGCGCTCCTCCAGTCCGCCACGCATGTTCGGTTACCTTGAACTCGTCCTCGAGCTTGAGCCGCCCTGCCTTCAACTCGCGGAACACGATGGCGAGCGTCATGAGCTTGCTCATGCTCGCCGGCGGGGCCAGCGTATCGGCGTCCTTCTCGAACAGCGTGAGATTGGCGTCGGCATCCATAAGGACGGCATGCTTGGCCTTGGTCTCGAAGGCGCTTGGCGGAGCGGCGGCGCGGACCGTGGCCGCGACAGAGCCGGCGCCGAGCGCGAGAACGGCGGCTACCGCAGCGATCTTGATCCATCTGTCAAGGCGCGAGGCGTGCACGGGGCTGACCGGGGTAGGATCGAAGTGGATGATGACGGCCGCTGTCCGCAGCCGAACTCAGCAAATATCAAGCGCTCTTGCGGAAAAATCAACCCGGTAGCCGAAAAGGGCGCCCTAGTTCTTCGCCACCAGCTTGGCGCCTTGATAGCCGGCCTTCGCCACCTTGGCCAGTGCCGCTTCGGCTCCTGATTTATCCGAAAAAGGCCCGACGCGGACGCGGAAATAGACGTTCCCGCCCACGGCGATTGGGGCCACGTCGACGGGCGCAATGGCGGAAAGGACGTTGCGCGCTCGCTCGGCGTTCTCCTTGCTCTTGAACGAGCCCGCCTGGATGACCGGCCCGTTAACCTGCGCTTTCGGCTTAACCTCGCGTGGGATGGAGCCTGTGGCCTGAGGGGCCGGTAGCGCGGCGGCTTTGGTGGTCGCCTTCCAGCCTTGCAACGCGATATCGGTGGGAGCTGCTTCGTCTTGCGGCGCAGCCTCTTGCGGGGCGGCCTGCTTCCACCGGCGTGCCAAATTCTCTGGATTTTCCGGAGGTAGCGTGCTGCTAACGGCGAATGCCCCGTCCCTCCCCTTTGACGATTTCCCTTTGGCTGCAAACTGAACCCAGCTCTGGTTGGCGAGATATCTCCGCTCATAACTGTCGTCGCCGTTCAAGGGCGCGCGGCCGAGATATTTGACGCGCACGGTCGCCGTGCCGTGATTGCGGAAGCCGAGCAGCTCAGCCGAGCGGCGCGACAGATCGATGACACGGTCGCGCGCGTAAGGCCCTCGATCGTTGATGCGGACCACGACGGACCGGCCGTTGTTGAGATTGGTCACCCGCGCATAGACCGGCAGCGGCAAGGTGGGATGCGCCGCCGAGAGACGATCCATGTCGTAGATCTCGCCATTGGCGGTGCGCCGCCCGTGGAACAGCTCGCCATACCAGGACGCGCTGCCGACCCGGTCGTAGCCTGGGTCCTCCCGCGGCGTGTACCAGAGGCCGGCGATTTGATAGGGCTTGCCGACTTGGTAGTAACCGCCGCCTTTCGGCACCGGCTGTCCGAGCGGGATCACGCGCTCGCCAAGCTTCTCGCCGTTGTCGCTCCCTGAGCTGCAAGAAGAGAGGCCAAAGGCGAGACTGGCAGTCAGCAGAAGCGGCACGACAAAGCTTGCGGCGCCGAACGAGCCCGCATCATCACGCCCGCCCGCAAGCCGCGCAGGCTTGAGCTGACCCACAAAACGCAACGTCCCGACCCCCGGAAGGGCTTCTAACGAGGCGTCGGAACGACCTCGCTGAGGCCGCGAGATCGACGCAGCCGGCCCCGGCCCGACTGTCGGCCAGAGAGCGTTAGCAAAGCATGAATCTAGAGGAGCGCGCGGGGCTGCGCGCCGATGCGCTCGAGGCAAGACGCCGCGACCTGATCGACAGGAAGGCTCGCATCGATCACCTCGAAGCTTTGCGGTCCGATGGCGTAGCCAAGTTGAACATCGACCACCTCTTGTGTCGCGTCCGACACATCGCCGGTGCGGGTGGCAATCCTGTCCCGCAAGACGGTTGCCGGCGCTTCGAGCCAAAGCCCGGTGAACGGGACGCGCTCCTCTGCCGCGAGCGCGGCAAGCGCCTCACGCTCCTCCTGCTTTGCATGCACGGCGTCGACGATCACGGCCTGCCCGCCTTCGAGCGCCATGAGGGCGCGCTTGCGGCACATGGCATAAACTCGATCGGAAACCTCCGGCGCATAGGCGCTGGCCGGCAGCCGTTCCGACGGAGCGACCCCGAACAGGCGCTTGCGCTCGACATCGCTCCGCACATGCACCGCACCTGGAAAGGCGCCGATTGCGGGCGCGATGGCGCGGGCGATCGCCGACTTGCCGGTGCCCGACAATCCGCCGATGGCGATCAGCCTCGGCGCGGGCGGCGCCAGGAATCGCCGCGCCAGCTCGAAGTAGTTCCGCGCATCATCCCGCGCCAAATCCCCCGCGCTCTGCGTCAATTTCCGCGCGCGCAACAGCTCGACCTTGGCTCGGATCGTCGCCCGCATCGCCAGGAAAAGAGGCAGCGTCGCGAGTCCAATGAGATTGCCCGTGCTCCCCTCTTCATCGAGATAGGCGTTGAGCACGGCGTTGGCGTGCAGCGTGAGTCCGCGCTTGCCGAGATCCATGAGCAGGAAGGCGAGATCGTAGAGGACGTCGATGGTGGCAAGCCGATAGTCGAACTCGATGGCGTCGAACAGGACGGGCGAGCCATCGATCTCGACGATGTTGCGCAAGTGGAGATCGCCGTGGCAATGGCGCACGTAGCCTCCCCTCGCCCGCGCCACAAGCAATGGCGAGAGTGCGGCGAGCCTCTCGTGGCATGCGCCGGCCAGCTCCCGCGCCGCTCGCGCCGGAAAAACATTCGCATTAGCGGCAAAGGCTTCCGCGTTGTCGCGGAGCACGCCTTCGAGCGGCAGCACCGCTTGGTCCGCCGCCAGCACGCGGTCGGCCGAATCATGGAAACGGGCGATGACCTCCGCCAGACGGGGCATCGAGGCCAGGTCAAGCCGCCCCTCGCCTGCCATGCGGTCGTAGAGCCTCGCCTGATCGAATCGGCGCATGCGCAGCACCCATTCGACCGCCTGCCCCTCCCCTCCGAGGCGAAAGGTGCCGCTCTCTCCGATGGTTACTGGGACGACTTCGAGATAAAGCTGAGGCGCGGTGCGGACGTTGACGCGGAGCTCGTTCAGGCAAGCCTCATGCCGCTTCTTAAGCGTCGAAAAATCGAGAAAAGGGTATTTGACCGCCCGTTTTACCTTGTAGGCAGAGGCGCCGGCGAGAAAGACGATGGAGGCATGGGTCTCGATGCGCTCTACGGTTGCAGGTGGCGGCGCGTAGGCTTCCGGCCGCCCCATGAATTCCACGACCTTAGCCTGAAGGGAGTCGGCCCCGCCCATAGGTTAACCATAGCATGAGAATCGCGTGCCCCTTGGGCCACAGGACCTTTGAAAAACCTAAAGAAACGAGCTTCGCCCCTTGCTGGCCAAAGGTTAACTGGCTAACGTTCGGTCGGACGGGGCGGAAGTTGCGGAAACACCAAGCGAAGTTCGTCTTCGTGTTCGGTAAATATCTCTCGCTTCAGCGCGGCGGACGCCTCTCTACGCTGAAATTGGCTAGTCAGATGTTTGTCGTGTCGGGGCCAGGCCCGGCGACGGCCAAGGACGCAAGTCAGGCCGACATCCAATGCCATGCTTGCCGCCATATCGGGCCAGAAGACCAAGCTGGCCGGCAAGACCGGCAAGGGGCAGAGATGGCCCTATTACTACGGCATCCAGCCGACCGGCTACCCTGACCAGCCCTTCATCCCGCAGCTCTATTACGACGGCGCCACCACGCAGATCCTGCTCAACGGCCTGACGCGCGTGCCGGAGCCCGTCGTTCCGCTGCCGCCCCCGCCGCAAACGCCCAACTTGCCGCCGGTCATCAGTGGCCCATCCAACAGCCTGACTCATCTGCCCTGAGGGCTTGCTAGGCCGAACGGGCGGACCATGGTTGTCTCCTGAGTGCCGCCGCGCTGCCCTTGTCAGGCCTCGGCCGGCCACCAATATTAGCCTCCTTTCCCTTTTTCACTAAATTGCCCGCGACTTATTTGAGTTTGAGCCTCGTCATTTGGCCGGTGACGGGAGCCGGCGCTAGGATCGGGCGTTAGTTAAGGTTGGCGTGATGCGTGACGCGAAACATCAGATGTGGGCCGAGGCCTGCGCTCTCATCAAGCAGGCCGAGCAGCTCCAGCGCCAGTTCTTCGAGCCCTCGC